>CABEAM010000022.1_pt1 | contig 54917 bp, 51 predicted proteins | sample 3132391 | NCBI WGS metagenome assembly CABEAM01 (sample SAMEA5534343, study PRJEB31848) | metagenome | biome: tundra; feature: field; material: soil | place: USA | collected 2013-05 | depth 0.45 m
TGCAGCGGTATCCGCGCGTGCCCAGAAACACCATCTGGTCTTCCCAGGCGTCCGCGCTTAGCGGCCAGCCATGGCTGAAGACCACGGGCTGTCCGCTGCCCCAGTCCTTGTAATAGATCTGCATGCCGTCTTTCGTCGTGATCGTGTTCATCGTTGCCTCCGTTTCAGTCACAGCGGTGGCCGGCCTGACCGCCCGCTTGGCGCGATCAGGACTTCGAACCGCCCTCTCAATACGAACGCCAGTGGCTCAACCCTTTCTTTCCCTTTGAAAGCGTACACCCGCCGGATGCAAGCGCGTCACGGGTCCGGCGCCCACCAGCGGTCTCCTCTGCGGGCACCGCGATAGAATCCCGAACTGCGATGTTCATGATCGCGCTTCTGGCCCAGGTCGTCGCGGCACCCTCGTCGGCGTCCGCGCCGGCACCGACGCCCACGGCCGCCGTCGGCAGCACCTCGAGCTCCGTCTCGGCCCGGCCGAGGACTCTCGCCGACGTCGCGCGGGAAAGGAAGCTCGGGAAAAAGGGCGTCGAAGGGGGAACGTTCTCGGTCGCGGGCGCGTCCGGAGCACCCGCCAGCGTGGCCCCCGGAGAGCCGCACCCGGCGGGCGCCTCGGCTTCGCCGTCGAACGCCCGCGTCCGCGCCGCCCGGGCCGAGGTGCGGGCGGCACGCCAGGCGCTGGACGACGCGGCGGTGCGCAAGGGGATGTCGTCCGAAGACACGGCAGCGAAGCGAGCGCGGCTCGTCCAGGCGCAAAAGGACCTTGCCGACGCACACGATTCCGCGGCGCGCTCCGCGCGCTGAGGACCCCGAGCCGGCGCGCCCGAGTCCGCGCAGGCGGGGTTTTCAGCGCGAGCGTTTCAGCCGGTGGGCTGCCAGCACGAGAAGCGAGAGGCCATACGCGATGAGCCCGGCGGCGGCGAGCGCGAAGAGCGCGGGCCCGTTCTCCGCGCCCTTGATCGTGCGGAGGGCGGCCGCCATACCGCTGAGGCCGCGCGGATTACCCTCGAGCCCCGCCTGGAAGACGGAGGCCCCCGTCACCGCGACGACGGCGCCGTGCGCGAGCACTCCAACGCGCGCGAGCCCGGTGGTCCACCTCTTCCGACCGCGAGCCATGATCGCCGCGGTGAAGTCGGCCGGGAGCTTGCCGACGGCCGCCCGCAAGGCCTCGAAGACGCCCACGACGACGGCGATCGCTCCTCCGAGCTCGAGCGCGCCGCGCCCCCACGCGTGAGAGACCAGGCGGGCGGAGGCCTCGCGAAGCGCCTCGGCGTCGCCACCCGCGTGAAAATGGAGGAGGACGCGCACGGCGGTGACCGCGAGAAACAAGCTGCCCAGCGCGCCGGCGGCGTACCCGATCCGCGCGAGGCGGCTGCGCGTTCTCAGACACTGGGCGGCGCGAAAGAGCACGAACGCGAGGAGGCCCGCCGCCACGATCCAGAGGGCGAGCCGCCCGTTCCACCCCGCGAGGATCTTCGCGAGCGCGCCCGCCGGCCCGAGGGCGTGACCTCGCTGGACGATCGCCACGCGCGCCGCGAGGCCGCCGACCACGACGTACACGGTTCCGCGCGCGAAGAAACCGAAACGCGCGAGCGCGTGCGGGATCCCCTTCTCCGCTCGTTGCGTCTTCGAAGACATGCGCGCGATTCTAGGAGGTCGCTCCCGCGATTCCGGATAAGATCCCCGCGGCTCGATCCCTCGAATCCGCCGAAGGAATGCCGCAGATGCCGAAGTCCGGTCCGGACCGATGACCGAGAACCTCCTGCGGGCGGACGTCGTGATCGCCGGCGCGGGGCTGGCCGGGCTTGTCGCCGCGCACGAGCTGCTCGATCACGGAAAGTCCGTTCTCCTCCTCGACAAGGACGTGCCCGAGAACCTCGGCGGCCTCGCCCGCGAGTCGTTCGGCGGCGTTCACCTCATCGGCACGCCGCATCAGAGAAAGTCCGGTATCGCCGACTCGCCCGAGCTGGCGCTCCGCGATTGGCTCCGCTACGCGCGCTTCGGCGAAGGCGACTCGTGGCCGCGCCTTTGGGCGCAGCTTTACTGCGACCGCTCGCTCGACCTGATCCACGCCTATCTCGACGGGGTCGGCGTGAAGTTCCTGCCCATCGTGAACTGGCCCGAGCGGGGACTCTACACACCGGGCAACACGGTCCCGCGCTGGCACATCGCCTGGGGCACGGGCCACGCCATCATCGAGCAGGTCGTGCGCGCGCTCGCCACCCACCCGCGATCGGCCGGTCACACGATCCGATTCCGGCACGCCGTGGAAGACGTCGAGGTTGCGGGCGGCCGCGTCTCGGGGCTCTTAGGCACGGACCTTTCCACCGGCGGGCGCTTCGTCGCGCGCGGCGACCAGGTCGTGATCGCGACCGGCGGCATCTGCGGAGGAGACCTCTCGAAGGTGCGCGCGAACTGGTACGCGCCCTGGGGCGCGCCTCCGAAGGTCCTGCTCAACGGCGCCCACGTATACGGCGACGGCGCGATGCACGACGCGGTCGCGCGCGCCGGCGGCAACCTCACGCACCTCGACAAGCACTGGCATTATGCCGCCGGCGTGCACCATCCCGCGAAGCGCAAGCCGAACGACGGGCTTTCCCTCGTCCCGCCCCGCTCGGCGCTCTGGCTGAATGCGAAGGGAGAGCGCATCGGCCCCGTGCCCCTCGTCGGCTCGACCGACACGCGCTTCCTCGTGGAAAGCATCCTCCGGCAGCCCGGCCAGTACTCATGGCAGATCCTGAACAACACGATCGCGAAAAAGGAGCTCGCGGTCTCGGGCGGCGACTACATGACGGCTTTCCGCCACAAGAGAAAGCTCCTCATGGCGAAACAGCTGCTGCTCGGAAACCAGGAGCTCGTCGACCGCCTCGTGCGCGAATGCCCGGACGACATCGTCACGGCGCACTCGCTCGCCGAGCTCGTGGACAGGATGAACGCACGCAACCTCGACGGCCTGCACACGGACCTCGCGACGGTCGAACAGGTCGTTCGCGACTACGACGTGCAGATCGACCGGGGGCCGGCCTACTTCAACGACGACCAGCTCCGCCGCCTCTGGAGTTTCCGCCAGTACCGCGGAGACCGGATCCGCCTCTGCAAATTCCAGAAGATCCTCGATCCCAACGCGATGCCCCTCATCGCGATCCGCGAGTTCATCCTCTCGCGCAAGAGCCTCGGCGGCATCCAGACCGATCTCGGCTGCCGCGTCCTGCGTGGCGACGGCTCGGCGATCGACGGCCTCTATGCCGTCGGCGAAGCGGCGGGCTTCGGCGGCGGCGGCATCCACGGCATGGGTTCTCTGGAGGGAACCTTCCTCGGGAGCTGCGTCCTCACGGGACGCGTCGCGGCTCGCACGATCGCGGGGATCTCGATATGACGAAAACGGTCAAGATCGATGCGAAGAGGTCCGGCGCGTGGCTCGTGCGCCACGCCCTCGAGCAGCTCCCCGTGACACACACGTTCGGTATCCCGGGCGTGCACAACACGGAGATCTACGACGAGCTCAACCGGTCGGAGAAGATCCGGCCGGTGCTCGTCACGCACGAGGCGGGCGCGGCCTTCGCGGCCGACGGCATCAGCCGAACGAGCGGCGGCACGATCGGAACGCTCGTGATCGTGCCCGCCGCCGGCATCACGCATGCCATGAGCGGCATCGGCGAAGCCTTCCTCGACGGCATTCCCATGCTCGTGATCTCGGGCGGCACGCGCACGGACGTCCCCTTCCGCTACCAGCTCCACGAGCTCGACCAGCAGGCCCTCGTGAAGAATCTGACGAAGGGCTCGTGGCACCCGAAGACGCACGCCGAGATCGTGCCCGCGATCTTCGAGGCGTACCGCACAGCCGTGACGGGCGTGCCCGGCCCCGTCTTCGTCGAGATCCCGGTGAACCTCCAGCTCTTCCAGGAGACGATCGACGAGCTGCCCGTCTTCGAGCCGCCCGCACCGCCGGAGGCGCCCGAGGCGAGTCTTCTCGAAGCGGCGATCGACCTCCTCGAAAAGGCGCGGTCGCCCGGCCTCTTCGTGGGGTGGGGCGCGGTCGACGTCGCGGACGACGTGGCACACATCGCCGAGCGCCTCGGGGCGCCGGTCGCGACGACGCTGCAGGGCCTTTCGGCGTTTCCCGCGACGCATCCTCTGCACACGGGCATGGGCTTCTCGCGCGCGGCGGTGCCGGCCGCCGAAAACGCGTTCCACAAGTGCGACTGCCTGCTCGCGATCGGAACGCGATTCGCCGAGATCCCGACGGGCAGCTTCGGCTGCACGGTCCCCGAGAACCTGATCCACGTGGACATCGATCCAGACGTTCTCGGCGCGAACTTCCCCGCGAAGATCGCGATCGCGGGAGACGCGCGCGCCGTCGTGCCGATGCTTCTCGCCCGCCTCGTGGAGCGCGGCATCGAAAGGCCGGAACAGCGCCGGAAGCACGAGACGCGCATTTCCTTCGACAAGAAGGCGTATCGCGAGGAATGGCTCGCCCGCCGCAGCGACCGGGTCAATCCCGCCCGTTTCTTCGAGTCTCTGCGCCGCCAGCTCGGAGACGACGCCCTCATGGTCGTCGACGACGGCAATCACACGTTCCTCGCGGCCGAGCTTTTCCCCGTCACGAAGCCGCGCCGCTTCGTGAGCCCGACCGACTTCAACTGCATGGGCTATGCGGTCCCCGCCGCCATCGGAGCGAAGCTCGCGAAACCGGACCTGCAGGTCGTGGCGATCGTGGGCGATGGCGCGTTTCTCATGACGGGCCTCGAGATCGTTACGGCCACGACGTATCAGGCGGGCGTCGCCTTCTTGGTGTTCCACGATGGCGAGCTGTCGCAGATCTCGCAGGGGCAGGAGATTCCCTACAACCGCAAGACGTGCACCGTGCTCGGGGAGATCAGGCTCGAGGGCGTCGCGCTGGCGACCGGCGCCGCTTTCATCCCCATTGCGGACGACGCCGGCATCGACGGTGGCATTCGCGAGGCGCTGCGCGTCGCCGGCACGGGCCGGCCTGTCGTCGTGGACGTGAGGATCGACTACGGAAAGCGGACGCGGTTCACGCAGGGCGTCGTGAGGTCCGTGCTCAAACGGTTCCCGCTCGGCGACAAGTTCCGGTTCGTCGGCCGCGCCCTCGTGCGAAAAGTCACAGGCTGATAATCGTGCTCGGGATGGAGGTCGGCATGAATCGATTCCGGATGACCCTTTCACTCGGGATTCTCGTATTCCTCGCGGCGGCCGCCCATGCCGCCGACCCCTCGTATCGCGTGGCGCGCACGATCGCCGCGGGCGGCGAGGGCGGGTGGGACTACCTCACCGTCGACGCTTCGGCCCGGCGGCTCTACGTCTCGAGGGGCACGCGCGTTCTCGTCCTGAACGCCGACTCGGGTGCGCCGGAAGGCGAGATCCCGAACACGGAGGGCGTGCACGGCATCGCCCTGGCCCCGGATCTCGGCCGCGGTTTCACGAGCAACGGCCGCGCGAACACGGTCACGATCTTCGACCCGAAGACGCTGGCCACGCTCGGAACCGTCAAGGTGCCCGGGGAGAACCCGGACGCGATCCTCTATGACCCGCTCTCGCATCGCGTCTTCACATTCAACGGCCGCACCGCAAACGTCACGGCCATCGAGGGTGCGACCGGCGCCGTCGCCGGCACGTTCGCGGTCGGGGGGAAGCCCGAGTTCGCGGTCACCGATCTCGCGGGCCGCGTCTACGTCAATATCGAGGACAAGAACGAGATCGTCGCTTTCGACTCGCGCACGCTGAAGGTCGAGGCACACTGGCCTCTCGCGGGCTGCGATTCGCCGACGGGTCTCGCGATCGACGTGAAGGCGAAACGCCTCTTCGCGGGCTGCGGAAACCAGGTCCTCGTCGTTCTCAACACGGGGGGCGGTCGCGCCGTCGCGAAGCTGCCGATCGGCAAAGGCACGGACGCCGTGGTCTTCGATCCCGACGCGAACCTCGTCTTCAGCTCGAACGGCGACGGCACCCTGACCGTCATCCACGAGGACTCGCCCGACGCGTTTCGCGTCGTCCAGAACCTCGCGACGAAGGAGGGCGCGCGCACGATGGCCCTCGACCCGAAGACGCACGCGATCTTCCTCCCGACGGCGCGCTTCGGGCCTCCTCCGCCGGCGACGCCGGAGAATCCGCGCCCGCGCCGGCAGATCGTGGCCGGCAGCTTCGAGATCCTCGTGGCCGCGCCCGCGGTGAAGTGACCGGCGCCCGTCTGCCCCGGTTCGCGCCCCTCGCAGCCCTCGCGCTCCTGGCGGCACGCCCGGCGTTCGCCCAAGCGGCGGACTCCGCTCTCACAGCCGAGCTGAAACGGTATCTGCGCGACGGGGAGGCCGTTGCGACCGCTCCCGCCAGCTTCGACAGCCGGGACTGGGCGGAAGCGGCGGCGATTTCCGGCGGCTTTAGCATCGCACCCGTGATCTCGCCGGACACCGTCGGGTTCACGGCGCGGGTTTTCTTCTAGGACCTAGCTCTGCGATTCGGCAAGAATTGCGTCGGAGCGCGGGAAGTTTATTCCCTTGACTCCGCGCGATTCCGGCCCTACTGATTAGTCAGCCCCGCGCGCCGGAATTCACGGCGGGGCCGGTCGGAAAGGCTCACAGGCAAGGTCACAAAGCCGCCCCAGCATGTCCGGGATTCGGAAGGGCAGCGCAGGACCAGCGCATAGCACGCGCAAAGCCGCTCCGCCGCCGGCAGACCCCTCGCGGGGTGTACCGGAGCCCGGGGGAACCGGCGCCCCTCGGGCTCCTCTTCTTTTCTGCGGTCAGCCTCCGAGGCGCCGGCCGATCTTCGTCGCTCCGTCGCGCGCCTTCGCCACGACACGGCCCTCCGCGTCCAGGAGGACGGGGATCTCGTTTCCCCATCGCGCCGCGAGCGCCGGATCGGAGTCCACGTCCACGACCTCGAGCGTGCCGCCGAGCGTCCGAACGAGCGGCCCGACGACGCCCTTCATTTCCTCGCACAGATGGCAGCCGGAACGCGACAGAAGCCGGAGCGCGGGAGGCGGACCCGCTCTTGCTCGCCGGAACAGCCTCACGCGGGCGGGGCGGGCGGACCCGTGGCCGCGGGGCGCGGGAGGCGCGTCACGATGCGCCACGAGTAATGAAGCCCCGACACCGTCGCGAAGACCGCGACGAGCCGCATGCACGTCGTCGCGACGACCACGGGCAGCCGGTGCACGTTCACGAGGAGGATCGCGACCACCGTCGAGATCTCCAGGAACGTCGTGAGCTTTCCGAGGATCGAGGGCGGGAAGTCGCGAATGCCGAGCGCCAGAAACATGACGAGGCAGATGGCGAGGGCGAAAGCGTCGCGGAAGACGGTGAGCACGAGAAGCCAGACCGGTATATGGAGGGACGTCGGAGTGGAGGGCAGCGTGAAGACGACGAACGTGGAGACGAGGAAGAATTTGTCGACGATGGGGTCGAGCCAGGCGCCCAGCGGCGAGCCCATGCCGAACCGGCGGGCCACGTAGCCGTCCACGACGTCGGTGATCGCGGCCGCGAGGAAGATCGCGAGCGCGACGCCGTGCCGGCCGCCGAGGATCGCCATGATGAGGAAGGGAAGAGACGCGAGCCGCGCGAACGTCAGGAAGTTGGGCAGCGTCCAGGGGCGTAATTCCATGAAGGATGCCTCAGCCGGTCCCGGATGAGGACGCCGGCCGGCCGCCTGGTGGGGATCCGGCCTCCGGGGAGTCGAGCTTGACGTAGACCGCCTTGCCCTTCGGGACGATGAGCTGCTCGGCAGCCATTTGCGACATCGTGCGCGAGACCGTCTCGCGCGAGGAGCCTATCGTGTCGGCGATCTCGCGTTGCGAGGGGCGTACCACGACGGACCACCCTCCGCCCGCCTTCCGTCCGCGCGTCGCGGCGAGCTCGCGGAAGTAGCGCGCGAGCCGGCTCTTCACGTCGAGCGAGGCGAGCCCCTCGATCGTGGCATTGGCGCGGCGCAGCCGGGCCGAGAAGGCCCCGAGCAGCGCGCGCGTCAGGACGAAGTTCGACTTCAGCTGGCCCTGCTGGACGATGGTCTCGCCGCGGCGGTACGTGCGAAGCGTGGCTGCGCGCGCGAGCGCGGCACGATCCTCCGGCGAGACTCCCTCGAAGAGAGGGACCTTCGAGAAGAGCTCCGTGACGATCATCAAGAACCCTCCACTAACGGGCGAGCCGAAGCGTCGCGTCGATGGCGGCGAACGCCTCCCGACCGCTGACCTGACGGGACGCCGTTTCGGGGAGTATGCCGCAGGTGGCGAGCGCCGCGGGCGCGACGAGGCAGTCGTCTTCCGGATCCCCGCGGAGCGCGGCGACGCGCCGGAGGTGCCCCGGCATCTCGCTGCGCGAGACCGGCACGTCCGCGCCCACGTGGTGCGTCTCGCGCGAGACGGAAAAGAAGCCGAGCGCGATGGCCTTGACGAGGGCATTTCGCCCTGGGCGGTCGAGGATGTCCGTCGCGACGTCCGCCCCCGGCGGCAGGCGGGCAGACGCCACCTCAGGCACGAGCGTGACGAGGAGCGTCGCGAGCTGGGCGCGCGTGACGCGCGGAGCCGCCACCGCCTTCCGCGCGAGGGGAGGCAGGTTCTGGACCTGGAATTCCAGGCGGGCCGCCGCCTGCTTGGCGACCATGACCGGATCGCTCTTCGCGAGGTCCCCATAAAGCGCGTCGGCCTCGGCGAAGCGCGTGGTCTTCATGGCGAGGGCCGCGAGCGCCTCCGTGAGCGCGGCATCGGCCGGAGCCCGCTCGTGGGCCGTCCGGGCGGCGGCCCAGGCGTCCTCGAGCTTTCCTTCCGCCTCGGCGACCGATGCCAGGACGTGATAGCCGGCCGGAGAGTCCGGATCGACCTCGACGAGCGCGAGGGCCGCCCGCCGGGCCGACGGAAGGTCCCCGCGCGCGAGCGCCGGCTCCACCTCATCACGAAGCGAGGTCACGAACGCCGCGCGCAACTGGGCGACGCGATCCCGATAGCGATCGTCCTGGGGCACGAGGCGCACCGCCTCGCGGTATCCGTCGAGCGCGTCGCGGAGCCGCCCCTCGGCGGCTTCGCCTTCCGCGCGCGTCGCAAGGGCCGCGGCGCGGGCTTCGGGCGACGAGGGATCCACGGGGTGCGGTGCCGGCGAACAGGCCGTGAGAGCCGCGGCGGCCAGAACGAAGACGAGGAGAAGCCGTCGCGTCAAACCGCCGGCGTCCGCGCGGGGGCGGTCATGGGCGCCGGGGGGCTCCCGCCCAGAGAGGTCACCGAGGAGATGGAGTGCTTGTAGATCATCTCCTCGCGCCCGTCGACCTCGAGGACGAGAGCGTACTTGTCGAAGCGGCGGATCCGTCCCACGCGCTTCTTCTCGGAGAGGAGCATGATCTCGACGAGCGTGTTGTCCTTGCGAAGCTGGTAGAAGAAACCGTCCTGGACGTTGATGGGCGGCTTGCTCGGTCCAATCATGGTCATCCCCCTTCGTGGGTAACGGAAAAAAGAAGTCGCGCCTTACGCGCGACGAAATCGGCGAGATCGGACCGGTCGGCGCGCACCGGGACGAGATCGCTTTCGCGCCGAAACCACGCCTCCTGCCGCTTCGCGTACCGCCGCGTGTCGCGCAGGAGCCGCTCTTTCCACTCCGCCTCGGAGAGCGCGCCCGAGACGAGCGCCGCCGTGTCCCGGTAACCGATCGCCGCGAATGCGGGCGCCGCGAGCGGGACACCCGCCGCGAGCAGGCGACGCACTTCCGCGGGCAGCTCGTTCACAAACTCGGACTGAAACCTCCTCGCGATTCTTCCATAGAGCATCTCGCGCGGCAACGTGAGAAGCACCTTGACGGACGGCTTTTCCCACACGGGTCCCGGCCGCTCCCGGAAGAGGCGCGACGGGCGCTCTCCGGAGAGGAGGAGGATCTCGAGCAGCCGGATGGCCCGCGCGGCGTCCGCCGCGCCGACCCGATTCGCGCTCTCGGGGTCGAGGAGAGTGATCATCCGGACGAGGAAATCCGCGCCGCGGCGCGCTCTCACCGCCTCGAGAGCGCGCCTCACCTCGTCGTCCCGGCGCGGCCCCTCGAAGAGCCCGCCGAAAAAGGCGCGCACATAGAAGCCCGTGCCTCCCGCCAGGATGGGGAGCCGCCCGCGCCCGAGAATCTCCTCGCAGAGGCTCCGCGCTTCCACGGCGAACTCCCCGGCGCTCCAGGGCTCCCGCGGGTCGCGCGCGTCAACGAGGTGGTGCGGCACGCGCGCCCTGAGAGAGGCGGCGGGCTTCGCCGTCCCAACGTCGAAGCCGCGGTAGACCGCGAACGCGTCAGCCGAGACGATCTCGCCGCCAAGTCGCTCGGCGAGGACGACGGCGAGCTCCGACTTGCCCGTCGCCGTCGCGCCCACGATCGCGAGCACGCCGTTCGGACGCGGCGCGCTCACGGCATCCCCCGCGCGAGGTGCTCGGGGAAGACCGGCCAGACGCGGCCGCCCGCGAAGAGAAGCGCGATGTCGCCGTCGCGATCGGTCCGGAACGTCCGGACGCCCGCGGAGGCCAGCCGCTCGACGACGTCGGCCGCCGGATGGCCGAACCGGTTCCGGCGACCGACGCCGATCAGCCCGAGCCGCGGCGAGACGCGCGCGAGGAACGCCGCCGAAGTGGACGTCCGGCTCCCGTGATGCGGGACCTTCAGGACATCGGCCGCGAGATCCCGGTCCGATGCGACGAGGTCGCTCTCGGCGAGGGCCTCGATGTCGCCGGCGAGAATCGCCGTGCGCCCCGCGAGCGCCACCCGCAGCACGAGCGATCCGTTGTTTTCCCGCGCGCGCGGGTACGGGCCGTCCCCCGGATGCAGCACATCGAAGGAGAGACCCGCCGCCGTGAAGCGCTGGCCGGCGCCGAAGCGCTCCAGCACCAGATGCCGGCGCGCGGCCGCGTCCTCGAACTCGTCGAGGAAGAGGTTGCGAGGCGCCGCCCGAGGCAGAACGACGCGCGCGACCGGGAGCGACGTGAGAACGGCGAGAAGCCCGCGCGTGTGATCGGGGTGCGGATGCGTGAGGACGACGGCGTCGAAGGCCACTGCCCCGAGGTCCGTCAGGCGCGGCACCAGCCGGAGGCGCCCGAAGTCGTACGCGCGGTCGGGGCTGCCCCCGCCGTCCACGAGAACGCGACCCTCGGGCGTGACGAGGAGCCACGCGTCTCCCTGCCCCACGTCGAGCGCCTGCAGCACGACCGTGCCCCGCTCGGCGGCGATCGGCCGGGCGAGGACGAGCGCGAGCACGACCATCGCGGCTCCGGTGAGAGCCGCGCGGCGGAGCGCGGGGCGCCGCGTGAGGCCCGCGACGACCAGGAGTGCGGCCGTGGCCGCGACCAGGGCGAACGCGGGCGTCGGGACAACCCTCACCGCGTGCAGCCGGTCGAGGGCCAAAAGCAGCGCGAGCAGGACGTCCGACAGGAAGCGCAGCGGCACGATCGCGAGCGCCGCCGACGCCGGTGACAGCAGCAGGAGAGGAAGGAGCAGCAGGCCCGTGAACAGGAACACGCTCGAGAGGGGCACCACGAACGGGTTCGAGAGGAGCGCCACGACGGGCACGACGTTGAACACGAAAAGCTGGATCGGGAGCACCGCGAGCTCGGCGCCGGCGGTCGCGCCGAGCGCGTCCGCGACGAGCCCCGGGATCCCGGCCCGACGCAGCGCTCTCGCCGCAGGGACGCCGAACGCGGCCAGGCCGAACACGGCCGCGAACGTGAGAAGGAACCCGACGTCGAAGAGGTTCGAAGGATCGGCGGCGAGCAGGACGGCGGCCGCGAAGCCGAGGACGTGGTTCGCTGAGGTGGGGCGGCCGAGAAGGCGCGCGAGGAGATAGAGGCCGATCATCAGCGCCGCGCGCACGACGGGCGGCCGCCCGCCCGCGAAGATCGCGAAGAGAGCCGTCGCGACGAGCACGAACCCGTCGCGCACGGCAAGGGACGCGCCGAGCCGCCGCGCGAAAAAGCCGAGCAGGGCCGCGACGAGTCCGACCTGCAATCCCGAGATGGCTACGATGTGCGCGACCCCGCCGTCGCGGAAGGCGCTCACCGTCGCCCCGGGCAGATCCTGCGTCTCGCCCATCACGAGGGCGAGGAGGAGCGCGAGCGCCCCGCGTGCTTCGGGCGCGGCATCGGCGAGGTTCGCGCGAAGACGCCGCTTCACGGTGGCGTGGGCGCGCGCCACGAGCGAGAGCGGTCCCGCGGGTGGGCCGAGCCGTTCGACCTGGGCGGCACTCTTGAGCGCGAGGCGTGGCTCCGCGGGAAGGTCGAACGGCGAGCGGACCAGGCCGCCCGCCTCCGGCAACCGCAGCGTGCCGCGCACGCGCACGCGATCACCGAGCTCGGCGACGCCGGAGGGGTCCTGCTCTCCCGCGACCGCGAGGGGCAGCCCCGACTCGAGACGCAGCGAGCGCCCGTCCGTCGAGGCCGCTTCGACGGCGAGCCGCGTCCGAAAAAGCGAGCCGCTCGCGGTCCATGGTGCGTCGAGGCGACCGGTGACTTCGACAAGAGCGCCGTCGGCGGCCGGATCCGCCGCCCGCGCACGGACGAGCGCCTCGCGCACCTCGGACGCCGTGCGGAGGGCCGGAAGCAGGAAACGCTCCCGGGCGTTCCAGAATCCGGCGCTCACGAAGAGGATCAGACCGGCGAAGACACGGACACGGCTTTTTCGCCTCGCGAGAGCGACGCCGGCCGCCGACGCGATGACGAGCGCGGCCCCAAGGGCTCGCGGTGGCGGCACGGGGAGAATGGCCGCCGCGAGAATCCCCGCCGCCAGGGCGCCAGCAAGAGGAAGCGAAGGCGCTCCAGCCTCCCTCGACCACGACGCGCGCATGCCGCGCTTCTATCCGACTTTCCGCCGCGCGAGCAAGGCGACCGTCTCCACGTGGTGCGTCTGGGGGAAGAGATCGAGGAGCGTCAGCCGCTCGACGGTGTAGCGCGACTTCAGGGCCGAAAGGTCGCGTGCGAACGTCGGCGGATCGCACGAGACCATCAGGAGATGTTGCGGCGAGAGGCGCAGGATCCCGGCGCGCACGCCCGGCGAGAGGCCCGCGCGAGGCGGGTCGGCAACAAGCACGTCAATCGGAGATTTCGGAGATTTCTGCGAATGAAGAAAAGACTCCGCCGTGGTCCGGATGGCGCGCGCGAGGGGAAGGCTCTCGGAATGCCAGGACTGAAGATTCCTTGAAAGGGAATGAGATGAGAACGGGTCGATCTCGACAGCCGTCACCTCTCCCCCGCCGGCGGCGCGCGCGAGCTCGAGCAGCGGGCGCGTTAGGAAACCGACACCCGCATAGAGATCCACGAGACGAAGTCCTCCGGGCCGCAGCACGGCGCGCAGCGCCGTCCGAATCTCTTCGAGAAAGGCATCGAGGAGAAAGAGATTCCCTTGAAAGAAAGAGGATACGGAGACCTCGAAAAGAGCCCCGCCGGCCGAAAGCATGAGCGCCGCCGGCCCGTCGCTCGACACGACTCGTCCGCCCCCGTCGACGACCCGGAACCCGTCGAAGGGACCCCTCTTGACTTCATTCACTTTCGCAGGAATTCGCAGACCGTCACCTTCGCCCAGGCGCAGCTCGCCGAGCAGCTTGTCCCCGGAGCGGTCTTCGAGCGTCCAAAGCTCCCCTTCGAGCGAGCCCAACGCGCCGAGGTGGTCGCGGATCGCGGGCAGCCGCGCGAGCAGGGCCTTCGAGACGATCTCGCACGTCTCGAGGTTCGCGACGGCGTTCGAGCGTGGCGCGAAGAAGCCCAGCCTCCCCTGCCGATCGAGATGCAGTCGGTTTCGCAGGCGGTAGTTCCGCGCGGACCCGAGCCAGCGCGGCTCGGGGAGATTCTCCGCGCGAAGGCCCGCGAGCCGCCGGAGCGCATCGAGGACGAGCGCCGTCTTCAGCTCCCGGTGATGCTCGAGGCGCACGGCCGGCCAGTCGCACCCGCCGCACGAACCATCGCGCGCACGGGGGCACATCTCTGCGTCGGGACGACGCGCTTCGCCGGGAGAAAGCACGTCCTCGATGGTGCCGCGCACGAGACGATCCGAGGCCTCCGTCACGCGCAGGCGCACGTGGTCTCCCGGCAGCCCTCCGGGCACGAGCGCCACGACGCCTGAGAGGCGCGCCAGCCCCTCGCCCCCCGGCACGACGCGCTCGATCAGCACCTCGGCGCGGCCGCCCGGGCGGACGTCAGCCATGGAGGAGCGTCAGCGGCGGAAAGCCGGCGAGCACCCGCACCTCGCGGCGCGTCAGCGCCTTGCGCATGCGCTCCACGACGTGCGGAGCAAGACCGGCGACATCGCCCAACGCATCGCTCACGCGCGTCTCGACCAGAATCCGGGAAGAGGAATTCATCGCTTTCAGACCCGTTCCCACGAGTGATGCCTCGATGGAGGAAAGCTTGTGCTCGATCTCTTCGAATGGAAGATCAGGCGAGATCTCTTCGACCTTCGCCGCGGCGCTGTCGAAGGCCTTCCGAAGAGCCCCGGAAGACTCTTCGAATGGTCCCGAGTGAGCGGGAAGGCCACCTTCCGCGCGCAGCACCGACGCGAGTGCCGCGAGTTTTTCGCCGATCGCGTCCGCGGCAGCTGCGGGGGGTGCGTCTTCCTTGCCGACGAGGCCCCGGCGCTCCATCTCCCAGCGCTCTGAGACGGCGTCGGCGCAGTACGCGAGGGAGGAGATCTTCCCGGCCTGGCCGCGCGCGCGGCGCCTTTCGAACGCCTCGCGCACGGCGCGCACGACGGTGTCCGCGGGCACGCCCGCTTCCCGCCAGCCGCGAATCAGGCTCCAGTCCTTCGCCGACACGAGAAACGGCGTGCCGCGCTCGGCGATGAACGCGTCCTCGATCCGGGTCGCGTAGCCCGCCTCGTCGAGGCCGGGATCCGCCGGAGACGGCGCGCGCCCGGCCTCTGGGTTTTCGCTCACGGACAAACGGCCTCTAGAAGAGGACGACGTCGCCCGAAACGATCGTCTCCTCGCCGCGCCCGGTCGAAAGGCGCAGCGCGCCGTCGGCGTTCACGCCGCGAAACACGCCGGACACGGAACGGCCCGCGTCCATCACGCTCATCGTGTCGCCCGGCGCATGAGCCGAGACGGCCGCGAACGCCTCCGGCAGCGGGTCTTTCCCCGCGTCTCCGCCGAGCGGGACGTCGAGGATGTCGAGGAGCGCCGAGAGCGGCGCGACGCCCGCGAGCTTTGCCGCGGCGACCCCGGCGTCCTCGAGCGACGTCGCGTCCCTCAGCCCTCGGGCATCGAGGTCCTTCCGCGTGCCGCGGACGTTGAGGCCGACGCCGACGACGGCCCAGCCTTCGCCTTCGTCGTTCGCGCGCGCCTCGACGAGAATGCCGCCGAGCTTCCTGCGGTTCACGAGGAGGTCGTTCGGCCACTTGAGCCGCACGTCGAGGGCGAACGCCCTGGAAAGACCCCGCGCGAGCGCGATCCCGGCCCGCACCGGCACGCGGACGCGTTCCGGCCCTTCCGGCCACGGAACGATGACGGAGACCGCGAGGGCTCCCGGCAGCGGGGTCCAGCTCCGGCCCATGCGGCCGTGCCCCGCCGTCTGCTCTCCCGCCACGATGATCGTGGGCCGGACGTCCTCGCTCTCGGCGAGCATCTTCTCCACGATCGTCTTGGCGACGTCGTTCGTGGACGGCGTCGACGGCAGATAGATGACATTCTCGATGTGCGAGAACGACCGGCCTTCGAGGGGATCGGAGACGCCGCTCATGCGTCCGGCGTCCCGACGAGGTTGCCGGAGAGGCGGGCGTGACGTTCTGCCAGCTCTTCGAGCTGCTGCTTCGTCTTCGCGACGACCGCCGCCGGAGCGCGCGAGAGGAAGCTCTCGTCCGCGAGCCGCGCGCGGAGCTTGTCCGCCTCGGCGCTCAGCCGGTCGAGCTCGCGCTGAAGCTTCTCCCGGTCCTCGAGAGAAATCTCCTTTCTTGGCAGATCCACGACGACACCGATGCCGGCGACGACGTCTCGGAAGCCTCCAGCGATCTCCACCCTCGGAGAAATCTTCACGTCCTTGAGGCGCGCGAGCTGCTGGAGGAGCGGAGCGAAATGCCGCAATTGCATGGAGAGGGGACCTTCGGGAATCTCGAGCCCGACGGATAGCGCCTCGGTCTGCGCGAGGCCGTTCTCGGCGCGGAGATTCCGGATTCGCGTCGTGACCGCCCGCATGGCTTCGACCGTCTCGACCGCCAGCGGGTCGATCCACGCCGGGTTTGCCTCCGGGAACTTCGCCATCGTGAGGCGCAGGCCGTCGCCATTCAGGGCCTCGCGGATCTCGCACGAGACGAACGGCATGAACGGGTGGAGGAGCGCGAGGGAGTCGAGAAGCACGCGCGTGAGAACGCCCCGCGTCTTCTCTTTGTCGGCCGCGGGCACGCCGGCACCCCTCAGGACGGGCTTCACCATCTCGACGTAGCCGTCGCAGAAGTCGGACCAGAAGAACTGGTAGAGCGCGTTCGCGGCCTCGTCGAAGCGGAACGCCTCGAGGTTGGCGTTCACCTTCCCGGTCGCACCGGAAAGGCGCGCGAGGATCCAGCGGTCGACCGTGCCGAGGGACGCGAAGTCGAGGCTGTCCGGCGGAACGGCCGCCCCGTCTTCGAGCATCTGCAGCGCGAAGCGCGCGGCGTTCCACACCTTCGTCGCGAAGGCGCGGTAGCCCGCGACGCGCGTCTTGCCGAACGGCAGGTCGCGCCCGGTGCCCGAGAGCACGGCGAGCGTGAACCGCACCGCGTCGGCCCCGAACTCATCGCACATATCGAGCGGGTCGACGACGTTGCCCTTCGTCTTCGACATCTTCTGGCCCTTCTCGTCGCGCACGAGCCCATGCAGGACGACGTCGGCGAAAGGCGCGCGGCCGTCGAAGAAGGAGCCCGCCATGATCATCCTCGCGACCCAGAAGAACAGGATGTCGAAGGCCGTGACGAGGACGCTCGTCGGGTAATAGCGCGCGAAGTCGGCGGTCTTCTCGGGCCAGCCGAGGACGGAGAGCGGCATGAGCCAGGACGAAAACCACGTATCGAGGACGTCGGGATCACGGAGGAGGGCGCCCGCGCCGCACGTCGCGCACGCCGCCGGATCCCTCTCGCCCGGCTTCGGCACCGTGACGTGTCCGTCCGGGCAGTACCACGCCGGAATCTCGTGTCCCCACCAGAGCTGGCGCGACACGCACCAGTCGCGGATGTTCCGCATCCACTCGTCGTACGTCTTCTTCCAGAGCTCGGGCACGAAGCGCGTCTCGCCCGCGTCCGTCGCGGCGACGGCCTTTTCGGCGAGGGGCGCCACCTTCACGAACCACTGCAGGGAGACGAGCGGCTCGACGATCGTGTCGCACCGCTGGCAGCGCGCGAGAGGGATGACGTGGCTCTTCTCGCCGCGGCGGAGACCGGCGGCGTCGAGATCCCTGAGGACCTTCTTCCTCGCCTCGAAGCGGTCGAGGCCCGCGTAGGCGGCGCCGGCGGCCGACGTCATCTTTCCGTCGAAGCCGATCACGGCGACCGACTCGAGCGCGTTCCTCTTCCCCGCCTCGAAGTCGTTCGGGTCGTGCGCGGGCGTCACCTTCACGACGCCCGTCCCGAACTTCGGGTCCACGAAGGCGTCGGCGATCACGGGGATCTCGCGGCCCAAAAGCGGCAGCGTCGCGCGTTTTCCGGCGAAGAGAGCATACCGGGGATCGTCCGGGTGCACGGCGAGCGCCGTGTCGCCGAGCATCGTCTCCGGCCGCGTCGTGGCGACGACGAGCTCGCCACCCCCAACGAGGGGATACGCGATCGAATAGAGGTGGCCGGAGCTCTCGACGTGGTTCACCTCGAGATCCGAGAGCACCGTCGCGCAGCTCGGGCACCAGTTGACCATCCGCTCGGCGCGGTATGCGAGGCCACCGTGGTACAGGGTCGAAAAGGCGTGCCGCACGGCGCGGGAGCGCGTCTCGTCGAGCGTGTAGTAGACGCGCGAGAAATCGCACGACGAGCCGAGGCGGCGGATCTGGTCGAGGATGTCGCCGCGCCGCGCGCCGGCCCACTCGCGGCAGAGCGCGACGAAGGCTTCGCGGCCGATGTCGTGCCGGGTCTTCCCCGTGCGCTCCTTGAGATCGCGCTCGACGACCATCTGCGTCGCGATGCCCGCGTGGTCCACCCCGGGCACCCAGAGCACGGCGCGGCCCTGCATCCTCCGCCAGCGGCAGAGCACGTCCTCGAGCGTGCGCCCGAGAGCATGCCCCACGTGCAGGCGCCCCGTCACGTTCGGGGGCGGAATCACGAGCGTGTACGGAACGGCGTCAGGCCCGGCCGCCTCGGGCCGGAAGAACCCGGCCTCTTCCTGGGCGCGATACCAGCGCATCTCGAACGAGGCGGGGTCGAAGTTCTTGCCGAGCTCGGGCCGCGTGTTCATCGGGGAACGCGCAGGATCGCACGAGGGCGCGGGTTTGGGGAAGGGCGGCCCCTTACTCGGCCTTGTCCAGCTCGTCGAGGCGCTCTTTCACGAGGCGCTCGGCGAGCTCGGGCACGACGTCCCACGCGATCTTGCGCACGATGCGCTCGCCGGAGAGCTCGAGGACCCGCCGCGCGATGCGGTCGATGTCGTCATCGGTGAGGGGTCCGGCCGCTGACGTGGCGGCTGCCGATGCCGTGGCCTTCGGGATGAGGCTCTTGAGATCGGTCAGGCTCGCTTCGGCGGCGAGGGCCTCGAGCTCGCCCGGAGCGGGCTCGGCGAACGAAGAGGCAACCGCGGCGTTCACGGCGGGCGTGTCCCAGAGGTCCGGCCGGGTGGTGCTGCGCCCGGACGCTTCGAAGGCGGCGATGTCCGCCTCGAGGTCGCGATGCGGCGGCTCGTCATCGAGAGCGCCGAGATCCATCTCGTAGGCGGCCGTCGTGGGTTCCGGCACCGGGATCGGTTCCGTGGGCGAACCGGAAGGCGGCGGGGGCGCGGCGGCCCGCTCTTCGGCGGCCTTGTTCACGAGGTCGCGCACGAGCGAGGCGAGACCCTGCGAGTCGAACGGCTTCGTCACGACCGAGTCGGCGCCCGCCTGCTCGGCGCGCGGCTTGTCGAACGGCTCGAAGGTTCCCGTGAGGAGGACCACGGGCACGAACCGGCCGCCGGGACGCCGCTTGACCTCCTCGCACAGCTCGTACCCGGTCTTGCCCGGCATGACGCAATCCGCGAGCACGATGTCGGGAGAAAACGAATCGAGGAGCGGCAGCGCGAGGTCGCCGTCGCCGACAGCCTTGAGCTCGAAGTCCGTACCCGAGAACGTCAGCTCGATGACCTTCTGAATGGTCAGACTGTCGTCCGCCAAGAGAATCCGATGCGGCATTCGATCTCCTCGCAGGGTAAGGTGTCGGCGGAGTTTACACCGGCCGCGGCCCGCGGGCCGACTCGAGAGCCTGATAGACGCGCGACGCCGGACGCCGCGCGATCGCGCCCGACAGGGCCCGGGTGGCCGCCGCGACCAGGGAAAGATCCACGCCCGTCTCGTAGCCCATGCCGTGCAGGAGATAAAGGAGGTCCTCCGTGGCGACGTTGCCCGCCGCCCCGGGCGCGTACGGGCACCCGCCGAGACCGCCCGCCGAGGAGTCGAAGATCCTCACGCCCTGCCTCAGCCCTTCAGCCACGTTCGCGAGCGCCGTTCCGCGCGTGTCGTGGAAGTGGAGCGCGAGGTGCGCGAGCGGCACGCCCGCGTCCACGCAGCGTCCAACGACCTCGGGCACCTGTGTGGGAACGCCGACGCCGATCGTGTCGCCGACCGACACCTCGTCGCAACCCGCGTCGAGCAGCCTCCGCGCGACGCGAGCGGGCGCGGCCGGCGGAACCGCGCCCTCGTACGGGCAGCCGAAACCGCACGACACGTACCCGCGCACGCGCATCCCGGACTCTCGCGCGCGCCGGATCACCGGTAAAAAGCGCGCGAACGACTCGTCGATCGAGGCGTTGATGTTCTTCCGGTTGAACGTCTCCGACGCCGCCGTGAAGACCGCGATCTCGCGCGCGCCCGCAGCCTCGGCCCGGTCGAGCCCCTTCTCGTTCGGGACGAGAACCGGATAACGCACGCCCGGGCGCTTCGCGATCCGCCGGAAGACCTCCTCGCCGTCGGCGAGCTGCGGGATCGCCTTCGGCGAGACGAAGGCGGTCGCCTCCACGACGGGCAGCCCCGCGGCCGAGAGGGCATCCACGAACGCGACCTTCACGTCTGTCGGAACCGCCGCCGCCTCGTTCTGAAGACCATCGCGCGGGCCGACCTCGACGACCGTGACGCGCGTCCCGTTCACGCCATCTCCACGAGGACGTCGCCGAGACCGACCATCTGCCCCTCGGAAACGAGGACTCGTTCCACGACGCCGTCCTTCGGGGCACGCACCGCGTGCTCCATCTTCATCGCTTCGACGACGACGAGGACGTCTCCCTTCGAGACGGAGGCGCCGGAGGCGACACGCACGGCCGCGATCCGGCCGGGCATCGGCGCCTCGAGCGAGGGCGTCTCCTCCCCGCCGCGCGCCGCGCGGCGCGAACGCGCCGGCGAGAGACGATACGTCTCGCCCCGGAACCATACCCAGGCGATGTCGCCGTCGCGCGCAGCCGTCGCGCCGGGCGGAACGTCCGCCGCCGCCTCGCGTTCCTCTCCCGTTCGCAGGTCGCGCAGCCTCACGCACCACCCATGCGAAACCGCCCCTCGAACGGGCTCGAAAAGACGCCGCGCGCGGAGCTTCCTCCGGGCTCGCGCGCGGCACGAGAGAGAACCGATGAGGCGGCCTCGAAGACCTCGTCCGGAGGAGGCGGAGGCGCGGGGAGCGAAAGCGTCTCGACGAGGCTGGTGTGCAGCTCGCCGCGGACGACGGGAGCGGCCTCGAGCAACCGCTTCAGCCACGAGAGATTCGTTACCACTCCGAGGGCGACCGTCTCGCCGAGCGCCGCGACGAGCCGCCCGCGCGCCTCCTCGCGGTCCCGCCCCTTCGCGACGATCTTCGCGAGCAGAGGGTCGTAGTGAATGTCCACCGTTTGGCCGGCCGTCACGCCCGAGTCCACGCGCACGCCCGGGCCCGAGGGCTCGATCCAAGCCAGGAGACGCCCGGCCTGCGGAAGAAAACCCGCGTCGGGATCCTCCGCGTAGACGCGCGCCTCGATCGCGTGCGCCGAGGGCGCGGAGGGAAGCTCGGGCAGCGGCTCGCCCGCGGCGACCCGGAGCTGCAAGGCGACGAGGTCCACGCCGAAGGCCTCTTCCGTCACGGGATGCTCGACCTGAAGGCGCGTGTTCATCTCGAGGAAGTAGAACGCGCCGGAGGGCTCGAGCAGGAACTCGACCGTCCCCGCGTTCACGTAGCCCACCGCGCGCGCCGCATCGCAGGCGGCGTTCTGGAGGCGTGCACGAAGGTCCGGCGACACGGCGGGCGACGGGCATTCCTCGATCACCTTCTGGTGACGCCTCTGCAGCGAGCACTCGCGCTCGCCGAGCGCGACGACGTTTCCGTGCATGTCGCCGAACACCTGCACCTCGACGTGCCGCGGCGACGACAGGTACTTCTCGACATAGACGGTGTCGTCGCCGAAGGCCGCCGCCGCTTCTCGCCGGCAGGAAGAGATGGCTTCGGAAAGTGAAGCAGCGTCGCGCACGATGCGCATCCCTTTGCCCCCGCCACCTGCCGATGCCTTCACGACGACAGGAAAACCAAGAGAAGAGATTTCTGAAAAGGTGTCAGAGACGGCGGGCGTCCCTGGAACCACCGGGACGCCCGCGGCCTTCATTCTTCCCCGCGCAGAAATCTTCGATCCCATCGCTTCCATGGCGGCCGCGGACGGTCCGATCCAGATCATTCCCGCGTCCACGACCGCGCGCGCGAAATCCGCGTTCTCCGAGAGAAACCCGTAGCCGGGATGCACCGCGTCGCAACCGGTCTCGCGGGCCGCCGCGAGGAGGCGCGGAATCGAAAGGTACGATTCGCGCGCGGGCGCGGGGCCGAGCCGCGCGGCCGCGTCCGCGAGAGCGACGTGGCGTGCTTCGCGATCCGCGTCGGAGTACACGGCCACCGCAGGGAGACCGGCCGTCCGGCAGGCGCGGATCACGCGCACGGCGATCTCGCCGCGATTCGCGACGAGCACGCGGCCGAGCCGCCGGAGCTTTGTCACGGCTCCGTCACGGCTTCTTCGCGGCCGGCTCCGCCGCCCAGGACGGCTTGCGCTTCTCCAGGAAGGCCGCGAGGCCCTCCCGCCCCTCGGCCGAGGCGCGTCGCTCGCCCAGGCGCTGGATCGCCATCTTCGTGGCCTCCCTGAGCGGCATCGCGGCGACGGCGCGGGCCAGGTGCTTGGCCTCGGCCACGGCTTCGGGGCCCCCGAGCAGGATCGCGTCGAGGACCGTTCGCGCCGCGGTGCCGAGCTCCTTCTCCGGGACGATGCGGTGCACGAGGCCGGCCTGCCGGGCCTCTTCCGCCGAGATGCGCTCTCCCGTGACGAACCAGGCACGCGCGCGCGATTCCCCTACCTTGTGCACGAGATATGGCGAGATGACGGCGGGAATGACCCCGAGCCTCACTTCGGTCGTGCCGAAGATCGCGTTCTCGGCGGCCACGACGACGTCGCACACGGCGACGAGGCCGGTCCCCCCTCCCAACGCCGCGCCCTGGACGCGCGCCACGATCGGTTTCGCCAGCTCGTCGAACGCGCGGAAGAGCGATGCCAGCTCGGCCGAATCGCGGAGGTTCTCCTGCATCGTGAAGCCCGAGACCTTCTTCATCCAGTCGATGTCGGCGCCGGCGCAAAACGTCTTGCCCGCGCCCGAGAGCTCGATGACGCGGGTCGTCGCGTCTCCCGCCAGCTCGCGCACCGCATGCTGCAAGAGGGCCACGAGCTCGCCGTCGAAGGCGTTCCGCCGGGCCGGACGGTTCAGGATGAGGCGTGCGATCCGCGGATCGGACGCGCGCTCGAGGAGGACGCCGGACTCGCTCATCGCATCACCTGTACCGACCCCGGAAGATCGAGGGGCACCGTGAGAATCTGATCCTTGCCGACGCGCAGGGAGACGCTCGCGACGAGCCTGCCGGCGACGCGGCCGCCGCTGGCCACCGCGCCGCCGAGGGCGGACAAAAGATCGGCGCTCGGGGCGCTGATCGGAAGCTCGACCGCGTTCTCGCGGCCGGCGGAGAGCCTGAGGCCGTGAAGCTCGCCTTCGGCGAGCTTCCGGTCGCCCGCCCACACTGCGTAGACGAGGTCCTTCACGTCGAGAGGAAACGAGAGCGGGTTGAAGAGCGTCGCCGTGGCCTGCCCCTCGACCTCGGTGAGGGAGATTCCCGTGAAGCGCGCCCCGGAAAAGCCCGCGAGGGACGCGCCCACCGGCGCCGACGAACTCACCTCCTCCGTTCCGATCTTCAGGATTCCCGCCGCGCAGACGGGCACGGGCGCCCCGGCGCTACCCGCGAGCGAGCCATTGATCGTCACGTCGAGCGCGAGCGGATGGAGCCGCGCGAGAAGCGCCTGGGGAATCTTCGCGAGATCGAGATCCACGAGGAGCACCACGGCGTTTCCCGCGGGCCCCGGCTGGACCATCGCCGTCAGCGAAGGGGCGGTCGGCAGCGGGGTATTCGCCAGGGCGATCTCACCCGCGAATTTCTGCTTGCCGCCTACGGCCGTATTGGGAAGAGTCGTGCGCAGAAACGCCGTGAGCTTCGTCCGGGTCAGGGAGGTGACTTCGAGGGCGTCCACCGTGCCGCAGCCGAGGCGCTGGTCCGCGCGCGACGAGAGCGGCAGAAGGGCGGCGAAAAGCAACGGAAAGAGGGCACGCCTCATCTCTACATCCGGAACACGCCGAAGCGTGTTTCGCGACGCGGCCCGTTCGCGGCGGCCGCGAGACCCAAAGCGAGGACGCGGCGCGTCTCGACCGGGTCGAGGATCCCGTCGTCCCACAGGCGCCCCGTGGCGAAATAGGGATTCCCTTCGATCTCGTACTTCTCCAGAGTGGGCTTCTTGAACGCGCTCCGCTCCGCATCGGTCATCTTCGCCTGTCCCTCCCGCACGCGCTGATCGTCCTTGACGGTGGCCAGAACGTCCGCCGCCTGCTCGCCTCCCATGACGCTGATCCGGGCATTCGGCCACGTCCAGAGAAAGCGCGGCTGGTAGGCGCGCCCGCACATCCCGTAGTTTCCCGCGCCGAACGAGCCTCCCACGAGAAGCGTGAACTTCGGGACGGCGGCGTTCGCGACCGCATGCACCATCTTCGCGCCGTCCTTCGCGATGCCGCCCTGCTCGTACGCCTTTCCGACCATGAAGCCCGTGATGTTCTGGAAAAAGACGAGGGGCACCTCGCGCTGGCACGCCATCTCGATGAAGTGCGTCGCCTTGAGCGCCGACTCGGAGAAAAGAACGCCGTTGTTCGCGAGGACCGCCACCGGGAAGCCCGAGACATGAGAGAAGCCCGTGACGAGCGTGGCCCCGTACCGCGGCTTGAATTCGTGGAAGCGCGATCCGTCGAGGATCCGCGCGAGCAGCTCGCGCACGTCGTACGGCGTGCGGAGGTCTCTCGGGACGACGCCGTAGAGCTCATCCGCGGGATACCGGGGCTCCTCGGGCGCGACGCGGCCGGGCGCCGCGCACGGCGCGCCCCCGAGATGGGCGACGATGTCGCGCACCTTCTCGAGCGCGTCGGCATCGTCCTCGGCGAGATGGTCCGCGACGCCCGACAGGCGCGTGTGCACGTCGCCTCCGCCGAGCTCTTCGGCGGTCACGTCCTCCCCCGTCGCGGCCTTCACGAGCGGCGGGCCCGCGAGAAAGATCGTGCCCTGGTTCTTCACGATGACGGTCTCGTCCGACATCGCGGGCACGTACGCGCCGCCCGCCGTGCACGAGCCGAGCACGGCCGCGATCTGCGGGAGACCGGCCGCGCTCATGCGCGCCTGGTTGTAGAAGATGCGGCCGAAGTGGTCGCGGTCGGGAAACACCTCGGCCTGCAGCGGCAGGAATGCGCCCCCCGAATCCACGAGGTAGACCGCCGGAAGGGCGTTCTCCATGGCGATCTCCTGCGCCCGGAGATGCTTCTTCAGGGTGACCGGGTAATAGGTGCCGCCTTTCACCGTCGCGTCGTTCGCGACGACGACGACCTCGCGGCCCGAGACGCGGCCCACTCCCGTCACGAGGCCCGCGCCGGGCGCGGCGTCCTCGTAGAGACCCCAGCCCGCGAGCGGCGCGACCTCGAGAAAGGCGGTTCCCGGATCGAGAAGGCGCTCGAGGCGCTCGCGGACGAGAAGCTTGCCGCGCGCGACGTGCCGCGCGCGCTCCTTCTCTCCGCCGCCTTCCCGGGCCTTCGCGAGCTCGCCGCTCAGGCGCGCGGCGAGCGCGCGGTGGTGGGCGGCATTCTCCCGGAACTCCGACGAGGACGGGGAGAGTTGCGAGACGAGGACTTCGCTCACGCCCGCTCGCCCGCGAGGCGGCGGATGGCGTCGACCGTGGCGCCGGTGGTCGTTCCCGGAAGAAAGATGTCGCGGACGCCCCGGGCCTTGAGCGGAGCGATGTCCTTCTCGGGAATGATTCCGCCGACGACGACGGCGATGCTCTCGCCGCCGCTTTCCTTCAAGGCGTCGATCACCTCGGGCACGAGGACGTTGTGGGCGCCGGACAGGATCGAGAGGCCCACGACGTCGACGTCCTCCTGGACGGCCGCGGCGGCGATCTGCCGGGGCGTCTGCCTCAGGCCGGAGTAGATGACTTCCATGCCGGCGTCGCGGAGCGCGCGCGCAATGACCTTCGCGCCGCGATCGTGCCCGTCGAGGCCGGGCTTCGCGATGAGAACGCGAATGGGCCGCTCGCTCATACGCGCGATTCTACAGGGAGGCGCCGTGTAAAATGGAGTTTCGAGGAATCATGCCGCGCCTGGCGTCTCGGTCGCCTCTGAACGGCCGAGAGCAGCCCAACCGACCCGATTTGAACGAGATGCCCGAGGACAGGTAGACTCTCCCCGACGTGATCAAGAACGACATCATCAACGCGGTCGCCGAAGCGGCCGGCGTGGGGCGCCAGAAGGCGACTCAAGCCGTCGAGACGATCCTCGACGTGCTGCGCCAGGCGTTGTCGCGCGGCGAGCGCATCGAGCTGCGCGGCTTCGGCGTGTTTCTCGTGAAGCCCAGAAAACGCGGCATCGGCCGCAACCCGAAACGCCCCACCGAGGAAGTGCAGATTCCGCCCGGCTTCACGATCCGGTTCAAGCCCGGCAAGGAGCTGCGCGACATGACCGGCCCGGCCGAGGAGCCGGCCGCGAAGGTCGCGTCCACCGGCCCGCCCCCCTCCGGCACGCCCTCCTGAACTCATGAGCGAGGTCTCGGTGAGAGCGCCGGCCGCCGCGCCGCGGCGGAAGGAGCGGTGGTGGCTTCACGGACTGCTCTTCGCGGTGACGTTCCTGACGACCACGTACGCGGGCATCGTCTTCGCGGCCGGATTTCGTCCGGCACTTCTTCTTCGAATGGAGAAAGCGCCCTCTCTCTTCGATCCCCGGCTCTTCAAGGAAGGGCTCGTGTTCTCGCTTCCCCTTCTGGGCATCCTCATGGCGCACGAGCTCGGCCACTATCTGATGTGTCGCCATTACGGCATCGACGCGTCGCCTCCTTACTTCATCCCCTTTCCGCCCCAGGTTTCCCTCGTCGGGACGATGGGCGCGTTCATCCGCATCCGCGAGCAGATTCGCGACAAGCGCCAGCTCTTCGACATGGCCGTGGCGGGCCCGATCGCCGGGTTCGCCGTGGCCGTCCCCCTTCTCGCGTGGGGCGTCTCGCACTCGCGGGTCAATCCGTCCCCCGCGCTCACCGACGGGACCGTGATCTTCCAGTACCCGATCCTCGTCCAGCTCTTCCAAAAGCTCTTCGCCGGCACGACGTACACGAGCGTGGACGTCATCGAGCATCCGGTTTTCCTCGCCGCGTGGTTCGGGCTCTTCGTGACGGCGCTGAACCTGTTGCCGCTCGGGCAGCTCGACGGCGGGCACGCGGTCTACGCCGTCTTCGGCCGCTTCCAGCGCGTCCTCGCGCTGCCGCTCCTCGTCGTCCTCGCGGTCCTCGGGCTGAAGTGGCCGGGCTGGTGGGTGTGGGTGCTCTTCACTCTCTTCACCGGCCTCCGCCATCCGCCGGTCTCGAACGAGGGCGAGCCGCTCGACGACCGACGCAAGCTTGTCGCGGCGGGCGTGCTTCTCATCTTCGTTCTCTGCTTCGCCCCGGTCCCGATCGAGGTCCTCTAAGGCGCCGAAATCGCGAACATCGGCCGGCGCTCACGCCGCCCGCTTCTTCCGAAGCGCGCCGAGCATTTCGTCCACTTCCGGCGCGCCGAGGAGCTTCGCGAAGGCGACAAACGCGACCGCGCCGAGCGCGACCGCGGCCCCGACCCAGCCAATTCGGAGCGGCAGCACCCAGACCATCCGGTAGGGCACGAGCTTCGCCGAGACCACCCACACGACGGCCCCCATCGCGAGGCTCGCGAGAACGAGCCGGAGAAGGGACGCGAGAATCACGCGGCCGCCGATCCTGCCGAGCCGCTTCCTGAGCAGGGCGAGGAGCGCAAGAAAGTTGATCCAGAAGCCGGCCGCCGTCGCGAGGGCGACGCCCGCGTGCTGCATCGGCCCGGCCAGAGCGACGCAGAGAATCCAGAATACGGCGAGGTCGAACGTGGCCACGAAGACCGGCGTGCGCGTGTCGTGGAGTGCGTAGAACGCCTGCGTCACGATCTTCACGCCGGCCGCCGCGTAGAGGCCGAGCGCGAAGAACACGACCGCGAGCGCCGTCTTCGCGACATCCGCCTCCGCGAACCGCCCGCGCCGGAAGATGACGTCCACGATCGGCGCGGCGAGGAGCATGAGGCCCACCATCGATGGGATCGTGACGAACCCGATGAGGCGCAGCGCGAACGTGACCGTCGCCTTGTAGGCGGAGCGGTCCTTCTCGAACGCCTGGTCCGAGAGGGACGGCAGGATCGTCCGCGTCAGCGACACGACGAAGCCGCCGAGAACGAAGTCCACGAGGCGGAAGGCGTAGAAGTTGTACGTGACGAAGGCGTCGCCGAGCGCCGCGAGCGTCCGGCTCGAGACGACTAACGACAGCTGCCCAACGCCGGAGCCGTAGAGGCGCGGGGCAATCTGAAGGGCCGTCCGCTTCACTTCCTTGTCGCGAAACGGCGAGCCCGAGAAGCGCAGGCCCAGCCGCCGCACCGCGGGCCCCTGCAGCGCGACCTGGAGAAAACCGCCCACGAGAACGCCCACGGTGAGCGCCGCGACCGGCGACACGCCCGCTGGCGCGAGGAGCCACGCGGCCGCGACGATCGCGAGGTTCCACGCGATGGGGGTCGCCGCCGAGAGCTGGAAGAAGCCCTTGGAGTTCAGGTAAGCCTCGAGGAGCGCGGCGGCAGACACGAGGAGTACGTACGGGAACATCCAGCGCGTCAGGCGCACGGTCAGCTCGAACTTCCCGGGGGTCGCCTTGAAGCCGTTCGCGAAGAGCGCGACGATCGGACCCGCGAACAGGATCCCGAGCGCCACGAGTGCCACGAGGACGCAGAGGAGCAGGACCAGGACCCGGCCGGCGTAGACGCCCTCCTCGCCCGGCCGCTCGCGCTCCACCTTCTTCGCGATGGGGACGAAGGCGCCGGGCAGGCCGCCCTCCCCCACGATCGCCCGGAACGTGCTCGGGATCCGGAGAGCCGTGTAGAAGGCGTCGGACGCGGCCGACGCCCCGAGGAACCGGGCGATCGTCGCGTCGCGCAGGAACCCCGCCACCCGGGAGACCACCGTCCACGCGGTGATGCCCCAGGTGGACCGGACCAGTTTCCGCGTGTCGCTCAAGCCGGAGGGATTGTAGGATCCGGACGATCGGAGGACGCATATGGCTGGATCCGTGAACAAGGTGATCCTCATCGGCCACCTCGGGGCCGACCCGGAGATGCGCGCCACCACGGGCGGCGTACCCATCGCGCGCCTGCGCATCGCCACGACGGAAACGTGGAACGACCGCGCCAGCGGGCAGAAACAGGAAAAGACCGAGTGGCACACGGTCATCGCATTCGACAAGCTCGCGAGCATCTGTGAGCGCTATCTGTCCAAGGGACGCCTCGTCTATATCGAGGGCGCGCTCCAGACGCGCACCTGGGACGACAAGGAGTCGGGCCAGAAGCGCTACTCCACCGAGATCAAGGCCCGGGACATGAAAATGCTGGGCGGTCGCCCCGACAGCGCAAGCGCGTCCGGAGCGTCGAGCCCGGCGGTCCCGGAGGCCGGCGCGGGCGCGGCGGGCGGCGACGCCGACGACGACGTGCCGTTCTAGAAAGACTCCCTCTCCTCCCTTTTCGCTCTTGGCTTTCGGAGCAGCTCGCTGAAGGCAACAGCCTCTTCCGCGAGCTTGTCCCATGCCGCCTCGTCGAACCGCGGACGCGGCGCGTCCGCGACGCGGCGGCCCAGCGCCGCGAAGCGGACGTCGCGCGCCGGGTCGTCGCCGAGGGCGGCGACGCGCGCCGCGCACTCTTCCCACGCGTCGCTCGGAGCCGAGACGATGAGCGCGTCGCAGCCTGAGAGAGCGGCCCGTTCCGCGCGCTCGGGAAGCGTCCCGTCGAGAGCACCCTTCACGAGATCGTCGGCGAACGCGATACCCTCGAAGCGCACGGAGATACGCAGCACGCCGAGAAGCTTTGGCGAAAAGGACGCGGGCGTGTCGTCACCCGTGAAGCCCGGGTACGCCGCGTGGCCCACGACGACACCGTCCGTACCCCGAGCCAGCTTCGCGAAGGGCGCGACGTCGGTCACCATGAGGTCCACGTCGTGGGCGTCCACGACCGGGCGCGCGATGCGGGTGTCCTTACCTGCGCGCCCGAGCCCCGGGAAGTGCTTCACCGCGGTCGCGAGACCCGCACGCGCGAGGCCGTGCAGGAACATCATCCCCGAGAGCACGACGTCCTCGGCGTGAAATCCAAAGCAGCGCCCTTCGAGGACGACGGCCCCCGTGCCCGGCTGCGCGAGATCGAGCACCGGCGCGAGATCCACGTCGAAGCCCAGGAGCCGCGCCGCGCGCCCCATGAGGTATGCGTTCTCGTGCACGCGGTCCGTCCCGGCCGCCGCGCACGCGGCGGCCGAGGCGCACGGAGTCCCGAGAAGCGGGCCGATCGGATCCTCGCTGCCGCCTTCCTGGGAGACGAAGAGGAGAGGCGCGGGCGAATACAGCCCCCTCAGCGCCTCCAGCAGCGAAGCTGTCTGTGGGGCCGATAGAAGATTTTGCTTGGAAAGGAGGATTCCGAGCGGGCGCAGCGCGGCGAGTAAGCCTCGCTCTTCGGCTGACAGCGAAGGGCCTGAAAGGCCGAACACGAACCGCGATGTGGGTGCGGCAGCCACTCCCCTATTCACCTTCTAAGAAAGTCTTTCTTTTCTTCTCTTCTTTCTTTCCTCTTCATTCCTCCCCCCGCAGCCGATGCTGGAGCGAGGCGAGGAGCTGGAGCGCGGCGAGCGGGGTGAGCTGGTCGACGTCGATGCGTGAGAGCGCGTCGAGGACGAGCTCGCCCTGGCCGCGGAAGAGGTCCAACTGCGCGTCCCTGGGGGGCGGCTCGCCCGCGTGCTCGGCGAGCCGGGGCCGCCCGCCGACGTCCATCTGCTGGCGTTCGAGATTGCCGAGGATCTCGCGCGCCCGCGCGAGCACGCCTTCCGGGATGCCCGCCAGGCGCGCCACCTGCACGCCGTACGAGCGGTCGGCCGTGCCGTCCGCGACCTTGCGCAGGAAGACGACCTCGCCGTTCCATTCCTTCGCGGTCATCGTGCGGTTCTTCACGTCCGGTTTCACGAGCGCCATCTCCGTCAGCTCGTGGTAATGCGTCGCGAAAAGCACACGCCGGATCCCCTGGTCGTGAAGATGCTCGGCGATCGCCCACGCGAGCGAAAGCCCGTCGAACGTCGAGGTGCCGCGCCCGATCTCGTCGAGGATGACGAGACTGTGCGCGGTCGCGTGTCTCAGGATGTGCGCGGTCTCAGCCATCTCCACGAGAAACGTCGATTCGCCCCGCACGAGCGAGTCCGATGCGCCGACACGCGTGAAGATGCGGTCCGTGAGGCCGATCGTGGCCGAAAGAGCGGGCACGAAGGAGCCCGCGTGCGCGAGGAGGACGAGAAGCGCGTTCTGCCTCAGATACGTCGACTTGCCGCCCATGTTCGGGCCCGTGAGGACGACGAGATGCTCCCCGTCGCCCCCGAGCGCCGCGTCGTTCGGGACGAAGGGCTCGCGCGGGCGCAGCGCCTCGACGACGGGGTGGCGGCCGCCCTCGACGAGGAGCACGGGCTCGTCCACGACACGCGGCCGCACCCAGCCGCCGGCCCGCGCCGTGCGTGCGAAGGAGACGAGTGCGTCGAGGAGGCCGAGGCGCGCGCATGCCCCGAGGATGCGCGACGACTCGGCGACGACCTCCGCGACGAGCGCGAGAAATAGCTCCTGCTCGCGGGCCGCGAGGCGCGCGTCGGCGGAGCGAAGCTTTTCATCCACCTCGACGAGCTCGGGCGTCGCGTAGCGTTCCACGTTCGCGAGCGTCTGCCGCTTGAGGGCGTCCTCGGGAATGCGCGCGCGCGCCGAGCCCGGCACCTCGAAGACGTGGCCGAACACCTGGTTGAACTTGACGCGGAGCGTCGCGATGCCCCGCGCGGCGCGCTCTCCCCCCTCGATGCGCGCGAGAATGGACGCGGACTCGCGGCGCAGGGCGCGCACCTCGTCCACGGCGGAATCGACGCCGTCGCGGAAGATTCCGCCATCCCTCGCGTGAGGCGGCGGCTCGGGCACGACCCGCCTCGCGATCGACTCGCCCAGCGCGAACGGCACGCCCTCGGCCGACGCTTCGCCGCCGGGCGCGAGGATCGACGCGCGCGCCGCTCCGAGATGCGCGCCGACACGGCCCGCACGCACGAGGCCGTCGCCGAGCACCGCCAGGTCGCGCGGCGAGCCGGCGCCGACCGCGAGGCGCGCGAGCAGGCGTGGGAGATCGGGAATCTCGCGAAACGCCGAGGCGAGGCTCTCGAGGCGCGCCGCGTCCTCCTGGAGCTCCTCGACGCCATCGAGTCGCGCTTCGATGCCGGCGCGGCGGCCGAGCGGCCTTTCGAGGAGCCGGCGGAGGGCACGCGCGCCGAAGGACGTGCCCGTGCGATCGAGGAGCGAGAACAGTGTCCCCTTCGGGCCGCCGTCGCGCGCCGAGCGGAACAGCTCGAGGTGTCCCGCGGTCACGGCGTCGACGACGAGCCCGTCGTCGGGCGCCTCGGAGCGCAGCGAGCGCACGTGGTCGCAGTCGGCGCGCTGCGTGGCCCGCGCGTAAGACAGCAGCGCCGCCGCCGCGTCGGCGGCCGCGCCCGCGCCGGTCAGGCCGAACGGCTCGAGCGTCGCGGTGCGGAAGTGCCGCTTCAGGAGGTCCACGGCCCCGGCCCCGCGCGGCGAGTCGTCCTTCAGTGGCGAGAGTGCGGGCGCCTCGGCACCCGACGACGCGAGCGACGCCACGAGCAACTCGGCAGTGGGCCGGTCGGACGGGAAGACGACGAGCTCCCGGGGCATGCGGCGCAGCAGCCACTCCGTGAGGGCCGCCCGATCGGGCAGCTTCACGACCGCGAAATCGCCCGTGGAGAGATCGAGCGTGGACACGGCCGCGGCGTCGCCGTTCCAGGTGACGGCCGCCATCTCGTTCGGCCGCCGCGCGTCGAGGCGCTCCGGGTCCACGATCGTGCCGGGCGTCACGATCCGGACGATCTTGCGCGCAACGAGGGTCCGGCCCTTCGCCGGCGCCTCCGTCTGCTCGCTGATCGCGACCTTCTTCCCGGCCGCGACAAGCTTGGCGAGGTACGGCTCGAGCGCGTGCTGCGGGATGCCGCACATCGGGGCCTCGACGTCGCTGTCCTTGTGGCGGGCGGTCAGGACGAGGCCGAGGAGAGGCGCCGCGTATGTGGCGTCCTCGAAGAACATCTCGTAGAAGTCGCCGAGGCGGTAAAGAAGGAGGGCGTCTCCCGCCTCCCGCTTGAGAGCCCAGTACTGCTCGAGCATGGGCGTCGCGCGCATGTGGAGGCCGGGATGCTAGCATCGCGGGGAGGCGGCGGATGCTCATCCTTTCGCTCGACACGGCCTCGCCTTTCCCGTCTCTGGCAATCGGAGGCGGTGACGGCCCCGAAAGGATCCGGCCCCTTCCTCCGAACGCCACCGAAAGCCTTCCGATCGCGCTCAGGGCTCTCCTCGCCGACGCCGGCCAGACGGTCCGCGATCTCGGGCGCATCGCGGTCGTGTCCGGCCCGGGCTCTTTCACGGGACTGCGCGCGGGGCTCGCGTTCGCGCGCGGGCTCGCGCGGGGGCGCGATATTCCTCTCGTCCTCGTGCCCACGTTCGCTGCCGCGCACGAGGCAAGGCCCGAGCCTTTGGACGCCGTCTTCGTCCTCGATGCCGGCCGGGGCGACGTGCACGCGGCCCTGCGCACGGAGGGCCGCGTCACGGACGCGATGCCTCCGCGTCCGAGGCCCGAGGTCGAAGCCGGCGCCGCCGCCCGGGGGCGTTCCGTCGTGGATCTCGGCGTGGAAGACCTGCCGCTCGCCGCCGCCGCCGGGCGAATCGCCGCGCGCGACGAGACCGGCTCGCAAAGTGTCGTCTACGGAAGGCCGAGCGCCGCCGAGGAAAAGCGGGCTCGCCTGGAGGCATTGGAAACCAGGTGAGCGCCCTCCCCGAACCCCTGATGCTGCGGGACGCGCGCCACGCCGACCTCGACGGGATCGCCAGCCTCGAACGTCTCTCGTTTCCGGTGCCCTGGAAGTGCGACTATTTCGAGGTGGAGATCGGGGCCCCCTGGCGCTTCAACCGCGTGGCCCTTTGCGGCGGCACGCTCACCGGTTATGTTTTCTGCGCCTACGCGGGGGGCGAGGTTCACGTGAACAAGATCGCCGTCGCGCCGGCCTTTCGCCGCCAGGGCGTCGCTTCGGCGCTCATGGACGAGGTTTTCGCCTTCGCCTCCCGCGTCGACGCCGAGGAGATGTACCTCGAGGTGCGCGTCTCGAACCAGCGGGCCCGGACGTTTTACGCGGGCCTCGGGTTCTCCGAGACCGGGCGCAGGGCGCGTTATTACTTCGACGGAGAGGACGCCCTCGTCATGGTCCGGAAACTTTCGGGGCCGCGCCGCCTTGACGGCCCCCCGGCCATGAAGGGAGACTCCGGTCGCTGACCGATTTCACCCGAGGAGGTGTCGATGCAGACCATGACGGAGGAGTTCAAGCATGAGCTCGAGAGCCAGAACGAGGAATTTCGTTCTCTCCTACGTGATCACCACGACCACGAGAAACGGCTCGCCGAGCTCGCCTCAAAGACTTTCCTCTCCACGGACGAAGAGATCGAGGAGAAGCGCCTGAAGAAACACAAGCTGCACCTGAAAGACCGGATGGAAGAGATCGTGCGCGAGCATCGCGCGCGCGTCTCGGCCCACTAGGCCCGCCCTTGGGCGAAGCCCCTCCTTCGCCGCGGCGCGGCGTCCGCCGGGGGGTATACGTGTTGCCCGCCCTTTTCACGGTGGGCAACGTGTTTTGCGGCTACCTGTCGCTGGATGCCGCCGTGAACGGGCGGTTCGAATACGCCGCGATTCTCATCTTCCTCGCGGCAATCCTGGACGGTCTGGACGGGCGCGTGGCGCGCATGACCGGCGCGACGTCGGCCTTCGGCGAGCAGCTCGATTCGCTGGCCGACGTCGTGTCCTTCGGCATCGCCCCTGCCTTCCTCGTCTACCGTTGGGGCCTCCTCGACTTCGGACGGGCCGGGCTCCTCGTCTCGTTTCTCTTCGTCGTCTGCGGCGCCTGCCGCCTCGCGAGGTTCAACGTCCAGGTCCACATCATCGACAAGCGCTACTTCGTGGGCCTGCCGATCCCGTCGGCCGCGGGCGTCCTCTGCGGGCTCATCTGGGCGCTGTCCGGAGCGACGCCCGTCCCCGAGGTCAAGGCCGGCTTCCTCGCCGTGACCGCCATCCTCTCCTGGCTCATGGTCTCCACGTTCCGCTACCGTTCGTTCAAGGACGTGGACCTGAAGTCGCGCCGCTCCGCGCTCCTGGTGCCGCTCTTCGCGCTCATCATCGCGGCGATCGCCTGGCGGCCCGACGTGGCGCTCGCGTCCCTCCTCTCCCTCTATGCGGCGTCGGCTCCGGTCGTCCGTCTCTTCGGTCTCATTCGCGGTCGGCCGAAGGAGACGGCGGCGTGACCACGGGCTCCCCCAAGAGCGCCTCGTCCTTCCCGGTTGCGCTCGTCGAGCCGACGACGCTTCTCGGCCGCGACGTACGCGCCGCCCTCACGGAGCGGAAGTTCCCTGCATCGCGCGTGCACCTCTTTCACCAGGCCGCGGGCGACACGGGCCTTCTTGCCGCCGTCGACGACGAAGTCGCCTTCGTCGCCCCGCTGACCGACGACGCTCTCGAGACGAGCCGGATCGCCTTCCTGTGCGGAAGCGCGGCCGAGACGGCGCGCTTCCTCGCGACGAGAAAGGACGGCGCCCTCGCGATCGACCTTTCGGGCGTCCGCAACGGCCAGGCGCTCGTCGTCCCGTCGGAGGGCGGCGAGTCGCGAACGCTGCCGTCCGGAAACCTGTTTCTCACGCCGCATCCGGTTGCGTTCGTCCTGGCCGAGACGATTCGTCTCGTCGAGACGCTCGCGCCCGTCACCGGAGTCACCGCCGCCGTCGACCGGCCCACGAGCGACCTCGGCAAGGCCGCGCTCGACGAGCTTTTTCAGCAGGCCCTCGCGCTCGCCACCTTCCGCCCGCTTCCGAAGGACGTTCTCGAAACACAGGGGGCCTTCAATTTCTGGGTGCCGCCCGACTCTCACGCGTTCGAAAAGAGCGTCGCGGACGACATGGCGGCCCTCCTGGGACGGCCGATCCCCACGACGATTCTCTCGGCTCGCAGCGGCGTCTTTCATGGCCATTTCCTGCGCATCGAGCTGCGCCTCGGCGGGGACGCTCCGAATGCGAGCGGCCTTCTCGCGAGCTTCCGCGCGCAGAAGCACGCGTTCGACGTCGTCGACCCCGAGGATCTCTCCGGCCCCGTGGAATCGGCCGGGCGCGATGAGACGCTGCTCCTCAGGTGCGAGACGTCGGGCCGGAGCGTCACGCTCACGCTCGCGGCCGACCATCTGAGGCGCGCGGGGGCGCTCCTCGCCGTGCGGCTCGCCGAGCAGGCCACGGAAGAGCGCGGCTGGCTGCGGGCCTAAAGCGGCGCCGGCTGACGCGGCCGGTCAGCGCCGGCGCCTGCGAAGCCTCGGCTTCGGAGCGGACGTGGCGGCGGCGGTGGGTGCCGTCAGAGTCGTCTCGATAGCGCGGGCAGCGTGAAGCCCACGACGAGCCCGCCGCCGGCGCGCGGGTGCGCGAACACGCTTCCCGCGTGGTGCTCGGCCGCCCGCCGCACGGCCGCGAGGCCCATCCCCGAGCCGCGAGATTTCGTCGAGAACGTAGGCTCGAAAAGCCGCCCCGCGACATCTTCCGGCACCCCCGGCCCGTCGTCGGCGCACGCGAAGCGCACGGCGGGCGCGCCGGCGGCGAGCGTCGCGTTCCCGGCGGAGAGCCGGACGTGGCCGGGCGCGGCGCCGATCGCCTCGACCGCGTTCACGAGGAAGTTCGTCAGGGCGTCGCGGACGAGGAAGGGATCCGCCGCGAACGGGTGAAGGTCCGGATCGGTCTCGGTCTCGATCGCGAGCGTTTCGTGCGTCCGGAAGTCGGCGGCGACCTCTTCGAGGAGCAGAGCCACGGCCGCGCGATCGAGCACGCGCCGCGCCACCACCGCGGGGTCGCCGAATCGCCCGAGCCGGCCGATGCGGTCCGTCAGGATTCCGACCTGCCGGAGGATTCCCGCCGCGACGTCTCCGATCGCGCCGGGCGGCGGCGTCTCGCGCTTCGCCTCGAAACGCCGGAGGCGCTCGGCCGCGAGCCGGATCGGCGTGAGCGGGTTCTTGATGTCGTGCGCGATCGAGCGGGCGGCGTCGACCCACGCCGCGAGCCTGTCGGCCCGGAGGAAGTCCGTGAGGTCTTCGAGGAGCAGGATCACGCGGGGCGCGCGCTCTTCTCCCGGCAGCGTGACGATCGCCACGCGAAAGAAGCGCTCGCCCGAGGGACCCGGAATGGTCACGCGCATCTCGTAGGGCGACGGGCGCACGGCCGCTTCCCCGAGAGCCGCGTGGAGCGGCGCCCACCGGGCGCCGGCGAGCCGCTCGGGCAGCGTGCCTCCCGGCAGCAGGCGATCCGCCGCCGGATTCGCGAGGAGGACGGTTCCATCGCCCCGGCGGAACAGCAGGACGGCCGCCGTGAGATTTCCGAGAAGGCCGACGGCGGAGGCACGCTCTTCGGCCAGAGATTCCGTGCGCTCCTCGATGCGTGCCGACATCTCGGTGAACGCGTCGACGAGGCGCGCGAGATCCACGTTGGCCGGCCGCACGAGCGGCGGCAGAGGCCGCCCCTCGCCGACGCTCGCCGTGGCCGCGATGAGCTCCTCGAGCGGCTCCCCCAGCGTGAGCGCCGCCCGGCCGCCGAGGCCCACGGCCGCGAGCGCGACCGCCACGGAGAGCAGAAGCAGCGCGTCGGCCGCCGACCGCACGGCCTCGTCCTCGGCGACGACGACCGCGAGCGCCTCGCGCCCGTCCGCCGACACGGCCTCCGCCGCCTCCACGACGCGCGGCGCCCCGGCCGCGAGCGCGCCGCGCGACGCAAAGGCCGACGGCCGCCCTTCCGCGAGCTCCTGCGCGATCGGGGAGGCGAGCCTTTCGCGCGCCACTTCCGCCGCGACGGGCAGCGCGCGCGACGCGGCGACGAGCGTCCCGTCGCGATAGCGCAGGAGGTCCCAGCCGATGACCGCGGCAGCGCGATTCAGTGCACCTTCCGGCGAAACGGCTCCGCCGGTCTCGTCTCCCTCCAGCAGGCGCCTCCCCTCGGAAACCACGTCGCGCGAGCGCCGCGCGGTCTCCCGCGTGGCGTGGCCTTCGAGCGCGATCCTCACGAACACGACGCTGAGGGCGAGCGGAAGGGCGCCGAAGATCAGGACGAGCGCGACCAGCCGGGCCCGGAACGTCGCGAAGAAGCGCCGCGGGAAGCGGAGTGCGACACCCCGGCCCGGCGAGCCGGCGAAAAGGAGCGGAACGAGGATGACGAGCGCCGCCTCTCCCGCCGCCACGGCGGCCCCCGTCACCGCGAGGGGCGAATCAGCCGGAGCCGCGAATCCGGTGAAACCCGAGGCGACGGCCCGGACGTGTACGCGGCGCAGCCCATCCGGAGTCGGGACGGTCTCGACGGCTTCCCCCGACCGGCGGGCGCGGTTCAGGATCTTGTCGGGCATCTCGACGCCCTCGCCGCGTGATCCCGTCGCCCGGCCGGCGGCGTCCCATTCCAGCCGCTCGACGGCGACGCGGTCCGGCACGTCCCGCGAGGCGACGGCCGACAGCAGCGGATCTCGGTCGAGTTCACGCGGCCAGGGCACGTGCTGGAACTCTGCCGAAAACGCCGCGGGAATCACGGCCGGCGAGACGAGGTCCGCGACGCGGCGCCCGGGCCGGATCACGCCGAACGAAGACACCGTGGCGCCGAGCGGGCTCCGGATCGTGAGCGTGTCCCCGAGCTCGGGAAAGCTCTCGTCGGCACCTCGCGCCCAGAGCGCGCGGGCCAGGTCGTCGCGCTGCGTGCGCTCCCCCGCCGGCAGCCATGGCTCCAGGGATGACGAGGCGACGCGGCGCTCCCAGCGCCGCACGGATTCCGCCCGCACGGCGGCGCCGTCTCCTCGAGCGAGGACCTCGGCCCCGGCGATCGCCGCGTCCGCGTGGCGGAGGCGCCCGTCCGCGAGCCCCGCCGCGAAGAGAAGCGTTGCCGCCGCGAGGACGAAGACCGCGGTCGCGGCGCGGGACAGGAGATCGGTCTCCAGTGACGGGCGGGCCCGCCCGGCGAGCGCGAACGTGAGGGCGACGGACGCGAGCGTGAGACATGGAACGTGAAGCGGCGACCCGGCGGTAACGAAGGCGGCCGCGAGAGCGCCCAGCCCCAGCGCGGCCGCGGCGCGCGCGTTTCGTCTCGCCGCGCCAGGCTTCGGGAGAAGAGACGCGCACGCGAGCGCGGCGGCCGCGAGCGCGAGGAGCCCCGTCTGTTGGAGAAAGTCCGGCAGACCGGGAGGGATGAGGCTCATCGTGTCGAAGAGACCCGGCGCGACGAGAGCGGCGGCACACCCGAGGAGACCCGGCGCGAGGGCAAGGGGGATCGCGAGAACGACGCCCGCGGCGTGCGGCCCGCCGGCCCGCCCGCGCGCTCTCGCCGTGAGTGCCCGCGCGAAAACCAACGCCGCGAGGCCCGTGAGGAACGCGTCCGCCGGCGTCCCAAAGAGTCCGAGGAGCGGCGCCGGATCCCATCCGACGGCGAACACGCCCGAGGCGCCGAGCGGCGTTCCAAGCAGGAGGGCGAACCGGGCGGCAACGACGCCGGCCGCGGGGCTCTTAGCCGCGAACCCGAGGGCCACCGCGAGAACCGCGAGAAGGAGAGCGGGCCTGAGGGCGCTCGTGCGCCGCACCTCCTCTTCCGCGACTTTTGGTTCGGACGTTTCCACGGAGAGAGCGAGCAGCCGGTCGCGCCTCTCGGAGGCCGCCACGCGCAGCCTGAGGCGCGTCGGGCCGTCCGCCAGCGCGAGGAACTTGATGAGATCCGGCCGCAGGATTCCCGTCGGATAGCGCCGGGTGACGACGAGCGTGCCGCGCGCCCCCCGCTCGCCCCGGGGCGCTACCCAACCGAGGAACACACGCGTGACGTGAAAAGAAGTGACGAACCCCGACGTCGCCGTGCCGCGCTCGGCCTCGAGTCCCGCGGCCTCGCCTGCCCACGCGACGGGGCGGCTCGCGCGGTCGAAGAAGACCGCGCCCCAGCCCGCACCTTTCGGGAGCGACTCCCCCAGGATCGAGAAGAGCCGCGCGGGACGCACTTCCGCGCCGCCCCCATCCGCGATCGCCGCGAATTCCCTCCCGGCGTGAATCCGTTCCGCCGTTCGGCGCAGTATCTCGCCGTCGCGTTCGAGAGCCTTCTCCGCCGCGCCGAGAAAGAGCGCGGCACGCGCGTCCCGGGCGGCGGCGCCCGCCGGCACGAGGCGCGCGGCGAGCGCCAGAGCGAGCGCGACGAGCGCCGCGGCGAAGAGGCCGAAAACGACGGTGCGGCGCGCGCGCGGCGTCAACGAGGCCAAGGGCGTCAACGCGCCATCGGGATCCGGATCCCGTGACGCGCGGCGCAGGCGAGCGCCTCCGGATAGCCGGCGTCCGCGTGGCGCACGATGCCCATCCCCGGGTCCGTCGTGAGAACCCGCGCGAGGCGCGCCGCGGCCTTCTCGGTCCCGTCCGCGACGACGACCATCCCGGCGTGAAGTGAGTAGCCGATCCCGACGCCGCCGCCGTGGTGGAAGGAAACCCACGTCGCGCCCGAAGCCGTGTTGAGGAGCGCATTCAGGACGGGCCAGTCGGCGATCGCGTCGCTGCCGTCCGCCATGGCCTCGGTCTCGCGGTTCGGGGAGGCGACGGAACCGCAGTCGAGATGGTCGCGCCCGATCACGATCGGGGCCTTCACGCGGCCAGTGCGCACCAGCTCGTTGAAAGCGAGGCCCGCCTGCGCGCGCTCCCCGTATCCGAGCCAGCAGATCCTCGCGGGCAGCCCCTGAAACGCGACGCGCTCGCCCGCGAGCGTGATCCAGCGCTTCAGCGCGGCGTTCCCCGGGAACAGGCGCAGGATCTCCCGGTCCGTCTCCGCGATGTCGCCGGGGTCCCCCGAGAGCGCCACCCAGCGGAACGGCCCTTTGCCCTCGCAGAACAGAGGGCGGATGTACAGCGGGACGAAACCGACGATGTCGAACGCGTTCGTGACGCCGGCCTTCTCCGCCCCGGCCCGCAGGTTGTTGCCGTAGTCGAACGTCACGGCGCCCCGAGCCTGGAGCGTGAGCATCGCCTTCACGTGCGCGCCCATCGAGGCGATCGCACGGCGGCGGTAAGCCTCGGGGTCGGCCGACCGCAGGCGGAGCGCGTCCTCGTACGGGAGGCCGTGCGGAACGTAGCCGTTCAGCTCGTCGTGCGCGGACGTCTGGTCGGTGAGGAGATCCGGTACGAGGCCGCGCGCGAGCAGCCGTTCGAGGAGATCCACCGCGTTCGAGAGCACGCCGAAAGAACGGGCCTCCCCACGGTCCCGCGCCGCGAGCGCACGGTCGATTCCCGTGTCGAGGTCGTCGACGCGCTCGTCGACGTAGCGCGTCGCGAGGCGCTTGTCGATGCGCGCCCCGTCCACCTCCGCGACGAGCGCGGTCCCTCCGCACATCGTCGCGGCCATCGGCTGCGCCCCGCCCATCCCGCCGAGGCCGGCCGTCACGACGAGGCGCCCGGCGAGCGAGCCGTCGGGCGACGAGAGATCACGGCGCGCGGCCTCGGCGAAGGTCTCGTACGTGCCCTGCAGGATCCCCTGCGTGCCGATGTAGATCCACGAGCCCGCCGTCATCTGACCGAACATCGTCAGGCCGAGGGCCTCGAGACGCCGGAACTCGTCCCACGTCGCCCAGTGCGGCACGAGGTTGGAATTCGCGAGGAGGACGCGCGGAGCGTCCTCGTGCGTGCGAAACACCCCCACCGGCTTTCCCGACTGCACGAGGAGCGTTTCGTCGTCGCCGAGGTGGCGCAGCTCCTCGAGAATCGCCGCGAGACACGCGGGGTTCCGGGCGGCCTTTCCCGACCCGCCGTAGACGACGAGGTCCTCGCGGCGCTCGGCGACCTCGGGGTCGAGGTTGTTCAGGAGCATCCGGTAGGGAGCCTCCGTGAGCCACGAACGGCACGTGAGGGCCGTCCCTCTCGGAACCGCAGGCGGCGAGAACGCGGCGGGGGCCGAGGTGCCTTGCATCCCCGTCATGTTAGCCGGGCGGCCCTGTGACGCAATGCGTCACATTTCTCCTTGACATGAATTACGCGCTGCGTTATATTGCCGTCCATGAGCAATCCTCGCCGAATCGTCCGCTACCGCAACCGGAAGCTCTACGAGGCGCGTGAGCGTCGTTTCGTGACCCTCGGCGACCTTGCGAAGGCGGTCTCCGAGGGCGATCGCGTGGAAGTCATCGACGCGGACACGGGCGAGGACATCACGGTGAAGATCCTCTCCCGTGCCCTCGTGTCCGGGCGCACGCCTGTCGTCGCCTCGGCCGACACGCTGACCCGGCTGCTTCGCGCGGGCAGCGAGGCGGCCGAAACCGTTGCGGGAGCGGTCGAGCGCGTCGGCGGCACCCGCGTGGCGGAGAAGCTCCGCCGGGCCTCGCGCCCCGAGCGTCTGGGCCGGACGCTGGCCCCGCTCACCCGCCGGCTCGAGGACGCCCGCCAGGACGTCGAGAAGATCGTCGGGGGGCTCGTCGAGAAGGGCCGGCTCACCTGGGAAGAGGGGACGCGCCTGCGCGACGACGTCGGCCTCGTTTTCCGCGAAAGCCTCTCCGACGTCGTCGGCAGCGTCCGCGACATCGCGAGCCGGCTGTCTCCGGGCACCCAGCCCGGCCTCGCGAAGGAGATCGGCGATCTCAAGATGCGCCTCGCCCAGCTCGAGTCGCTCGCGAAGAGTGCTTTTCCTCCGAAATCCCCGAACGAGCCGCCACCGCGCCGCGCCGCAGCATCATCTCGCAACCATCCGGGAAACACCCGGCACAAGAAAAGGAGAACCGTATGAAAACCACCCGCAAGGCCTCTCCAAAGCTCCCCTTCCACGTCCCTGCGCCGGTCGAAAAAGTCCTGAAGACGGCGGGCAGCCGCTTCGACGCGCTCAGCGTGAAGGCGAAAAACGTCGCTGCCCACACCGAAAAGAAGGTCAAGGTCGCGGCGGGCGATCTCAAGAAGACCGGCGAGTCGCTCGCGAAGGATCCGCGCGCGTTCGTGGAGGATGTGATGGAGTCGGGCCGGGACTTCGGCCAGATGCTTCGCAAGAACGCCGGAAAGGTCGGCGGCGACGTCCGGGAGCGCGTTCAGAAGGTGGGCGCCGAGGCGGCGCGCCGCGCCGAGGGCGTCGCGAAGAACGTGACCGAAACCGTCGGCACGGCCGTCGAGAAAGGCCTTCACAGCCTGAACGTCCCCACGCGCAAGGAGCTCCGCTCGCTCTCGGCCAAGGTCGACGGCCTCGGCAAGAAGATCGACGCGTTGAAGAGCCGCAAGCCGGCACGCGCCGCGCGCCGCGCCCGGTGAGCGGGGGCGGAATCGGATAAACTGCGAGGCGCCGCCCGAAAGGCGGCGCCTTTTTTACTACGAAAAACAGAATGGCCGGCCAAAGGCAACAGCCCGGGACCGAGACGCTCGGGAGAGTTCCGTCCGAGTACACGTTCCGGCCGTTTCCGTCGCCCATCCGCAAGCGTCTCGGGATCGTGTGCGCGGGCGGAGGCGTCACCGGCGCGATCTACGAGATCGGCGCCCTCGCGGCGCTCGAGGACCGGCTCGAGAACGTCTCAATCACGGATTTCGACGTCTTCGTCGGCGTCTCGGCAGGCGCCTACATCTCGGCGCTCCTCGCGAACGGCGTCACGCCAGGCGTGCTCTTCCGGAACGTGACGCGCTCGGCCGGCGCGCGCACCGACATTGACGACCTCGCGCTTTTCGGCCTGAACCTCGGCGAGATCGCGACGCGTCTGGCCACGGCCCCCTTCACGGTCCTCGACGCCGCCTGGGATTTCTACAAGAACCGGCGCGAGACGACGCTCACGGACCTCGTGCAGTCCCTCGGGCAGCTCCTGCCCTCGGGGGTGTTCCACAACGAAGGGCTCGAGGCCTGGATGCAAAAGTGGTTGACGCAGGGCGGTCGCACGAACGACTTCCGCCGCCTGGGCAAGACGCTCCGCCTCGTCGCCGTGGATCTCGACACGGGCGAGACGGCGAAGTTCGGCGCCCCGGGCTTCGAGGACGTGCCGATCTCCAAAGCGGTCGCGGCGTCGTGCGCGATTCCGGGCCTCTACCGCCCCGTCCGCATCGGCGGCACGGACTACGTCGACGGCGGTGTGCGCAAGACGGCGCACATCTCGCTCGCGCTCCACGAGCGCTGCGGCCTCACGATCTGCGTGAACCCGCTCGTCCCCGTGCGTTTCACGCATCCCGAGGGCGCCGTGAAGCGGCTGGGCGCCGATGAGGTGGGCCCTCTCCGCAGCCGCGGCCTCCCGACGATCCTCGACCAGGTTTTCCGCGTGACGCTCCACTCGCGCCTGCGCTATGGCCTCACGCGCTACCGGCGCGAGGCCCCCGACGCCGACATCCTCGTTTTCGAGCCGAAGCCCGAGGACCTGCCGCGCTTCATGCGCAACATCATGCGCACGTCGGGGCGTATCCGCATCGCCGAGTACGCCTACCGCTCGACGATGGCGCTCCTCGACTCCGACTTCAAGCGGTTCCAGCGCGTCTTCGCGAAGCACGGCCTCATCCTGCGCCCCGCCTGCGCGCGCGACCTCTCGCGCGTGAAGCTCCACGCAGACCGGGCGAGCGGCCGCATCTCGACGCGCCTCGCGGCCTCCCTCGCGGCGCTCGAAGCGGACCTCGAGCGCTGGACGCTCAGTGAGAGCCGGTAAAAGTTCGGCTTCAATCTCCGGTGAACACGTTCCCACGGCGCGCGAGGCGCGAGTCGATCATCGTCTGGAGCGTCGAGCGCACGTGGTCCGCGAGCTCGTTCACGATCATCGGGCGGTCGGCGACCTCGGGCCCGTGGTCGAACGCAATCGGCTTGCCGATGTCGATCCACCACTTCGTCGGCAGCGGCAGGACACCGAGCGGGCCCAGGAGCGGGAACGTGGGCGTGAGCGGGAAGAACGGCAGGCCGAACGGCTTGCCGATGAAGTCCATGCGAGTGAGATTCGGATGGATCTCCTCGGCGCCCACGACCGAGACCGGAATGATGGGGGCGCCCGTCTGCAGCGCGAGGCGCACGAAACCGCCGCGACCGAACCGCGCGAGGCGGTAGCGGTCGCGGAAGAGCTTGCCGACGCCCTTGATGCCCTCGGGGAAAGCCCCGACGAGCTCGTCGCGCTCGAGCAGCCGCGCGCCGTTCTCGGGGCAGGCGCGCACCTCGCCCATGTGGCGCAGCCACGGCTGCAGGAACGGCAGCGTCGTGAACATGTCGAGGACGAGCATGCGCGCCGTGCGGTGCGCGCAGTGCTCGCGCGCAATGCCGCGCTTGACCATCGCACCGTCCCACGGCAGGACTCCGGAATGATTCGCGACGAGGAGCGCGCGGCCCACATTCGGCACGTTCTCGACTCCGTTCAGCGTCACGCGCCACCACACGGTGTAGAGGAAGTCGAAGAGCTCGGTCCACGGGCGCGCCGCGACCTCGTCATAGCCGAAGTCGTCGAGAAGGAACGAGCGCGACCGGTTGCGGAAGAGGTTCCAGGCGTCCACGAGCGCGCGCGGCGATTTGAATTCCGGATGCGCGTCGAGGAAACGCGCGGCTTCGCCCAGAAGCACGTGCCGGAGGTCGTCCGGATTCTTCGGCAGGAGCGACGGCGTCAGGCCCGCGTCGTATGCGGGCTCGGAGGGGGCCGGGGCGGGGTGCGGAGAAGGATGGCGGCGGGCGCTCACGAGGCGATCCCCTGCGCACGGGCCTGCGGCCGAGGACGGACGCGCTGCTCGTAGGCATAGCGCGCCGCGCGGGCCGCGTCCGCGACGGCGTCGAAGTCCACGAGGCGTCCCGACCCGAACCGGGCGCGCGCCGCCTCGAGAACGACCTCGAGCGTCGTGTGCTTCGCCGAGAAGCCCAGCACCCGTCGGGCTTTCTCGTCGTCCACGACGCAGGAATAGCGGAGATACTGCGCATGAACACCCGGCATCAGGCCCACGCCCGCGAGCCACGTGGCCTCGTACAGCGCGCAGCCGAGCGGATGCGGCACGGGAATTCCAAGCGACCCGAAGAGCAGGCGTACCGTGGAAAGGGGCACGACGCCGTCGGGAGCGATGTTGAAGACGCCCTGCGCTTCCGGCCGGTCGAGCGCCCTCACGAGCGCGTCCACGGCGTCGTCCGGATGCAGCGCCTGCATGAGCGGGTCGTACCCCAGGAGCTGCCACGAGAACGGGGCCGCGAAGAGCCGGGCCCGGTAGTCCCGCACCTCGGAAGACAGCAGCGGCACGAATCTCAGGATCTGCACGCGCGACTCCGGGTGGCGGCGCACGTGGGTGCGGGCGTGGCTCTCGGCCTCGACGAAGTCGCCCACGAAGCGATCCTCCGGATCGGGCCTCAGCGGATGCTCCTCCGAGAGGAAGTTCGGGTTGTCGCCCCGCGCGCCGTAGACGAGGGACATCGAGCCCAGTAGGATGCGCGGAATCTTCGCTTCCCCCGCGGCCGCGAAGACGTGCAGCGCGCCGATGGCGTTCAGCTCGTGCGCGTAGGTGGCCTGGCGCGAGGGGCTGCGGAGCTGGGCGAGATGGACGATGGCGTCCGGCCTCTCTTCCCTCAGAAGCTTGAAGAGCGTCCCGTCGGCGAAGGGCAGGTTCAGGTCCAGGAAGCGGTGCCTCACCTCCGGCACGTCTGCCGGGGGCACGAGGTCGAACACCACGACCTCGCGGTCTCCACGGGTGAGCAGCGCGCGCACGAGGCGCTCCCCGAAGAAGCCGCTGCCGCCCGTGACGACGACCTTCAGCCGCTTCGCCCCGGTCTCGGCGACCTTCGGGAAGCGAACGACGCGCCCGCCGGATCCGTTCCGGCGCGGCCGAGCGGCCTTCACGTCGGCCTTCCCCGCCACGGCGGGACCTAGCCCTTCCGTCCGGAGGCCTTGCGCGCCCGCGCCTTCGGCGTCGCTTTCGCCTTCAGCGAATCGAGCTCGGCCTGAAGCTCTTCGAGGCGCTTCTCCAGCTTCGTGACGTCCTTGCGGGTCGCCACGCTCATGGCCTTCAGGCCCTCGGCCACGCGCTTGTCGACCTTTTCCTTGACGGCGATGCCTTTCTTCAGGACCTCGATGAAGGCCGGGTTCGCCATCAGGTTGTTCGAGATCTCGGTGAGGAACCCCTCGCCGCGGGCCTTGAGCTGGTCGAAGAGCGAATCGGACATGCGATCCCTTTCACGGAGGCCCGGTCGGCCGGCGCCTCCTGCTAGAGTCGCCGATTATGACGCCATGAGCTCGCCCCTTCTCGAAAGCCTGTTCTCCCGGCGCCTCCTCGTGGTCTCCGGCAAGGGCGGCGTCGGGAAAACGACGGTCGCGGCCACCCTCGCGAAGCTCGCGGCGGACGCCGGACGGACGGTGCTCCTCGTCTCGACGGACGGCCGGGGCGACGCCGCGACACTCTTCGAAAAGCGGGACGCCGGCTACCGCGAGGTGGAGCTGGCCCCGCGCCTCCACGGCCTCACCGCGGACTTCGACGCGCTCCTCGCCGACTTCGTGGGCTCCGTGTCGCCGGTGCGGATGCTCGGCGACAGGCTTCTCGCGGTCCCGGCGTTCCGCTTCTTCACGCGGGCGACGCCGGGGCTCCCCGACCTCCTCCTCCTGGGGAAGATCCGCGAGATCCTCAAACGGAAGAAGGCGACCGCACGCGAGCCGAGAGTCGACGTCATCGTCCTGGACGCTCCGGCGACCGGCCACGCGCTTTCCCTCGTCGCGCTCCCCCGCACCCTTCTCGCTACGGTTCCGGCGGGGCCCGTCCGGAAGCTCGCGGAGTGGCTCGACGCGCTTCTTTCTGACCCGAAGGACACCGCGCTCGTCGTCGTGTCCGAGCCCGCGGACTTCGCCGCGAAAGAGACCGAGGAATTGATCGCGGGCGCCTGCGAAAGGGCCGGCCTCACGACCGCGCTCGTCGTCCTGAATCGCCTCGGAAGGAGCGAGAGAAGGGAGTCTCTGCCAAGAAGAGATCCCGACATCCCACTCCTCGAGATCCCCGAGATCGAAATCGCCTCACCCTCGCGGTTTTTCGAGGCGTTCGTCACCACCTTCGAAGAAAACGCGGCGTCGCCAACACGAGAAGTCGCCGGTGAGAAGACGGCGCGCGCCCCCGCTCGGGAAAGGGGGAATTCCCTCTCTCCCTTCTTCGCGTTCCCCCACACGCTCGACCTCCGCCCGGCGCTCGACCGTGAGAAGCTGATCGTCCTCACCGGACCCGGGGGCGTCGGGAAGACGACGCTCGCGGCCGCGCTCGGCCTGGCGGCGGCGCGCCGCGGGCGGTGCGCCCTCGTGCTCACCGTCGATCCTGCGCGCCGTCTCGCACAGGCCCTCGGCATTTCCGAAAGGGACGCGCGCTCCGGCAGCCCCTCCGAGGTGAGCGCCTCCGGCATCCCGAAGGGCGGCCGCCTCCTCGCGCTTCAGATCGACCCCAAGGCCACCTTCGAGCGCCTGCTCGTGCGCACCGCGAGCCCCGAGGCGCTCGGCAGAATCCAGGGGAACCGTCTCTACTCCGGGCTCGTCGATTCGCTGCCCGGCGTTCTCGAGTACATGGGCGTCGAAGCGCTGCACGAGCACGCGGCGGATCCCGACGTCGACCTCCTCGTTCTCGATACGCCCCCCGCAGCGCGCGGCCTCGACTTCCTCGCGGCGCCGGAGCGCATGGTCACGCTCCTCGAGAACGACGCACTGCGCTTCTTCCTGCGGCGCGACGGCTTCTTCGGGCGCGCGCTCTCCGAAGCGTCGCGCGGCGGCGCGACCCTGTTGCGCGCCGCGGACCGCATTCTCGGGCTCGGCTTCCTCGCGGACCTCGCGGACTTCTTCCGCGCTTTCGACGGCCTCTACGACGGCTTCAAGGAAAGAAGCCGGGAGGCGGCGAGGCTCCTGACGGCCGGGCGGTTCCTCGTCGCGACGACGCCGGACTTCTCCGCTCTCGCGACCTCGGCGGATCTCGCCGCCGGCCTCGCCCGCCGCGGCGCCGCGCCGGGCCTCATCCTGAACCGCGTGAGCCCCCGCCTGACGAGCGCGCCCAGGCTTTCCGGGCCGCTCGCCGCGCTTCCCGCGCTCGCCCTCGTGGAGATGGACGTGCCCACGGGCGACCTGCCGTCGGCCCTTGCGTCCGCGCTCGCGGATTGACTGTCAGGCCAGCGGCGCGAGAAGGTCGTCGAGATCCCCGCTCAGCACGGCCCGCGCGCCTTCGATCGCGGGCGCCGCGTGGCGGTCCGCGTCCCAGAACGGCACGCGCACCCGCACGAGGCGGTGCAGCTCCTCGAGCGGCGCCGAGGTCTTGAGCGGGCGCCGCAGGTCCAGCGCCTGAGCCGCCGCGAGCAGCTCGATCGCGAGCACGGTCTCGAAGAGGTCGACGTTCTTCGCGAACTTTCGAGCCGCGATCGGGCCCATCGAGACGTGGTCTTCCTTCCCGGCCGAGGTCGGAATCGAATCCACGGACGCCGGGAAGGAGTTCGACTTCGCCTCGGAGACGAGCGCCGCCGCGGTGACGTGAATCATCATGAGGCCCGAGTTCAGGCCGCCGTCCAACGTGAGAAATGCCGGCAGGTCCCCGGAAAGAGCCGGGTTCACGAGCCGCTCCGTCCGCCGCTCGGAAAGCGACGCCATGTCGGCCGCCGACGCGGTGAGGAGGTCGCACACGAGCGCCACCGGCGCCGCGTGGAAGTTTCCGCCCGAGACGAGCGTGCCGGTCTCCGCGAAGACCATCGGGTTGTCGGTCGCGGCGTTCATCTCGATCTCGATCACGCGCCGCGCGTGCGCCGCGGCGTCGCGGGCCGTGCCGTGCACCTGCGGGATGCAGCGTAGCGCGTAGGCGTCCTGCACGACCCCGCAGTCGCGGTGGCTCTCGTGCAGGGCCGAGTTCGCGAGGAGCACCCGGAGGTTTCGCGCCGAGTCGATCTGGCCGGGATGCGGGCGCGCCGCGTGAATGCGCGCGTCGAATGCGGCGTCGGTGCCCTTCAGTGCGTCCAGCGTCAGCGCCGCCACGAGGTCCGCCGCCTTCAGGAGGCCGAGGAGGCGATGCAGCGCGAGCGCCCCGAGCGCCGTCGTGAGCTGCGTCCCGTTGATGAGCGCGAGCCCCTCCTTCGCCTCGAGCACGGCGGGTGCGAGGCCCGCCGCCCGCAGCGCCTGCGAGGCCGGCAGGCGCTTCCCCTCCCAATCCGCTTCCCCTTCCCCGACGAGCGCGAGCGCGAGGTGCGCGAGCGGGGCGAGATCTCCCGAGGCGCCGACCGAGCCCTGCTCGGGAATGACGGGGTGAATTCCCTTCGCGAGGCACGCGAGGAGAAGCTCCAGCGTCTGCCTGCGGACGCCCGAAAACCCTTTCGCGAGGCAGTTCGCGCGCAGCAGCATGACCGCCCGAACGGCGGGCGCGGAAAGCGCCGCGCCCGTCCCGGCCGCGTGGCTTCGCACGAGGTTGAGCTGGAGCGCTCCGAGCTTCTCCCTCGGGATGACGACGTCGGCGAACTTCCCGAACCCCGTCGTGACGCCGTAGACGACCCGGTTCTCGGCGATCACGCGGTCGATGACGGCGCGCGCCGCGTCCACGCGCGCGGCCGCGCCCGCATCCAGAATTGCGGACCTCCCGCGAAACGCAACGTCCGAGAGCTCTTCGAGTGAAAGAGAGGACCCGTCGAGCGCGAGCGGTGGCAGCACGATGCCGTCATTCTCGCATCGACAGACGGCGGCGCTTCTTTCGTCTTCGCCTTCAAAGAAATCCTCGGTTCCCATCCCGGGGCGATAGAATCTCGCGGTGAATCACATCAAAGGCTCGGCCCTCGCCGTCATCGGGGGCCAGTGGGGCGACGAAGGCAAGGGCAAGGTCGTCGATCTCATCTCCCCGTCGTTCGACCTCGTCGCCCGCTACCAGGGCGGCCATAACGCCGGCCACACCGTGAAGTTCGGCGACAAGCACTTCGCGCTGCGGCTCGTCCCGTCGGGCATCTGCCGCGCGGGCGTCATGAACGTGATCGGCAACGGCCTCGTCGTCGACCCGCGCGCGCTTCTCTCCGAGATGGAGTCCCTGCGCGCGGCCGGCGTGACGGTCGGCGACAACCTCCGCCTTTCCGATCGCGCCCACGTCATCCTGCCCACGCACGCGCTCCTCGACGGGGCGCGCGAGAAAGCGCTCGGCGGCGCGAACATCGGCACGACCTCGCGCGGCATCGGCCCGGCGTACGAGTCGAAAGCGAACCGGACCGGGCTTCGCATCGCCGACCTCGTGGACCCCGACCGGTTCTGCGCGATCGCTCGGCCCCTCGTCTCGCATCACGACGCCGTGCTCAAGCACTTCTACGGCGTCGAGGGCGCCCCCATCGACGAGACCCTCGAGACATACATCGAGTGCGGCCGGAAGCTCGCGCGCTTCGTCACCGACACGTCGGTCTTCCTCCATGGCGAGCTCGCGAAGGGCAGGAAGCTTCTTTGCGAAGGCGCGCAGGGAATCATGCTCGACGTGGACCACGGGACCTATCCGTTCGTCACGTCGTCGTCCTGTGCGCCCGGCGGCGCGTGCACGGGCCTCGGGCTCCCGCCGTCGGCGCTCGGGGCCGTCGTCGCGGTTATGAAGGCGTACACGACGCGTGTCGGCTCGGGCCCGTTCCCGACCGAGCTCAACGACGAGATCGGCGAACGGATTCGGACTCGAGGAAACGAGTTCGGCACCGTCACGGGCCGGCCGCGGCGCGTGGGCTGGTTCGATGCCGTCGTCGCGCGGACGGCCGTGCGCGTGTCGGGCCTGGACGCCATCGCCCTCACGAAACTCGACGTCCTCGATGATCACGACGAGATTCGCATCGCCACTTCCTACACGCTCGACGGAAAGCCCGTGTCCGCCGTGCCCGCGCGCGCGGACCTCTACGAGCGCGCGAAACCGGTCTACCTTACGTTCCCGGGATGGAAGACCTCCATCGCCGGCATCGAGAGCTGGGGCGCGCTGCCCGCGCGCGCCCGCGAGTATGTCTCGGCGCTCGAGGAGATCGTCGGCGCGAAAGTCGGCCTCCTCTCGACGGGAGCCCGGCGCGAAGAGACGATCGTCCGCCCGGGCACCGCGCTGGACGGGTGGCTGAAGACGACCGTCGGCGAGCCGGCGTGACGCGTCCCGAATCAGCCCTGCTACACTCCGCCGCCGGCGGGCCGTTAGCTCAGTTGGTTAGAGCACCTGCCTTTTAAGCAGGGGGTCGCTGGTTCGAGTCCAGCACGGCTCACCATATAACCCCGGAGGAGTCTGCGGGTTAGCCCTCCCCGGGACGCCCCGCCCTCCAGAAAGGGCGGCGAGCGATTGATTCGCCCTGTCGAGCGCCTCGGCCGCCCTCTTGATCGCCTCCTCGGACGGCCGAGCGTACCTCTCGGACATCTTCGTCGTGGTGTGCCCGAGCGCCCGCGCGATCACCTGAAGCGAAACGCCCTGAGAGGCGAGCGTCGAGGCGAAGGTGTGTCTCAGGTCGTGGAAGCGGAACCGCCGCGTGATCTTCGCCAGCTTCTTCGCCGTCGCGAACGCGCGCTCCAGCCGCGCCTTCTTCGCGCCCACGTTTCCTCGTCCTCCTCGCCTCCGTGGGAAAGAACGCCGGGCGGCGCGGGGAACGAGGAGCCCGACCGCGAGGAGCTACCTCGCGGCTGCCGCCCGGCGATGAAGCAGACTACAACCAAGCACCGCCGGAGGAAGTCATGGGATCCACGTCAATCCTGCCGAAGTTCACTACCGTCAAAGGGCCGGTCAGCGTTGGCGAGTACATTTTCGTACGCGTCGGAGGTCTCACATTTCGGACGCTGGTCATCGGTCTCTCGGAAAACAAGGAATGCCCGCCCGTGTATCAAGTCGTTGAGATCGATCAGAACGCCGAACCTGCGGAGGCCACAAGCGACAAGAACGTGGGAGGAATATTCGATCCGAAACAACTGATCCATGCCGCGCGAGCCTGTCTCCTCGGGGCCGATCGATGCTTCTTGAAGATCTTCACGGGCTTCGCTGCCCCCAATCTCTTCTCGATTGACGAGCCCCAGATTCCGGGCGTGGTCCTTCTGGCGCTCTCGATCGAGATCTCGCTCAAGGCCCTCATTAATCTCGAGAGGGAAGAGAACACGACGGGGCACGTGTTGCGTGCGCTGTTTGACGGAGTCTCTCGTGAGAGCCAAGAAGCGATAAGGGTGCGACTCGGCATGACGGAGGCACAGCTCCACGAAAAGACCGATGCCGCCTCGAACGCGTTCAACCACTGGCGATATATTTTCGAGAAGGGCCACTCCGCAGTCGACGTCGAGTTTCTGAAGGCAATGGCGACGGCATGCCTGAACACGGCCGAGGCCGTTCTTCAGACGAAGAGGTGAGCGGGAAGAGTTCGCGGAGGACTTCGTTTGGCCGCTTGCGGACGACCGCGTGCGAAGGGTGTTCGCGGGTGTAACGTTCGGCCGAATACCCGACGCGAGGAGGCAGGCCGATGGCTCTTGTTCCGTGCCCGGACTGTGGGAAACAGGTTTCCAGCGAAGCGCCAGCGTGTCCGGGGTGCGGTCGGCCGATGAAGGCTGTTCCGCCAGTCCCGCCGCCTGTCATCAACCGCCCGCCCGTCAAATCGCCGGTTGCTGGCCCGTCGCTTCCGCCGCCTCAAAGGAAGGGTGCCACTGCGCGCGGGCTTCTGATCGCAGGCGGCGCGCTGGCGGTCTTCTACGGGGTCGTGTTTCTCCTCAAACCGACGACAAAGTCAGACCCGCCTTCAGGCGCGACTCCGACCTCATTCCCGATTCCCGCGACTCCGACGCAGTACCTTGATGCCGGCAAGCTGGCTTTGGTCCCTCGCAAGACGGCTCTGGCACAGCTCCGTTCGTCGCACACGTGGACCTCCGTCACCCCAAAGGCCGCAGGGTCCGAAGGCGTTACCGAGGAACGCATTGAGGTCGCGGCGGCCGACGGTACTACCGGCATGGTATTCATCGAGAGTGGCCGCGTGGCAGGGGTTAACCTCACTCTCGCTCCCCGACGCCGCCCCGACGAGTCGCTCCTCACTGTGCTGGGCATCCCAATCCCAGAGACAGAGCCGGTAAAATTTCCACTCGGGATGAGGTGGATAAACCCGAGCGGCCGATTCAAGTGGATCAACATCATCGCGTTTCCGAAGTGTGGCCAAATTAAGAACAGCGAAAGAGGTTGCACCGTTGTTTCAGTCGATTTTCTTAGCACGAATCCCTGAGGAGTGGGAGTCAGGAGCTGGCGGCCCGCCTCGGTCCCGAAGACGACATGCTGATGCTGCTCACGGCGATCAGCGAAGCCGTCGAGCGCTACGACCCAGAGCGGGAGGCCGTTGTGATAGTCGAGACATACAAGGAGAAGCAATGAACTGGTCGGACATTTTTGCGTCGTCCGGTGTCACCACTCTTTCGCTGGCCCTGCTTGCCTTCCTCGCGAAGGACTGGATCTCGACGCGACTCAGGGAAGGCGTGGCGGCTGAGTACAACCGCGCGCTCGCGACGTTCAAGGAAGAACTCCGGTGGGACGTGCGGCGCCGTGAGCAGGCGACGCAGGTGGCAGAGGTATTCTCTGTGTTCTTTGCTCAAAGCTATGACAGCTCGCGGGATACGAATGCTATCCGGTTAGAGCTTCAAAAGAAGTACTGGGAACTCTCCCTCTGGCTGGACGCGCCTGTGCTCAGGCAGGTCAACGAACTCTTTGTCCAAGGAGGCCCGGCAGGACTAAGGCATAAGGAGATACTTGTGGCGGTCCGGAAGCTCATCGTGGGTGCCGACGATGATGTCACGGCCGATGAGCTTGTGCATTGGGATCCCGTCAAGAACCCGACTCAGGTATCGGCGGAGACCAGCTAACCCGGTGACGAGGCTTGCCGGGTCAGTCCCGTTCGTCGTCTCGGTCGGAGGTCATCGAGTTCATTTCGGAGTTCATGGCGCCCTTCCGGGACCCTCCGTGACCGTAGGGGGTGCCTCGCAAACCGTTGATAGGCCATCGTCGGCCTCCGTCGGTGGTAGACTCAGCCGCCTTTTAAGCAGGGGGTCGCTGGTTCGAATCCAGCACGGCTCACCAGTCCTCCGATGAAATCGCCGTCAGGTCCGGGTGCCCCCATCGTCTAGCGGCCCAGGACGCCACCCTTTCAAGGTGGAGATCGAGGGTTCGAATCCCTCTGGGGGTACCA
>CABEAM010000075.1_pt1 | contig 50786 bp, 50 predicted proteins | sample 3132391 | NCBI WGS metagenome assembly CABEAM01 (sample SAMEA5534343, study PRJEB31848) | metagenome | biome: tundra; feature: field; material: soil | place: USA | collected 2013-05 | depth 0.45 m
GTCATCCTCGTCATGGCGCTCGGCTTCAGCCTGCTCACGCTGGTGACTGTCCTCACTTACACGAACGCCCCGCCCATCCCCGAGCGGGTGACCGACGCCGCCGGGGCGACTCTCTTCACGCGGGAGAACGTCGAGCATGGGCAGGAGGTCTTCCTCAAGCACGGCCTCATGGAGCACGGCACGCTCTGGGGCCACGGGGCGTACCTCGGCCCGGACTACAGCGCCGAGTACCTGCACCGGCTGGCGGAGATCGCCCGTGACGCCCTCGCCCGCGAGCGTCACGGCCGCCCGTACGCGGAGCTCGATCCGGACGCGGCCTCGGGCGTGGACGCCGCCGTCCACCGCCTGCTGAAGGAGAACCGCTACGACTCCGACACCGGCGCGCTGCGGTTCTCGGCGGCCGAGGCGGCCGCCTGGCAGACGCAGAAGGCGGAGTGGGCCGAGTACTTCTCGGGAAAGAAGCCGGCGCCGGGCCTGCCGGCAAAGTACATCCGCGACAGGGGCGAGCTCGACGACCTCACCTCGTACTTCGCGTGGGCGGCCTGGGCGACCGTCGCCAACCGCCCCGGCAAGGACTACTCGTATACCAACAACTGGCCCTACGAGCCGGCCGTCGGCAACCGGCCGAGCGCCTCGACCTATCTCTGGAGCGCGCTCAGCCTCGTCACCCTCCTCGCTGGCCTGGGCGCTGTCCTGTTCGCTTTCGGCCGCTTCGACTACCTCGGCTGGCACGGCACGTCGGCGAGCGGGCACGCGCACGACAGCGCGCTCGCCCGCTGGACCCTGACCCCGAGCCAGAAGGCGGTCGGCCTCTACTTCGGCGTGGTCGCCCTGCTGTTCCTGCTGCAGACGCTGGCGGGCGGCGCCCTAGCTCACTATCGGGTCGAGTCGGGCGCCTTCTACGGGATCGACCTCGCGCGGATCTTCCCCTACAACCTGTTGCGGACGTTCCACCTTCAGCTCGCCATCTTCTGGATCGCCACCTCCTGGGTGGCCGGCGGCCTCTTCCTCGCGCCGATCGTCGGCGGTGCCGAGCCCCGGGGGCAGCGGGTGGGCGCCCTCACGCTGCTCGCGGCCCTCGCCGTCGTCGTCTTCGGGAGCCTCGGCGGCGAATGGCTGGGTCTCAATGATCGCCTGGGCACGCTCTGGTTCTGGCTCGGCCACCAGGGCTCGGAGTACCTCGACCTCGGCCGCTTCTGGCAGCTCCTGCTGGCGGCCGGGCTCGCGGGCTGGCTCGTCCTCATGTACCGGGCGCTGCGCCCGGCGATCCGGGACCGGCAGCGGTCCGAGCTGGCCTCGCTCTTCCTCTACGCCGCGGCCGCGATCCCGCTCTTCTACCTGCCCGCGCTCTTCTTCGGCCCCCGCACCAACTTCGCCGTGATCGACAACTGGCGCTTCTGGATCATCCACCTGTGGGTGGAGGGCTTCTTCGAGCTGTTCGCCACCGTGCTCGTCGCCGTGATGTTCGTGATCCTTGGCTTGGTCACGACCCGCACCGCCACGCGCGTCATCTACCTGGATGCCATCCTCTATCTGGCCGGAGGGATCGTGGGGACGGGGCACCACTGGTACTTCACCGGCCAGGGAACGCTCAACATGGGCCTGGCCGCGTGCTTCTCGGCGCTGGAGGTGGTCCCGCTCACCCTCCTCACCCTCGACGCCTGGGACTTCATCCGCCTCCGTGAGCGGCGGTGCGAGGACTGTCAGACGACGTTCGCGGACCGTCACCGCTGGGCGATCTACTTCCTGATGGCCGTCGGCTTCTGGAACTTCGTCGGCGCGGGGATCTTCGGCTTCCTGATCAACCTGCCGATCGTCTCCTACTTCGCGGTCGGCACCTCGCTGACGAACAACCACGCCCACGGGGCGCTCTTCGGTGTCTTCGGGATGCTGGCGCTGGCAGTGCTCGTCTTCTGCCTGCGCTTGCTGACCGAGGACGCGGTCTGGGCCCGCGCTGAGCGCGGGATCAGGGTGGGCTTCTGGGGGCTGAACGCAGGACTCGCGCTCATGATGGCGATCGATCTCTTTCCGGCGGGCGTGCTACAGCTGTGGGACGTGCTGCAGAACGGCTACTGGCACGCGCGGCGGCTCACCTACCTGATGAGCGGGACGTTCCACGCGCTGGAGTGGGCGCGCGTCGCTGCCGACGGAGTATTCCTGGTGATCGGGGTCGTCCCGTTGGTCCTGGCGGTCGCCGTCCTCCTCCTCGCTTCGCGCAAGGGCGGACAGGCTGTGTCGTAGTCCGAGCCGCGGCCATGCCGCTGGCGCCCTAGGTGCCGGGCGGGAAGCGGAAGGGGATTGCGAGCCGGTTCCAGGCGTTGATCGCCACGACCACCCAGTTGAGGTCGACGAGTTCCTTCTCGGAATAGTGCTGCCGCGCCTCCTCGTACACCTCGTCCGGCACATGCGTTTCCGAGACCCGCGTGACGGCTTCGGTCCAGGCCAAGGCGGCCCGTTCACGGGGTGAATAGAAGGGCGATTCTCGCCAGGCATCGAGCAGATAGAGGCGCTGCTCCGTTTCACCGGCGGCCCGAGCGTCTTTCGTGTGCATGTCGATGCAATAGGCGCAGCCATTGATCTGAGACGCACGCAACTTGACGAGCTCGATCAGAGAGCGCTCCAGTCCGCAGCGGTGGAGATAGCGCTCGAGCGCCAACATCGCTTCGTACGCTTCCGGAGCAGTCTCGTGCGCGTCGATCCTTGGCTTCGTGTGGTCCACATCAAACCTCTCTCGATCCCGGCATGACGCCGATCATGGCGGGGCCGGCCCCCGGCACCATACATTGCCGGCATGGCGAGCGCTCCAGACCCCCTCGACGTGCTCCTCGACGTGCGGCCGGACCTGGCGCGCGGCGAAGAGCCGCTGACGAAGATCCTGTCCGCGGCTCGCGCCATCCAGCCGGGAGGACGGCTCGTCGTGCAGGCGCCTTTCGAGCCTTTTCCCCTCTTCGGCGTCCTCGCGAAGCTCGGCTTCACGGGTGAGTCGGAAAACGTCGGCGCGGAAGGATTCCGCGTGACGTTTCATCGTCAGAAGACGGCCGGCGAGCCATGACGGAAGTCCTCGACCTCAGGGGCCTTCCGCCCCCGGAGCCTCTCGTGCGCACGCTCGAGGCCGTCGAGGCGCTGCCCGAAGGAGACGAGCTCGTCGTCCTGACCGAGCGCCGCCCCGTCCACCTTCTGCCGCTCCTTCTGGAGCGCGGAGTCGAGGTGACGATGCGCGAGCTCGCGGATGGTCATGAAATCCGCGTCCGGCGCTAGCGCCCAGGGGCCCGGGCCGGCGTTCCTTTCCGAGGCCCCCAGGCCCTCGCTCCCGATGGCCTTCTTCCTGCCCGCGGTCGCGCTTCTTCTCGCCGCCGCGTTCGCCGCGCCGTTCCTCTCGGCGAAGATGGCGGATTGGACGTACCAGCAGGAAATCCTGGCCCTCGTCCACACCGTGACGCTGGGTTTCCTTCTCGCCATCTTTCTCGGCGCCTCCGTGCAGCTCCTGCCCGTCGTGGCGGGCGTGACCGTGGCGCGGACGCTCCTCGTGCGCGGGGCGGCCGCCTGCTATTTCGCGGGCACCCTGGGAATGGTCTTCCACTTCGCGACGCTGCGCTGGAACGGACTCGTCGTGTCCGCCGTGGCGGTGACGCTCGCGGTGGCCCTCTTCTTCTTCGCGGTTCTGCCGGTGCTCGCTCGGGCCCCGCGCGGACCGGTGCGGCTCGCTTTCGCCCTCGCGTATGCGGGCCTCGCGCTCACGATGACGGCGGGCCTCCTGATCGGCCTCGACCGCCGGCACGCGTTCCTGCCGGGAGCGCCGCTGGATCACCTCGCGGCGCACCTGAACCTCGGCCTCCTCGCCACCTTCACCGTGGCGATCTGGGGCGTGTCGTCGAAGCTCCTTCCGATGTTCCTCCTGGCGCCGGCTCCGGATCCGCGGCGGCAGAAGACGGCGCTGCTCCTTCTCTGGTGTGGTGCGGTCCTGCTCGCAGCCGCGCTGTGGCTCGGCTGGCCGGCCGCGCCGTTCGCGGCTCTCCCGGCTACGGCCTTTTTCCTGCAGCTGTCGCTCGTGCGCGGCCTCCTGCGCGCGCGCAGACGGGGCCGGATCGACGCCGGTTTCCGCTACGCTCTTTCAGCGTATGCGGACCTCTTCGCCGCGGGACTCGTGGGCATTCTCATTGCGCTCGGCGTCGGGAAGGGAACCCTTCTCTCGCTGCGCCTGCCCTGGGTGTACGGATTCCTCCTGCTGGGAGGCTGGGTGCTGCAGACCGTCGTGGGAATCCTCTCGAAGATCCTCCCGTTCCTCGTGTGGCAGGCCGTCTATGCGCGCCGCGCGGGCCTCGGGCCGCTCCCGAAGCTCGCGGATCTCTCCTCCGAGCGCCTCCAGATGGCCGGCTTCGTCCTCTTCCGCATCGCGACGGTTGGGCTGGCAGTCGCACTCTTCCGCGGCCGCGCGGGCGAGTTGCGCGCGGCGACATCCCTTTTCGCGATCTCTCTCCTGCCCTTCGCGGCGCACGTCGCCCTCGTCGTCTCGCACCTGAAGAAACCGCGCGCCTTCGCCGCGCCCGCCGGGACCCGGTATGCCTCTGCCCACTGAAGCCGACGTCCGGGGCGCGCTCGAACCCGTCATCGACCCGGAGCTCGGGCTCTCGGTCGTGGATCTGGGCCTCGTCTACGGCATTGCAATCTCGCCCGAGGGCGCCGTGCACGTGACGTTCACGGCGACGGCCCCGGGCTGCCCGGTGACGGAGATCCTCGCGTACGGGATCTTCCGGGCGGTCTCCGCTCTCGACGGTGTCACGGCGGTCTCGACGGAGCTCGTGTGGGAGCCGCCCTGGGATCCCTCCCGCATCGCGCCCGAAGCTCTCAGGCGGCTCGAAGAGCGCTGATCAGTCCTCGGTCAGCGTCTCGAGCGCCCGGAGGTCCGGAATCGTGAACGCCTCCGGCTGGGTGATCACGACATTCTCCTTTCCCCAGCGGCTCATGACGCGAATGGCGGTCTCGACCGTCGTCGCGGTCATGTCCGCGATCTCCTGGCGGGAGAGCGCGAGCGGGATCGTCGCGCCCGCGCCCGCGCGCTGCCCGACACGCCTCGCGAGCATGAGGAAGAGCCGCGCGATCCGCTTCTCGACCGGGCCGGTCAGGTCCGCGAGGCGGCGTGAGATCTCGAACTGCCTGAGCATGAGGCCCTGTAGGAGGCGCCGCGTCATCTCGGGGTGCGCGTCGATGGTCGCGAAGAAATCCCGCTCGGGCACGCGCAGAATCGTCGACGGCTCGAGCGCGACGGCAGACGCGGGGAAGCGCTTGCCTTCGAAGAGCGCGACGGCGCCGATGGGCTCGCCCGCGCCGAAGAGGCCGAGGATCACGTCGCGGTCCGGACCCGCCTTGACGATCTTCACGCGGCCGATCGCGACGAAGCACAGGTCCGTGGCCTCGTCCCCTTCGCGGAAGACCTCTTCGCCCTTCTCGTAGGCGACGGCCCGGCACACGGGGCCGAGGAGCTCTCGCTCGTCCGCGTTGAGGCACCGGAAGAGCGGAACGGCGTCGAAGTGGGGAAGCGCGGGCCCGGACACGGGCGGAGCATAGAACGGCGGGTGGCCCGGAAAAGCGACGGGCGGCGCGTGGCCGCGCCGCCCGGTTTTCATCGCTCCGGCCTGGCGCCGGAGCGCGGACTGGGGAACCCTCAGGCCGCTTTGCGTCCGGGCCCGAGGGACTTGGGCGAGCCGGTCCCGATGGGGATCGCCTTCGGCTTCGCCTCTTCCCGCTTGGGGAGCTCGACGTTGAGAACGCCGTCGACGAGAGTCGCCGCGACCTTCGACACGTCGATGTTCGCCGGCAGCGCGAATGAACGGTAGAACCGCCCATAGGCGCGCTCGACACGATGGTAGTTCTTGTCCTTCTGTTCCTCCTCGAATTTCCTCTCGCCTTCCAGCGTGAGGGCGCCGTTCTCGACGTTTAGGGTGAGCTCTTCCTGCTTGAAGCCGGGCACCTCGAACTTGAACCCGAGGACGTCCCTCGTCTCGGTGACGTCCACCGGCGGAGCCCACATGGCAGCAGGCATCTCCTCTCCTTGCACCCGCATGCCAAGGGGGTTGATGTCCCCGAACAGCTTGTTGATCTGGCTTTGAAGCGTCTTGGTCTCCTTGAAGGGATCGTTCCAGCGCATCAGCATCTCGAACCTCCTTTGGGGTTGCGTGCTTTGCGCGAACGAACGCGTCCTCGAGGCTTCTCGTCCGTCCCGTCTTTATCTATGGGACGGCACGGAAGGAACGTCAAGATGCATCCGCATCAGGCCGGCCGTTCAGATTCCGAGCCGTCAGCGGCGCGACGAGCGAGGTGATCGAGGATGTGACGGATGACGGAGCGAGCGGCGATGAAGGACGGGCGTTAAGGTTCTGGCTGTGCCGTGCTCGACGGCTTGCCTGGCGCCACGAGGAATCCAGGCCCGCCCCGGCGTCGCGCCCGGTTCCACTCCAGCGCGTCGTTCACCGCGCTATAGGCGGCCGGCACGACGAAGAGGGTGAGCAGGGTCGAGAGGGCCATGCCGCCAACGAGTGCGAGCGCCATGGGCCGCTGAAGCTCCGCGCCGGCGCCGATGGCCAGGGCGGGCGGCAGGGCGCCGACGATCATGGCGATCGACGTCATGAGGATGGGGCGCAGCCGGATCGGGCAGGCCTCGAGCAAGGCGTCCTGGCACGAGACGCCTCGGCGGCGAACCTGGTTCGTGAAGTCGACCAGCATGATCGAGTTCTTCTTCGCGATCCCGACCAGCAGGATCAGCCCGAGCAGGCTGTAGACGTTCAGGCTCTGGCCTCCGGCCCACAGCGCGAAGAGCGCTCCGCTGATGGAGAAGGGGAGCGCGAGCAGCACGATGATGGGGTGCCAGAAGGAGTTGAACTGCGAGGCCAGGACCATGTAGGCGATCAGGATGCCGAGCGCGAAGGCGAACCAGAGAGAGTCGAACGACTCCCGAAAGGCCTTCGTGCTCCCCGCCGGCACGGCGCGGTAGCCGTCGGGGAGGACCGAGCGGGCGATGGCCAGAGAGCGCTCGACGGCCACGGCCTGTGACGCCCCGGTCGCGACGTTGGCGTAGATCGAGATGGCCCGCTCGCGGTCGCGGCGGGTGATGGCCTGCAGCGTCGGCTCCTGCAGGATCCGGATCAGCTGGCCCAGCCGGACGACTTCGCCGCTTGCGGTTCTCACGAGCAGGCGTCCGATGTCTTCGGGGCGCTGGCGCTGGTCCTGGAGCAGGCGGGCGCGGATGTCGAAGCGCCGCCCCTTGTCCTTGAACTTCGCGACGCGGACACCGCCGATCGCGGCGTTCACGGTCTCGCCGATGGACGCCATGCTCACGCCGAGGTCGGCGGCCCGGTCGCGGTCGGGCACGACCTGGGCCTCGGGCATCCCCACCTGGTAGTCGGTGTCGACGTCCCAGACGAGGCCCGACTGCCGCATCTGCTCGGCGATCTTCCGGGCGGAGGCGGCGAGCACGTTCCAGTCGCGGCCCCGCACGTTGAACTCGACTGGGAAGCCTCCGCCGCGCGAGGCGCTGAATCCGGTCTGCGAGATGTCCTGGAGCACGACCCGGCCGCCCGGGATTGTGGCGGCATACCGGCGGACGACGTCCATGAACTCGAGCTGGGTCAGCCGCCGCCCTAGCTTTTCGTCGATTGGCCGCTCGCGGGGGGCCTTCATGTTGACGTAGGCCTGTCCGGAGTTGACGTCGCCGCTGCCGATGTTCCCGGCGAAGAGCGTGACCTCGGGACGCGACGCCAGGAACGACTCGATCTGGCGGAAATAGCGGTCGGTCGCGTCGAGGCTCGTCCCGACGGGCGTCTGGAACCGGATGGTGAAACGGCTCATGTCCTGGCTCGGGATGAACTCCTGGCGCAGGAAGCCGATCGTGCCCAGCGACAGGAGAAAGAAGCCGAGGCTGCCTGCCAGCAGCCAGGCCCGGTGGCGCAGGGCCGGACCGAGCGCCCGCAGGTAGAGCCGGGACAGCTTCTGGAAGAGACGATCCATCGTCTGGCCGAGCCGGCCCCGGTTCTCCACCTCGAGGAACCGCGAGCAGCGCATCGGCGCGAGGGTGAGCGCCTCGAGCAGAGAGAGGAGCACGGCAACCGAGATGGTGACGCCGAACTGGAAGAAGAACTTCCCGATGATCCCCTTCATGAAGGCGACCGGCATGAAGATCGAGACGATGGCAAGCGTCGTGGCGGCCGCCGCGAACGTGATCTCGCGGGCGCCGGCCGACGCGGCCCTCACCTTGCCTTCCCCCATCTCGCGGTGCCGGTAGATGTTCTCGAGCACCATGATCGCGTCGTCGACGACGATGCCGACGACGAGAGTCAGGCCGAGCACGGTGTAGGTGTTCAGGGTGAAGCCGAAGATGTAAATGACGATGAAGGTCCCCAGGATCGAGGTCGGGATCGCGAGGAGGACGTTGACGGTCGTCGACCACGACCCGAGGAACAGCCAGCAGACCAGGCCCGTCAGGAGCGCCGCGAGGACGAGGGTGAGGAGGATCTCGTTGATGGAGCGCTCGATGAAGACGGTGGTGTCCCAGTTGACCTCGAGCCGCAGGCCCTCCGGCAGCTGGGACTTCAGGGTTTCGATCTTCGCCTTGACGTCCCGTCCGACCTGAACGGCGTTGGCGCCCCGCATCTTCGTGATCCCGAATCCGATCGACGACACGCCCATCGCGCGGCTGAGGCGGCGGCGGTCCTCGAGACCGTCCTCGACCACGGCGACGTCCTTCAGGCGCATCGGGGCGCCGTTCACGTAGGTGACGACGAGGTTGCTGAACGACGAGAGGTCGATGGCCTCGCCCTGAGCGCGCACGTTCATTTCGCGCTCCTTGCCCTCGATCCGGCCGGCCGGGACCTCCTGGTGCTCGCGCTGGATCGCGCGGTTGACGTCGAGCACGGTGAGGCCTTGCGCCTCGAGGCGCGAAGCGTCGTACCAGACGCGGACGTTCCGGTCGCGGAAGCCCATGACGTGGATCTCGCCGATCCCCGCGGTCATCTGGAGTTGCGGCCTGATGACGTTCCTCACGTAGTCGGCGAGAAAGGTCGGCGGCCGGTCGCCGAACAGGGCGAGCCGGATGATCGGCTGATCCTCGGGATTCGTCTTGGAGATCGTCGGCGGATCGATCTCGCGGGGCAGGTGGCGGGCGGCCTCCGAGACCTTCGTCTGGACGTCCTGCAGCGCGGCGTCGATGTTCTGCCCGATGCCGAACTCGAGCGTGAGGTTCGCCCCGCCCTGGCGGGCCGTCGACGACATCTGCTGGACCCCTTCGACGGTCGAGCAGGCGTCCTCGAGAACGTCGACGACGTCCGTCTCCATGATCTCGGGTGAGGCGCCTTCCCAGGAGATCGAGACGCTCACGATCGGAAAGTCGACGTCGGGATTCTGGCTGACGCCCAGGCCGCGGAAGACGTCTCCGAAGCCCGTGTAGCAGAGGATCCCGAAGCCAATCAGCGCCACCATGAGGATCCACGCGAAGACGTGGTTGCGTATGGAGATATCCGCAAGGGTCATCCCGGTCGCGATGGCGGCGGGATCCTCCTGCATTTCTCGGCTGTCCCTCCGGCTCATCACGGTGCCGCCTTTTCCGGAGGAGCCTGTTCCTGCCCGCTCGCCTGCACGGCCTCGACCGCCATGCCGTCGGCCAGACGATCCGAGCCTTCGGTGACGATGGTCTCGCTTGCCCTCAGGCCGGACAGGATCTCGACGGACCCGTCCCCGGTCCTCATGCCGATCTTCACCGGCCTCTCCTTCGCAATCCCCTTCTCTACGACGTAGACCACGAAGCCGCGCTCGGTCGCCTGCACGGCCCCTTCCGTGACGACGACGGCGTTCCTGTTCGTTGCGGTGGACAGGGCCACCTCGGCGAAGAATCCCGGCTTGAGCACACCGGGGTTGTCCACCCAGGCGAGGACCTCGACCTGGCGCGTGGCGGGGTCGGCGATTCCGCTGACGTGGTAAACCCTGGCCTTGAACCCGGTCCCGCCGAGGGAAGCGACGGTGAAGGCGACCGCCTCGCCCTCCTTGGCCTTGAGCGACTCGGACTCTGAGACGTGGAAGCGAAGGCGCAGCCGCCGAAGGTCGACGAGCGTCGCCATGACATGGCCGACCTGGACGAACTGCCCGGGTTCGACCGTGCGCGTGTTGAGCTCCCCTTCGCGCGGCGAACGCACAATGGAGCGCTTGACGTTCTGGACCGCGATCTCCGCAGACGCCTTGGCGGAGGCCGCGTCGGCCGCCAGGCGTTCCGTCTCCTGGCGAGCGCGGTTCAGTTCTTCCTCCGCCACGAGCTTTTCCCGCGCGAGCGCCTCGCGCCGCGCGAGGTCCGACTCGGCTCGCTTCCAGTCGGCGACGGACTTCCGGTGCGCGGCCTCCGCGCGCTCGGCCTCGAGCCGGTATCGGTCGGGGTCGATCCTAGCCAGGACGGTGTTCGCCGTCACCTTGTCCCCGGCGTGGAAGAGCACTTCCTTCACGGCGCCAATCACCTCGGCCGTGATCTGCACCAGCTCCTCGGGCTCGAGCGAGCCCAGGGCCTGGACCTTGTAGACGACGTCGCGCGCCACCACGGGCGCGGTGCGAACCGCCAGGCTTCGCCCGGCCTTCTTGTTGTCGCCCCCAGGGTTGCCTTTCTCTTTGCAGGCCGTCAGCAGCCCCGCTGTCAGACAAACAAAGAACAGCGCTCGCCAGCCTCTCGACACGATTGCCCCCATTGCCGGGAACTCGGGTCCCGCCAATTGATCGTGCCACGTTCCGGACGGCAACTCCCTGATGCAAATGACACGGACGGAGACAGGCCGGCGGCGCGCTGTAGGTTGCGGGATGTATCTTCTGCAGTGTGCGGAGCCTCATGCGTGGAATCCATGCCTGAGGCCTTGCGAGGTGACGAGATGACCCGTGAGCAGATCGCCCTCGTCCGGAAGAGTTTCGACCGCCTGCGGCCGCTTCCGCGGGGAGCGGGCAAGGATTTCTACGAGACGCTGTTTGCGCTCGACCCGTCGCTGAAACCTCTCTTCTCGACGGACGTCGAGAACCAGGGGGCGATGTTCGTGGTGGCGCTGGGCCTCGCGCTGAAGGGCCTCGACGACGACGGGGTCGTGGACGAGTCGCTGCGCGAGCTGGGACGCCGCCACGTGCTGTACGGCGCGAAGGATATCCATTTCGACACGTTCCGCGAGGCGCTCCTGTGCATGTTCGCGCAGCGCCTCGGGCTCGACTTCACGCCCGAGATGGCCGAGGCCTGGCGCGTCGCCTTCGACCGGATCAGCGCCGTGATGAAAAAGGCGGCGTCCGAAGCGCGCGGGTAGCTTCCCTCAGAACCCCACGGCGAAGAGAAGAGCCGTCCGAATCTCGATCATCCTCTCGCGGCTCAGGGTCGCAACGAGCGGCCCGATCCTGGCCTTGGCCACCGTCTGGACGTGATCGAGATTGACGGCGCAATCGCGAGGAAGACCATCGTTGATCGTGAGCACGACCTCCGACGGGATGTCACGGATCGTCGACGTCACCGGCGCGATCGTGACCTCTCCGAGGGAATCGAGAATGGAATCTCGCGTCAGGATGACGGCCGGCCGTTTCTTGTCGGGGGTGGCGAAGCGATACCAGCGGACCTCGCCTCTCCTCACGGCTCGATCCAGACCTGCTCGCGCTCCCAGACATTGAACTCGCTGCGCCGGACGGGTTTGCGGGTATAGCCGTCCCGCTGTTTCTGTTCGAGGCTGCGAACGCGGACCCGGGTCAGCGCATCCCGCAACGCCTCGCGGGCAAATGCCGACCGGCTGGTTCCGAGCTTCCGCGCGACACGATCGACCGCCGCCACGAGCTCTTCGTCGAGTGTCATCTGAACCGTCTTCACGTGATTCCTCCCATGTGGGCTCCCCTAGCTATTCTATTCCACATCCCAGTTCGGCTCGGCTTGACACCGGCGGGCTGCGCGCCCAGGTTCTCCCGAGAGTTCTTGCCGATGGGAGGCGGCCCCCTCTCAGCTCTCGTTCGCCTGGCCTTCGAGCCCGTACTTCTCGATGCGCGAGTAGAGCTGCGCACGCGTCAGGCCGAGGAGCTTCGCGGCCCGGCTCTTGTTGAAGCGCGATTTTTTCAAAGCCTCTTTCACGTAGTCGCGCTCGAGCGATTCGAGGTCGACGCCTTCGGGCGGCAGAAACGCGCCGGCAGCGCCCGGAGCGGCGCCGCGGGCGGCGGAATCCTGGCGCGTGACGGAGATCGGGAGGTGCGCCGCCGTGATCAGGCCGCCTTCCACCAGAATCGCGGCGCGCTCGAGCGCGTTTCGCAGCTCCCGCACGTTGCCGGGCCACGGGTAGGAGAGAAGGAGCTCCTTCGCTTCGCGCGAGACGCCGGGCACGGGCCGGCCGACCGCCGGACCGAGCTCAGCAAGGAACATCTCGGTGAGCGGCAGGATGTCTTCCGGGCGCTCGCGCAGGGGCGGAAGGTGGATCCCGAAGACCGAGAGCCTGTAAAAGAGGTCCTCGCGGAACTCGCCTTTCTCGATGGCGCGGGCGAGGTCGCGGTTCGTGGCCGCCACGATGCGCGCGTCGGTCTTAAGCACCCTCGTCCCGCCCAGCCTCTGAAACTCGCGCTCCTCGAGGACGCGCAGGAGCTTCGCCTGCACGGCCGGGCTCATCTCGCCCGCTTCGTCCAGGAAGAGCGTGCCTCCCGCGGCCTGCTCGATGCGGCCGGGCTTCGCGGCCGTGGCGCCCGTGAAGGCGCCCTTCTCGTATCCGAACAGCTCGGATTCGAGAAGTTGATCGGGCAGGGCCGCGCAGTTGAGCGCGATGAACGCCCCCGCCGCGCGCGCCGAGCTCCGGTGAATCGCCCGCGCGACGACCTCCTTGCCCGTGCCGGACTCGCCGGTCAAGAGGACGGTCGTCTCCATGGGCGCGACCTTGGCGGCCTGGACGAGGACGTCGAGCCAGCTCTTCGACGTTCCCACGATGCGGCCGAACCCGCCGCGCAAGGCGAGCTCCTCGGAGAGCGCCGCCACGCGCTTCTCGAGCTTCTCGGCCTCTGCCCGCGCCTCGGCGGCGCGGCGCGCCTCTTCGGCGAGGCGCTGATGCGAGAGCGCGAGAGCGACCTGGTCTGCAACGTGCTGGGCGAACGGAACGTCGTCTTCGCTGTATGTGTTGGCCGTGCGCGAGAGAAAGAGAAGGCCGCCCGCAAACTGCCAGTGGCCTTCGAAGAAGATGGGGACGCGGAGGACGGAACGCACTCCGTTCGCGGAGAGATGCCGGCATTTGTCGGAATCTTTGTCGACTTCGGCGGAGACGTCCCGGATGATCTCCGTCGTCCAGTTCTCGCGCGCCTGTTCGGCGGGCGTCAGCCGGATCGGCTCGCGGATCTCCGGGAAGCCGGTGCCCGAGACCGCGTACACGCGCACGGCCGCGCGGTCCTCGGTGAGAAGGCCGAGCGCCATGCGGTCGTGCGGGACGACCGGCCGGACGATCTCCGAGATGCGCTCGAAGACGTCGCGCACGTCGAGGGCCTTCGCGAGCGCCGGCGCGAGAGCCTGTAGCCCTTCGTACTTCCGGCGCCGCGCCTTTTCGTCCGCCGCGAGGCGCTCGTGCTCGAAGGCCATCGCCACGACGTCGGCGATTGGCCGGAAGAGCCCTTCGTCCTCGGCGGTGTAGGCGCCCGCTTTCAGGCTCAGGAGGGAGAGGTATCCGCCGCGCGAGCTGCCCGCGAGCGGCATGCGGAGCATCGAGCGGATCTTTGCCTCCTTGAGACTGCGGTCGCGGGGAAAGGACGTGTCGAAAACGCTGAAGAGATCCGCGGTCGGGCCCGGGCGCGTGAGCAGCGCCCAGAGGCCGGGCGAGTACTCGTTTCGCGGGACGTGGCGCGCGTAAGCGCGGCGCTCCTCGTCGTTCAGCGTCGGGCCCGCGATCGTGTAGAGAGAGAACCCTTCGCCCCCGCGGTTGTACGTCACGGTCATCGCGTCGAAAGCGAGGACGCGCGCGGCCGCGGCCGCGATGCGCTGGAACACGACGTCGAGGTCCAGACTCTCGCTCGCAACGCGGGCGATCTCCGAAAGCACCGGGACGAGGGCGGCCGTTCCCGACTCCATGGGGCGGTCATTCTAGGCCCCGCGGTCGACTACACTTCCCCGATGCCGGTCTCCGGGGCGGCCCAGGATCTCGCCGAAGGCGTCCTCGCGGGGCGCGTGCCCGCCGTTGCGCGCGCGATCACGTGGGCTGAGGCCGGCGATCCGCGCTTTCGCGCGCTTCTCGCGCTCGTTTTCCCGCGAACGGGCGGCGCCCGTGTGACGGGCCTGACCGGCTCGCCGGGAGCGGGCAAGTCCACGCTGACCGCCGCGCTCGCGCGCAAGGCGCGCGTCCTCGGGCGAAAGGTCGGCATCGTCGCGGTGGACCCGTCGTCGCCGTTCTCGGGCGGCGCGATTCTCGGCGACCGGATCCGCATGCAGGACCTCTACACGGATCCCGGCGTTCTCATCCGGTCGATGGCGACGCGCGGCCATCTCGGCGGTCTCGCGCGCGCGACGGCCGACGCCGTGGACGTGCTCGACGCCGCGGGGTACGACGAGATCCTCGTCGAGACGGTGGGCGTGGGCCAGGACGAGGTCGAGGTCTTCCGGCTCGCCCAGAGCTGCGTCGTCGTTCTGACGCCCGGCATGGGGGACGACATCCAGGCCATCAAGGCGGGCCTCATGGAGGTCGCGGACCTGTTCGTCGTGAACAAGGCCGACCGCGACGGCGCGGACCGCGTCGTGCAGGAGATCCTCCAGATGCTCGAGCTCGGGGAGCACGGAGCGTGGGTCCCTCCGATCCTGAAGACCATCGCCACGACGGGCGCCGGCCTCGACGAGCTGGCCTCGAAGCTCGCGGAGCACCGCGCGTTCCTCGACGGGCCGCAGGGCGCGCAGAGGAAGCGCGAGCGGACGAAGAAGCGGATTGAATCGCTCGTCAAAGAGAATTTTCTTAGAAAGGTAGAGAGCCTGCGGGGAGATCGTGGGGCGCTCGAGGAGTTGGCGGCGCGCGTGGAAGCGCGAGTGGAAGATCCCGTGAGCGCCGCCCACACGCTGAGCAGCGCGCTCGAAAGAGACCGCCGGGCGCCGGCGCCATCTTCACCTTCTGAGAAATCCCCCGGTCTCGTCTCCCGAATCTCTCACCTCGGAATCGCCGTCCCCTCGCTCGAGAAGGGAGGCGCGTTCTGGGATCTCCTCGGCCTCCTCGAGGAGCACCGCGAGGAGGTCGCGTCGCAGAAGGTCGTGACGTCGTTCCGGCCCGTGGGTGAGTCGTCCCTCGAGCTCCTCGAGCCGACCGCGGCGGACAGCCCCATCGCGAAGGCGCTCGAAAAGCGCGGCCCGGGCATCCACCACCTGTGCCTCGAAGTCGCGAACGTGCGCGCGACGCTCGCGGGCCTGAAGGCCGCGGGCGTCAAACTCGTGAACGAGGAGCCCTTCGCGGGCGCGCACGGCTGCCTCGTCGCGTTCGTGCATCCGGCGTCGACGGGGGGGATCCTCGTGGAGTTGTCCGAGAAGGTCGCGCGCTGACCCTGCGTTCAGTTCGGGCGCGCGGACGAGGAACCGCCGCCCGCCGGCGGCTGGGGCCCGAGAAAAGCGCGGGCGTCGCATCCCACGATCTCGAAGAAGCGTTCGGCGTAGCTCGCGACGCTTCCCACGCGCGCGTCCTCGAACACCTTCTCGATCCGGTGGAGGGGGACGAAGAGCGTCGCGACGCCCAGCTCGGCGTCGGCGCCGGGCCTCTGCTGGCGGGCCCAGTCGTCGAACAGGTCGAGCTCGAGGCCGCGCAGCGTCACGCCCGCGGGCCCGAGCGCGAGGAGGACGCCCCAGTACTTCTCCTTGGGCTGGACGAGGTGCACGAGAACGAGCGTGCCGGCGTCCATCGGCACGTCAGAAGATCACGCGCGTCACGAAGTACTTCGACGGCGAGATGCGCCCGTTGAGGAGCGCGTCCGCGTCGTCGGGCGAGACGTCGAAGCGTGCCGCCGCCTCGCCGTTGGCCGTCGCGAGGACGACTTCCACCTTTTCGAGCGGCTTGCCCGCGGCGCGGGCCTCCTTCAGGCCGCGAGCCGACGCCATGAGCGCGAGGAACACCTGCTGCTCGTTGTCCGTCACGGCCTGGACGCGCAGGGCGGAGGGAAGAGTCCTGAGCTTGACGCCCTTCACGTTGATTCCGTCGAGCGCGTGCATGAAGGCGTCGCTGACGACGGGGTCGAGAACGACGGGCGAAGCCTCGGCTGCCTTGCCGGCCGGCGCGCGGGGGGCGCGCGACTCCCGTTCGGACACGAGCGCGCCGGTCCGGGGCTCCGGGCGGTCGGCATCCGGGTTCCGGCCGTTCTTCTTGATGTACTCCGAGAGCGATGGCTTTTTCGATTCCGGAGCGGTCAGCACGGAGGTGCGGCCGCCGGGATCGTCGAGGACATAGGCGCCGCCGAGGCCTTCCCGGTTCGCCTTCTCGCTGCGCTCCTGATCCCACTCGTCGATCGCGATCGTCTGGGACGTCCCGAGGGGTGTGAGGTAGATGACACGCCGGCCCTGGGCGACGGGCTTCTCCCGCGCTTCGATCCGATGCCCGTCTTTCGTGTAGATCACGTACGTGGCCTCGGCGGGAAGGGCCGAGAGCGCGGCGACGACGAGAGCCGCCGCCGGGAGGAGGGAGGTGCGCGCGCGTGGGGACATCGGTGCCTCCGGGAGCCGCCATGAGGGAAGACACGGCAGGATGAAGTATAAACGTCGCCGGAAGAGAGGGCGGACGCGTGCTGATCGTCATGGACCGGAGCGCCACGGGCGAAGACGTCGGACGCATCGTCGCCGCCGCGGAGCGGCTCGGGTTGAAAGCCCACCCGATTCCGGGCGCGCAGCGCACGGCGGTCGGCATCACGGGCAACAAGGGCACGGTGGGGCCGGGCGCGTTCGAGAGCCTGCCGGGCGTTCTCGAGGTCATCCGGGTCTCGCATCCGTACAAGCTCGTCTCCCGCGAGTTCCACCCCGAGGACACCATCGTCTCTGTGGGCGGCGTCCCCGTCGGCGGCACGCGCATCGTCGTCATCGCGGGACCCTGTGCCGTCGAGACCCGGGAGCAGACGCTCACGATCGCTCGCCAAGTCAAGGCGCGAGGCGCCGATCTCCTGCGCGGCGGTGCCTACAAGCCGCGGACGTCGCCCTACGCTTTTCAGGGCCTCGCCGAGGAGGGCCTGAAGATTCTCGCGGAAGCCCGTGAGGCGACGGGCCTGCCCGTCGTCACCGAGGTGCTCGACACCGAGACGGTCGACCTCGTGGCCTCGTACGCCGACTGCCTTCAGGTGGGCGCGCGCAACATGCAGAACTTCGAGCTCCTGAAGAAGGCGGGCCGCACCGGGAAGCCCGTGCTTCTGAAGCGCGGAATGTCGGCCACGCTCGAGGAGTTTCTGCTGGCGGCCGAGTACGTCCTCTCGGAGGGCAACCCGAATGTCGTCCTGTGCGAGCGAGGCATCCGCACGTTCTCGGATTTCACGCGCAACACGCTCGACCTCTCGGTTGTGCCGGCGGTCGAGCGCCTGTCGCACCTGCCGATCGTCGTCGACCCGTCGCACGGGACCGGGCGCCGCGACAAGGTCGTGCCCATGTCGCGCGCGTCGATCGCGGCCGGCGCCGACGGCATCGTGGTCGAGGTCCACCACAAGCCGGCCGAGGCTCTTTCGGACGGCCCGCAGGCGCTTACGCCCGACATGTTCAGCGAGCTGATGGATCAGATCCGCCCCATCGCCGCGGCGGTCGGGAGAACGGCATGAGCGGCGCGGTCCTCGTCCTCGAGGATGGCCGGACCTTTTCGGGCCGCGCCGTCGGGGCGCCGGGAACGACGTTCGGCGAAGTCGTCTTCAACACAGGGCTCACGGGCTATCAGGAGACGCTGACCGACCCGTCCTATCGCGGGCAGATCGTCGTCATGACGGCCGCGCACGTCGGCAATTACGGCCTCAACGACGAGGACGTCGAGTCGTCACGGATCCAGGTCGCGGGCTTCGCCGCGCGGCATTTCCCGGACCATTTCTCGAGCGCGCGGGGCAAGGAGCCGATCGGACAGGGGCTCGCGGAGGGCGGCGTCGTGGGAATCGACGAGCTGGACGCGCGCGCCCTCGTGCGGCATCTCAGGAGCCGGGGCGTCATGCGCGGCGCGATCTCTACCCAGACGGCGTCCGAGGCCGACGCCGCGGCGCTCGTCGAAAATGTGAAGGAGCAGCCCACGATGGCGGGCGCCGCCCTCGCGCTCACGGTCGGAACCACGACACGCTACGGCTTCGCGCTTCCCCCGGGCGTCGTGCGAAAAGGGCGAGTGGCGGCGATCGACTACGGCATCAAGAGGAACATCCTGAGGATGCTCGCCGCGCGCGGCCTCGAGCCGACGGTGTTCCCGGCGGCGGCGACCGCCGAGGAGCTGCTCGCGGGGGGATTCGACGGCTACTTCCTTTCGAACGGGCCGGGCGACCCCGACGCGCTGCCGTCGTGCGTCGCGGAGGTGAAGCGCCTCGTCGAGTCCGGCAAGCCCGTGTTCGGCATCTGCCTCGGGCAGCAGCTCCTCGGCCTCGCGCTCGGCGGCACGACATACAAGCTCAAGTTCGGCCATCGCGGCGCAAACCATCCGGTGAAGAACATTCAGACGGGCCGCGTCGCGATCACATCCCAGAACCACGGTTTCTCCGTCGCGCCCGACTCGCTGCCGAAGAACGTCGAGCTCACGCACGTGAACCTCAACGACGGCACCTGCGAGGGCTTCCGGATGACGGATCGCCCCGTCTTCGCGGTCCAGTACCACCCGGAGTCCGCCCCCGGCCCGCACGACTCCGACGCGCTCTTCGACGAGTTCGTGAACCTCGTGGAGCAGGGCAATGCGCACTGAAGTGTTCTCAGGCCCCGGCTCGTGAACGTTCCCGCCTTCCTCGCGAAGCGGTTTCTTTTCGGCAGCCGGCGCGGGCTGCCGAAGACCGTTTCGCTCCTCGCCCTCTTCGGCGTCGCGCTGGGAGCCGCGTCGCTCGTCGTCGCGATGGGGCTCATGTCGGGTTACCGGCACGATCTCGCCGAGAAGCTCGCCGGGACGAGCGCGGAAGTGATCGCCATGCCCGAGCCCGGCGCGAATGTGGAAGAGCAGCGTTCGGCGTTGCGCGCCCTCCCGAACGTGACCGCGGTCGCCCGCACGGCGTTCGCCCCGGCTCTCCTGCTGTCATCACGGGCGCCCGACGGCGTCGACGCGCTCGTGAAGGCGCTCGAGCTGCCCGACGGCCTCGCCACCACGCGGCTGCTCGGCGCGGTTCCCGGTCTCGCGAAGGCGTTCGCGGACCTCGAAGCGAAGGGCGAGACGCCCGTCCTGCTCGGAGCGGGGCTCGCGAAGAGGCTCGGCGCATCCGCGGGCGGAGCGATCGTCCTCGAGACCTCGTCGGCCGCGCTCGCGGCCGGCCTCGCCGCTCCGGCACGAACTCCGCTCGCGGTCGCCGCGGTCGTCGAGACCGGGTTCTCCGAGGTGGACGACGGCTGGGCGGTGGTCCCGCTGGCGGTCTTCGAACGGCTCGCGCCCCCGGGCTCCCGTCAAGGCGTGTGGGAGATGAAGCTCGTTCGGCCTTCCGCCTCGGGAGAGACCGTGGCCGCCGCGCGAAAGCTTCTGGGAGAGAACGCGACCGTGCTCGACTGGAAGATCCTGAACCGCGACCTCTTCGAAGCGCTCGCCGTCCAGCAGACGCTGCTGTTCGTCGTCCTCACGCTCATCGTGGCCGTGGCGGCCGGCACGGTCGTCTCGTCGCTCGTCGTTCTTCTCGCGGAGAAGACGAGAGAGGTGGGCGTCCTCGCGGCGCTCGGTGCGCCGCCCGCGCTCGTGGCCCGCACGTTTCGTCTTTCGGGGATGCTGCTCGGCGGCACGGGCCTCGCTCTGGGCATTTTCTTCGGGATTCTCGTGTGCTTCCTGCTCACGGTGTTCCGCGCCGTGCGTTTCCCGCCCGAAATCGCGAAGGTCTACTACCTCTCGTGGATGCCGTTCCGGCCCGAGCCCCTCCATGTCTTCGGGATTCTCGCGATCGGTTTCCTTCTCGTCCTCGGTGCCTCGGCGCTCCCCGCGCGCCGCGCCGCGCGGATGAATCCGGCGGACGCGCTGCGCTATGAGTGAGGTTTGACAGGCGTAGACTTCGCGCCGTGAAAAGCATCGTCGAGCGGAGGCCGCCGCTCGTCCGGGGGCGAAAGTAGGGATGGCTGCAGCCGGACGGGTGGTCCTGGCCGCCGACCACGGCGGCTTCGTCCTGAAAGAAGCGATCAAGCGGCACCTGAAGTCCCGGGGCGTGGACGTTCTCGACGTCGGGACGAGCTCGACCGATGCGGTCGACTATCCGGTTTTCGCGCGCGCCGCCGCCGAGGCAGTTGCCTCGGGGCAAGCCGGACGGGGCATCGTCGTCGACGGCGCCGGCATCGGCTCCGCCATGGTCGCCAACAAGGTCGCCGGCGTCCGCGCCGGCATGGCCTTCGACCTCGCCACCGCGAAGAACGCCCGGGAGCACAACGACGCCAACGTCCTGACGCTCGGTGCCGGCTATCTCGCCGAGCCCCTGGCGCTCCAGATCGTGGACGTCTTCCTGTCCACCGAGTGCACTGCGGAGCGGCACAGGCGCCGAGTCGCTATGATCGACGCCATCGACGCCAACCGCGGGAACACGCCGGAGGGTCCGCACCGTCCGGCGAGTTCGAGGAGCTCGCCGCCCATGACCTCGCCTGACTTCGATTCGCTCGTCGGCAGGATCACACAGATCCTGGCGGCGAATCCCTCGCTCCTGGTCCCGCCCACGTGCGCGGGGTGCGCGGGATGCGCGGCCGCCGGAGCCAAGGAGTGTCCGGCGGGCGGGCACTGCGTGACCCGCTGTCCCGACACGGTCCGTTCGATGATCGCGTGCGTCGGGCCGGGGTGCCGGGTGTCGGCTGCTCCCGGCGTCGGCGAGGTGCCCAAAGACCTGGCAAGCTTCATCGACCACACTCTTCTCCGCGCCGACGCCACGTACTCGGACATCGACCAGCTCTGTGACGAGGCCGCCCAGTTCGGCTTCGCGTCGGTGTGCGTCAACCCGGTCTTCGTCAAGCGCTGCGCCGCCCGCCTGGCCGGCAGCTCCTCGGTCGTGTGTACCGTGGTCGGCTTTCCGCTCGGGGCCATCCCCAAGGAGATGAAGGCGCTGGAGGCGCGGCGTGCCGTCCGCGAAGGCGCGAGCGAGATCGACATGGTCATCGCGATCGGGGCGCTCAAGTCGGGGGACCTCCGCACCGTCGAGGAGGACATTCGCGCCGTGGCGGAGGCCGCTCACGACGGCGGCGCGATTCTCAAGGTGATCCTGGAGACGTCGCTCCTGACGGACGACGAGAAGGTGGCCGGCTGCGTGGCCGCCCGAAAGGCCCGGGCGGAGTTCGTGAAGACCTCCACGGGGTTCTCCACCGGCGGCGCCACGGCGCGCGACGTGGAGCTCATGGCGCAAGCCGTCGACAGAAAGCTCGGAGTGAAGGCGTCGGGAGGGATCCGGTCGGCCGAGGACGCGCAGAAGCTCATCGCCGCGGGCGCCACCCGGATCGGGGCCTCGGTCGGCGTGAAGATCGTCAAAGAGGCCAGGGGGATGGCCTCCCCCTCGGGCAAAGAGGCCAAGGGCGCCACCTGATGGCGGACCTGAGGAGCTTCGTCTACCTCGACGCGATGCAGCCCCAGGTCGCGGCCTACATCGGCACGGTCGCCCGGGGCTTCCTCCCGATCGCCTTCGAGGCGTCCCTCATCGTGGAGATCTCGCCGGGCATCGAGATCAACCGCGTCACCGACGTCGCCGTCAAGGCGACCGACGTGCGCCCCGGCATGCAGGTCGTCGAGCGGCTCTACGGGATGCTCGAGGTCCACAGCCTCTCGCAGGCCGAGGTCCGGCAGGCCGGCGCCGCCATCCTCGCCGCCCTTTCCCTGAAGGAGACGGACCGGATCAAGCCGCGGGTCCTCTCCTCGCAGGTCATCCGGCGCGTCGACGCCCTCCAGGCGCAGCTGATCAACCGCGACCGGCAGGGGATGATGCTGGTGGCCGGCGAGTCGCTCTACATCCTGGAGGTCGAGCCCGCGGGTTACGCGGCCTTCGCGGCGAACGAGGCCGAGAAGGCGGCGGAAATCAACGTGGTGGACGTCCGGATGACCGGGGCATTCGGGCGCGTCTACCTCGGGGGCGAGCAGCGCGACATCGACGTGGCCTCGGTCGCGGCCATCCGGGCGATCGAGTCGCTCACCGGGCGCGAGGCGCAAAAGGGGCGGAGGGACTGAGTCGGTGATCGACCTGAGAAGCTACGTCTTCCTCGACTCGCTTCAGGAGCAGCACGCGGCCTTCCTGGGGACGGTGGCGAAGGGCTTCCTGCCCGTCGGCGGACAGGCTTCCCTTTTCGTCGAGGTCTCCCCCGGGATCGCCATCAACCGGCTCACCGACATCGCGGTCAAAGCCACCTCCGTCACGCCCGGAATGCAGGTCGTCGAGCGACTCTACGGCCTCCTGGAGCTCCATCACGACGAGCAAGCGGAGGTGCGCCGCGCGGGCGAGGCGATCCTCCAGGAGATCGGGAAGACCGAGGGCGACCGGATCAAACCCGAGATCCTCTCCTCGACCGTGATCCGGGGCCTCGACGACCGGCAGACGCAGCTCATCAACCGGACCCGTCACGGCCACATGATCGTGGCGGGGCAGTCGCTCTACATCCTGGAATGCCAGCCGGCAGCGAATGCCGCGCTGGCGGCCAACGAGGCGGAGAAGGCCGCGCAAATCAAGGTGCTGGAGATCGTCTCTTTCGGCTCGTTCGGCAGGGTCTACCTGGCGGGAGCGGACCGCGATATCGACGTGGCTCTGCCCGCGGCCGAGCGGGCGATCCAGAGCCTTTCAGGACGCGCGGCAAAGTCGTAGAACACGTCATGCGTAGAGAGAAACGCCCCAGAAGTGGGGAGAGAACGGAACAGGGAGGATCCAGATGGCCGAAGCACTGGGAATGATCGAGTGCCGCTCGTTCGCGGCGATGGTGGAGGCGGCCGACGCGATGGTGAAGGCCGCGAAGGTAGAGCTCGTGGGGTACGAGAAGACGGGGGGAGGCTACGTCACCGCCATCATCCGCGGCGACGTGGCGGCCGTGAAGGCGGCCGTGGACGCGGGGCAAAACGGGGCGTCTCGCATCGGCGAGATCGTGACGACCCACATCATCGCCCGCCCGCACGTGAACGTCGACCTCGTCCTTCCGCTCGGCCGCACGGCTGAGGCCGGGAAGGAGACCGGCGCGCACGGCGTCAAGAAGTAGGCGGAGCGGTGGTGAACGGGAGGCGGTGAGGCCATGCTCCTGGCAAAAGTCGTCGGAACCGTGCTGGCGACGCGGAAGGACCCGAGGATCGAGGGGCTCAAGTTCCTCCTGCTCCGGCAGGTGAACCCCGAGAACCTCAAGGAGGGTGGCTTCGTGGTCGCCAACGATGCGGTCGGCTGCGGCGTTGGTGAGTATGTCCTCTATGCGTCCGGCTCCTCCGCCCGCCAGACCGAGGTCACCAAGGACCGTCCCTGCGACGCGGTCATCATGGCGATCGTGGATACCTGGGAGATCGGCGGCCAGACGCTCTTCGAGAAGAACTCGTCCGAGCACGGGTACGGGGATGAGCGCCTCTAGCCCCGAGCAGATCCGGCGTCTGGCCGAGCTGATAGCCCGCGAGCTCGTGGCGAGTGCGAATGTGGGGCACCCGCCGCCTCCGGCGGCTGGAAGCCGGGCCCCGCAACCCCCCCAGCAGGTTGGCGAATTGTCGAGCCTCGGCTCTGGCGTCTTCTCGAGCCTCGACGACGCGGTCGCGGCGGCCTCGGCGGCGTTCCGGGCCCTCGACGCCCTCGGTCTCGAGAAACGGCACGAGATCATCGAGTCGATGCGTGGCGCCATGAGGCAAAACGCGCGTCCCCTCGGTGCGCTGGCTGTCGAGGAGACCGGCCTCGGGCGCGTGGAGGACAAGGTCCAGAAGAACCTCCTCGTCACGAACAAGACGCCGGGCCCCGAGGAGCTCACGCCTCAGGCCACCTCGGGGGACCACGGCCTCGCCCTCATCGAGCCCGCTCCGTTCGGCGTCATCGGGGCGATCACGCCCGTCACGAACCCCTCCTCCACGATCATCTGCAACTCCATCGGCATGGTGGCCGCGGGGAATACCGTGGTGTTCAACCCGCACCCCTCGGCCAGGAGGGTCTCTCAGGAGACGGTCCGCCTTCTCAACGGGGCGATCGTGAAGGCGGGGGGGCCGCCCGACACGGTCGCCTGCACGGCCGAGCCGACCATTCAGTCCGCGGGCGAGCTGATGAAGCACCCCCGGGTCCGGCTGCTGGTCGTGACGGGAGGCGGCGCCGTCGTGGCCGCCGCGATGAACTCCGGCAAGCGGGCCATCTGCGCCGGGCCCGGCAACCCGCCCGCCATCGTCGACGAGACCGCCGACATCGAGAAGGCCGGACGCGACATCGTCTTCGGGCACTCGTTCGACAACAACGTCATCTGCACGGACGAGAAGGAGGTCATCGCCGTCGACTCCATCGCCGACGCGCTGAAGGGAGCGATGAAGAAGGCCGGGGCCTTCGAGCTTCCCGCCCGCGAGCTCTCCCGCCTCGAGAACGTGATCTTCGAGAAGGGGGCCGGGCCGCGCGGCCACGCCGTGGTCAACAAGAAATACATCGGCAAGGACGCGTCGGTGATTCTCAAGGAGCTGGGTATCGCGGCGGGGCCCGAGGTGCGGACGGTTCTCGTGGAAGTGCCGAACGAGCACCCCCTCATCTGGACCGAGCAGATGATGCCGGTCCTGCCGCTCACGCGCGTCAGGAACGTGGACGAGGCGATCGACCTCGGCGTCGCGGCCGAGGGAGCGTGCTTCCACACCGCCGTCATGCACTCGCACGACATTGCGGCCCTTTCGACGATGGCGCGCCGGTGTAACTGCTCGATCTTCGTGAAGAACGGATCCAACCTGGCCGGCCTCGGGTACGGGGGCGAGGGCTACACCTCGTTCACGATCGCGTCGCCCACGGGCGAGGGGATGACGAGCCCACGGTCGTTCTCCCGGTGGCGCCGCTGCACGCTGGTCGACCATTTCCGGATCGTGTGACGTGCCGGTGAAAGACGAGAGGCCCGGCCCTGCGCTCGCGATGCTCCTTCTCGACGAGGTTCCGCCGGGCCTCACCGTTCTGGACGCGCTGGCCAAGGAAGCGGAGGTGGACGTGCTCCAGACGGGCACGATCCATGGCGGCCGCTACCTGATCCTTTTCGGCGGCGAGGTCGGGCCCGTGGAGCGCTCGTGGCGCCGGGCGCTCGACACCGCGGGCTCTCACGTCGTCGACGAGGTGCTCCTCCCGCACGCCGAGGCTCGCCTCGCGCCCGCACTCGGGACGGGGGTGATCCGCTGGCCCGCCCCCGGCGACACCCTCGGCGTCCTTCAGGCCGCGACGCCTCCGGCTCTTGTCCGCGCCGTCGACGCCGCGCTCAAGGGGGCGCTCGTCGACCTGGTGGAGCTGCGCGTCGGGGACGGCCTCGGCGGGAAGGCCATCGCGAACCTCTGGGGCGAGACGCACGACGTGGAGGCCGCGATCGAGCTTGCGCGGATCTCCTTCGAAAAGGCAGGCGCGCAGGGCTCCTCGACCGCGGTCATCCCGCGAGCCGACCCGGCCGTCCAGAAAACCCTCGGCTCGCCGAGCCGCTTTTTCAGGGAGTTCCGGGGATGAAGCTTGGGAGGGTGATCGGCACGCTGGTCGCGACGGTGAAGCCCGACGCGATGAAGGGGCTCAAGCTCCTGATCGTCCGGCCGCTCACGGCGGACCTTCTGGACGACGGCGAGCCGTTCGTGGCCACCGACGCCTCGGCACAGGCCTCCTCCGGCGACCTCGTCACGTGGGAGGCGTCCCGCGAGGCCGCCCTCCTCCACGACCCGTGGTTCATCCCGGTGGACCACGCCGTCGTGGGAATCGTCGACCAGCACGCCCTGGAAAATCCGGAGCGGACCCGATGATCCTCGGGCGCGTCCTCGGGACGGTCGTCAGTACCGTCCAGCACCCGTACTACAGCGGGCGGAAACAACTTCTCGTGGGAGCGGTCCTGCCGGACGGAACGCTCGACGGCACCCGGTACATCCTCGCGCTCGACATGATCGGGGCCGGCGTGGGCGAGACCGTCCTCGTGGAGGACGAGGGGAACTCAGCGCGCCAGATCCTCGGAGACCCGAAGGCGCCGGTGAGGTCGCTCATCGTCGCGATCGTGGACAGCGTGGACGTGCCGGCGCCCGGCGGGGACTAGAGCGTCACCGGGCGCGCCGCCCGGGCGCGACGCCTCATCGTCCGTGTCCTCCCATCGCGGGCCAGTTCAGGACGACGACGGCCGGCTGGTCCTGACGCTCGTCGGTGGAAACGAGCACGAGGAACCGGTTTCCGTCCGGCGCCGGAAGGTACTGTGAACGGTTGTCGGAGATTCCGTTCGGCGGCACGCGAAGGGAGAAGAGAGGTCTCGGGCCCCCCGCCCGCACGTCGCCTTGCAGAGACAGGTCGACCGCCATGAGCTTCCGGTCGGGCGAGACGAAGAACAGCTCGCGCCCGTCTCCCCGCCAGAGCGGCTGGTCCCCGCCGTCCTTCGAGATCTGCCATTTTCCGCCCGACGGCGGGAACCTCTGCACGTACACCTCCGAGCGGCCGGTCTCGTCCGACGCATACGCGAAGAAACGGCCGTCCGGAGAGGCCGATGCGTGGGCGACGGACGATTGCGTCCCGGCGAGGAGGAGAACCGGCTTCCGCTCGCCGGCGAGAGGCAGCCTCCAGAGCTCGGTGCGGCCGGAGCGGCTCGTGGATTCGTAGACGAGCGAGGCGCCGTCCGGGCTCACGAAGTCGGTATAGGCGTCGGTGTCCGGGGCCAGCAGCAGCTCGTCTCCGCCCGAGCCGTCGAGCAGACGGCGGCGGAGGCCCGTGCGGCCCTCGCGGGTCGACGAGGAATAAAGCGACTTTCCGTCCGGCGAGACGAACCCGGTGTTGTTCGCCTTCGGTCCGAACGTGAGGCGCGTCCACGTGCCGCGCGTCAGGTCGACCTGCCAGATGTCCGGGAAATCGGTGCGCCGGTCCGATACCGCGAGCCCGAGCCGCTGCGCGCCGGGGAACCAGAAGGGCTCCGCCATGACGGCGGGATCCCCGACGGTCCCGAGCGACTTGCCGTTGCGATCGAACCAGGTGAGTTTCTGTCGTACGTTCGCGCGGCGCCGATAGACGAGGGTGCCGTTGGCGGCGCCCGAGAAGGCTGCGAGGCCCGTCCAGCCGGAATCGCCTTCGGGAATGATCCCGTCGACGATCAGAGTGGGCTCGCCGGACAGCTTGTGGCGGCCCTCGTCGAACGGCTGCGAAAAGAGCGTGTTCTCGCGCACGTAGAGCAGACGGCCGGCGTCGTAGTCCGCCCGTCCGCGCGTCGGAACGACGAACGTGTCTTCGGGGGAGTCGAGGGACCCGATGTGGACGCCGGCGCGGCTGTCCTCGTTGCTCAGACATAGATAGACGAAGCGGACTCCGTCCGGGAGGAACTTTGGCCACCGGTGCGTGTAGTCGCCCGTGCCGAGCGCCGTGAGCGATGCCGAGACCCCTCCCGACGCGCTCACGCGGTGCAGGGGCAGTCGGGTCCCGGGCGCGAAGACGATGACGTCGCGCGGAGACCATGCCCCGCCCCGGCCATCCGCCGCCGTGCAGATCGTCTGGGGCGGCCCCCCGCTCGCGCTCACCCGGACGAGGCGGTCTCCCGTGAAGAAAGCCAGAAACTTGCCGTCCGGAGACCAGAACGGGAAGCGCGCGCCTTCGGTGCCGGGAAAAGGCAGCGCGCCGAGGGCGTCGAACGAACGCACGTAGAGGCGCTCGACGTCCTTCTCGTCGGTGGCGACGAAGGCGAGGCGGTGCCCGTCGGGCGAGAGCGCCATCGAGTTGCCGAACGACGCGCCCTCGGGAGGCCGGATCTCGAACTGCATCACGGGCGCGTCACGCCGCGGGGCGCGAGCGCGCAGCGCGAGGACTCCAAACACACCCGCAGCGGCCGCGAACGCGGCCGCAATCCCCCAGGAAAGATAGAGAGACTTTCTGCTCCCTCTCTCACGCCTCGTCCGTTCCGCGCTTGCTACTGTGGGGTTTGGAGCCGTTTGTTTTTCTTCGAAGGTGAATGAGCCCGAAGCGCTTTGCGCACCCAGCTCTTCGAGGTCCAGCCGCGCGTCGGCGATGTCGTGGAGCCTCAGCTTCGCGTCCCGCTGCAGGCACCTTCTCAGAATCTTTCGTACAGCCGCCGGCGTCTGCTGCGGCAGCGCCGCCCAGTCCGGCTCTTTCATGAGCACCGCGGCGAGGGTGTCGGAGACGGTCTCGCCTTCGAAGGCTCTCTTCCCAGTGAGCATCTCGTAGAGAACACACCCCAAGGCCCAGATGTCCGTCCTCTTGTCGACCGTCTTCCCCCGCGCCTGCTCCGGGCTCATGTACGCGGCAGTGCCGAGAATCACGCCGGCCGCCGTGGCGCGGGCGGTCAGCGTCGGCGAATGCGTGACGCCCGGAGACGATCCGCCTGTGCCATCTCCCTCGAAGAACTTCGCGAGGCCGAAGTCGAGCACCTTCACGCGCCCGTCCGCAGACACCTTGATGTTCGCGGGCTTGAGATCGCGATGCACGATCCCTTTCTCGTGAGCGGCTTCCAGGGCTTCGGCGATCTGGCGGGCGATGGAGAGAGATTCTTCGAGTGAAAGAACGTGCGCCCCGATCTTCTGGTCGAGGCCGTCGCCGTCGACGAGTTCCATGACGAGGAGATGCCGCCCGGAGCCGCCGGGAGCGCCGGGGATTTCTTCGAATGAATGGATGGCGGCAATGCCCGGATGATTGAGCGCCGCGAGCAGCTTCGCCTCCCTCTCAAAGCGCGCCACCCGTTCCTTGTCCTCGAAGAACTCTTCCGGCAGGACCTTCAGCGCAACGATCCGCTCGAGTCGCGAGTCCTTCGCCCGGTAAACCTCGCCCATCCCGCCCGCGCCGAGCGGCGAAAGGATTTCGTACGTTCCGAGGCGCGTGCCCGCGGCGAGGGTCATAAAAGCTGCGCGCAGTATAGGAGTGGCTGGCGTCGCCTAAGTGACATCATCCGTTCATGGACGCCGCGCGGCTCCTCACGGTCCTCCGCCCTCACTTCGAGGCGACCGGCGCGCGCTGGATGCTCGCGGGAGGCTTTGCCGCCGCCGCGTGGGGATCGGCGCGGACGACGCTCGACCTGGATCTCGTCGTGGACGAAGAGCCGCGGGACGCACTCCTGTCCCGGATCGTCGCCGAGGGCTTCGAGGCATACAACGACACGGAAGGGTTCACGAATCTTCAGCATCCCGATCCCGCCCTGGGACGCCTCGACCTGCTCTGGGTCAAGGGAGAGACGAGTCGTCAACTCTTCGAAGCGGCGACTTCACGCTCCGGCCCTGACGCCAAACCAATTCTGGTACCGAAGCCCGAGCACCTCATCGCGATGAAGCTCAGGGCGATTCAGAGCCGGGCGACACGCGTGATCCGCGACGGACCCGACATCCAGCACCTTCTCGGACTCCCCGGAATCGATCATAATGAGGTGCGTGGATACTTCGAAAAAACCGGGCTCGCCGAGCTCTACGACCGGCTCAAGACCCCGCCCTGAGCCTCTCGACCTCGACGGTCTTCCATGGGCGTCTCCCGAGTTGGCCGAAGCCCTCGAGCGCAACCGCCCCGGTCCGATCTCGCTGGAGGAATACGCGCGGTTCCTGAAGCAGTTCACGTGGACGAAGGAGCAGCACGCCTCGCGCCCGCCCGCGTCGGGGCCGCGCTTCACGCTCGACTGATCGCGACAGCCGCTGAAAACACCACGGCGTCGCGCCGGAGCAGATCGCCCTCGGCTGCGGCTCCTGGCGGGTGCCGCGTGAACGGCAGGCATAGAATCTCCGCTTGGCGGCGAGGTTTCGTTCGGGAGGAACCGGCATGACGGAAAGCCAGGAGCCCGAGGACTCCTCGAGTGCCGGCATTCCCCTTTGTGTCGATCTCGACGGGACCCTGATCAGGGGCGATCTCCTTTACGAGGCGCTCGCGCGTCTTTCGAAAGAAGGGTTCGTTACCCTGATCCAGGCCCCCCTCTGGCTCTCGAGGGGGAGGGCGGGATTCAAGAGAGAGGTCGCGAACCGGGTGGCGCTCGAACCTTCCTCGCTCCCTTACGACGAGCGCCTGATCGAATTTCTGCGCGGGGAGAAGAGCCGTGGCCGGCGACTCGTCCTCGTCACCGCCTCCGACCGGCGGTGGGCGGAGCAGGTGGCCGCGCACCTCGAGCTCTTCGACGAGGTGATGGGAAGCGACGGCTCGACGAACCTCGCGGGCGAGACGAAGGCGCGCGCGCTCGTGGAGCGCTTCGGCGACCGGGGATTCGACTACGCGGGAAACGGGCCGGCGGACATTCCCGTCTGGAAGAAGGCGCGGCGCGCCATCGCCGTGAACGCGCCGCCCGCGATCGAGAACGGCCTGAGGCAGGATGGAAATCTGGCGGAGTCGTTCCCGTCCGTTCCTCTGACCGCGAAGACGCTCGTCGAGGCGATCCGGATGCGCCAGTGGGTGAAGAATCTTCTCGTCTTCATCCCGATCATCACCGCCCACAAGCTTCAGGACGGGGCGATCCTCGCGGCGGGGGCTCTCGCGTTCGCGGCCATCTCGCTCTGCGCGTCGGGCATTTACCTGATCAACGATCTCCTGGACCTGGATTCCGACCGAAAGCACCCGGAAAAGCACGGCCGGGCGATCGCGAGCGGCAGCCTGCCGATCCCGTACGCCGTCGTCCTGTCGCTGGTCCTGATGGCGGCGGGTTTCGCGATCTCGCTGCGGCTTCCGGTCGACGCCGTGAAGCTCATCGGCGTTTACCTCGTCGCGACGACCGCCTACTCCTTGTCTCTGAAGCGACGGGTGCTCCTCGACGTCTTCACGTTGTCGTTCCTCTATACCCTTCGCGTCCTGCTCGGAGGCGCCGCCACGGGTCTTCTCCTCTCGCCGTGGTTTCTCGCGTTCTCGGTCTTCACGTTCCTGAGTCTCGCGTTCTGCAAACGAGCCTCCGAGCTCGTCCGGCTGAAGAGATCCGAGGCGACCGAGGCCCACGGGCGTGCGTACTTCACGTGGGATCACCTTGTCATGCAGACCTGCGGCATCACGAGCGCGTACCTGGCCGCGATCGTCCTCGCGCTCTACCTGCAGAGCGACACCGTGAGGCGCTTCTACGCGAGCCCGGCGTGGCTCTGGCTCCTCGTGCCCGTCTTCCTCTACTGGATCAGCAGGATCTGGATCCTCGTCAACCGGGGCGAGATGGACGAGGATCCGGTGCTCTTCGCGACCCGGGACCGCGTCACGTATCTGACCGCGCTCCTCAGCGCGGCGGTGCTCGTCCTTGCCACATACGGGCCCTTCAACCTTCCCGGGGTCCAGCCGTGAGAGCACGTCCGCTCTCCGGGGGGCGCTATTCGCCGCCCCCCCTGTCCCCCCTGTCGAAATCGCGGTTTGAAGACCCCCCAGAGGCGTGATGTGCGAGTGAAGCCTCTCTTCTTCTTCGACCTGGACGACACGCTCGTCGACCATCACGCCGCCGAGGAGGACGCTCACCGCGAGACGCATGCGTCACACGCGTCGGTCTTTTCGGGCATCGCATTCGACGACTGGCTCGCCGCGTATCGCCGGAACAACCTGCGCCTCTGGCACGAGTACGGGAAAGGCGAGATCGACCGGCCGACACTCGCCACGCGACGCTTCGCGCTGCCGCTCGCCGATCTCGGCCTCGACGTCGCGGGAGGCGCCATGGTGAGCTCCTTCTACATCGACGCCTACAACCGCAACTGGCGGCTGATCGAGGGCGCCGAGGGCGTGCTCGCGCACGCCGCGGAGCTGGGCGTCGTGGGCATCCTCTCGAACGGCTTCCGCCAGACACAGCGGGCGAAGATCGCGCGCTTCGGTCTCGACCGCTGGGCGCGGCACGTGATCCTGTCGGAGGACGTCGGGGCCATGAAGCCGTCGCGGGCGATCTTCGATGCCGCCTGGAAGGCCGCGGGCGGAGAGGCGCGGCGTCGGGTGTACGTGGGCGATTCCTTCGCGACGGACGTCGTGGGAGCGAAGGAGGCGGGCTGGTTCCCGATCTTCTTCGACCGCCATGGCAAGGGGGCGCCCGAGCCCGTGGTTTTCGTGACGCGGCTCGCCGATCTCAAGCCGCTGTTCTAGGAAGCGGCCCGCTACCGGCTGCTCTTGCCTGGGCCCGAAGGCGGCGTCATCGCGAAAGGAGGCGTCTTTTTCATCGCGGCGAGCACGGGCTCGTTGCCCGCGGGCGGCTGGAAGCCGTGGTGCGTGAGGATGTGCCAGAGCCGCCCGACGACGGCCTCGGACTGCAACGGCTTGGCCATAACGTCGGTCGCTCCCGTCTGGATCGCGAACGCGAAGTGGCCGCGGTCGAGGCGCGCCGAGGTCAGGACGACGGGCAGCGCGATCGTGGCGGCCTGGGCCTTGATCACGCGCGTGACGTCGAAGCCGTCCATCCCCGGAAGCGAGATGTCCATGAGGACGAGGTCGACGGTGTCCTTGAGCAGCCGCCCGAGCGCCTCGGGACCGTCCTTGGCCTCGAGCGTGTGGCAGCCGTGCCGGCCGAGCACGTCGGCGAGGCGCTTGCGCTCTTTCGCGTCGCCTTCGACGAGGAGGACGACGGGCGGGCGGTTCTTCGCCTCGACGGGCGTCGCGCCCGAGGTGGCCTTAAGCGCGGACGACGGCATGGCGGGCGTCGGCATCGAAGCGAGCTCGGGATGCGTTTCCCGGCTCGCGGGCGTCTCGATCGGCATCCCCGGAGCGCTCGGAAACGAGACGGCTGGAACGGCGGGGTGGGGCGCCGACACCGCCGGCATCGGGCCGGACTCGAAGGGGCGAAGCATCGCGAGCTCGGCCTCGAGATCGGCCGCAGAAGCGAACCGGGACGCCGGTTCCTTCGCGAGGGCCTTGTAGGTGATCGCGATGAGCTCGGGCGCGACGTCCGTCGCCTTGCGCAGGTCGTCCGGCGGCGGCTCCGAGACGTGCTTCATTGCGATCACGAGCGGCGACTCGCCGTCGTAAGGGACCTTGCCCGTCAGGATCTCGTAGGCCATGACGCCGATGGAGTAGACGTCGCTGCGCGCGTCCGTCGGGCGTCCGAGCGCCTGCTCGGGCGACATGTAGTGGGGTGTCCCCACCATCACGCTGTCGAGCGTGAGCTGCTCGGTCGTCTTCCCGCGCGCGAGGCCGAAGTCGAGGATGGCGACGGCCCCGCTGTCCTCGACCATGACGTTCTGCGACTTCAGGTCACGATGGATGATGCCGAGCTTGTGCGCGGCTTCGGTCCCGAGGGCGATCTGCCGGAGGATCGAGATTGCGCGCGCCTGCGGCAGCTTTCCCTCGATCTGGATGATCGTCCTGAGGTCCTTGCCCGGGACGTATTCCATCGTGATGTAGGGGAAATCGCCGCTCATTCCGAAATCGTGGATGCGCGCCACGTTCGGGTGCTTGATCTTCCGGTTGAGATTGATCTCGCGCTTGAAGCGCAGGAGGAGCTGCTGGTCGTCGGTCTCCCAGTCGGGAGACAGGACCTTGATGGCGACGACGTCGTCGAGGTCCAGATCCTGCGCCTTGAAGACGATCCCTATGCCTCCGCGGCCGATGGTCTCCAGCCATCGGTAGCGCGTCAGTCCCTCGAAGAAGCGTTGGCGGAGGCGTTCCAAATTCATGCGTTCGCGCCGGGAGGGCCGTCTGATACGTAGGGTACAACTTCAAGAGCCGCCTCGCGTGCCCCGGTAATCCTTCTTCCCGTCGACTGCGTCCGATCCCGTTTTCGTTACACTCCCGTGCGTGAATTTCTGGAACGGACGCCGGGTCCTCGTCACCGGAGCGGGCGGCTTTCTCGGGCGCTCCCTCGTTCACGCGCTCGAAGCGCGCGGCCCCGGCGCCCTCCTCACGCCGCGTTCTCCTCAGCTCGATTTGCGCGAGCGCGACGCCGTGCGCGCGTATCTCGCGCGCGAGAAGCCGGACCTCATCGTCCACTTGGCCGCGGTCGTCGGCGGCATCGGCGCGAACCGTAAGCACCCGGGCCTCTTCTTTTTCGAGAACGCGATCATGGGCGTCCAGCTCATCGAGGAAGCGCGGCGCGCGGGGATCGGGAAATTCGTCTGCCTCGGAACGATCTGCGCGTACCCCAAGTTCACGCCCGTCCCATTCCGGGAAGAGGATCTATGGAACGGCTATCCGGAGGAGACGAACGCGCCGTACGGCCTCGCGAAGAAGATGCTCCTCGTCCAGCTTCAGGCGTACCGCGAGGAGTACGGCTTTCCGGGGATCTACCTTCTTCCGGTGAACCTGTACGGCCCCGGGGACCATTTCGACCTCGAGAGCTCGCACGTGATCCCCGCGATGATCCGGAAGTTCCTCGAGGCGCATGAGAGCGGCGCGCGCGAGGTCGTCCTGTGGGGCGACGGCTCGCCGACGCGCGAGTTTCTCTACGTGGAGGACGCCGCCGAGGGGATTCTCTCCGCCGCAGAGCGGTACGACGGCGCGGCGCCGGTCAACCTCGGCTCGGGCGAGGAGATCTCCATCAAGGATCTCGCGGCGCTCGTCGCCCGGGAAACCGGATTCGGCGGCGGCATCCGGTGGGACGCCTCGCAGCCGAACGGCCAACCGCGGCGGAAGCTGGACGTGACGCGGGCGGAGAAGCTCTTCGGATGGCATTCGCGTGTCTCGCTGACCGAGGGCCTCCGCCGAACGATCGACTGGTACAGGGGGGCCGCCGGGACCGTCTGACGCTGGCTTGATCCTTCCCCGGGGTTCCTGCTCCCGGTGGCCTAGAGGCCCTGGGCCGCCGGAAGCTCGGTGAAGCGGTCGAGCGCGGCCTTCCACTCGAGGCGCGTCTCGCGGAAGCGCCTTTCGCATTCGCGCATCTGACGACGGATCTCCCGCATCGTCTCCGATGGTGGGCGCTGCCCCGTCCGTTTCGCCGCCTTCAGCTCGCAGTGGCGGGTGTAGGCCTCTTTCCAGAGCTGCAGCGTTTCCTCCATGCGGGCGCGCGCCTGCTCGGCCCGGGCGCGGAGGTCGTCCGCGATCCCGGTGGGAACGCGTGCCAGCCGCGCTTCTGTGACGGCCGCCGCGACCTTCAGCTTCGCGTTCTCGACGAGCGGCGGCGGCGTCACGCGCAGGTTGCGCGCGAGCCGTGTCGCCCGGAAGGACTGGATGAGCCACTTGTTCGGATCCCAGTGGTACCAGCGGATGCCGTTCCGGAAGTCGGAAGGAAAGGCATGGTGGAAGTTGTGGAAGCCCTCGCCGTGCGTGAAGAAGGCGAGAAACCAGTTGTCGCGGGCCGTGTTCTCCGTCGAGTACGGCCGCGTGCCCCACATGTGCGCGAGAGAGTTGATGAAGAACGTCGTGTGGTGGACGAGGACGATGCGCAGGAAGCCGCCCCACAGGAGGCCGCCGAGCGGCCGCCCGAAGAACGCACCCACGAGGGTCGGAAGGCCGAGGCCGACGCCGATGCCGATCACGCGCGAGAAGCGGTGCTGCCACATGACGCGCGGGTTGCGCTTGAGGTCGGGCACGGCGTCGAAATTCCGGTCCGGGCCCTGCTTGTAGAAGATCCAGAGGATGTGCGCCCAGAGAAAGCCGCGCTTGATGTTGTAAGGGTCGCGGTCCGTGTCGACGAAGCGGTGGTGCTCGCGGTGATCGCGCGCCCACCGGAGGGCCGAGTTCTGCAGAGCCATCGCCCCGAAGAAGAGCATGACCGACTCGACCGCGGGGTGGCATTCGTAGGCGCGGTGCGAGAAATAGCGGTGGTAGCCCGAGCCGATGGAGAGCCCGATCGCGAAGAAGAGCGTCAAGCAAAGCGTCGGCTCCCACCACTGCACGCCGAAGCGCGAGGCGTAAAAAATCGTCCCCGCAATACCCGCGATGGGTGAGAGCAAGAGAAAGAGAACGTTCGTCCAGTCCTTCTGGCGTGGGTCCATGCCCTAATCTTACCCCGCGCGTTGACGCATTCGGCGAGGAAGAGTGGATGGAGCCCGTGCAAAATGACGCGAGGCCGGGAGGATGGCGACAAGCGTGTCATGGGTCACGTATCGGCGCGCGTTCTATCGCGCGAACGTGCGCGGTGAAGAGATCGAGATCTGCATCGGGAAGAAGACGTCCACGCTCGACCACGTGCTCGCGAGGGAAGGAAAGCGGCGCTGGGCCTTTATCACGGCATGCAACCCGGGCGCGCGCCTTCTCGGCGCAGCGGAGAATCGGGTGCGGACACGCGCGCTGAAATCCGCCCTCCGAAACGCGGAATTCCTTTTCTTCGCGGGGAAGGGCGGTTCCGATGCCGGCGACTGGCCCGAGGAGGAGAGCTTTCTCGTGGTCGGAATCGGCCAACGCGAAGCGGACCGTCTCCGGCGGCGGTTTCGTCAGGATGCGATCGTCACCGGGACGCGGGGCGGTGTCGCGCGTCTCTGGCCGCAGGGGTGACAGCCCGACGCCCCGAACGAGCCCGAGATCGGATAGAGGGTCACCTCCGTCAGCGTGAGCTGATTCGAGGTGGTGGCCACGCCGCTGTCGTTGCGGTGCGAGGAGGTGAACTGCGCCTGGATGCGCGCCGCGAAGACGTCCTCGAGCTTCACCTTATCTTCGGCTTCCAGATCGCGGCGTCGATCGTGGCGAGGACGTGCCCGATCCAGCCGAGGAGGAAGAACCAGAGGAAACCGGACAGGACGAAAAATCCGAGCGCCGCCAGGACACGTCCCTGAGTGAGCTGCCCGAGCCCTGGGATGAAGAAGCTCACCAGCGCGGCGATCACGTTTCCGGTCGAGCCCTGGCCCATGTCGGGATGATACGGCGCGGCGAGGAGGCGGTTTCCCGCGGGCCCGAGCGCCCCGAGGTCAGCGCCGGTATGCGGAGTCGTGATCGGGATGGAGGGAAACGAAGCGGAGGAAATCGCTTTCTCGGAATGCGAGGGCGCGCACCTTGTGGCTCAGACGGAGCGAATAGATGCCCGCACCGTTAGGTGCCTTGAGATGCTTGATCGCTTCCCATTGGAAGCCCGTGTGCCGATAGATCGCACTCCAGTCGAGTTCGCGCAGGCGGCGCAGGGATGCGACGACCTGCTTCAGCTCCGCCGTCTCGAGGCGAAAGAAGACGTCCTGGAACTCGGGACTGTTGAGATCGAGGCGGAACCGCCTAGCGTCGGCGGCCACGCGAGCGGCTCACGGCCTTGGAGGTCCGTGCCAACAGGGTGTCGACGTCGGTCTCCTTCGGAATCGTTGTCGAGGCCCAAGCGAGACCGCGCGTGATCCGCGAGCCGTGCGGCTCCTCCAGGGTCCAGAGCTGACTCTCGGGCACCACCGCCACGGCAGTGAGGATGATGGTCCCGTCCCGGCGGTGCTCGACGCGTAGAGCTTTTCCTGCATAGCTCTTCCCGAGCGAGATCTGCCCGCTTTTCCCGACGACCTTGATGTCCGCACCGCTCACCTGAGGCATTGCCGATCCCCTTCCTGCCATCATGCTATCATGCGAATCCCGGGCGTTTTTCGCGGTTCTCCCTGCATGCCGTATCGCTGTACGTCGCGCCGAGGAGGAGATCTAACGTGGTGGAGCATTCGTATCGATTATCGAACTGCCGTTCTTGAGACCTTGGCGCCCGGCGTGCTCGCGACGAGCGCCTAAAGCTCTAAGAGCCCGTCACTTCCGGCCCGGCGAATCATCGACGGCTGGCTGATCGATTACAACGAGGTCCGCCCGGCTTAGCTGGCTCGATGTTGAAGGCGCCAAAGCTCAGTAGACCTGGTCGAAGAGCTCGATCACGAGCCTGGGATCGCCGACCGGGCGAGCGTTGAAGAGCGCAGCGGAGTCGGCGAGGGCGTGGACGCCGGCGGCCTGCAGCCCTTCCTTGGGGATGCCCACGTCGCGAAGCCTCATGGGATGGCCCACCTCCTCCATCAGCGCCTCGATGGCGGCGGCGGCGGCGAGGCCGGCGGTGCGCTCGTCCATGCCCAGGGTGTTGACCCCGAGGGCTTGGGCGACCATGGCCAGCTTGCCAGCGGCAAAATCGATGTTGAAGCGCATGACCTTGGGCAGGATGATGCCGCAGGCGGTCCCGTGGTGAACGCCATACAGCCAGCCGATGGTGTGGGCCATGGCGTGGACCAGGCCGACCTGGGCGACGGTGAAGGCCCAGCCAGCCATCGTCGCGGCGATCTGCAGCTCGGAGCGGGCCTTCTCGTCCTTGCCGTTCGCCGCCACCCTGGGCAGGTTCGCCCGGATCATCCGGATCGCCTGCAGCGCCTGTCCGTCGCTGATGGGCTGAGCGAGGATGGAGGTCATCGCCTCGATGGCGTGGGTCATGGCGTCCATCCCGGTGCCGACGGTGAGCGCCTTGGGCAAAGTGAGCGTGAAGCGCGGGTCGAGAACGGCCGTGTTGGGGACGATGTGGTCGTCGACGATGTACACCTTGCGTCCCGCGGACCTGCTCTTCAGGACCGAGACGTTCGTCACCTCGCTGCCGGTCCCGGCGGTGGTGGGGATGGCGATGTGCGGGGCCTGCGGTTCGGTGAGCCGGTTGATGGCGATGTGATCGTTGGCCCGCCCGCCGGACCTCATGACCACGCAGACAGCCTTGGCCGTGTCGAGCACGCTCCCGCCGCCGACGCTCACGATGCAGTCGGCCTCGAGCTCCCGAGCCAGTTCCGCGGCCGCGTCCACCACGTGCAACTCGGCGTCCTGGGCGACGCCCTCGAAGACGCCAGCGCAGAACTCGGCCAGCACATCCTGGACCGGCTGGACGAGACCCGCCTTCCGGACGCCGGGATCGGTGATGACGAGCGCTCTGCGGCAGCCCAGCCTGACCACCTCCCGGTTGACCGAGGCGAGGCTCCCGTGTCCCGCAATGACGTTGGTCGGGCAGTTGTACTGCAAGAAGGAGACGCGGCTCTGGGGAAAGAGGCTCGAGGTCCGCCCGGACGCGTTCACACGCACGCGCTTGATCTGCGTGTACTCGGCCAGGCCCGCGTGACCCAGCTCCCGGCCGACGCCCGACTGCTTGTATCCGCCGAACGGGCAGAAGTCGCCGAACACATGGTAGTCGTTGATCCAGACGGTCCCGGTCCGCATCCCTCGCGCGACGTGTTCGGCCCGGCCGACGTTGCTCGAGAAGACCCCGCCGGCGAGCCCGTAGATGGAGTCGTTGGCGATCGCCACGGCCTCCTCGTCGTCCTCGAACTTCACAACCGAGACCACCGGGCCGAAGATCTCCTCCTGGGCGATGCGCATCTTGTTGTCGACCCCGGAAAATATAGTCGGGGCGTAGTAGAAGCCTCCCTTCGTTCCTGGCGCCTCCACGCGTTTGCCGCCGGTGACGAGCTCCGCTCCCTCCTGCTTCCCCAGCTCGACGTAGCCCTCGACGGTCGCCAGCTGCGAAGCGCTGACGAGAGGCCCCAGGTGGCTCGTCGGGTCGAGTTGGTAGCCCACCCGCAGCTTCTCGGTGCGGGCCTTCATCTTCTCGAGGAACTGGTCGTAGATCTTCGACGACACCAGGACTCGGGTCCCCGAGTCGCACACCTGCCCCTGGTGGAAGAAGGTGCCGAAGATGGCGCCGTCCACGGCCTGGTCGATGTCGGCGTCGTCGAGGATGATGTTGGCCGACTTGCCGCCCAGCTCGAGGGTCACCTTCTTCACGCCCTCGGACGCCATTCGCATGATCTCGCGGCCCACCTCGGTGCTGCCTGTGAAGGCCACCTTGTCTACGTCGGGGTGGCTGCACAGGGTTCTGCCCAGCTCCCCTCCCGGCCCGGTCACGACGTTGATGACCCCCTTGGGAATGCCGGCGGCCCGCACTGCCTCGGCGATGATCAGGGCGCTGAGCGGCGTCGCCGATGCCGGCTTCAGCACCACCGTGTTCCCCATGGTGATGGCCTGGGCGATCTTCCAGAAGGCCATGCTCGCCGGGAAGTTCCACGGGATGATCCCAACGCACACGCCAACCGGCTCCCGCCGGAGGTAGTCGCGCCCAGGTGAGAGGTTCCCCGCGTACGGGATCTCCTCCTGCCACGGGAACTTGGTGGCCGCGTAGTGAGCCAGGTTGCGGAACAGCGACGATCCCGCCATGCCCCAGAAACGCGCCAGCCGGATCACCTGGCCCGAGTCCATTGACTCCACCAACCCCAGTCGCGGCCCCAGCTGCGCGATCTGGTCGGCGAAGTCGTAGAGCTTCTCCGCCCTCGCCGCCGGCGTCATCCGGCTCCACTCCCCCTTGTCGAACGCGCGCCGCGCCGCCGCGATGGCCGCCTCCGCCTCGGCCTTCCCGGCCTGCGCCACCGTCGCGATCGTAGCCCCCGTCCCGGGGTCGATCGAAGGGAAGGTCCTCCCCCCCTCGGCCTCGACGAACTCACCTTCGATGAACAGCCGGTAGTGGTCCATTCTCAGCCTCCCCGTTCCGCTCCGCTCGGCGTCGCCGAGACGGGGCGCTGCGCTTTCCAGAGTGGAGCTGCGATCACGTCACGGGCGCTCGATGATCATCGCAAGCCCCTGGCCCACGCCGATGCACAGGCTGACGACGGCATGGCGGCCGTTCCGGCGCTGGAGCTCGCGGGCGGCCGTGAGGGCCAGCCGGGCACCGGAAGCCCCCAGCGGGTGGCCCACCGCGATGGCCCCTCCGTTGGGATTCACCCGAGAGTCGTCGAAGCGGATCCCGAGGAGCTTGAGGCAGCCCAGCACCTGGCTGGCGAAGGCCTCGTTGATCTCGACCAGGTCCATCTGGTCGAGCGTGAGGCCCGCCCGAGCGAGCGCCTTCGGGATCGCGTACACGGGGCCGAGGCCCATGACGCGCGGCTCCACTCCCGCGGCGCCCGCGGCCACGATCCGGGCGAGGGGCTTTGCTCCGACGCGCTCGCCTGCGGCGCGGCTCCCGACGAGCAGCACCGCGGCGCCGTCGTTGATGCCGGAGGCGTTGCCGGCCGTGACCACGCCACCCTCGAACAGCGGCCGGAGCTTCGCCAGAGCCTCCAGCGTCGACTCGGGCCGGGGCTGCTCGTCCACGCTCACGATCACGGGTGGGGTCTTCTTGCCCGTCGGAACCTGGATGGGGTGGATCTCGCCGGCGAAGAACCCCGCGGCGCGCGCCTTCTCGTACTTCTCCTGCGACCGCGCGGCGAACTCGTCGGACTGACTCCGCGAGATGCCGTGGTCCTTGGCGACGTTGTCGCCCGTCTCCGGCATGGAGTCCGAGCCGTAGGCCTTCACGATCCTCGGATTGGGGAACCGGGCGCCCAGCGTGGTGTCATAGACGCGGAGCTCGCGGGCGTAGGGCGCCTCGGCCTTGGCCACGGCGAAGGGCGCCCGGCTCATGCTTTCCACGCCGCCCGCGACGTACAGCTCTCCCTCGCCACAGGTGACAGCGCGGGCGGCGTCGATCACCGCGGCGAGGCCGCTCGCGCAGAGCCGGTTCACGGTCTGTGCCGGGATCGCTGCCGGGAAGCCGGCCGCCAGGACGGCGTGCCGCGCCACGTTGCGCGAGTCCTCCCCGGCCTGGTTGGTGCAGCCCAGGAGGACGTCTTCCACGTCCTCCGGCTTCCAGGGCGAGCGCGTGACCAGAGCCCGCATCACCTCGGCCGCGAGATCGTCGGGGCGAACGGCGGCAATGGCGCCGGCGTGGCGCCCGAAGGGCGAACGGAGACCATCGTAAATATATGCGTCGAGCATCGTGATCTAGGCCTCGGGAGTCAGCAGGGACCTGGCAAGGACGATTACGGCGCCGCAGCCGACCACGCCCGGCACGAGCGTGGCGGACGTGGCCATCACGCGACCTCGAAAAGACCGGCGGCTCCCATCCCCCCGCCGATGCACATCGTGGCGACGACGTACCTCGCGCCGCGGCACTTGCCCTCGATAAGCGCGTGTCCGACGAGGCGCGAGCCCGACATGCCGTACGGATGGCCGATCGCGATGGCGCCGCCATTCACGTTCAACTGCTCGTCGGGGATGCCCAGCCGGTCACGGCAGTAGATCACCTGCACGGCGAAGGCCTCGTTGAGCTCCCACAGCCCGACGTCCTTCATCTTCACGCCGGTCCGCTCGAGGAGCCGGGGGACGGCGAAGACGGGCCCGATGCCCATCTCGTCCGGCTCGCAGCCGGCCACGGCGAAGCCGCGGAAGATCCCGAGCGGCTGGAGGCCGCGCTTCTCGGCCAGCTTGCCGTCCATCACGACGCACGCCGAGGCGCCGTCCGAGAACTGGCTTGCGTTGCCGGCCGTGATGGAGCCGCCGGGGAACACGGTCCTGAGCTGGGAGACGCCCTCCAGGGTGGTGTCGGCGCGGATGCCCTCGTCCTCGGTGAGCGTGACCTCCTTGGTCGCCATGCGCCCCGTGTCCTTGTCGGCGACGGCCATCACCGTCTTGAACGGCACGATCTCCGCATCGAACTTGCGTGCCGTCCGAGCCGCCGACGCGCGCTGCTGGCTCAATGCCCCGTACTCGTCCTGCCGCTCGCGCGGGATGCCGTAGCGCTTGGCCACCGTCTCGGCCGTCTGCAACATGCTGTCGTAGATCGCCGGCTTCTTCTCGACGAGCCAGGGGTCGCGGAACATCAGCTTGTTTAGGTCGTTCTGCACGCAGGAGATGCTCTCCAGCCCCCCGGCGACCAGGGCGGGCACGCGATCCACGATCACGCGATGCGACGCCATGGCGATGGCCCACAGGCCGGACGAGCAGAAGCGATTGACCGTGGTGGCGGCCGTCGTCACCGGCAGGCCGGCGCGAAGGGCGATCTGGCGGGCCACGTTGCCGCCCTGGGTGCCCTCGGGCAGCGCGCACCCGATGATGCAGTCCTCCACCTCGGCGGGATCGATCTTCGCGCGCTCGACGGCCGCCTGGACGACGTGACCTCCCAGGGTCGCTCCGTAGGTCATGTTGAGGGCGCCGCGCCAGGACTTCGCGAGCCCGGTGCGAGCGGTCGAGACGATGACGGCGTCGGTCATGACGGACTCCCGTGGCTCACGGTGTCGGAGAAGGACTTGCCTTCGGCAGCGAGCCTCTCGATCAGCTCGGCCGGCCTCCAGAACTCCGGGTCGCCGTGCGGATCCGCGTGAAAGCGCTTCATCGACCGCATCACGTCGTACAGGCCCACCGTGCTGGCGTAGAACATCGGGCCGCCGCGGACCTGCGGGAACCCGTAACCGGCGATGTAGACGAGGTCGCAGTCGGACGCTCGCGCCGCGATGCCCTCGTCGACGATCTTCGCGCCCTCGTTCACCAGCGCGAAGATGCAGCGCTCGACGATCTCGTCGTCGGTGATCTTGCGGCGGGTGACGCCCAGCTCCTCCGAGGAGGCGACGACGAGCGCCTCCACCTCGGGATCGGGAATGGCATCGCGCCTGCCCGGCTCGTACCGGTAGTAGCCGGCGCCCGTCTTCTGCCCGAAGCGGCCCAGCTCGCAGAGGCGATCCGCGATCTTCGAGAACTTCACCTGTGGCTTCTCGACGTAGAGCCTCTTGCGGACGGCCCAGCCGATGTCGCCACCCGCCATGTCGGCCATGCGGAACGGCCCCATGGCCATTCCGAACTTCTCCAGCGCAGCGTCTACCTGCCAGGGCAGCGCGCCCGCCTCGAGGAGGAACCCCGCTTGCCGCCGGTAGGGCCCGAGCATGCGGTTTCCGATGAAGCCGTCGCAGACGCCGGACACCACCGCCGTCTTCTTCAGCTTCTTCGCCAGCCCCATCGCCGTCGCCAGGACGTCCACACCCGTCGCCTTCCCGCGCACCACCTCCAGGAGCCTCATCACGTTCGCCGGGCTGAAAAAGTGCAACCCGATCACGTCTTGCGGCCGCCGGGTGAACCCGGCGATCCGGTTCACGTCCAGCGTCGACGTGTTGGTGGCGAGGATGGCGCCCGGCTTCATCACCTCGTCGAGCTTCCTGAACACCGCCTCCTTGACGCCCATGTCCTCGAAGACCGCCTCGATGACCAGATCGGCCTGGCCCAGGTCGGCGTAGTCGAGGCTGGGCTTGATGAGTCCCATGCGCTCTTCGAGCGCCGCCGGCTTCAGCTTCCCCTTCTTGACCTGGCCCTCGTAGTTCCTGCGGACGGCGGCCAGGCCCTTGTCGAGCGCTTCCTGCTTCACCTCGAGGACCGTGATCGGGATGCCGGCGTTGGCGAAGTTCATCGCGATACCGCCCCCCATGGTTCCGGCGCCGATGACGGCTGCCGACTTGATCGGCCGCGTGGGCGTGCCCTCCGGGAGGTCGGGGATCTTGGCTGCGGCGCGTTCGGCGAAAAAGAGGTGCCGCAGCGCCTTCGACTCGGTGGACTGCACCAGCTGCGTGAACAGATCGCGCTCGAGCTTGAGCCCCTCCTCGAACGGCTTGGACACCGATGCCGCCACCGCCTCCACGCATTTCACTGGCGCCGGGAACCCCTTCGAGCTCACGCCCACGGAGGTGCGCGCCCAGGCGAAGAAGGCCTCCGCGTGCGGGTAGTCGATCTTGATGTCCCGCACCAGCTTGAGCGGCCGCCGGTCCGCCACCTGGTCGGCGAACGCGATCGCGCCCTGCAGCAGGTCGCCCTCGATGATCCGGTCGAACAACCCCGTGCTCTCCAGCGCCTCCGAGGGTACCGAGTTCCCGGAGACGATCAGGTTGACCGCCGTCTCGGGACCTACCACGCGCGGAAAGCGCTGCGTCCCGCCGGCGCCCGGCAGGATGCCCAGCTTCACTTCGGGAAACCCGATCTGCGCGCCCGCCGCCGCCACCCGGTAGTGGCACCCCAGCGCCAGCTCCAGACCGCCGCCCATCGCCACAGCATGGATCGCCGCGATCACCGGCTTCGGGCTGCTCTCCACGGCGCGGATGACCGAGCCCAGGTTCGGCTCGGCGGTCGCCTTGGACGTGTTGAACTCCCGGATGTCCGCGCCGCCGGAGAACGCCTTGCCGGCGCCGATGAGGACGATGGCCTTCACGGCGGGGTCCGCAAGAGCCTGATCGAGCCCGGCCACGATCGCCCCGCGCAGCTCGTGGCTGAGGCCGTTCACCGGCGGATTGTTCAGGGTCACCACCGCCACTGCGCCACGCGTCGAGTAGTCCGCCGAGTTCATATGTCCTCCGTCGAAGGGGATCGAACGACCGCGAGAACAGTGGAGCCGCCGGGCGTCACAGCCACTCCTCCTGGCAATCGAGTGCCACGCGGTCGCCGGTCTTGATGATCCTGGCCGTCGTATGGGTGTACGCCAGATCGTTGTTGACGTAGAACTGCGCCGCCGCCAGCTTGCCCAGGTAGAAGTCCCGCTCGGGCGACCCGTCATCCAGCGCCTTCTGCGCGACGACGGACTCCCAGAGCAGCTGCCACGAGATCACCAGCTGCGAGAACATCTGCAGATACGGGCTCGCGTAGCTCATGTAGAGATCGATCTCGGCGAGCAGCTTGGCGAGATGCTGGGTGGTGTCGATGACCGCCCGCAGGGCTGCTTCCACCTTGTCGGTCATCTCCTTCAGCGGCGCGAGGCCGCGCGCTTCCTCGATGGTCTTCGCGATCTCGCCCGCCAGCGCCTTGAACGAGGCACCGTGCTTCATGACCACCTTGCGGCCGAGCAGATCCATCGCCTGGATGTTGTTCGTCCCTTCGTAGATGGAGAAGACCTTCTGGTCGCGGAGCATCTGCGCGAGCGGGAACTCCTCCGAGAAGCCGTACCCCCCGTAGACCTGGATGGCGAGGACCGTCGACTGGAAGGAGATGTCGGAACCATAGGCCTTGCAGACCGGGGTCAGGATCTCCAGCAAGTCCTGGGCGCGTTCGCGCTCCTCCGCGCTCGGTGAGATGCGGATCCTGTCCATCATGTTCGCTGCATACGCGAGCAGGGCGAACATCCCCTCGGTGTACGCCTTCTGCGTCAGTAGCATCCGCCGCACGTCCGGATGGTTGACGATCGCGATCTGGGGCTTGGTCGGATCCTTCTCGGTGATGGCACGTCCCTGTAGCCGTTCCTTCGAATACTGGAGAGCGTGCTGGTAGGCGTTCGACGCCACCGCAGTCGCCTGCACGCCCGTGGCGATGCGCGCGCTGTTCATCAGCTGGAACATGTACGTCAAGCCCTTGTTGGGCTCCCCCATCAGCCAGCCGTGGCAGTCGCTGTTCTCCCCGAAGTTCAGCGTGGCCGTCGCCTGGCCTCTCAAGCCCAGCTTGTGCTCGACGCCGCCGGTCACCACGTCGTTGAACTCGCCGATCGAGCCGTCCGGCCTGAGGCGGTATTTGGGGACGATGAACAGGCTGAGGCCCTTGACCCCTGGCGGCGCGTCCGGGAGCCTCGCCAGCACGGGATGGACGATGTTCTCGGCCAGATCGTGATCGCCCGAGGAGATGAAGGCCTTGGTCCCGGTGATGAGGTAGTGGTCGCGGTCCTTGGCCTTGACGGCGGTCGTCTTGACGTCGCTGAGCGAGCTGCCGGCCTGAGGTTCGGTCAGGGCCATGGTCCCGGCCCATTCGCCTGCCGTCAGCTTCTCGACGTAGGTGGCCTTCATCTTCTCGTCGCCGAACGCCGCGATCAGGTGCGCTGCCCCGTTGGTTCCTCCCACGTACATGCGCGCAGCGGTGTTTGCGGCGTGGAGGATGAACTCGACCGCGCGCCCCACCGTGCCCGGGAACTGCTGCCCACCGTGCTCGTATTCACTGGTGATGCCAAACCAACCGCCTTCCTTCGAGGCGGCCCAGACCCTGTGCATGGACTCCGGCACCTCGGTCTTCCTGGTCCTGGGATCGTACTTCACCCCGGCCTTGTCCATGGACGTATAGGCAGGCCAGCAGACTTCGCGCGCGAGCTTGTACGCAGCGTCGATCGCCATGTCGAACGTCTCGCGCGAATGCATCGAGTACCGCTCGGAGTCGAGCAGACCCTCGACCTTCAGCACCTCATACAGGACGAATCGAATGTCGCGCAGGTTGACCAGCTTGTCGCTCATGTTGCCCACTCCTCTTCTTCGGAAATGGTGCCGTCCAGGAGCCCCGGCTCGAGCTTCACTCGATCATCTCGCGGGCGATGATCATCCGCAGGATCTCCGACGTGCCTTCGTAGATCCGCATGAGCCTCAGATCGCGGTAATACCGCTCCACGGCCGTGCCCTTCATGTAGCCCATCCCTCCGTAGATCTGGACGGCGCTGTCCGCGGCTTTGTTCGCCGCCTCGGTAGCGAAGACCTTGACCATGGCGGCTTCCTTGGTGACGCGCTCGCCGCGGTCGAGCTTCCAGGCTGCGTGATAGATGGCGTGCCGAATCGCATAGGCCGAGATGGCCATGTCCACGAGCATCCATTGGATTGCCTGACGCTTGGCGATGGGCTCGCCGAAGGTGACCCGCGTCTTGGCCTGCTCGGTCGAGAGCACGATGAGCTTCTCGATGGCGCCCAGCGCGCAGGCAGCCATGGTGAGGCGCCCCTTGTCGAGCACCTTCATGGCGATCTTGAACCCTTCGCCCTCGCGCCCGAGCAGGTTCTTTCGGGGGACCTCGCAGCCCTCGAACACCAGCTCGACCGTGTGCGAGCCGCGCAGGCCCATCTTCTTCTCGATCGTGCCCACCGACACGCCGGGGAATCCCTTCTCGACTGCGAACGCGGAGATGCCCTTCGGACCCTTCGACTTGTCGGTCATGGCCATCACCGTGTGGACGCCGGCGATGTCGCCATTGGTGATGAAGTGCTTGACGCCGTTGATGACGTACATGTCGCCCTTGAGCTCCGCCGTGGTCTGGAGGCGCGAGGCGTCCGAGCCGGCGTTGGGCTCGGTGAGGGCGAAGGAGCCGATGAGCCGGCCGGCGGCCATCTCCGGCAGGTACTTCCGCTTCAGCTCCTCGCTCCCGCCGATGAGGATGGCCATTGAGCCGATGCCGTTGTTGGTCCCGATGCGCGTTCGGAAGCAGGCGTTGGTGCGGGACAGCTCCTCGTTGGCGACGCACTGCGCGACCACGGGCAGCCCCTGCCCACCGTACTCTTCCGGGATGGCGAGGCCGAAGAGGCCCATGTCGGCCATCTTCGCGGCCACGCCGTCGGGAATCCGGTCCTCTTCCTCGACCTGCTCCGAGATCGGATCGAGCTCGCGCTCGACGAACTTCCTGATGGTGTCGCGCAGCGCCAGCACTTCTTCCGGAAGCGTGAAGTCCACGACGTCCTCCTTCGAAGTACGACCCGTTCAGAGTCGACGCGACGGAGTCTATGAGATCGGCGTCATTTGCGGCAAGTATTTTCGCTAGGCGAGACGTAGTTTCGCAAAAACCGCAAGGCGCGGCCCGGGGTGACGACGGCAGCGGCTCGGGAGCGCTTCCTACGCGCCTGCCAACGCGGAGCGCACGTTGCCCACCAGCGTGAGCAAGCGCGGGCCAACCTCCCTCTCCAGGAGGTCGATGTCCAGCTGGAACGAGGCGCCGCTGCAACTGAAGACGACCGGCTCGGTCTCGTCCGCCAGGACGAGCGGAACCGAGACTCCGTTCACCTCCCGCCGCCAGTCGCCGAGGGCGATGCAGAACCCACGCTGTTGATGGTTGAGAACGGCCTGGTCGAACGCCTTCCGCAGCTGCGGCCACTGATCGGCGTGCGCCTCGCGGAGCTCGTCGAGGAGCTTCCGTTGCTCCGCTTGAGGCAGCCCACAGAAGTAGGCGCGCCCGATCGACGTGGAAGCGATGGGAACTCGCGACCCGATCTCGACGAAGAACGCGCCCGGGTTCCGGTAGGTATCGACGAGGACCATCGACAGGCCCTCTCTCACGGAGAGGTGGATCGCGCCCTTGACGTACTCCGCGAGACTCTGCATCGGCTCCCGCGCGACGCGGCGGACGTCCATCTGGGCCATGGCGACGAAGCCGAGCCTCCGCGCCGCGCTCCCGAGCGCGTAGTTGCCGTGCGAGTCCGAGTAGCGGAGGTAGCCGGTCTGGACGAGCGTGTACGCCAGCCGGGTGATGGTCGGCTTCGCGAGGCCGGTTCGCCTGGCGATCTCCTGGTTGGCCAGCCAGCGGTCCCGCGAGTCGAAACAGCGCAGCACCTGCAGGCCGCGCCCGAGCGCGGTCACATACTTCCGATCGACCTTGGGCCGCTCTTTCGGCGCGGACGGCCCCGCCTTGCGCGCGCGGCCCGGTGCTGCGGAAGGACTCGTCATTCTGCAATCACCCTCGCCGTGTCAGGCCATGCCGTGCCGCGCCGCCGCTCTCGAGGTGGCCTCCCGGACGGATCGAGGCGATCGACGAGCTGCTTTTCACGCTCATCCTTCGATGCGGACCGGCGTTCCGCGCATCGTACCGCTCCGGTGGACGTACGTGCAAGGCAGCGGTACACGATACCGCATTGCGCGCTCCAGATTGACGAGGCCGTATCCGAATGGCTCCTTGCCGAGCTCGAGAAGCTCCACGATCAAGGGATGGACGAGGCCGCCCTGAAACGCCTCGTCTCGCGCAGGAAGGCCCTCCAGCGGCTTCAAGCGCAGGCCTACGAGGACAAGCTGCTCGGAAAGATCGACGAGACGTTCTGGGCCGAACGGAACGCCGCTTGGCAGACGGAACTGGCCGAGATCAACGGGGAGCTACTGGCAATCGAAAGCGCGCCTCCGAAGGCCGACCTTCTCACCGCCGCGCGAAAGCCTGTCGAACTGCTGCAAGCCGCACCGACGCTATACCTTACGCAGGATCCCGCCGAGAAGGTGAATCTCCATAGAACGATGGTGTCGAACTACACGATCACCGACGGAAGTGTTTCAGTCGTTTTGAGATCGCCGTTCGATGTGCTCGCCCGAGGGGCGAAAACAGGAAAGTGGTGGAGCTGATCAGGATCGAACTGACGACCTCCTGAGTGCGATAAAGGCTGGCATGAGTGTTTTCCTAGGAAAAACGAGGGCTTGAGGGTGACGGAGCCCTTTTCCTAGGGCAAATACCCCTGACCGCCTGCTGTACCGCTCACGGGTCACGATTACACAAATATTATGTAATCTGGCGAGCCCGCCTGGACGTCGCTTCGCCAGGCGCTCCTAAACTTGAGGCGATGGCACGGAAGCGGAAGAAGAAACCGGGCAAGACGGAGACGCTCGGGGACCGGATTCGCCGCTTTCGGATCGCCAAGGGTCTGACGCAGGCCGAGCTCGCCGGGAAGATCGGCGTGCCGCAGCAGACGATCACGTACTACGAGGTGCGCGGCGTTTCCCCGCCGCCCGAGCTGCTGGTCGCGATCGCGGACGCGCTGGACGTTTCGACCGACATTCTTCTCGGCCGCAAGAAGGCGCCCGAGCGCGGCGGGGGAGCCGCGCCCCCGAGCAGCGTGCAGCGGCAGAAGCATCTCAAGCGACTCGACGAGCTGCCCCTGCACGACCAGAAGGCCGTCTTCAAGATCATCGATGCCCTGGCCGAGCGCCGGGCAAAGAGCCGCGGCGCCTGATCGTCACGCCCCGGCTTGGATCGCACCCCCTCGCTGATGGCCCGCGACGTCACGCCGCTTGCGGCTGCTCGCGCGGCATCTGCGGTTCTCCTCCGTGCGCGTGCTCTCCGGGTGGCGCGTTTCCTTGCGCCCCCCGGACCCCCCGGCGTTTCTCATTTGGGGCTGGCCGGAGCTTCGATGCAGGGCGCGGCACGGCCCGCGCCGTGCACGAGAGCGCTGCCGCCGGGCGCGAGGGTATGATCGCTCTTGATGACGGACCGTTCGCGAGCCCTACTGGAGGAAGCGAGACGATTGCCCGCGGATGAGCGCGCGGATCTTGCAGCGGAGCTGCTGGCGACGCTCGACGGC
>CABEAM010000088.1_pt1 | contig 47232 bp, 43 predicted proteins | sample 3132391 | NCBI WGS metagenome assembly CABEAM01 (sample SAMEA5534343, study PRJEB31848) | metagenome | biome: tundra; feature: field; material: soil | place: USA | collected 2013-05 | depth 0.45 m
CGAGAGGTACTACACGCCGGCGGAATTCGAGGAGATCCGGAGAGAGGGAGAAGGTCTGGGTTTTCTGAGGGTGGAATCAGGACCGCTGGTCAGATCGAGTTACCACGCGAGACGCGCCGTCACGGCGGGCAGCTAGCCGTCGTTGCCGATGGCCTCGACGGGGCAGGAGTCCATCGCTTCCTGGCACTGGGCCTCTTCCTCGGGAGTCTCGGCCTGCTTCATCACGTACGAGAAGCCCTTGTCTTCCTGGCGGGTGAAGTTCGCCGGCGCCGTGACGCGGCAGACGTCGCAGTCGATGCACTGCGTGTCGACGTAGAATTTCCCCGGAACGTTCTCCGCGTAACGGTCGTCTTTGTTTGCCATCCCGCGGAAAGATAACATGCCCGATTCGGGACGCACTCATTTGTCTGCATCATTGTCGCGCCCATGACCGCACGCATCCTTCTCCCTCTTTTCCCGCTCCCGAACGTCCTGCTTCTGCCGGAGACGACTCTCCCGCTTCACGTCTTCGAGCCCCGATGCAGGACCATGCTCTCGGACGCGCTCGCCGGCGACCGGCTCATCGGCATCCAGCTCCTGAACCCGGCTGCGCCTCCCGACGGCGCGGGCCGGCCTGCCGTGTTCGAGATCGGCTGCGCCGGTGAGGTCGTGCGGCACGAGCCGCTCGAGGACGGGCGCTCGAACATCCTGCTTCGGGGAACGTTCCGGTACCGGATCGCGGGCGAGCGCGAGACGCCGGCTCCTTATCGCGTGGCCGAGGTCGCTCCCCTCGCCGTCTATCCTCTTCCCGCGACGTCACCCGACGGCCGGACCCGGCGGGACCTCCGGCGTCTCCTCGCGAAGAGCGTGGAACGGCTTGCCGATTCCGTCGGCCGCTCGCAGGCGCGCTCGTTACCGTCGCAGCTCTCGGACGAAGGGTTCGTGAACGAGGCGCTCATGCGGCTCGGGCTGGACGCAGAAGAGGGCTACCGCCTCCTCGTCATGGACCGCCTCGAAGAGCGCTACGCCTGGGCGATCGAGCACATCGCGGACGTGCAGAAGCGGCTCGATTTCCTCGGGCCGTTCCGGCGATCCGGATTCGATCCGCGCTGCAACTGAAGGAGAACGCGCGCTGAGCCGGCCGGACTCGCGCGCGTTCAGGCCTTCGAGGCCGGCATCGCGCGGTCGTGCGCCCAGCTCTTGATGGCCTTGATCTGCTCGTCCATCGTGCGCGAGAGGGGCACAGTGGCAGTCAGCGTCTTCGACATGTCGTCCTCGGTGAGCTTGCGCCCCTGGTTGAAGGCCTCGACGGCCGCGGCCTGAACAACCGCCTCGATCTCCGAGCCGACGAAGCCCTTCGTGGCCTTCGACAGGAACACGACGTCGAAGAGGCTCGCGTCCGAGCCGACTTTCCTGAGATGGACGTTGAAGATGGCCTTGCGCTCGTTCTCGTTCGGCAGGTCGAGGAAGAACACCTGGTCGAAGCGGCCCTTTCGGATGATCTCGGCGGGCAGGAGGTGGATGCGGTTCGCCGTCGCCGCCACGAAAACGAGCCCCTGCTTCTCCTGCATCCACGTGAGGAACGTCGAGAAGATGCGGCCGAGCGACGGGTCGCCGCCGCCCGCCTCGCGCCCGCCGATGATCGCCATCTCGATCTCGTCGATCCACAGGAGCGCGGGCGACAGCGACTCCACGGTTTGGAGCGCGCGGTGGAATGTCTGCTCCGGGCTGTCCGTGCCGAAGACGAGGTTCATGTCCAGGCGGAAGAGCGGGAGGTTCCAGAGCGCGGAGATGGCCTTCACGGAGAGCGACTTTCCGCAGCCCGACACGCCCATGAGCAGGATGCCTTTCGGCACGGGCATGCCGGCGTCGAGCGCCTCCTTCGTGAACAGCTTCTGGCGCTTCACGAGCCATTCCTTGAGGTTCTCGAGGCCGCCCACGTCCGCGAGGGAGAAACGTGGCGGCACGAATTCGAGGACGCCGTCCTTGCGGGTCGCCTGCTGCTTCTCGGCGAGAACCTCGAAGTAGGCCTCGTCGTCGAAGATGGGCCGGCGCGAGAAGACCCGCGAGACGACGTGCTCCGTCTCGTCCTGCGTAAGGCCCTTGAGCGCCATGGCGAGCCGCTTCGCATCCGCGTCCGGCAGGCCCTTCTCGCCGAAGTGGCGCTTACCGAGGTGGCCGAGGAGGAACAGGATCTCGCTCTCGTCCGGAAGATCGTAGTCGAGGACGTAGATCTCCTTTTTGAGGTCCTCGGGGATGACGAGATGCGGGGACATGAGGACGAGGAAGCGGCCCTTGCCCTTGAGCGCCCGATAGGCGTCCCTCAGGCGCCTCACGACCTCGGGCTTGCCGAGGAACGCGGTGAGGTCCTTCATGAGGAAGAACCCCGGGCCGCTCGCCGCGAGGATCGCCTCCAGCGCCTTGAGAGGATCGGCCGTGTCGGGCAGCCGCTCCGCCCCGGTGACGATGCCGTCCACGCAGCTCCAGACCGAGAAGGGCACGGGCTTTTCGTAGAACTTCTGGGCGAGCGCGGCGATGGCCCGCTCCACGCGCGCCTCCTCCCAGGACACGACGTAAAGAAGAGGGTAGCCCCCGAGGAGGGCTCGGCGTATCCGTTCGGGTCCCCGGACGACGTCGCTCATCCGCACGAATGTTACAGGCTTCGATACACTGGACGGTCGTGAACCCCGAACACCTCGAACACGTGCAGGCCCCCGACTGGAACGAGTGGCGAGCCGAGCGGCCTTCTCTCACCCCCGACTTCACCGATGCGCGCCTTCACGCCGTCGACCTCTCGGGAAAGAACCTCTCCGGCGCGGACTTTTCCCGGGCGAAGGTCGAGGGTTGCAACCTCTCGGGGGCGTCCCTGGCGCGGGCCCACGTCATGGGGGCCTCGTTCAACGGCTCGACGCTCGACCGGGTCGATCTCTCCGACACGGACCTCGACTATCTGCTCCTCGACCGGGTCTCCTTCGTCGGCGCGACGTTCCGGAACGCGACCCTGAGAAGCGCCACGGTGCGCGAGAGCATCATGACCGCCGTCGACATGACGGGCGCGAAGCTCGACGGGACCGATTTCACCGCGACCGATTTCTCTTTCGGGCGTGTCCTCTACGCGAACTTCCGCGGCGCCCAGCTCGACCGGTGCGTCTTCGAGGGCGCCGACCTCACCCAGGCGGTGTTCGACGGCGTGACCTACCGGAAAGGCCGTTTCGACAAGGCGAACCTGACCCTTTCTTTCTTCCGCGACGCGAAGCTCACGGGGACGTCCTTCAAGGGCGCGAAGCTCCAACGCGCGGTTTTCCGCGGCGCCGAGGCGAACGGCGCCGACTTCACGGGGGCCGATCTCTCCGAGGCCGATCTCGAGCACGTCGTGGCCCAGGGCGCGAACTTCTCGGACGCCATCCTGCACAAGACGAGCGCCCATCGAGCTGACCTGAGGAACGCCGTCTTCGTTGGCGCGCAGCTCGAAGAGACCGATTTCACGGGCGCCTCGCTCGACAAGATGAATCTGAGGACGCCCCGCATGTACCTTCCGAACTTCACGGCCGCGCGCCTTCTCGAGGCGAACGGCGTGCGCGCGAATCTGCGCGGCTCGAACTTCACGGAAGCTGACCTCTCCGGGGCCGACCTCTCCGAGGCGAACCTCGAGGGCTGCATCATGGCCAAGGTCAAGCTCGCGCGGACGAACCTCAGGCGCGCGAACCTGAAGCGCTCGCGCCTCTCGGGCGCGATCGCGGTGGGGGCGAACCTGTCCGGCGCGAACCTTTTCGGGATCGAGGCCGACGACGCCGATTTTTCGGCCAGCGACGTGCGCTTCGCCCAGCTCGTCGGCGCGAAGCTCGAGGGAGCCTCGTTCAAGCAGGCGAACATCGGGGGCGCGGATTTCTCGGAGGCCCGCCTGAGCGGCGCCTCGTTCGTGGGCGCCTTCGGCGAGAACGCGAAGTTCACCGGCCAGCTTCACCTGAAGCTCGTCCTGGCGGCGAGCTCGCTCCTCGGCTCGGCGAAGAAAAAGGGCGAGCAGATGGAGCGCGACAAAGAGGCCGAGCGCCTCTCGCGCCTCGCCGCGCTCGAACGGAGCGCGGACAAGCGCGCGCGCGCGATGGACGTCCGGCGCGACGCCGACGCGCCCGGGGAGTCGACCCGGTCGTCTCCGGAGACGCCGAAAAGGGGCTGAGCGGCTACTTCTTTTTCGTGGGCGGGACGGTCCTGGCGGCGCCGAGCTCGGGGGCGGACCCGGGTTTCGTGCTCGCCTTCGCCTTGCCGGATTCCTTCGGCTTGCCGTTCGCCGCGTCGCGCAGGGCGGCCGCCGCGCGGCGCAGCTCGTCGAGGATGGCTCTGTCGACGAGCATCGGCTCGGGCCTGCCCGTGACCTCCGCCACAGCTCCGGCGGCGCCGGGCGGCGCTTCGAAGAACGAGACGACCCGCTCCGGCGTCTCCCCCTCGGACAGCAGCTCGAGCGTCGCGACGGGCTTATCCTTCGCGGATTTTCCGCTTCGCCTCGGCAGGAACGACTTCACTTCGGCGCGCGCGATTCCGCCGCCCAGCGCTTCGGCGACCTCCGCGGGAATCTCGCGTCCCGTCGAACGCCAGGAACCTTCGACCTTCTCGGCTCCCGCCCGGAGCTCATCCGCGACGAACGAGACGCGCCGGAGAGCGGGCAGGTCGACAGGGAGGACGTGCCCTTCCCGCCAGGCCGACATTTCCGCATCGAGGTCCTCGCGCACCCGATCGTCCACGACGGCCACGACGTTTCCGACCTTCGCGTAGAGCTTGCCCCCGGCGTCCGCCTTGGCGGCACCAAACGAGATCGTGGCGACGATCTCCGCGCCCTTCTCCAGCCTCACCGTCGCCCAGGACGGAGACAGGCCGACGCGCGAGAGCTCGGCCGGAGGGACGGCCGGGAACTCGGAGATCCGCTCGCTCGCGAGGTCGCCGAGCAGGCGATCGACGAACGCGTCCGAGGCGAGATCCGCGACGGGCTTCTCCATCCTCCAGCCGCCCGCGGCGCGGTCCGGCTTCGATCCGCGTGCGACGACGACGGTGTACGGGCCCTTCGTGACGGTGACGCGCGTGATCTCGACAGTCGGCGTCTCGAAAAGGGAACGGCTCCGGTAGTCGTCGAGCGGCTTCGCGAGGGCCGCGAGCGGCGCCGCCCGAACGGCCGCGAAGCGCGCTCCTTCGGCGGCCGCGGTGGCGTCCGTTCCGGGAATTGCCTGCCCAAACGCGAATGTCTTCACGGATTTGTCCTTGAAGGTGACGGTGACCTTCGCCTTCGGCGCGTCGAGGCCGAATTCCTTCGGATCGAAGTCGGTGCGCACCTCGCCGACGACGTCGAGCCGCCCGAGGTCGCTCGCGAGGTTCTCGGCCGCGAACCCGTCCGCCGGGCCCTCGGGCTCGCCCGCGAGCACCCACCGGTTCTTCTCACGGCGTACGAGCCGCACTTTCGGCAGATTGGGGCGCTCGAGCAGGACCGAAGCGACCTCCTCGACGTTCACGTCCGCGAGCCTCTTCGCCGACTTCGCGCGATCCTCGGACGTCGGCTGCTTGCGCTCGAAGAGGATCACGAACGCGAGGAGCGCGAGAAAGACGCCGGACAGGATGAGGAGCTTCTTCGTTGGCATGGCTCTTCTACTTGCGCCGGCGGACCCAGATCGCGATGCCCATCGCGACGGAAGCGAGCGGCAGGAGAAGGAGCACGACGAACGCGACCTGGCCCATGTCGCGCCGCGTGAGCGTGACGGCGACCTGGTCGGCGCTCTTCGGGGGGATCGCCACGAGGGACTCGCGCTCGAGCGCCCAGTTCACGGCAGACGACAGGAGAAGCCGGTTCGCGGCGTTCGCGATGCCCGCGTTCGACGCCCAATCCGCGTCGCCGAAGACGACGACGCGGGCCTTCTTCTTCGCGGCATCGGGCGGCTTCGCCCCGCCCGCCGGGGCCGCATCTCCCGCGTCCGGACGATCCGATTCGGCGGCGGCCGCGAGACACACCGGGCCCTTCACGTCCTTGTCGTCCCTCGCGGGGCGGCCCGACTTCTGAAGGTCCTTCAGGTTCGTCTCGCCCCAGCCGTCCGCGGATGTCTCGACGAGCGGCGTCACCTTCCAGCCGGCCGGCGGCTTCTCCGCGACGCTGACGGAGCGCGCGAGCGGAAAGACGACGGGCATGCCGGCGAGGAGCTTCGTGACGGGATGGCTCCGGAAGCTCTTCGCGAAAACCGTCTCGGCTCCCATCATGGGAAGCGTGTTCTTCGGATCCACCACGACGTCGCTGTCCAGCGTCACGCCGAGGGACGTGAGGAGCGGGCCCAGCCCGAAGTCGGACAGCGTGCTCGACGTTCCCGGCGGAAACTCCACGTCGAGGAAGAACAGGGCGCGGCCGCCGGCGTCGAGATACTTCTTCAGTACGTCGCGCTCACTCTCCGTGAAGGGCGTGCGCGGCCCCGCGACGACCACGAGATCGGCGCCTTCCGGTACTGCGGCCGCGCCGAGCGTGGCCCATTCCTCGACGGTGCAGTTGTCGGCCTTGAGCGACTCGGCGACTTCCGAGAACCCTTCACGGCTCCGGGCCGCGTCGAACTTGCGCTCTCCGTGCCCGGACGTGAAGACGACCTTCGGGGCTTTGGCCTGCGTGACACTGAGGATCGCGGACGTGAACTCCTGCTCGCCGCGGAAGCTCTTCACCGAGGGCTCACCGCCCATGCGGGCGCGCGAGTAATCGTACTCGACGATGCGATCCTCGGTGACGATCTTCTTCTTGTCTCCGGCGCGGAAGACGACGGCGAGATTCCGGACGCCGGTCTCTTCGACGAAGGTCTTCGCCCGGACCGGGTTGCGCGTCGGGTCGAGCGTCTCGACGGTGAGCATGGCGCTCTTCGCCTTGTAGCGCTTGAGGAGCTCGTCGACCTCCGGATAGAGCGGCGTACCGGCGGTCATGAAAACGGTGACCTGGACGGGGGACTTCAGGCCCTTGAGGACGTTGACGGTCTTCTCGGAGAGCGAGTAGCGGCCCGTAGTCGTCCAGTCGAAGCGCGCGTAGCGCCGCGAGCCGATGAAGTTCACGAGCACGAGGATCCCGAGGCCGAGGGCGATCGAGATCGCGAGTGTCGCGCGATAGTTGGAGCGCGAGGGCGTGTCTTTCGCGGTGTTGGCGTCCATCTCAGCGGGCCTTGTTCGCCTCGAGGGCGCGCGTCGAGAGGAAGAGGAAGAAGACGACCGTCGAGACGACGTAAAGAATGCGGCGTGTGTCCACGATGCCCCGGGAGAAATCGTCCATGTGCTCGAGGATGTTCAGGTAGCTCAGCGCGTCGCGCGCGTCTGGGAAGGGCAGGAAGTCGCGCGCGACCCCGATGATGAAGCTGCCGAGGATGAGGACGAACGCGAGGATGGCGGCGACGATCTGGTTCTTCGTCAGTGCGGATGCGAACGTCCCGGCGGAAATGAAGAGCGCGCCGATGAGCGCGATTCCGAGGTAGCCCGCGAGAACCGGGCCGAGGTCGAGCCCCCCGAAGCGGGAGAGCAGGAGCGGGTAGATCGCCGTCGGCACGAACAGGAACAGGAAGAAGCACCATGCTCCCGTGAACTTCGCCGCCACGACGGTCGCCTCGGACACGGGGGCGGTCAGCAGCGTCTCGATGGAGCCCGACTTGCGCTCCTCCGTGAGGAGGCGCATCGCGATGATCGCCGAGACGAGCATCAGGAAGATCCACTGGAACACGTTCGTGAAGAATGTGGACATGAGCGCCATCCGGGGCGTGTCCGGCGAATTGAGGGCTCCGACGAGCACCATGAAAACCCATCCGCTCACGAGCAGGAACGACGTGAGCACGAGGTACCCGAGCGGCGAGACGAAGTACGAGAAGAACTCCCGTTTGACGATCGCGACGAAGGCCCTCACGACGCCACCTCCGTGCCCGCGGCGGGCGTCTCAACGTTCGGGTCGGCGCCCGGCTGCGTGTCGACCTCGACGGCGGCGTCGCGAGAGACGAGGCGCACGAAGACGTCCTCGAGCGAGGCCTGGCGGGGCGTGAGCTCCAGGAGGGTCCAGCCGCGGGTGACGGCCTCCTTGAAGACGGATTCGCGCAGATCGGTGCCCGACACGCCGTCGAGCGTGACACGCGTCTCGCCGCCCGCGCCGATGCGCGACGCGCCCGAGACGCCGGGCAGCTGGCGGAACACGGCATCGGCCTCGGGCACCTCGCCCTTCAGGGCGACCGTCACGCTGGGTGTCTGCGACATCTGTTGGCGGAGCGTCTCGGGCGTGCCCGAGGCCACGATCCGTCCCTTGTCGATGATGAGGATGCGGTCGCAGACGAGCTCGACCTCGGGGAGGATGTGGGTCGAGAGGAGGATCGTGTGGTCCTTTCTCAGGTCGCGGATCAGCTCTCGCACCTTCACGATCTGCCGCGGGTCCAGCCCGATCGTGGGCTCGTCGAGGATGAGCACCTTCGGCTTGTGCACGAGCGCCCCCGCGAGGCCGACGCGCTGGCGATACCCTTTCGAGAGGTTGCCGATGGGCTTGGACGCGACGTCGTCCACGAAGCACTTCCCGAGCGCCTCGTCGACGCGCGCCTTCACGTCGCGGCCGGGCACTCCGCACAGCTCGGCGCGGAAGGCGACGTACTCCCTCACCCGCATCTCCGGGTAGAGGGCGAGCGTCTCGGGCAGGTACCCGAGCGAGCGCTTGGCAAGGAGCGGCTTTTGGGCGATGTCCACGTCCGCGAGCGTGACGCGGCCGGCGGTCGGGGTGAGAAAGCCCGCGATCATCCGCATCGTGGTGGTCTTGCCGGCCCCGTTCGGGCCGAGAAAGCCAAGAATCTCGCCGCTCTCGACCCGGAAGCTCACGTCCGTGACCGCCGGCGTTCCGTAAAACGACTTTGAAAGTCCCTGTACTTCGAGCATCTCTTTTCGGTGACCTCCGCGTCGGGCCTCGACCGGACGCCGCGTGGCCGCCGGCGGGCCGCAGAAGCCGTGGGAATATAGCAGGCCCCCGGCGGAAGCCCCATCCCGGCGCGGTAGGATCGCGGAGAAGGCTCTGGAGGTCCGATGTACCGTTCCGTCGCTCGCGTCGTCGATCTCACCGATCCCGCCCTCAACCTTCTCGGTGGCCTCTCGCTCGAAGACGCCCGCGCGCGCGTCGCCTCGGGAGATGCGAAAGCGGTCGCCGCCCTCGACGGCTCGTACGCACTCGTCGGCGTGGACGGGATCACGGTGAGGCTCGCGCGCTCGCTCGACCGCCCGCTCCGGTACTTCCTCGCCAAGGAAGCGGACGGCCCCGTCCTCGTCGTCGCGGACCGGATCGATGCGCTCGAGAGATGGCTCTTCGAGCACGGGCATGGCGATCAGTTCCACCCGAGCTATACGCGCATGGTGCCCGCTCACCATGTCGTCACGCTGCGCCTCGTCGGCTGCCCGGACCCCGCTCCGAGCTACGTGCGGACGTTCACGCCCGCGCGGAACGTCCTTCCCGGGGACCTTGGCGAGATCGGCCGCCTCTATATCGGCGCGCTCGCGGACGAGATCGCGAAGTGGCTCGAGACGGTTCCCGCGAACGAACCGGTCGGCGTCTGCTTCTCGGGCGGAATCGACAGTGGCGCCGTGTTTCTCGTGACGCACCACGTCCTCCGCCGCCTCGGCATGAGCCCGGCGCGCCTCAAGGCCTTCACGCTCTCTCTCGGGAGCGGCCCGGGCCTCGAGGGCCCGGATCTCGTGCAGGCGCGGGCGTTCCTGGACGCGCTCAACCTCGGTTTCTTCCTCGAGCACGTCGACGTCGACCCGGCGTCTCTCGACCCGAAAGAAGCGGTGCGCGTCATAGAGGATTACAAGCCGCGCGACGTGGAGTCCGCGACGATGGCGCTCGCGCTCCTCCGCGGCATCCGCGCGCGCCATCCCCAATGGTGCTTCCTGCTCGACGGGGACGGCGGCGACGAAAACCTGAAGGACTACCCCATCGACGAGAATCCCGAGCTCACGATCCGGAGCGTCGTGAGCAACCTGATGCTCTATCAGGAGGGATGGGGCGTCGGCTCGCTCAAGCACTCGGACACGTACTCCGGCGGCCAGAGTCGCTCGTACGCGCGCACGTACGCGCCGCTTCGCGCCTGCGGTTTCTCCGGCTTCAGCCCGTTCACGCGCCCGCGCGTCATCGCCGTAGCCGAGGGCATTCCGTTCGACGCGCTCACGGAGGGCCGCGTCGAAAAGCTTTACGCGCTGAAGGGCGAGATCGTCTCGCGCGGCGTTGAGGCGATCACCGGCCAAAAGATGCCCGTCTACCCGAAGCGCCGGTTCCAGCACGGGGCGGGCGGACAGGACGTCTTCGCGCGGCGCTTCCCCTTCTCCGAGGCGCAGTACCGCGCCGCGTTCCTCTCGCGATACCTCGGCACGGCGTGATCGACTTTTTAGCGGCTGATCGCGAGGCGCGCGAAGGATCGATCCCCGGCCTGAGGCCCTCACGGAACGCGGTAGATCCCTCCCGCCCGTATAGCTTCTTCGTCGAGGAGGAGCCGCGCGCGGGCGGCGGCACGGATCGGGTCGCCACGGTTTTCCTGACGAACCGGGAGTGCCCGTGGCACTGCCTCATGTGCGATCTCTGGAAGAACACGCTCGAGGCGTCGACGCCGAAAGGCGCGATCCCGGCGCAGATACGATTCGCGCTCGAGAGGCTGCCCTCCGCGAACGTTCTGAAGCTCTACAACGCGGGCAGTTTCTTCGACCGCGCGGCGATTCCAAGGGAGGACCACGAGGAGATCGCTTCGCTCGCGCGCGGTTTCGAGCGCGTGGTCGTGGAATGCCATCCCGCCCTCGTCGACGATTCGAGCCTGAGGTTTCGCGATCTCCTCGGAGGCCCGCGTCTGGAGATCGCGCTGGGGCTCGAGACCGCCAACGAGGAGATTCTGAGAAGGTTGAACAAGGGGATGACCGTCGCCGACTTTCGGGTCGCCGCCTCTTTCCTTCTCAGAAACCGGATCTCTTTCCGGGTCTTCGTCCTCGTCGGGCTCCCTTTTCTTCGAAAGGAAGAGTGGGCGGACGCGACGCGCATGAGCATCGAAGCGTCTTTCCGGTCGGGCGCAGAGATCGTCTTGCTGATTCCGACGCGTCTCGGCAACGGCGCGATGGAGGAGCTGCAGAGGCAAGGCCAGTTCGTCCCTCCGACGCTCGCGGATCTCGAGAGGGCGATTGAAGATTTCTTAGAAGGTGAAGAGGGGCGCCCCCGCGCGGCGGGCCTCGTCTTCGCGGATCTCTGGAATGCCGACGCTCTGGGCGCCCCGTCCTGCTGCGCCGCGGCTCGCGTGAACAGGCTCCGCAAAATGAACCTCATTCAGAGAAGTCTCCCTCTTCCTCCCTGCCCCTCTGGTCTCAGTCACTCGTGAAGGACTCGTTCGACATCGCGGGCCTTCTCGACGCCTCTCGGAGAAACTGCTTCCCGGCCCCGCCCGTCAGCGCTTCTTGCCCGACTTCCGCGGCGCCGGCTTGACCGGCGGCGGCGCGGCTTTCGATGGGGGCGGCGGCACCGGCCCGTAAAGCTCCGGCGGCGGGCCGCCGAAGAAGCCCACGATCGCGGACGCGAGCGACTCGGCGAGAGAGTCGCGGAAGATGCGCGTCTTCATGAGCGCGCGGTCCTCCTCGTTGCCGAGGTTCGCGAGCTCGACGAGGACGCGGTTCGGGACCCGGTTGTACCGGAGCACCGCCGGCACCCACTCGCGGCCGGCGCGGATCACGTGCGTGCGCACCGGCGAAAAGCTGTGCACCGGCAGCCCCGCCTCGCGCAGCGCGGCGATGATGCCGTTCGCGAGCGCCGTGGAGACGCCCTCGGATGCGACGCGCTCCTTGCGGTTGAACGAGACGACCGGCTGCTCCTTCACCTCGCGATATGCCGCGTACGCCGGGCCCGTCTTGCCGTAACGTTCGCGCAGGTAGCGCTCGCCGGGCACGTAGACCATCGCGCCCCGCACGGAGGGATGCAGCGAGTCGGCGTGCAGCGAGACGAAGATCGTCCGTTCCGGCGGCACTTTCGTGCCGTCCGGCTCGGGCCGCCGAATCAGGCTGTTCACGAGATACCACCTGAGGTTGACGCCGACCGTGGGATCCACGAGGGAATAGGCCGGGTCGGTGAGGAGGATCTGGGCTCGGCTGCTGCGAAGCCCGTCGCGGTCGGGCACCTTCCACCCGAGCAGGGAGTCCTTCGTCGTCATGAGAACCTCGGCGCGCGTCCTTTCGGCGAGGATCCTCCTCAGCCGGCAAGCGACGTCGTAGACGTATGTCGACTCCCAGACGCCCCCATGGAGCGTTCCCGTGTCGCGGCCGCCATGGCCCGCGTCGAGAATCACGCGCACGCCCGCGAGCCCCCGGGCGATCTCGGGACGCGCGAACTGCGCGGACTCGGCCTTCTCCCGCACGCGCTCCTGGGAGCGCGGATCGTCCTTCGGGAGGAACTCCTCGGTCAGGTATTCCATCGGGATCTTCACGGGGAAGCCGACCGGAATCGCGTGGACGTTCCCGATGAGAGAGCGCGCGGCGATCGTCATGGCGAGGTCGTTCACGTCGACGGCATCGAGGCGGCCCGTGAAGCGCACGACGACGGCCGAGTAGAGCGCCTCGCCCTTGCGCAGGCGGTACACGGCGTACCGGCCCTTGTCGTCCTGGTCGTAAACAAGATTCGGCGGCTCCGTGTCGGGCACGCTCTCGGCGTCGCGGAACGGCGCCAAGAGAAGCTCCACAGGAATCCGGACCGTGGCGCCGGGCGGCACGACGTCGAGAGTGAGCGCGTTCTCCTTCGCGAGAGCCGGCGCGTTCCTGGCCGCGCCGGTGAACCATTCGGCGATCTCGGCGAGGCGCTCTTCCTCCACCGCGATGTGAAGCCAGCCCGCCGTCGCGCGCACGTCGGACGGGAAGAGCGCCGCGATCGCGGCGCGCTTCGACTCGTCGGAAAGCGCCGCGTAGGAAAGCACTGCGTTCCGGGTGCCAGCCAGCACGCCCGGCAGGGCGAGCAGCCGCTGCGCCGTCGCGCCGTCCTTCGAGACGCGGCGGGCGAATTCGATCGGCGTCTCGCCTTCGAGTGGCCGCGCCTCGATGGTGATCGCGCCATCCGCGCGCTGGACGGCGAAGTCCCGCGACACCTCGACGCGGCGGACGGCGAGGGGCAGAGACGACAAGACGGCCGGCAGGAAAAGGGCGGCGCAGGCCGCGGCGGCGAGAGAGTGCCGGGCGCTCAACTCACCGCGCCCGGTGCGCGCCGCGCGAGGGCGCCGGATGCGTCCTCGAGGACGCGTGCGAGCGCGAAGAGAAGCGGCTCCGAGTCGCCCGGTCCGATGAGCTGCATCCCGATGGGAAGCCCGTCACGGGAGAAGCCCGACGGAACGGAGACCGCGGGCAGGCCCGCGAGGCTCGCGGGAACGGTGAAGACGTCCGCCAGGTACATCGCGAGCGGGTCGTCCGTCTTCGCACCGAACGCGAACGCGGGCTCGGGCGAGGTCGGGCACATGATCGCGTCCACGCCGCGGAAGGCCGCGGCGAAGTCCCGCGAGAGAAGGGCGCGGACCCTCTGGGCGCGGCCATAGTATGCGTCGTGATAGCCGGCGGAGAGCGCGAACGTGCCGAGCAGGATTCGCCGCTTCACCTCGAGCCCGAAACCCGCCGACCGCGTCTCGCGGTAGAGGCCCGCGAGCGAGGCCTCGCCCTTTCTCGCGCCGTAGCGCACGCCGTCGAATCGGGCGAGGTTCGACGAGGCCTCGGCCGTGGCCGTGAGGTAGTAGACCGGCACGGCGAGCGTCACGCGCGGCACGGACACCGTCGTCACGAGGGCGCCCGCGGCGCGCAGCGTCGCCGCGGCCTCTTCGAAAGAGGCCTTCACGTCCGCATGGAGGCCCCCTTCCGCCGACGACGCCTCCGCGAGAAGGCCGATCCGTATCCCACGGGCGCCCCTGCCCGGCGCCGCGAGGACGTCCGGCACCGGCGTCGCGAGCGCCGTCGAGTCCCTCGGGTCGGCGCCCGCCATGACGGCGAACGCGCGCGCCGCTTCGTCCACCGACCGCGTCAGGGCGCCCGCCTGATCGAAGGACGACGCGAAGGCAATGAGGCCGTAGCGCGAGACGCGGCCGTACGTCGGCTTCCAGCCCACGAGGCCGCAGAAGGCGGCCGGCTGCCGCACGGAGCCGCCCGTGTCGGTTCCGACCGCGAGCGGCACCGCGCGCGCCGCGACCGACGCAGCCGACCCTCCCGACGACCCGCCCGGCACGCGCGCCGGATCCCACGGGTTCTTGACCGGGCCATACGCGGAGTTCTCGTTCGACGAGCCCATCCCGAACTCGTCGCAGTTCGTCTTGCCGACGACGACCGCTCCCGCCCCCACGAGCCGCGCGACGCACGTCGCGTGATCGGGCGCCACGAAGCCCGCGAGGATCTTCGAGCCGGCCGTGGAGGGGCGGCCCGCGACGTTGATGTTGTCCTTCACGGCGAACGGGACGCCCGCGAGCGGCAGCCGCTCACCCGCGCGCACGCGCCGGTCGACCTCTTCTGCTTCGCCCAGAGTCTTCGCAGCGTTCATCGAGAGGAAGGCGCCGAACGCTTCCTGCGCCTTTCCGGCGCGCATGAGCGACTCCTCGGCGACCGCGCGCGCGGTGATACGCCCCGTGCCGACGGCATCGGCGAGCGCCACGAAAGATCCCTCGAGAAGCGCGGCCGGCGAAGGCTTGGTCAAACGCTCAATCCCTCGTCACGACGCGCGGCACCACGAAGTGCCCGTGCGCGAAGGCGGGCGCGTTCGCCTCGATCAGAGAACCGGGCGAGCCGTCGCGGGCGACGTCCTCCCTGAGCGGCGTCGCGTGCGCGGCCACGTCGCCTTCCAGCAGCGACTCGGGCAGCTCCGTCAGCGCCTCGAAGTGCTCGACGATCCGCGTGAGCTGTCCCGCCATCGCCTCGCGCTCGGCGTCGGAAAGCTCGAGGGCCGCGAGCGCGGCCACCTTCGAGACGAGCGTGGAGTCGATCCTCATCGCGAAAGTATAGCGGCCCGCTTGACGCCCGAAGGGCGTGCCCGTACCGTCTTTGGCAGGGACCCGCAAGCATGAGGCCCTTCGTCCTCTTTTTTCCGGGCGGCGTCCAGCTCACCGCCCTCCTGAAGCTGTGGAAGCAGTTCGCGGCCGAGGAGCGCGACGAGGCCTCCCGCTGAAGAGAGATCCCGCGATCCGGCGTGGTTTCCGCGCCCTCCTCCGGCGCGCCGACGCGGCGGCGGCGGCGTCCATCGCGCGGCCCCAGGACCGCGTCCGGGCCGTTGGTGGAGCGGTGCGCGACGCGTTCCTCGGAAGAAGGGGCGGAGATCTCGATCTCGTGGCCCCGCCAGGGAGTGCCGAAAAGCTCGCGACGGAGCTGGCGGCGCGGGCCGGCTCGCGCGTCGTGCCGATCGGTGCCCCGCCGAAGCGCATCCTCAAGGTGCCGTTTCGCTCGCACGAGATCGACGTCTGGGAAGAGACGGGGGATCCCGCTACCGACCTCCTCCGGCGCGACTTCACCGTGAACGCGCTCTCTTTTTCGCTTCCGGAAGGCACGTTCGCGAGCGCGCCCGGCGCGCTCGAGGATCTGAAAGCAAAACGGCTCGCTCCGCCTCGCCCCGGAGTTCTCCTCGAGGATCCGCTTCGGGTTCTGCGCGCGGGGCGCTTTCTCGCGGAGCTGCCGGGGTTCCGGATCGCACCTTCGGCCATCCCGGAGCTTCGGGAAGCGGCGAAATTCCTTCGAAAGGTGGCTGCCGAACGCATCCTCGCGGAGATGGACCGCCTGCTCGCGGCCGCTCCGGCCGACGCCGTCCGCGCGCTGCAATTCCTCGAGCGCCTGGGCGCGCTGAAAGTCCTCCTCTCGGGCACGGCGACGCGCGAGCGCCGTCGCGGGATTTCTCTTGTCGGGCGCATGAGACAGCCGGACTCGAGGGTTGCACGCTCGCTTCTCCTGTTGCCTCTTGGAACAGAGAGAGCCGGGGATTTTCTTAGAAGGTGGAAGACCAGCCGGGAGGAACAGAGGCTCGCGAGCCGGCTGCTCGCGCTGCCTCTCCGCGGGCCGCGCCGGGGGCCGACAAAACGTGACGTGGCGGAGCTGCTCCGGCGCTCTTCCCCTTTCGAAGAAGAATCCACCAAGTTCCTCATGGCGGCCGGCAACAAGCACGCGAGGGACTTGGCCCGCGCGGCTCAGAGAGTCCTGCGCCGCCCCGCTGCGCTCCAAGGGATCCTGAAGCCGACCCGCCCTCTTCCTTTCGCAGAAATCTCTTCTCTTCTCGGCCTCCGGGAAGGGCCGGACCTGGGGCGGGCGCTGGACGCCTTCGACCTCGCTCTGGCGTCCTCGGAGATCCGCGGCCCGCGCGCGGCCCGGGCCTGGCTTCGGCGCCCTCGGCCGCTTCCGGGCGCGCGGCAGCCGCTGTTGAAGTAAAGTGACCCGAGAATCGACATCCCGCGTTCACGCCGGCTCGCGACGCGTCACACCCCGTGAGGGACCCGGGCAGCGCTCGGCCGCTCAGCCCGGCGCGTCGAGGAATGCGATCACGCGCCGCGCGAACGCCACCGGGCGCTCGGTGGGCGGCACGTGCCCGCAGCGCGGCAGGACCTCGAGGCGGGCGTTCGGCAGGCCGCGCACGAGGCGGTGGCCCGCGGCGAGCGGAAAAATGCGGTCGCGGTCTCCCCAGACGACGAGCGTCTCGTGCGGAATCCTCGCGAGATCGCGAGGCTTCACCGCGTCCTCCCCCGCCGCCATCGACGCGACGAGCTTCATGAGCTGCGGCCGGTTCTTTCGGCGCCCTTTGTAGAGGGTCGCCGCGAGGGCGACGAGCGGATGCCCGAGAAAGCGCGAATTCACGCTCGTCGACAGAAGGCGGCGCGCGTCCGCGTAGCTGCCCGGGACGAAGGGCAGCGAGGCCGCGAGCACGTCGATGGTCTCTTCGATCGGCTGCCCCGCGGTGTCGACGAGGATGAGCCTCCTGACGAGGCGCGGGTAACGGCGCACCACGTCGAGCGCCACGGCGCCGCCGAGCGAATGGCCGAGCAGATCCACGCGCTCGGGCCGGTCTGGCAACGCTTCGATCGCGTCGACGACGGCGTCCGCGAGCAGGCGAATCCGGTATTCGACGCCGGGGCCAGCCGGCTTGTCGCTCCTGCCGTGGCCGAGGAGGTCCATCGCGACGACGCGCCGCCCCCGCGCGAAGAGCCGCAGCGTGAGCGCCCACTCGCCATGGTCCGCCCCGATGCCGTGCAGGAGGACGAGCGGCGGCGCGCCGGAGAGACGGGACGCGCCGGCGTCGAGGCAGCCGACGTGGAGGCCGGTTGGAAGGGCGAGACGGCGGAACTTCAGCTAGTACTTCCTCATGAGCCCGACGACGACGCCCTGTACCTTGAGGTCGCCTTCCGCGACCCAGATCGGCGACATGCGCTCGTTCGCGGGCTGGAGACGGATGCGGCCGTCCGCCTCGCGATAGAAGCGTTTGAGCGTGGCCTCGCCGTTCAGGAGGGCGGCCACCATTTCACCGTTCGAAGCCTTCTCGCGCCGGTTCACGACGACGAAGTCGCCGTCGTGGATGCCGTCGTCGATCATCGAGCTGCCGTTCACGCGCAGGACGTAGTTCTGGCCCTTGCGCGTGAGCATGTCGGGGACGGCGACGGTCTCACCCTCGGGCTCGGGCTCGATGGGCTGCCCGGCGGCGATGCGCCCGGCGAGCGGGATCTCGACGGCTCCGGCGGGCTTGTCCTCCTCGACGAGGACGAGGGAACGCCGCTTGTTCCAATCGCGCACGAGCGCGCCTTTCTCGAGGAGCAGCCTGATGTGCTTCTGAAGCGTGCCGAACGAGGAGTACCCGAACTCCTCGCAGATCTCGCGCTGGGTGGGCGAAAGGCCCCTCTTCTGCCGGTAGGCCCGAATGAACTCGAGGATTTCCTTTTGCTTCGGAGTGAGCGTCAGCGCCATAAAAAATAAGGCTCTCTACGAAAAACGCCTAATCTTATTCGAAAAAATATGAAAACTCATATCTTCGATGCTGGCGGAACGTCGCTCGATACCATCACGCGCAAGATAGGCGTAAATTCAGGAGACGTCAAGAGAAAAGGAGTCAGGGGATAAGGACAGACCTAAACTCCTGGGCCATGCCTGACGAAAAAGCCCCGAAGCCGGAGCGATCGCTCGGGCGGCGCATTCTGCGCACGAGCCTTCTCGCCGCCATCGCCGCGCTCCTCGTCTTCGCCGGCATCCTTATGCTCTTCAACCGGTCGTTCAGCGACAACCCGGAGGCGCTCCGTGCGTCGCGCCTGACGACCTCGAATCAGCTCTTCCCGGTGCAGGTCGCGGTCTTTCCCGAACGGATCGCACGCTACAAGCCTCGTTTCTTCGGCCACACGGAGGATTCGATCTCGACCGACCAGATCGCGTCCGTGAAGATTCAGGCTGGCGTGGTGTTCGCGGACGTCGTGATCGACACGACGGGAGGCTCGCCGCCGATCGTGATCCACGGGCTCTGGAAGAAGGACGCCGAGCGCCTGCGCCATCTCATCGGCGTCGCGCAGGAGTCCCGCCAAAAGCGGGCGCCCTGAAGCATGTGACCCATTTGAACTTCGGGCGGTTTGCGGGGAGAATCCGCCGACTCCAAAGGCAACAATCGACAGGGAGGATTTGAATGAAGAACACTCTCAGGATCACCGCCGTGGCGCTCTGCTGCGTGGCGCTCGTCGCCTGCAGCCAGAAGGGCCCTGCAGAAGCCGCCCTCAAGGCCGCCGAAACCTCGATGAACGAGGTCGAGGCTGCCGAAGGCGCCACGTACGCCCCCGAGGAGACGAAGGGCCTCATGGCTTCCTTCACCGCCGCCCAGGAAGCGTTCAACAAGGGCGACTACAAGACTTCGCTGGAAGTCGCCCAGGGCATTCCCGCCAAAGCCAAGGACGTCGTCGCCGCCGTCGCCGCCAAGAAGAACGAGCTCGGAAAGGAGTGGGCCGGCCTCTCCGGCGTCCCCGCCATGGTCGACCAGATCAAGGCGAAGGTCGAAGCGCTCGGCGCGATGAAGAAGCTCCCGAAGGACATGGACGCCTCCAAGCTCGAGGCCGCCAAGGCGAGTCTCGCGGACATAACGAAGACCATGGGCGAGGCCTCCGAAGCGTTCAAGTCCGGCAACCTGATGGACGCCGTCGCCAACGGCAACGCCGTCAAGGCGAAGGTCGCCGATGAGATGGCCACGCTCGGCCTCACGGCCGGCGCTCCCGCGGCCGCCCCTGCCGCCGCTCCCGCGACCGCTCCCAAGAAGGCCAAGCCGGCCAAGAAGTAAACCCCTCGAATCCCGGAACGACGAGGCCCGCGGGAAGCCGCGGGCCTTATCTTTCTCGCCCTCAGCTCCTGTAGTCGGCGTTCAACGACACGTAGTCGTGTCCGAGATCCGAGGACAGCTTCGAGGCCGTGGCCGTTCCAGCCCCGAGGTCCACGACGACGGGCACGCGCTCCTTGCGGAAGATACGCACCGCGTCCTTTTCGCGATAAGCCGCCGGAATGCCGTTCCTCACGAGGGTCAGCGGCCCGAGCCGGAGCGAGACGCGCTTTTCCGAGAAGCGGGCTCCGCTCCGGCCCACGGCCGCGAGGATGCGCCCCCAGTTCGGATCGCCGCCGTGGAGCGCGGTCTTCACGAGCGGCGACGTCGCGACGGCATGCGCCGCGGCCTTCGCCTCGGCCACTGTTCGCGCGCCAGTGACGGTGAGGTCGAGGACGCGCGTCGCCCCTTCCCCGTCGCGCACCATCATCCACGCGAGCGTGCGGCAGACCTCGGCGAGCGCCTTTCGAAACTCCGGACCGTCGTCCTTCGCCGCGAGCTCCGGGCCGCCGAGCGCGCCCGATGCCATCAGGAGAACCGTGTCGTTCGTAGAGGTGTCGCCGTCCACGGAGACGAGGTGGAAGCTCGCGTCGGCCGCTTCGCGAAGCGCCGTCTTGAGATAGGCGGGCGTGGCGGGCACGTCGGTCATGACGAACGCGAGCATCGTCGCCATGTTCGGGTGGATCATGCCGGCGCCCTTTGCGACCCCGACGACCCGACCCCGGCGGCCCATCCACGCGAACGAGGCCTGCGCGACCTTCGGGCCTATGTCGGTCGTGAGGATCGCGTGCGAGGCGGCCTCGAGCCCCGAGGGCGAAAGGCGGTACTTCGCGTCGGGAAGCGCGGCGCGGATCTTCGCATCCGGCAGGACCACCCCGATGACGCCCGTGGACGAGACGATGACCTCCTCCTTCGGAAACCCGAGGAGCGCTGCCGCGTGGTTGCGCACGCGTCGCGCGGCGTCGAGACCCGGTTTTCCGGTAACGGCGTTCGCGCAGCCCGCGTTCACGACGACCGCGCACACACGCCCGCCACTTCGCCGGAGGTCGCGCCTGCCGAGGATGACGGGCGCAGCCTGGAACCGGTTCTTCGTGAACAAGGCCGCGGCGTTCGCGCCTTTCTCGGCCACGAGGAGCGCGAGGTCGGGGCGCTTCTTCCGAATGCCCGCGCGCACGCCCGACGCCAGGAAGCCCTTCGGGAGCTTCATGCCGCACCTCCCGCGAGACGCCGCACGGCGGCCTTCGCGGCCCGCGCCACCTGGCGCGGCGCGGTGCCGCCCGTGACGTCCCGCTTGGCGAGCGCGCGCCGCACGTCGAGCGCCTGAAGGTCCTGGGCGGTGATCTCCTTCGAGGGCCCGAGAGCCGCAAGCGTGGTGCCGAGCGCCTCGGCCTCCGCGATGCGGCGGCCGACGATTTCATGCGCCTCGCGGAACGGCATGCCCCGCTTCGCGAGCGCGTCGGCGAGCTCGGTGGCGAGCAGGCGGTCGTCCGAAGCCGCCTGAGCCATCCGCTCGCGGTCGAGCTGAAGCCCCTCGACGATGCCCGTCAGCGCCGGCAGCGCGGCGAGAAGGACGCCTCGCACGCGGAAGACCGGCTCCTTGTCGAGCTGAAGGTCCTTGTCGTAGGCGAGCGGCAGCCCCTTGAGAACCGCGAGCAGCCCGGTCAGGTCGCCAATCGCGCGCCCGGCGTGGCCGCGCGCGAGCTCGAGGACGTCGGGGTTCTTCTTCTGCGGCATCCGCGACGAGCCCGTCGCGAGGGCGTCGGGCAGCGTCGCGAAGCCGAACTCGTCGGACGTGAAGGCGATGAGGTCCTCCCCGAGGCGCGAGAGGTGGACGAGGAGGAGCGCCGACGCGAAAAGGTATTCGGCGGCCGCGTCGCGGTCGGAGACTGCGTCGAGCGAGTTCGCGGTGGGCCTGAGGAACCCGAGGTTCCGCGCGAGGGCCTCGCGATCGACCGGCAGCGGCGTCCCCGAGAGGGCGCCCGAGCCGAGCGGGCACTCGTCCGCGCGCGAGGCGGCGTTGTCGAAGCGGCTCGCGTCGCGCCGCAGCATCTCCACGTAGGCGAGGCACCAGTGGCCGAACGTGACAGGCTCGGCGCGCTTCAGGTGCGTGTAGCCCGGCATCGGAGAGGCGGCCTCGACTTCCGCGCGGCGCGCGAGCGCGAGCGCGAAGGCGCGCGCGGCCGTCGCTCCCTCGGCGAGGGCCTTTTTCAGGTAGAGGCGGAAGTCGGTCGCGACCTGGTCGTTCCGCGAGCGGCCCGTGTGGAGCTTCCCCGCGAGCGGCCCCACCTTCGCCGCGAGGCGTGCCTCCACGAAAGAGTGCACGTCCTCGTCGTCCGCGTCGGGAGGCACGCCCGTCCTGGACACTTCGGCGCCGATCTCCTCGAGGCCGGCGACGAGCTTCTTGACTTCGCCCGACGAGAGCACGTCGGCCCTGCCGAGCGCCTCCGCCCAGGCAATCGAGCCGCGGACGTCCTCCGCGAGGAGCGCCTGGTCGAACCCGAACGAGTCGTTGAAGGCCCGGAGAACCTGGGCGGGAGGCTCGGAGAACCGGCCCCCCCAGAGCTGGCGCCGGGTCAATGCCTCACCCTTCCCCGGAGACGACGGCCTGATACGTCGTTCCGGCCTTCAGGCGCAGGCGCCCCTTCGTGGGCAGACCGAACAGGCGGATGAATCCGGTCGCGTCGGCAGGCGTGTAACCGCGCATGTCGAACGAGGCGAGGTGCGCCGAGTAGAGCGCGTGCGGCGAGGTGCGGCCCACGACCGACGAGGAGCCCTTATAGAGCTTGAGCGTGACGTCGCCCGTCACGGTCGGCATGAGCGCGTTCATGAACGCGTCGAGCGCCTCTCGGAGCGGCGAGAACCATTGCCCGAAGTACACGAGCTCGGCGTAGCGCGCGGCGAGCTTCTCCTTCTCGTGCACGCTGTCGCGGTCGAGCGTGAGCGTCTCGAGCGCCCGGAGCGCTTGGACGAGCAGCGTCCCTCCCGGCGTCTCGTAGACGCCGCGCGACTTGATTCCGATCAGCCGGTTCTCGACGATGTCCACGCGGCCGACGCCGTGCCGGCCGCCGATCTCGTTGAGCTTCTGGATGAGCGGAACGGGCGCGAGCCTCTGGCCGTTCACGGCCACCGGCAGGCCGGCCGCGAAGGAGATCGTAACGCGCTCGGGCGCGTCCGGCGCCTTCTCGGGATCGACCGTGAGTTTGAACATCGAGGGCTCGGGCTCGAAGCCGGGCTCTTCCAGCGGGCCGCCCTCGTGCGAGAGATGCCAGAGGTTGCGGTCGCGCGAGTAGGAATCCTTCTTCGTGGCGGAGACGGGGATGCCCCGTGCCGCGGCGTAGTCGATGGCGTCTTCGCGCGACGCGATGTCCCACTCGCGCCACGGCGCGATGATCGCGAGCTCCGGCGCGAGCGCCATGTACGCGAGCTCGAACCGGACCTGGTCGTTGCCCTTCCCGGTGCAGCCGTGCGCGAACGCGTCGCAGCCCGTCGCGAGCGCGACCTCGACCTGCTTCTTGGCGATGAGCGGGCGCGCCGTGGCCGTGCCGAGCAGGTAGTCGTGCTCGTACGCGGCGCCCGCCTTGAGGACCGGGAACAGATAGTCCTTCGCGAACTCGTCCTTCGCGTCGACGAGGAAGAACTCGGATGCGCCGGTCTTCTTCGCCTTCTCTTCGAGGCCGGAGGTCTCCTCGGCCTGGCCGACGTCGACCGCCACGGCCACGACCTCGCAGCCGTAATTCTCCTTGAGCCAGGGAATGATGATGGACGTGTCGAGCCCGCCCGAGTAAGCGAGCGCGGCTTTCCTGATCTTCGGCTTCACGAGATTTTCTCCTTCGGCGGCTCGCGGAGGATCTCCTCGAGCGCCTTGACGAATCCGGACAAGGCCGGGCGGGGCACGACATACGGGGGCAGGAGGCGCAGCACCTTCGCCCGGGACGTCCCCACGACGAAGCTCTTCTGGAGAAGCGCCTTCTGAACCTCGGCGGCGTCCCGGTTCAGCTCCACGCCCCACATGAGGCCGCGGCCGCGGACATCCACGATCGCGCCCTTGCTGCGCTTCTTCGCGTTCCGGAGCTTCTTCCCGAACCACTCCCCCGTCTCGCGGATCCCCTCGAGGAGGCCGCCGTCCACGATCTCGGAGAGCGTCTCAAGCCCGAGGCGGCACGCGATCGGGTTGCCCCCGAAGGTGGTCCCGTGGTGCCCGGGTTTGACGAGCGGCGCGATCCGCTCGCTCACGAGAACGGCTCCGAGCGGCAGGCCGCCACCGAGGGGCTTGGCGAGCGTCACGAGATCGGGCGCCACGCCCATCTCCTGGAAGACGAAGAGGTGGCCGGTGCGCCCGAGGCCCGACTGAATCTCGTCGAAAACGAGCACCGCGCCCACGCGGTCGGCCGCGGCGCGCGCGGCTCTCAAGTACTCGGCCGTCAGCGGGACGATGCCCCCTTCGCCGAGGATCGGCTCCAGGAAGATCCCGGCCGTGTCCGGCGTGACGGCGCTCTCGAGGGCCGCGATGTCATTCGCGGGAAGGAAGATTGTCTCGCCCACGAGCGGCTCGAAGGGCTTGCGGTACGCCTCGTTGCCCGTGAGCGCGAGCGCGCCCATCGTGCGCCCGTGAAAACCGCCTTCGAGCGCGATCATCCGACTCCGGCCGGGCGCCGCGAGACGCGTGAACTTGACGGCGGCTTCGATCGCCTCGGTGCCGCTGTTGCAGAAGAAGACGCGCGGCATCCCGGAGAGGTGCGTGAGGCGCTCGGCGAGAAGCCCCTGCGCCGGGTGGTAGAAGAGATTCGAGACGTGGAGAAGGCGGTTCGCCTCCTCGCGGAGCGCCTTCACGAGGCGCGGATGCCGGTGACCGAGCGCGTTCACGCCGATGCCGGCGAGGAGGTCCCAGTAGACCTTTCCCTCGGCGTCGACGAGCTTCGCGCCCTTGCCCGCGCGCGGGTGGAAGGACGTGCGTTTGTAGGTGCCGAGGATGTTCTCGGCATCCCGCTTCTCGACGAGCGACGGGGATTCAGGCGGCGGCTGCTGCAAGGCGGGTCCCTCCGATACCCTCGGACAGCGCCGAGGCGTGGCCGTTCGGTCCTGCGATGACGACCTGGGAAACGCCCGCCTTCACGGCCTCGAGGCAGGCGACGAGCTTCGGACGCATCCCCCCGGCCACGGCTCCGGACGACAGCAGCGCCCAGGCGGAGTCGGGGTCGAGCTCCGGCACGAGCTTCCCCTGGGCGTCGAGGAGGCCCTCGACGTCGGTGAGAAAGACGAGTCTCTCGGCCCTCAGCGCCGCCGCGAGCGCGGAAGCGGCCGAATCGGCATTCACGTTGAGGAGCGTCCCCTCGCGCCCGAGCGCGACAGAGGCCATGATGGGCAGCAGGTCGGCGCCGAGGATCGCGCTGATGAGCTTCGGATTCGAGAACGTGACGCGCCCGACGAACCCGAAGTCCACGCCGTCGAGGCGGGGATGGAACTCGGCCCACAGCGTCTCGCCGTCCGCTCCCGAGAGCCCCGCCGCCGTGATCCCAAGCGAACGGAACTCGGCCACGAGCGACTTGTTCACGAGGCCCGACAGAATCGAGACGACGACGTCGAGCGTCTCGGGATCCGTGATGCGCAGGCCGCGGTAGGTCTTCTTCGGGATCTTGAGCGCCTGTAGCGAGGCGTCGATCCGCTTGCCGCCGCCGTGCACGACGACGATGCGCGCTCCCGCGGTCCAGCGGGCCGCGATGGCGGCAAGCGCGCGCGCGCGGAGCGCGGGCTCCTCGAGAAGGCTCCCGCCCAGCTTGACGACGATGGGACGCCCGACGTGGGACGCGCTCACGCGAGGCCCTCCGTCTCGGGATGCCGGAAGAGCCGGTTCATGTTCTGCACGGCCGAAGACGCCGCGCCCTTGAGCAGGTTGTCCAGGGCCGAGACGAGAACGCCGCGTCGACCGCCCGGCAGCACGGCAAAGCCGATCTCCGCGCGCGGCGTGCCCACGACGTCGCGCAGTTCGGGCAGCTCGCCCGCCGCCCGAACGCGCACGAACGGAGTCTTCTCGTACGGTTTCGCGTACGCGGCCGCGAGCGTCTCTTTCGTCTGCGGCTCCGCGAACGAGACGTGGAGCGTCGAGAAGAGGCCGCGCACCACCGGCAGGAGGTGAGGCACGAAGACGAACGGCGCGTCCCCGGAAAGGCCGAGGCCCTGCCTCATCTCCGGCTCGTGCCGATGCACGCCGACCCCGTAGGCCTTGAAATTGCCGTCGAGCTCGGAGAAGGAGTACGCGACTTCGCTCTTCTTCCCCGCCCCCGAGACCCCGCTCTTGCTGTCGCAGATGACGGGCTGCTCTTTCGCGAGGATAGGGAGCACGGGCTTGAGCGCGAGGAGGACGGACGTCGGATAGCAGCCCGGGTTCGCAACGAGCCGCGCGCCGGAAAGCTCCTCACCGCACCACTCGGTGAGGCCGTAGACCGCTTCCTCGAGGAGCCGGGGCGCGGGATGCACGAACCCGTACCACTTCGGGTAGGCGGCCGCGTCACGAAGCCGGAAGGCTCCGGAAATATCGATGACCTTCGCGCCGAAATCGAGGATCTTCGGGGCGAGCTCGGCCGACGTCTCGTTCGGCGTCGCGAGGAAAACGACGTCCGGCCGCGCCGCCTCGAGACGCTTCTCGGAGAACGGCTCGGCATCCGGCCCGGAGGTGCGCCCGAGCAGCGGATGAAGCCGCTCGAACGGGATGGGGCGCCCATCATTCCTTCCGGAGGAGAACACGGAGACGATTTCGGCGTGGGGGTGGCGCGAAAGAAGCGCGCACAGCTCCGCTCCCGAATACCCCGTGGCCCCGACGACGGCGGCGCGCGTCACCCGCGCCCCCGCCGGGAGCGGCCCGGCAGGAGGCCTGACGCGAGCCGCCGGGCGAGCCGCTGTGAGAGGGCGCTCGTGGCCGCCGCGAGGAAGATCGTGTCGTCGCCGGCGATCGTGCCCACGACCCCCTCGAGCGCGGCCTCGTCGAGGGCGCGCGCCACGGGATGCGCCGCGGCCGGAGGCGTCTTGAGGACGACGAGGTTTCCCGCCGTCGCGACGCCGAGCACCCACTCGCGGAGCGCGCGTTCGAGGCGCTCCTCGCGGCGGGCCTTCAGCTCGCCGTCGGCCGCCGACGCCTCCGCGCCGGGCACGACGTAGCCGGCCGCCGACTTCGCGAGGCCGAGGTCCTTGAGGTCCCGCGACAGCGTGGGCTGCGCCACGTCGATCCCGCGGCGTTGGAGGCGGTGCTGCAGCTCTTCCTGCGAGTGCACGGCGCCGTCGCGGATGACCTTCAGGATCTCGTCGCGCCGCCTCAGCGTGGTCGAATGACTATTCACGTCTGCGAATATTCATTCATTATCGCCGCGCGTCAAGCTTTTTCTTTCGTGACGGAAGCCACGCGGTCCACGGCCTTCGGGGGCTAGAATTCCTCTGATGAGCATCGACGCTTCCCGCCGGCGGGTGCCGGGATGAGCCCTTCGCGCTTTTTCGACCCGTTCGAGGCCGAGATCGGACGGCTGCCGGAGAAGCTGCGGCGCTTTTTCCTTTCGCGCGGCGTGCGCACGGAAGACGATGCCCGAGACCTCGCGCAGGAAACCCTTCTGCGCGTCCTGCAGCGGCTCTCGCGCGGCGAGCGGCTGGACTCGGCCGAGGCGTTCTCCCTCGGGGTCGCGAAGAACGTCTTCTTCGAGTACTGCCGCCGCGTGGCGAAATCTCACGCCCACGGCGGCCTCTCGGGCGCCGTGGAGCTCGCCGGAGCCGAGGATCCCTTGACGGACGCGCTGGCGTCGAGCCAGGCGATTCTTTTCCGCAAGGCGCTCGAGCTCCTGCCCGAGCGTATGAAGAGCCTCCTCGTCAAGCGGTTCGTGGAGGACGTGCCGTCGCGCACGATCGCGCGCGAGGAGGGAATCTCGACGGACGCCATCGACATGCGCGTCTATCGCGCGAAGCGCGAGCTAAAGAAGCGCATGGACCGCGAAAGGGCGGCGCGGGGGAACGGAAGTCCCCCGCCGGATCCGGACCCCCTTTCGTGAGCGTCTCGTCGCCCGGATTCGCGGAGATCCGCGACTATCTCCTCCGCCGCATGACCGACACGGCACGCGGCCGTTTCGAGGAGGCCTACTTTCGCGACGACACCCTGCTGGACCGGATCGAAGCCGAGGAAGACGCTCTCGTCTCCGACTACGTCCTCGGACACCTGAGCGACGGCGAGAAGCGCCTCTTCGAGGAGTCGCTTCTCGAAACGCCCTACTACCGCGAGCGGGTCGAGACCACGAGTCGGCTCCGGCTGAAGGTGGGCTCACCCTCGCTCTTTCCGCCGCGCCCGGCCACGGCGTCCGTCGCCGACGCTCGGCTCTTTCCGGGACGAACGGGTGTCGCGGTGGCGTTCTCTCTCCTGACGCTTCTGCTCGTCGCGGCCCTTCTCTCGGCTCTGCGCCTCAAGAGCGATCTTTCGCACGCGCGGCTGGAGCTCGCCGCGAGGCCGGCGCCGGCTGCCGGCCCGGCCGCGCAGGCGGGCGTCGTCCCGCTCGCTCAGTCGGTCGTGCTCGGCGCCGAACGGGCCTTCGGTCCGCCGATCGCGAGCCTCAGGCGGGCGACGGGCGGTGCGATTCTCCTGAGCTTCCCGCGCGCGCTGCTCGGCCGGGAAAATGTGTCCTGCACGGTCGTTCTCTCCGACGGGAAGAAGGTGGCCTGGGAATCCGCCGTTTTCCCTTCGAAGGAAATGAACGAGGGAGACGTGTCGCTGCGCCTGCCGCCGGGTGTGCCTCCCGCCGGCGCCTACTCGGTCCTTCTCAGGACTCCCGGCGCGCCGGATCGCCCGGAGACCCTGCTCGGCATCCTCGAGATCCTCGACCGTTAGAGAGGGAGGTCGGGTCGACCGCCGGAGGGCGCGCGCAGGCCGTCGAGGAAGAGCGACGCGAACGCCTCACCGATCTCGTCCGCGGACGCCCCGCCACCCGCGCGGTACCATCGCGCCATCCAGTTCAGGGTGCCGAGGATCGCGAACGCCGTGATCTTCGGATCGACCGGGCGAAAAATCCTCTTCGCCACGCCCTCGGCGATCACGTCGCGCAGGCTCGCTTCGTACGCATCGCGGACGCTCACGACGATGGCGCGCCGCCGCGCGTCGAGCGCGTCGAACTGGAGCGCGAGCGCGGTCCCGTGGAACTTGTCCACCATGACGCGGGCGTGCTCCACGACGATCCGGCGCAGCGCCTGATCGGGCGACAGCGCGGAGGCCCGCACGCGCTCGGCCACGTCGAGCATCGCCTGGTTCGCCGTCTCGTGGCACAGCGCGAGAATCTCTTCCTTGTCGCGAAAGTAGTAATAGAGGCTGCCGCGCGTCAGCAGAAGCTCTTCGGCGATGTCGTCCATCGAGGTGCCGTAGAACCCCTTCGCCGCGAAGCTGCGCACGGCGCTTTCGAGGATCCGCGCGCGCTTGACCTTGCGTTTCGTCGCCACGTGCGCCGACGGGGTCCGGCGACGGGCGGCGCTGCCCCGCGTTCCGGCGACTTCCTTGCGCGACATGGCGCTTTTGATCTTAGGCCCTCGGACTTCCGGAATGAAAAAGGCCCCGCGCGGGAAGCGGGGCCGAGGCGTGAAGAGATGGTCGGGGCGAGAGGATTCGAACCTCCGACCCCACGGTCCCGAACCGTGTGCGCTACCAGGCTGCGCTACGCCCCGAGAAGCGCGGACGATACCATCCCGGCGCCCTTCGCCGCCAACGGGTGGTTGACGCTCCGCGATCGGCTACGGTCCGGCGGCGGCCCCGCGCAATCGCCGTGTCCTGTTCCTGCGCAGTCCCGCACCGGCGAAAAGAACCTGCCACGCCCAAACACCCGCGCCTATAATTCCCGCCCCGAACGAAACTCCGGAGGGCCGTCGAATGAAGGTTTACCCGGCTTCCGCCATCCACAACGTCGCTGTCGTCGGCCACAACGGCGTTGGCAAGACGACGCTCGTTTCCGCCCTCCTGCACGAAGCCGGCGCGACGCCGCGCTTCGGGCGCGTGGACGACGGCAACGCGCCGACCGACTTCGATCCGGAGGAGATCGAGCGGAAGATCTCGATTTCGCTCGCGGTCGCGTCGCTCGAGTGGAAAAAGAAGAAGGTCAACCTCATCGACACGCCCGGCTACGGGATCTTCGTCTCCGAGATGATCTGCGGCCTGAAAGCGGCGGACGCCGCGCTTCTCGTCGTGGACGCCGTCGCCGGCGTCCAGGTCCAGACGGAGAAAGCCTGGAAGCTCTGCGACGAGTTCGGCCTCCCCCGCCTCGTGGTCGTCAACCGAATGGACCGCGAGAACGCGGACGGCGGCCGCGTCATGGAGCAGCTTTCCCGCAAGTTCGGCCGCACCTGCGTCTGCCTCGAGGCCCCCATCGGACGCGAGAAGTCCTTTCGCGGCGTCATCGACCTCGTGGCCATGGAGGGCTACCTGACCGACCCCGCCGGCAAGACGGCGCGGGGTCCCGTCCCCGAGGAGTTCGCGAAAGATGCCGCGACCCTGCACGAGTCGCTCGTCGAGATGGTCGCTGAGGGCGACGACAAGCTCATGGAGACGTTCTTCGCCCAGGGCAACCTCTCCGAGGAGCAGATGAAGCCCGCCCTCACGAAGGCGATCCGCGACCGCAAGATCACGCCGGTCCTGTTCACCGCGAGCGGCGACCACGAGACGGGCGTCGAAAAGCTCCTCGACGAGATCGTGGATCTGCTGCCGACGGCCGACTCCTTCCAGACCGTCGCTAAGAACAAGGCCGGGCAGAGCGAGGCCCTGGCCGCCGACCCGTCCGGCCCCGCTGCCGCGTTCGTCTTCAAGACGATCTCCGACCCGTACGCCGGGCGCCTGACGCTTTTTCGAGTCGTCTCGGGCACGTTCAAGAGCGACGGCACCTACTGGAACGCCTCGCGCGAGACGGCCGAGCGCTTCGGCCCCGTCTTCTCCCCCCTCGGCAAGACGATGCAAAACGTGACCGAAATCCCCGCGGGCGACATCGGAGGCGTCGCCAAGCTCAAGGAGACGCTCACGGGCGATTCCCTCTCCGCGAAGGAAAAGCCTTTCGTCTTCGCGCCTCCATCCATTCCGGAGCCCGCGATCGCCTTCGCGATCGAGCCGAAGTCCAAGGGGGACGAGGACAAGATCTCCGTCGCGCTCCACAAGCTCATCGAGGAGGACCCGTCCCTCCACTTCTCGCGGGACGCCGACACGCACGAGTTCCTGCTCGCGGGCGCGGGGCAGCTGCACGTCGAGATCGCGGTCGCGCGCATGAGGAGAAAAAGCGGTGTCGAGGTCATCCTCCACCCGCCAAAGGTCCCGTACCGCGAGACGATCACGCGGCCCGCCGAAGGGCACGGCCGCCACAAGAAACAGACGGGCGGGCACGGCCAGTTCGCCGACTGCAAGATCCGTATCAAGCCCCTCGCCCGCGGCGAGGACTTCGAGTTCGTCGACGACCTCTACGGCGGTTCGATCCCGCGCAACTACGTGCCCGCGGTGGAAAAAGGCATCCAGGACGTGCGCAAGCGCGGCTTCCTCGCCGGGTTCCCGATGGTGGACTTCCGGGTCGAGCTGTACGACGGGCAGTACCACGACGTCGACTCGTCGGAGATGGCGTTCAAGATCGCGGGATCGCTGGCCTACAAGGACGCCATGGAGAAGGCGAAGCCGACCATCCTCGAGCCGATCATGAAGATCGCGATCCGGGCTCCGCAGGAGTACATGGGCGACCTCATGGGCGACCTCACGTCACGCCGCGGCCGGCCCGCGGGCATGGACCAGGAAGGCGAGGACTCGATCATCCGCGCCGAGGCCCCGCTCGCCGAGATGATCTCGTACGGGTCGATTCTCAGGGCCATCACGCAGGGGCGGGGCTCATTCCACATGGAGATGGGCCACTACGAGGAAGTTCCGCGTCCCCTCCAGGAAAAACTCATCGCCGAGCGCGCGAAGCACCGGAAGGTGGAAGTCGTCGAGGAGTAGGCGCATCCCCGATGCGCCCGCCGCCCACCGGGCCTCCTCCCGGGCGGCACGTGCCTCGGCATTTCGCCCTGATCAGCCCGCATCATGGCGGCCCGGCACCCCCGGCGCGACCCTTGCTCCGGGGGTGTGTCCATGTCGATCGTCACGGCCGGGGAAGATCTCCTCGGCAGGCTGATCGCGGAAGGGAGCATCGCGCGCCCGTCCGCTCCCGCCGCGGAAACCCTTTGGAGCCAGCGTTTCGCCCAGCGGACGCAGCGCATCACGGCCTCGATGATCCGCGAGCTTCTGAAGCTCACGGAGCATCCCGACGTCATCTCCTTCGGCGGCGGGCTGCCGGCACCCGAGGTTTTTCCCGTGGAGGAGGTCCGCGCCGCCACGGAGCGCGTCCTCAGGGATCACGGGACGACGGCCCTCCAGTACACGACGACCGAGGGCTACCGGCCGCTCCGCGAGCTCCTCGTCCGGCACATGGGACGCTACGGCGTCGACGTGCGGCCCGAGAACGTCCTCATAACGTCGGGCTCGCAGCAGGCGCTCGACCTGATCGGGAAGCTCCTCATCAACCCCGGCGACCGCGTCCTCACCGAGGCGCCGACGTACCTCGGCGCGCTCCAGGCCTTCAACGCCTATCAGGCCGACTACCTCCCCGTGCCGATCGACGACGACGGGATGGACATCGACGCCCTCGAGGCGCAGCTGAGGGGCGGGCCGAAGTTCGTCTACGCGCTCCCGAACTTCCAGAACCCCGCGGGCGTCACCCTGAGCCTCGCGCGCCGGCGGCGCCTCGTCGAGCGCGCGGCTGCCTACGGCATCCCGATCGTCGAGGACGACCCGTACGGGCAGCTCCGATACGAGGGCGAGCACCTCCCACCGCTCGTGAAGATCGACGCCGAACTCCACGGGTGCGGGGGCGGTGAGCGGGCGTTCACGGGCAATGTGCTCTACATGTCGACACTTTCCAAAACACTCGCGCCCGGCCTGAGGATCGCCTGGGTCGTGGCGCCCGAAACCGTCATCACGAAGCTCGTTCAGATCAAGCAGGGCACGGACCTCCACACCTCGACCTTCTGCCAGTACGTGGCGTACGAGGTCGCCAGGGGCGGTTTCCTCGACCAGCATGTTCGCCGCATTCGGGCGGTCTACGGGGAGCGCTGGGAGGCCATGCTGTCTGCGCTCGCACGGCACTTCCCACGCGGCGTCCGCTGGACGCGGCCGCAGGGAGGCCTGTTCCTGTGGGTCACGCTGCCGAAGGGGTTCGATACCACGGCGCTTCTCGACGAGGCGATCCGGGAGAAGGTCGCCTTCGTCCCGGGCGCGGCTTTCTACCCCTGTGGCGGAGGCGAGGAGACGATGCGCCTGAACTTCTCCTACGCGCCGCCCGAGGTCATCGAGGAAGGGATCAAGCGGCTCGCGCGGGTCATCGAGAGGAAGAGAATCCCATAGCTCCTTCTTCCTCAGGCCCCGTGGACGCCTTCCTTGGAGCTCGCAATGAAGTCCCGGAGCGCCTTCACGTCCTCCGACGAATTCGCGACCGGCTCGAGCGCCGCCATCATGGCGGCGCGGTCGTGGCGGTGGCGGTGGAGGATGCGGTAGGCCTTCTGGAGAGCCGCCACCCGCTCGGCCGAGAAGCCCTTGCGCTGAAGCCCCACGCTGTTCACCTTCCACGCCCTCACGTCGCGGTTCGACGAGCTCCAGAGAAACGGCAGGACGTCGTGGTTCATGCCCGAGAACGCTCCGACGAAGGCATGCCGGCCGACCCTCAGAAACTGCTGGACGGCGGCGAAAGCCCCAAGGACGACGTCGTCCCCGATGACGCAGTGGCCCGCGAGCGAGGCGCCGTTCGCGAAGACCGTGCGGTTTCCGACGACGCAGTCGTGAGCCACGTGCGAATACGCCATGAACAGGTTGTCGTCCCCGATGATCGTGGTGCCGTGCCCGGTCATCGTCCCGCGGTGGATCGTGCAGAACTCGCGGAAGGTGTTGCGGTCGCCGATCGTCAGGGTCGTCGGCTCGCCCTTGTACTTGAGGTCCTGCGGAGGCCCGCCGATCGCGGCCTGTGGGGAGACGCGGTTGTCCTCGCCGAGCGTCGTGGGCCCCTCGATCACGGCGTGGGCACCTACGACCGTGCGCGCGCCGATCGTGACCCGCGCGCCGACGATCGCATAGGGACCGATCTCCGCCGTGGGGTGAACGACGGCCGCCGGATCGACGACGGCGGTGGGGTGAACGACCATCAGCGCGCCGCCGGGGAGCGCTCGACGAGGCTGCATATGAACTCGCCCTCCGCGCAAAGAGCGCCCTCCACGCGGGCTTCCGCCTTCATGCGCACGACGCTGGAGCGGACCTGCACGATCTCGGCGACGACGATCAGCTGGTCGCCCGGAAAGACGGGGCGCCGGAAGCGCGCCTTGTCGACGCCCGAGAGGTACATCAATGTTTTCTCCGGCTCCTCCACGCCCGTGAAGAAGAGGCAGCCGGCGACCTGAGCCATGCACTCGAGGATGAGGACGCCCGGCATGACCGGGTTCCCTGGAAAATGGCCCTGGAAGAACGGCTCGTTGACAGAGACGTTCTTGAGACCCTTGACTTTCGAGCCCGCGGCCACGGGGCCTTCGGTCATGGAGACGATGCGGTCCACGAGCAGGAAGGGATACCGGTGCGGCAGGAGTCGCATGATCCCCTGGATGTTCCTCCCCGTACTCGGTTCGCTCATTCCCCTGCTCCCTTGAGAAGGCCCGCTTTCTTGGCGAGGCGGCGCACGAGACGCGCCGTCTCCGGCAGCCGGCGGAATTCGATGTGCGCCTTCTGGAAGGCACGGTACGGGAATGCGGGCGTCCCGTGGAGCGCTTCGCCATCCGGCACGTCCGCCGCGATGCCGCTCTGGGCCTGCACCTTCACGCCGTTGCCGACGGTGATGTGGCCGGCGACGCCCGCCTGCCCGCCGAGTATGACGCCATCACCGATCACGGCCGAGCCGGCAACCCCGACCTGCGCGCAAAGGACGTCGTGGCGGCCGACCCGCACGTTGTGTCCCAGCATGACCAGGTCGTCGATCTTCGTGCCGGCGCCGACGGACGTCGTCTCGAGAGCCGCGCGGTCGATGCACGTGTTCGCGCCGATCTCGACGTCGTCGCCGATCGTGACGCCCCCGACCTGCGGGATCTTCACGAGACCTTTCTCCGTCGTCGCATAGCCGAAGCCGTCCCCGCCGAGGACGGCGCCGCTGTGGATCTCGACACGCTCCCCCAGCACGACATCGTCGTAGAGAACGACATGGGGATGCAGCCACGAGCCCGCTCCCACCTGGCATCGGGCCCCGATGACCGTGTGAGAGCCCACGATCGCGTTCGCCTCCACGCGCGAAAGGTCTCCCACGACGGCATAGGGACCGATTTCCGCGGACGGATCGACGAACGTGCCCGCATCGACGACGGCGGTCACGTGGATGCCGGGCCGCGGAATCCGCGCCGGATAGAACAGGCGCAGCGCGAGAATGAGAGCCGCGGACGGATCCGGAACCTCTATGACCGTCCGGCCCGCGAGCGCGGACGCCGACCGCGCGAGGAACGCGCCCGCCGCGGAAACGGCCGCGCGCGGCAGCGCCGGCTCTTCGCTCACGAACGAGAGCGTGTCCGCGCCCGCGCCCTCGAGTGAGCGCACGCCGGAGAGTTTCCGCTCCCCGTCGCCGACGACGCGTCCGCCGCAGGCGGTGGCCACTTCGGCGACGGAGAACGACGCCACGCCCGGCTTACTTCTTCGGCGCGGCCGGGGTGGCCGTCGTGGCCGGCTTGGCGGCGGCAGGCGCGGCGTACTTGGCGGCGGCAGGCGCAGCGGGCTTCGCGGCCGGGGCCGGCGCCGCGATCTGCGAGTTGAACCTCGTGATGACGGCTTCCGTCAGGTCGACGGCCTTGTCGTCGGCGAAGAGCAGCCCCGAGTTGAACTTGTTGAAGACGAGGGTGTAGCCCTGCTCGCGCGCGACTTCGTTGATGACGGGCATGATCCGCTTCTCGAGCTCCCCGAGCTCCTTGCGCTGCGACTCTTCCATCTCGCGCTGCGCGTCGTCCTGGAAGCGCTTCAGATCGAGCGCTTTCGCCTGATAGTCCTTCTGGAGCTTCTCCATCGCGTCCTCGGAAAGGGCCTTGCCCTGGTCCTGGATCTTCTGCTCCATGTCCCGCAGCTCTTTCTGGCGCTTGGCCAGGTCTTCCTGCTTGGCCTGCTGGACCTTCTGGACGCGGGCAAGGCTCTCCTTGCCGATGGCGGATTCCTGGACGATCTTCTGGACCTCGATCACGCCGATCTTTCCGCCGGGCGTAGTCGCGGGAGCGGTCTGGGCGGAGGCGCCGCCGGCGAGAACACTGAGGGCGAGGGCGCCAGCCGCGAGAGTGACGATGCGATTCATGGATGGAACTCCTTCGTTGGTTTTGGCCCGAGCGGGGACGCCGAGTCCACGTAGACAGGCATCATACTGGAAATGGCTAGAACGTCGTCCCGATGGAGAACGCGAAATCCGTCCGGGACTCGGTCTGGATCACGTTGCCCGCCTCGTCCTTGATGTCCTTCGGCGCGAGGTTGATGCCGTAGATGAACCGCAGGGGCGCCTGGAAAATCGGCAGGAGAATCCGCATTTCAAGCCCCGTCGACTTGCGCATCGATCCCAGGTTCGGGGATTGGCCCTCGAGCCACGTGTTTCCCGCGTCGAAAAAGATCGCGAGCTTGAGAGGGCCGGCCACGGTGTAGACGTACTCGGCGTTGAAGACGAGGAATCGGTCGCCCCCGAGGAGCGCCCCGGTGCTCGTGAAGAACGCCCGGTTCTGGCTGTCCAACGGGTAGATGGATCCGTACTTGAAGCCGCGCACAGACCGGTCTCCGCCGATGCGGTAGCGTTCGAACAGAGGGAGCCGGCTGTCGAAGCCGACCTCGGCGGGGTCCTGCCCGCCGCTGTAGGCTCGAAGCAGGCCGAGGTCGAGGTTCAGCGCGAAGTTGCCCTTCTTGCCGAACGGGATGTACCGCGTGGCGTTCGCGCTCAGCTTGTAGTACGAAAAGTCGCCTCCGAAAGGACCTCCCGCGATCGAAAGAGAGGCTCCGAACTTCATGCCGCGGGTCGGATCGAAGGGATCGTTGCGGCTGTCATATCGATACCCGGGGGTGACCGCCGAGGTCTTGCCCGAATACGTCGCGTACGCGATGGGCACCGTCCCGCCTCCGGGCGGCGGCGGGGGCGGATAGGCCTGATACGTACTCTTCTGGTCCGTGAACCCGTAGAAGATCGACACGAGGTCGAAGAGCCCCAGCCCGTGACCGAGCGAGAGGGTCGCGCCTTTGCTCGTCTGGTCGAGGCCTCCCGCGACGTCGCTGTAGTCGAGGGTCCGGTTGAACACCGAGCCGCCGATGGACATCCGCTGGTCGAGGAACCACGGCTCGGAGAACGAGATGTCGAAAAAATTCGAGCGGCTGCCGCGCTGGAACTGGAGGCCCAGCAGGTCGCCGCGGCCGAGGAAGTTGCGCGTGCTGAACTGGAACTGCCCGAAGATGCCGTCGAGCTGCGAATAGCCCGCTCCGAACTGGACCTCGTTGCGATTCGTGTCCGTCCCCTTGATCGAGACGTCGACGCTCTTCTTTTCCGCGTTGACGCGGAAGTCCGGGTCTTCCTCGATCTTGTAGTAGCCGAGCTGCGTCACCTTGAACAAGCTCTTCTTGAACGTTTCCATGTCCATGATGTCGCCTTCGAAAACCTGCAGCTCGCGCCTCAGCACCTTGTCGCGCGTCGTCTTGTTGCCCGTGAACTCGATCCGGCCGAGCCGGTACTGATCGCCCTCGGTGATCTTCACGGCGACGTCCACGACGTGCTTCGGCTTCTCGGTGTTCTCGGGATTCATGAAGACGTAGATGTAGCCCCGACTGCGATAGGTCGCGTCGATCGCCTTCATGCCGTCCGCGATCACGGCCCGGCTCATCGGCTTTCCGGGTTTGTATCCGAAGAACCGCTCGAGCACCTCCGGCCTGACCACCGTGGAGCCCTCGACGGTGACCTTGCCGAAGTAGAACTTCTCGCCCTCGACGATTGGAATCGTGATTTTCACCCGGCGGTTGATCTTCTCCGGGCGCTTCTCGGAAGGGTTCGTCACGAACACGTCGAGGATCGGGTCCTTGATGACGACGTCCTTGTAGCCGACGTCCTGATAGACCTTGCGCAGCGCCTCGACGTCCTCCTCGTATCCCGCCTGGTTGTACGTGGACTTGCTGTCAAAGAAGCGCCACCAGTGCGCCTGCTTCGTCTTGTGGATCGCGTAGCGGAGCTTCGTCTGGCCGAAGACCGTGTTGCCCGTGAACACGATCGATTTGATCTTGATCTTGTCGCCTTCATCGACGAGGAAGACGATGCGGCGTTGAAGGTCGGAGACGTTCTCGGTCGTGGCGTCGATCGCCGCAGAGCGGAATCCTTCGGCCTTGTACGCTTCGAGAAGAACCGCCTTGGCTTTCGCGACGTCGCGCAGCGAGACGGGCGCGCCGACGCGGATCTCGGCCTTGCCTTCCTTGAGCTTGTCCTTGAGCTGCGAGGTCGTGAGCTTCTTGTTGCCCCGGAACTCGAGGTCCGCGACGGTGGGCCGTTCCACGACGGTCGCGACGAGCACGACGCCCGCGGGGGACGTTTCCTTTTCGAGCGTCACGTCCTCGAACAGCCCGGAATCCCAGAGCTTGCTGAAGTTCCGCTTGATCAGGTCGTCGTCGTAGGGGTCGCCCGCTTTGACGCCCAGGTAGAAACCGACGGTCTCGGGAGCCGTGGTCTTCCCGCCGCGCACGAGGATCTGCACGATCTTCGGCCTGTCGGCGGCGGGGGCCGCGGGCTCGGGGGCGAGCGCCATCGACGCCTTCGGCATCGTGCCCGTGAGCGGCGAATCGGGCCGGGTCGCGCCGAACATGCGTTCGCCGGCAGCCGCGGGAGCGGGCGTGGGGGTGGGCGTCGGAGTCGGTGCCTGCGCACGGGCCGTCTCGCGACCGAGAAACGCCGCCAGAATCCCCGCGAGAACTCCGGCCGGAATGACGCGCACGAATCGACCCGGGGCGGACCCGGCAGCACCGCCGGACGAGCAATTCAGGGGCACCCGCCTTACCGGCCCGTACCGACCGGCTCCGGAGCTCGTACCTGAACCTTGAGCTCGTCTCCTGATACGGTCACTTCGACACACTCGACAGGCTCTCTCGAGCCGATGAGCAATTCCGATACCGCGTCCTCGACGTGCCGTTGGATGGTCCTGCGCAACGGACGCGCGCCCGAGTGGATGTCGTGCCCCGAGGCCTTGAGGAGCCAGTCCACGGCGGCTTCGTCCACCACGAGCCTCAATCCGCGGTGCTTCAGCGTCTCCCCGACATCGTCGAGGAGCAGCCGGCCGATGGCCCGGAGCTCCGGGAGCCCCAGCGAGTTGAAGACGATGATCTCGTCGATGCGGTTGATGAACTCCGGCGAGAACTCACGCCGAAGCTCCTTGAGCACCATCTCCTCGATCTCGCGCTTCTCGGGGGCGTTCTTTCCGTCACCGAAGCCCATGCGGCTGCCCGTGACGAGGAACTTCGTCCCCACGTTCGAGGTCATGATGATGAGCGTGTTCTTGAAGTCGACGACGTTCCCGTACGCGTCCGTGAGCTGTCCGTCCTCGAGAATCTGCAGGAGGAGGTTCGCGATGTCCGGGTGGGCCTTCTCGATCTCGTCGAGGAGGATCACCGAGTAGGGCTGGCGCCGGATGCGCTCCGTGAGCTGGCCGCCCTCCTCGTACCCGACATACCCGGGGGGCGAGCCGATGAGCTTCGAGATCGAGTGCTTCTCCATGTACTCGGACATGTCGAACCGCACGAGCGCCTTCTGGTTGTTGAAGAGGAACTCGGCGAGCTGGCGCGCGGCCTCGGTCTTACCGACGCCGGAGGGCCCGAGGAAGATGAACGAGCCCATCGGACGGTTCGGGTTCTTCACGCCGAGGCGCGAGCGGCGGATCGCGCGGCTGATCGCCTCGAGCGCGCGATCCTGGCCGATGACGCGCTTTTTCAGGGAATCCTCCATGTGGAGCAGCTTCTCCGCTTCCTCCATCTGGAGCGACGTCACCGGGATGCCCGTCCAGCTCGAGATGATCTCCTCGACGTCCGCACGCGTCACGTCGACCGGCAATCCGTCGTCGAGAGCGGAGGTCTTCGTATGCTCGATCTCCTCCTTGATCTCGATCTCGCGCTCGCGCAGGAAGACGGCCCGCTCGAAGTCCTTCTCCGAGATCGCCTTCTTCATCTCCTTGACGATCTGCTTGATCTCGCTCTCGAGGCGCCTCAGGTTCTGGGTGTCGGCCGTCTTGCGCAGCTTCACCTTCGCGCCGGCCTCGTCAAGGATGTCGATGGCCTTGTCCGGGAAGAAGCGGTCCGGGATGTAACGGTTCGCCTGGTAGACAGCCGTCTTGATCGCGTCCGGCGTGTAGTGCACGCGGTGGAACGTCTCGTAGCGCTCGCGCACTCCTTCGAGGATCCGGAGCGTCTCCTTCTCGTCCGGCGGGGCCACCATGATGGCCTGGAAGCGGCGCAGGAGGGAACGGTCCTTCTCGATGTACTTGCGGTACTCCTTCAGCGTCGTCGCGCCGATGCAGGAGATCTCCCCCCGCGACAGCGCGGGCTTGAGGATGTTCGCGGCGTCGAGCGAGCCCTCGGCCGAACCCGCGCCGATCAGCGAGTGGATCTCGTCGATGAAGACGATGAGGTCGAGGTTCTCCTTCAGCTCCTTGAGGATGCCCTTGAGACGCTCCTCGAACTGGCCGCGGTACTTCGTGCCCGCGACGATGAGCGAGAGGTCCAGGGCGAGGATCTTCCTCTGCGCGAGGAACAGCGGAACGCCGCCCTCCACGATGCGCTGCGCGAGGCCCTCGACGATCGCCGTCTTGCCGACGCCCGGCTCGCCGAGAAGGATCGGGTTGTTCTTCGTGCGGCGCGAGAGGATCTGGATGATCCGCTCGACCTCCACGTCGCGCCCGACGAGCGGGTCGAACGCGCCCTGCTGCGCGAGCGCGGTCAAATCGCGCGCGTATTCGGCCAGGAACGGCAGCTCCTTTTTCTGCTTCGAAGCCTCGCGTTCCTTGATGAGCGCGATCGTCTCCTCGCGCACGCCGTACAGGTTGAAGCCGTGCGACATCAGGATGCGGCCCGCGACGCACGGGTCCACGCGAAGGATGCCGATGAGGAGGTGCTCCGTGCCGACGTAGGGATGCATCATCGACTCCGCCTCGTGCGAGGCGTAGGCGAGGATCTTCTTGGACTCCTCCGAGAGCGGCAGCTCCTGGGTGGAGGACACGCGCTCGACGAACACGCGATCGCCCTCGATCTCGCGGCGGATCTCGTCGGGCTTCACGTTGAAGCGGGCGAAGATCTCCTTGATGATCTCCTCGCCCTCGCGGAGGACGCCGAGCAGGATGTGCTCGGACTCGATGACCTTGGAGCCCAGCTTCGAGGACTCGTACCGGGCGAAAAACAGCGCCCGGCGCGCCTTCTCGTTGTATTTTTCGAACATCGTCAGATGACCGTTTCAACCCCTCGGAGAGAGCGGGAGGGCGGTCCCGCCGACATCGCTCAACCCCTCTTCTCCCAGCAATTTGATCGTAGCACAGCGACGCGCCCATTCCGGGTCGTGGGTGACGACGATCGCGGCCCCGGCGCGCTCTTTCGCGACCTCGGCCAGAAGCTCGAAGACCTGTGCCGCGTGGGCGGCGTCGAGGCTGCCCGTGGGCTCGTCGCAGAGGAGGAGCCGGGGCCGCCTCACGACCGCGCGCGCGATGGCGACGCGCTGCCTCTCACCGCCGGAAAGCGTCCGCGGGAAAGCGGCCGCGCGGCCGAGAAGGCCCACCCGGTCGAGGACCTCGCGCGCCTCGCGGCGGGAGCCCTGCTCCGGGCGGCCCGCGAGAAAAAGAGGCAGTGCCACGTTTTCCTCGGCCGTGAGCTCGGGAAGAAGATGATGGAACTGGAACACGAATCCCACGCTCGCGCCGCGCACGGCCGCGCGCGGGGCCGGCGCGAGCGTGGCCCAGTCCGCGCCGTCGAGCGCCACGCGGCCCGCGTCGGGCGCGTCAAGCCCGGCGAAAAGGTGGAGCAGCGTCGACTTTCCGCAGCCCGAAGGGCCGGTGATGGCGAGGAGATCGCCCGCCGCGACGGCGAGTGAAACGCCGTGAAAGACCTCGACCCGCGCGTCGCCGGCCCCGAACCCCTTCGCGAGGCCTTCCGCGACGAGCAACGCCGCCGCTTCAGGCGCCACGCAGGGCCTCCACGGCGGGCTGGCGCGCGGCGGTGCGGGCGGGCACGGTCGCCACGACAAACGCCCACAGGATCGACAGCGCTGCGACCGCGCACACGTCGAGAGGGTCCACGCGGAACGGCGCGTGGCTCATCCCGTAGAGCTGCGCCGGGAGCGGAACGAGGCCGAGCCTCTCGAGCAGGATGGAGGCCGCGACGCCGAGGAGGACGCCCGCGAGCGTGCCGGCCATCCCCACGCACCCCCCCGCGGTCCGAAAGACCTTCTCCACGGTCCTCGGAGACGCCCCGAGAACCGAGAGGATGGCGGCGTCCCCCGCGCGGGTCGCGGCGAGGACCGCCGACGTCGCCGCGAGGTTCAGCCCCGCCACGATCACGATCAGGAAGACGGCCGCAAACAGGACGAAGCGCTCGAGCCTCAGCGCGAGGACGAGAGCGCGGTTCTGCTCTTCCCACGTCGTCAACGTGACGGAAGGCCCGAGCGCGGCCGTCACGGCCGCGGCGCCGGCCTTCGCCTTCGACGGATCCTTCAGGAAGACCTCGTAGCCGGTGGCCCCGTCTGAGCCGAGCGCGAAGAGGCGCCGCGCCTCGTCGAGCGGCAGGCTCGCCTCGGCGGCGCGACGTCCCGTGGACGAGGGCGCGAGGGCGGTGATCCTCAAGGTCGAGACGATCGGGACCGGGCCGAGCGGCGAGAGCCGCGAGCGCGACGAGACGAGCGTCACGGTGTCTCCCGGCACGACGCCAAGCGGCCGGGCCTGGGCCACGTCGAGCACGAGCCCTTTCGTCCGCTCGCGGCCCACGACCTCCGCAGGAGCGGCGTCGCGCCCCATCGACACCCACACGCGGCCCCGCGCCACGGGTGAAACGGACACGACGCCGGGGACGGCGGCGAGCTTGCCGCCGATCCGGTCCGCGTCGTGGAACGGGCCGCGGCCTGCGGGCGTCACGAGGAGATGCGGCGTCTCGGCGAGGAGCCGGCTCCTCACGTGTGTCTGAAACCCCGCGAGAAGCGCGAGCGACACGACGAGCGCCGCGACGCCGAGTGCCAGCCCGCAAAAAGCCGCGAGCGCGACGACCCCCACCTGCGCGTCGCGCCGCGACGCAAGGAGGTATCTCCTGGCGAGAAAGAAAGAGATCACTTCGGTCGCATCAGCGGAAACAGGATGACGTCCCGGATGGACGGGGAGTCCGTGAAGAGCATCGCGAGGCGGTCGATGCCGACGCCTTCGCCCGCCGTGGGCGGCATCCCGTACGAAAGCGCCTCGACGTAGTCTTCGTCGTAGAGCATCGCCTCCTCATCGCCCTTGCCGCGCTCTTTCACCTGCGCGCGGAACTTCTCTGCCTGCTCGTCGGGGTCGTTCAGCTCGCAGAACCCGTTCGCGATCTCCATCCTCCCGATGAACAGCTCGAAGCGGTCGGCGGTATTCGGGTCGTCCGGTTTCGTCTTCGAGAGCGGCGAGATCTCGGCCGGATAGTCGATGATGTACGTCGGCTGAAGAAGCTTTTTCTCGACCACGGCGCCGAAGATCTCGGCGAGGAGCTTCCCCTTTGAATCGCCGAATCTCTCGAGCGACTCCACCCCGAATCGTTCTGCTGTTTTTCTTAGAAGGTGAAGATCGGAAAGAGCTTCCCGGGTGACGGAGATCGAAGAATCTCTTTCTCTTTCTTTCTTCCTTTCCCTGTCTGCTTCTTCCGCGTGCTCGAGGATCGCGTCGACCATGCTGACTCTCCTGAATGGCGCTTTCAAAGAAATCGTCTCTGTTCCCCACGGCAGTTCGGTCGTCCCGAGGATTTCCCGCGCGGCGCTCGTGAGGAGCTCCTCCGTGAGCGCCATCTGGTCGCGCGCGTCGGCATACGCCGTGTAGAACTCGAGCATCGTGAACTCGGGGTTGTGGTGGGTGGAGATGCCCTCGTTGCGGAAGTTGCGGTTGATCTCGTAGACCTTCGGGAAGCCGCCCACAACGAGGCGCTTCAGGTACAGCTCCGGGGCGATGCGCAGGAAGAGGTCGAGGTCGAGCGCATGGTGATGCGTCACGAACGGGCGCGCGGCTGCGCCGCCCGCGAGCGTCTGCATCATCGGCGTCTCCACCTCGACGAAGCCACGCGCGTCGAAGAAACGGCGGATGAACCCCACGATTTTCGCCCGGATCTCGAACGTGCGGCGCGTCTGGGGCGAGACGACGAGGTCGACGTAGCGCTGCCGGTACTTCCGCTCGACGTCCGTCAGGCCGTGCCACTTGTCGGGCAGCGGCCGCAGAGACTTCGAGAGGAAATCGAGGGAGCCCGCCCTCACGGACAGTTCCCCCGTGCGCGTCCGGAAGACCGATCCGGCGACTCCCACGTGGTCGCCGAGGTCGAGCTGCTCCAGAAGCTCCCAGTCGCCCGGGCGGAGCGCGTCCTTCTTCATGTAAGCCTGCACGTGGCGGGCGCCATCCGAGAGGTCGAGGAAGATCGCCTTCCCCATCTTGCGGATCGCGAGGATGCGGCCCGGCACGCGCACGAACCGATCGGCCTCGGGCGTGGCGTCGAGGGCGGCGGCGTCCTGGGACGACCATTTCGCGATGACGTCCGACACGAGATGCGTGGGATCCCAGCGATTCGGGTAGAGCGCGCGCCCGAGGGCGGCGATGCGCGCGCGCGATGCGCGGCGGTTCGCGATCTGCTCAGGGAGCTCGAGCTCCCTGCGAGGTTCCGGCGGGGCGGCGTTCTTCGGACTTTCGGCCATCGGGCCGATTAAACCATCGACGCGTCCGGCAGGGCTGTCACCCGGTGCTTCCCTGTCGCCGTCACTTGCCGCCCAGGGCGTCGTAGAGCAGCCAGAGGCCCGCGAACGCCCGGAGATGCCGGAAGCGCGAGCGCGTCAGGTGATTCCAGGGCTGGATGCCCTCCGACTCGGCTGCGGCGAGGGCCTGGCGGAAGAGGCCGTCGATCTCCCGGGCGTGCGCGAGGCACTTGCCCGTGGGCGCGAGCGTGCTCTCGGACGCCGACGACTCCCCCACTTCGCCGACGAGGTCGCGCAGCTTCTGCGCCTCCTCGTCCATCTTTTGCCGAAGGACGGCGGCGTTGAAGAAGAGGCGGTCTCGTTCGGCCGCAGGCGCTCCGTCCTTTCCTTTGCGCAGCATCCGGAGGGCCGACCGCACCTCCCAGGTCTCGAGCCGGGCTCCGTGCGCGGGCACGCCAGTCGGCGGATCCGACCGAACGAGATCCACGCTCGCGAAAAGCCGGCGGGCCGTCTCGGACGTGATGCGGTCCGTCTCGGCGCGCCAGTCGATCCCCGAGCCCGTGTCCCGGCGAATCGGCAGCGGCGTGGCGCCTTTCGACACGGCGTCCCTTTTCTTGCGGCCGCCCGTGCCGGCGGTCGAATCCGAGCCCACGTCGAACTCCTCCGCGGCCGCGGGATCGAGGTGCGCGAGAAGCTTGTGGAGCGATTCCTTCAGCCGCTTGACGTCGCGCGGGCGCACCCCGCGCCGGCGGCTCGCCTTCTCGAACTCGTCCTTGTCCTTGCGGAAGCGCTCGAGATCCTCGCGGAACTCGGGGCTCATGAAGCGCGCGTCCTGCTCGAGGTTCTTTTCCTTCTCGAGGACCTCGCGGGACGCCGACAGGATGCGCTTCTCCTCCTTCTTGTAGAGGAGCTGGAACTTCTTCTTCGCCGCGACATTCGACGACAGGATCGCCTGCATGACCTCGGAGTCGTAGAACGCCCTGCCCATCCGGTGCTTCAGCGTGCGGATGTTCTCGAGCGCCCTGCGCTTCGAGAGGTCCTCGAACCGTTCGCAGGCCTCGAGGTCGCGGCGCATGATGTCCAGAAGGGAGACGACGGACTTCACCTCGGCGGCGTCGGCCCGCGGCCGCACCATGAGAGAGAGGAGCGCCTTGCTCAGCTTCTGCAGCTCGGGGGCGGGCTTGAGCTCCGCCTCGCCCCCTTTTCCCGCCGTGGTGCCGAGGCGCGTCAGGAGGAAGTCCACCTTGTCCATCTCGTCGGGCGAAAGGGCGGGCGCGTAGTAATAGAACTTCAAGATCGAAAGGAGCAGCTCCTCGTCGCCGGCCTTCACGCGCTCGAAGAACTGGCGCATCGTGCTCGGGGAGATCTGGCGGTCGTTCTCGGCCAGCGTCGCGTGCAGCGTGTCGAGCTGGGCGTCGAGGCGCGCCATCGCCGCGCGCGTGTCGGCGGCGGGCTCGACGCCTTTCGTCTCCTTGATGCGCTTGATCTGCTCGTATAGGGGGGCGAAGGAGACCGCCGGCCCCGTGGCCCCGCGAAGGCTCGTGCGGTGCACGCCCTGGAGGAACTGGTGAAACGTCCAGAGGGCCTTGAACTTCGCGGAGAGCCGCGCGTAGGCCTGCGAGATCGCTTCGGGGTCGGGCGCAGTGCTGGTCACGTTTTTCGGATGATAATCTGACCGAGGTGATCGACCACATCCTGCTCTCCGAAGAGACGATCGCGAAGCGCCTCGATGTCCTCGCGAAAGAGATCGACGCCGCCTACGCGGGCAAGGATCTCCTCGCCGTCGGCATCCTGAAGGGCTCGGTGTTCTTCCTGACCGACCTCCTGAAGCGCCTCAAGGTGCCGGTCTCGGTCGACTTTCTTCAGGTGCGTTCCTATGCCGGAACGAGCTCGTCGGGAAACATCAACATCGTCCACGACCTCTCGATGGACGTGCTCGGCAGGGACGTCCTTCTCTTCGAGGACGTGATCGACACGGGGCTCACGCTCCGGAAAATCCTCGACCTCCTCGCCTCGCGCAAGCCCCGCTCGCTCCGCGTCGCTGCCCTCCTCAAGAAGAAGCTGCCCGAGAACCGTGACATCCGCACGGACTTCCTCGGGTTCGAGATCGGCCCCGAGTTCGTCGTGGGCTATGGCCTCGACCTCGACGAGAAGTACAGGAATCTGCCGCACGTGGCCGTATGGGATCCTACGCGATGAACCTGAAGACCATCTCCGTCGACAACGCCCCGAAAGCCATCGGCCCCTACGCGCAGGGCATCGTGGCCGGAGGCTTCCTCTTCACCGCCGGCCAGGTGGGCCTCGACCCGGCCACCATGAAGCTCGTCGAGGGCGACATCGCCGCCCAGACGCGGCGCGTCTTCGACAATCTCGAGGCCGTGCTCGCGGGCGCGGGCGCCACGCTCGCCGACGTCGTCCGCGCGGGCGTGTTTCTCGTCGACATGGCGGACTTCGCGAAGATGAATGAAGCCTTCACGGCCCGTTTCGGGTCTCATCGCCCGGCGCGCACGACCGTCGCCGTCGCGGCGCTTCCCGCTGGCGCCCGGGTGGAGATCGACCTCGTCGTTCGCGTAGGATAGGGGACCCGTCCGGACACTCCGGACGTCAAGGAGCCCCCATGCGCGCGAATCGCTGCCTCCCCGCTCTCGCCCTTCTTCTCTTTCTCCCCGCCCGCGCCGACGACGGCCCGGCCGCCAAGGCACCGGCCCAGGCCGATGTCAGGAAGGATCAAGAGCAGATGAGCTGCTGCGCCGGCGAGGAGAAGGTGAAGTGCCCGAAGGCGAAGGCCGCGGCTTCGTCGAAGAAGCCTGCAACGAAAACGGCCCCGGCGGCCGCGGCGACGACGGCGAAGCCCGAGGCCGCGGGCGCGGCCAACATGGTGGTCACGCGCGACCCGGAAACGGGCGAGCTGCGCAATGCGACGGCGGCCGAGCGCGAAAAACTCCTCGGCCGGCGCCCGCTGGCCACCCCTGAGCACAAGGT
>CABEAM010000104.1_pt1 | contig 45717 bp, 43 predicted proteins | sample 3132391 | NCBI WGS metagenome assembly CABEAM01 (sample SAMEA5534343, study PRJEB31848) | metagenome | biome: tundra; feature: field; material: soil | place: USA | collected 2013-05 | depth 0.45 m
GGGTGAACGGGGGACGCGCGTTCTCCGACACACCCGCCACGGCTCTCTTTCTCGGCGCGCTCGCGTGTCTCGCGACCGCCGAGGAGAGGCGCTCGCCGAACCAGACGCGCTGGCGCGACCTGGTCGCCGCCCGGCGCGCCCGACTTCTCGGGCTCGCGGCGGGGCTTCTCGCGGCCGCGGGCTTCGGCGTTCGGCCGCACCTCCTCCTCGCCTTCTTCCCGGTCCTTCTCGTCTCGATGTTGAGGCTCATGGTTCGGCGCGACCGGGCCGACGCGGCGTGGACGTTCGGCCTGTCCGCCTTCGCCGGCACAGCGGCGTGGTTCGTCTGGCTGTTCGCCCAGGCAGGCGGCGCGCCCGGGCTTCTCGCGTCGCTGTCCGAGCGCGCGGGCTTTCGTGCGCGCGCGTTCGCGACCGGCTCCGTTGGCTCGCTCCTCGACTCCTTCCTCGTGCGGGACTTTCTGTCGTGGCGGCGCGCGCTCGTCGTCCTCGCGATTGCGGCCGCGGGCCTCGTCGCGCTCGCGATGCGCAAGCGCCGTGGCTTTCTGGATCTCGTCCTCATTCTCGCGCCGACGTTTTTCTCGCTGTGGTTCCTCCACAGCCGTGCGATGTCCCGCTACTCGGTTCCGTTCGTGCTCGTTCTCGGCCTCGCGGTGGGTGCGGGGCTCGAGGCGCTCCTCCGACGGGGCGTCCTGGCCTTCGGCGCGGCCTGCCTCGCCGGGTTCTTCCTGGCTCGCGAGGCGTGGCCCCAGGTGCGCGTGAGCGCGCGCGAGGAGACGCCGCCTATCGCCGCCCTGCGCACGCTCGAGCGCTGGGTGCATTCCGGCCGCGAGACGATCGTGGCCGATGAAGATTTCCGTGCCTTCCTCAGGACCGAGCGCTGGGAAGGCCGCCTCGTCGCGTGGGGCTACATCGACGAGGAGCTCGTACAGGCGTCGCGCCAGATGAAGAAGCGGCTCGTGCGCCTCGCGGACTTCACGGGTGAGGTGGGTGCACCGACCCTGGTTGATCCGCTCTGGCGCTCCTACACGAAGAGCGGACGCGTCGCGGAGGCGCTCGGGAACGGGCGGCTCCTCGCCGTCGCTGTGCGCGATCCCGCGCCGCCGCTTTTCGGCCCGGGCTTCGGCGTGAAGGAGTCGGTGCTCGGCGAGCCCTCGTTTCGCTGGGCGGGCCCCGCCGCGCACCTGTACGTGCCGGCCGATCAGGGCCCGCTCTGCGCCGTGCTGTCGGGCGAGCGGCCCGGGGAAGTCGGCGAAACGACCCTGCGCGTGACGGAGGCGGGCTCGGGGCGACTGCTCCTCGAGCGCCGGATCGCGCCTGGTCCGTTCGACCTCGCGATCGTGCCGCGCGCGATCTTTGGGCCGATGCCGGGACCATCGGAGTACGTCCTGTCGTGCGACCGGCCGAAGGACTTGCCCCCGCTCGAAGGCGCGCAGCGGCCCGCAAAAGGCTGTTTCACGATTCGCGAGGCGACGTATTCCCACGCGCCGGAAGCGCTCTGGCCGAGGCAGGGGCCCCGGCTCGTGGCTGACATCGGCGCGCCCGACGACGGTCGCTTCGACCCGGAAGGCTTCTTCTCACGCGAGAAGATCTCGGACACGGGGCTCGATCTGCGCTGGACGACAGCCACCGCGTCGATCGTCTTCTCTCCCGTGCCGGGCTTCCGTCCGTCGCGGCTCGTCCTGCGCGCGCGCGCCGTGGCGGTGCCCGTCGACGTCGACGTGTCGGTCGGTGACGTGCCGGCCGGCTCCGTCCGCGTGACCGTGGGCCTCGCGGAGGTGTCCTGCCCGCTGCCGCCAGACGCCCGGCGCGCCCTCGCGGGCCCGGAGCCCGTACGGCTGTGGTTCCACGCGCCGACGACGATTCCGAAGGACGCCGGCAAGGGAGACGACACGCGCGCGCTCGGGATCGGCGTGGACCGCGTTTCGCTGGAGTAAACGGAAAAAGGGATCGAGGAAGATTCAGCGGCCCTTCGCTTCGGGATAAGAATCTCTCAGAACGGACAGAAACGCCCCGACGAACAGGGCCAGTCCCAACAGCCCGAGGCCGATCTCCCAGGTCTCTTTCCCTTCGAGGAAATTTCTTCCTCTCCCCGCGAAGAGTCCGACGAAGAGCACCGCCCCCGCCCAGAGCAGCAGCAGGAATCGCAGCTTGCTCGCGATGCGCCGGCGAAGCTCGGGAAAGAAAAGCAGGACGAGCGGCGCCCCGACCACGAGGATCAGGAGCGCCGCGCGCTTCACGATGTGCTCAGGAGTTGTCTCCGCGGGCTCGGGCCTGCTGGAGAACCGAGTGATGCCGGCCGTAGCCGAAGTAGATGAAGAACCCGATCGCCAGCCAGATGATGAGCCGCCACCAGTTCTCGGCGGGGAGAGAGAACATCAGGAGCGTGCAGGTGAGGATGCCGAGAATGGGCGTGAGGGGCACGAAGGGCGCCTTGAACGGCCGGGGCGCCTTCGGGTTCGTGCGCCGCATGATGAGAACGGCCGCGCAAACGACGACGAACGCGAAAAGTGTTCCGATGTTCACGAGCTCCGCCAGAACGCGCAGAGGCAGGAAAGCCCCGAGAGTGGCCACGAAGATTCCTGTGATGATGGTCGACTTCCAGGGAGTCCTGAACCTCTCATGGATCGCGCCGAAAAAACTCCGGGGCACGAGGCCGTCGCGCGCCATCGCCAGGATGACGCGCGGCTGGCTGAGCATCATGACGAGGAGCACCGAGGTGATGCCCGCGATAGCTCCGAGAGAGATCAGAAACTGCGCCCACGGCAGCCCGACCTGCCGGAAAGCGTCCGAGACGGGAGCGTCGATGTTGATCTTGTTATAGGGAACCATGCCGGTGAGGACCGCCGCCACGGCGATGTAAAGAACCGTACAGAGGACGAGCGACGTCACGATGCCGATGGGGACGTCGCGCTTCGGGTTCTTGGCCTCCTCGGCGTGAGTCGATACCGAATCGAAGCCGATGTATGCGAAGAAGATCGTCGCCGCGCCCGCGAGCATGCCAAGGGGCTCGCCGCCCGCCCCGGTCTGCCCGAACAAGGTCTTTCCGAAGAAGCTCACGCCGGTGAGGCCGAAGGGAGCAAAGGGCTTCCAGTTTGCCGGGTTGACGTAGAAGGCGCCGACGATGATCACGAAGAAGACGATGATCAGCTTGACGATGACCATCGTCGCGTTGAAGCTCGCGCTCTCCCTGATCCCCTTCACGAGGATGACCGTCACGATGAGCGTGATGATGATAGCGGGAAGATCGAGCACCGTGCCGGTCGAGACGAAATGCCCGAGCTTCGGATCGTAATCGAACGGCGCCGTGGAGAACACGTGGGGAATCTTGAATCCCAGGATTCCTATGAAGTCCTGAAAGTAATGCGACCATCCATGCGCGACGGTGGCGGAACCGACGGCGTATTCGAGAATGAGGTCCCACCCGATGATCCAGGCGGCGAGCTCTCCCAGCGTCGCGTAGGCATAGGTGTAGGCCGAGCCCGCCACGGGCACCATCGAGGCGAATTCGGCATAGCACAGCGCCGCGAAAATGCAGGCGATTCCGGCCGATACGAACGACAGCATCAGAGCCGGCCCGGTCTTGTCGTGGGCCGCCTGGCCCGTGAGCACGAAGATGCCGGTGCCGATGATCGCACCGACTCCGAGGCTCGTGAGTTGCACCGGCCCCAGAATGCGACGCAGCCGGTTCTCTCCCCTCATCTCCTCCATGAGGCGTTCCATGGATTTCGTCGCAAAGAGCGGGTTCTGAGGCACGTTTCGCCCTCCTGTCCGCACTGCGCGGCGCCTCGATTGTTTCGCGGAAGATACACCAGAGGCCGCTTAGAATGTCGACGCAGGGAGCATGCATGACGGTTTCTCACCCGCCGGCCCTCGCGCCGGGCGACATTGCGGACGAGTTCCGCTCTTCAGTCAAGACCTACGGGGCGAAAACGCCGCTCGCGGGCGTGAAGATCCACCGCCTCACGCGGCACGTGGATGACCGCGGGTTCTTACAGGAGATCTACCGCGCGCAGGCGGACCATCCGGGCAGCGAAGGCCTCGCCGAGTTCTTCCGGGACGTCGCCGTCGCCCAGATCAACTTCACGATCGTGAATGCCGAGAACCACATCAAAGGCCTGCACTACCACCTCAAACAGCAGGACGTCTGGTTCTGCCCGCATCCGTCGAAGGCGAAGTTCGTCCTGTTCGACGTGCGCAAGGATTCGCCGACGTCCGGCAAGACGCAGGTCGTCGTGGCCGGGGACGGGCACGACCTCCTCGTCCGCATCCCGGAAGGCGTCGCGCACGGCTATCGGCCGCTCACGAATCCCTGCGCGCTCTTCTACATCGTGACGCGCACGTTCGACGCGAAGGACCCCGACGAATGGCGCATCGCCTGGGACCATCCCGCCGTGAAAGACCTCTGGGACGTTCCGAACGGCTGATCGCCCGGAGGCCGCGTTTCAGCGCTTCTCGCGGACCGTCAGGACAGGCACGGGGCAGAGGCGCACGACGCGTTCGGCCGTGGAGCCGAGGAGGAGCTTCTCGAGCGCGTTGCGGCCGTGCGTGCCGAGGACGACGAGCGACGCCTTCGTCTTCACGGCCGTCTCGACGATCGCGTCCGACGGGCGGCCCCACAGGAACTCGGACGTCGCGGACACGCCGCGCTTTTCGGCGGAGGCGACGGCGGCCGCGAGGCGCTTTCTCGTGGCTTCTTCCCATTCCTTCTGCGTCGACACATCGAGATAAGGGAGCGCGCCCGCCACGTCGAATGCCTGCACGGGCTCGATGAGCACGTGCACGAGGTGAATTTTCGCGCCCTGCGAGGCCGCGAGTGACGCGGCGAACGAAAATGCCCGCGCGGCACAGACGGAGAAATCCGTCCCGACGAGGATGTTCGTGAGGAAAGGAGCGGCTTTCTTCAACATCGCGATCACCTCTTCTGTTCGAACCGGCGCCGCTTCAAAGCCGCGACGGCGGCGCCGATCTCTGCGGACGAGGGCTTCAGGGGGAAGGACGCCCCGCGGCGGTAGAGTGAAATCCCGTCCACGAACGTCGCGACAACGTGCGACCGGTCCATGCTGTAAACGATAGGCCCGTACGGGTCGTCGCGCCAGGTCGTCGGCTCGGCGAAACCCGAGCCTGGGTCCAGAAGCAGGAGATCGGCACGGCGCCCTCTTTCGAGCGTGCCCGTGGGGAGGCCGAGCGCCGAGGCGCCTTCGGCCGTCGCCATCCGTACGACGTCCCAGGCGGAAAGCGCGCCGGGGCCGAGGCGGACTTTCGGGAGCAGCGCGGCGAGGCGCATCTCCGTGAACGCGTCGAGCCGGTCGTTGCACGGTGCGCCGTCCGCGCCGAGCGTCACGCGGATGCCCTGCGCGCGGTATTCCGGCACCGGACAGACGCCGGAGGCGAGTTTCAGGTTCGACGACGGGCAGTGCGCGACCGTCGTGCCGCGCGCGGCGAGAAGCGCGCGCTCGGCCTCGTCCGTGTGGATGACGTGCGCGAGGACGACGTGGCTTCCGGAGATTCCGACGTCGTCGAGATAAGCCACGTTGCGCTTCCCGGTCCTCTGCATGACGAGCGCGACCTCTTCCGCGTTCTCGGAGGCGTGCGTGTGGACGAGAAAGCCGTTCGAGAGAGCGCGCGCGGCGGCGCCCCTGAGGAGGCGGTCCGTGCACGAGACGGCGAAGCGCGGGCAATAAGCCACGCGCAGCTTGCCGCCCGCCGCGCCGTGCCATTTCTTCGCGAGGCGCTCCACCTCCTCGAGAGATTCGTCCGTGCCCGCGCGCAGGTCCTCCGGGTTCGTCGCCGGGTCGTCCATGAGCGCGTTTCCGCTCGTGACGCGCAGGCCCGAAGCTTCCGCCGCGCGAAACACGGCGTCCGTGTGGCGCACCGTGCCCATGTCGAGAATCGCGGTCGTGCCGCCCGCAAGGAGCTCCGCGAGACCGAGCCGTGCCGAGACCTCGAGCGTCGCCTCGTCGTGCGCCGCCTCGCCCGGCCAGACATGCATCCTCAGCCACGGGAGGAGCGGCAGGTCGTCCGGGCCGTTCCTGAGCAGCGTCTGGCAGAGATGGATGTGCGTCTGGACGAATCCCGGCAGGAGCCAGAGGCCGCGCGCGTCCAGGCGCTCGAGCGGCCGTCCCGCGGCCGCGATCTCACGCGCGCGGCGCTCCGCGTCGCCGTGGAGAGCCGTGATCACGCCGTCTTCAACGAACACATGCCCGCCGGCCGTCACGTCCGAGGGCCTGGTCATCCCGATGACGAGCGCGTTCTCGACGAAAAGGGGAGTCACCGGGGGATTATCTTCTTCCTACGCCAGGATCGCCCCTTCGTGCGCGAGCAGCCAGCGCTTTCGCGGAATTCCTCCGCCATAGCCGGCGAGCTTTCCGTCCGATGCGATGACGCGGTGGCACGGCACGACGACCGAGACGGGATTCCGCGCGTTCGCGCCCGCGACCGCGCGCACGGCGGAAGGTTTGCCGACGGCGCGCGCGAGCTGCGCGTAAGACAGCGTCGCGCCGGCCGGGATCTTCCGCAAGCGCGACCAGACTTTCTCCTGGAACGACGTCCCGTCCGTGTCGATCTCGAGCACGTCCAAAGCGCCGAGGTCGCCGTCGAGATAGCGCCGGAGCGCACGGCCGGCCGGCCCGCCGTTCGCATCCGGCGTGAGCTCGAGAGCGCCGAAGCGCTTCTCGAGCTCTTTCTGGAGCCGCGGCCAGTGGTCTTTGAACGAGAGCGCGACGAGCCGCTCGCCGCGGCGTGCGAACACAATCGCGCCCGCGGGCGTGTCGATTTCCGTGACGAAGAGACGGGTGGCGTTCATCTAGGTCTCCTTCCTGATGGCGGGAGCGGCGAGTGAATTCCAGAGGTGTAACGTCGCATAGGCGCGGAACGGGCTCCACGACGCCGCGCGCGCGCGGAGCGTCGGCGCGTCCGCGGGAGCGCCCGCCGCTTCGAGCGCGCGACGAAGCCCGAGATCTCCCGCGGGGAACGCGTCCGGTTCGCCGAACGCGCGGAGCGCCACGTATTGCGCCGTCCACGGCCCGATTCCTCTCAGCGCGCAGAGGCGCTGCTCGAGATCGTCCAGGCCGCGGGGAGCGGCGAGCTCGACCTTCCTCGTGTGAACGGCGAGAGCGAGCGTCCGGATCGCGTTCGCGCGCGCGCGGGGAACGCCGATCCCGGACAGGTCCGCCGCGGCGAGGACGGCAGGCGACGGAAACACGTGCGTCAAGCCGTCCGCGCCCCCGCTCGGGAGCGGTCGCCCGAACGCCGCGACGAGCCGGCCCGCGAGCGTCCGCGCGCCGCGCACGGAAACCTGCTGGCCGAGGATCGCGCGAACAGCGATCTCGAAAGGATCCCACGCACCCGGTACACGGAGACCGGGGCGGGCCGCAACGAGCGGCGCGAGGAGCGGATCGCGGCGCAGCACGGCGCCGATCGCGAGCGGGTCCGCGTCGACGTCGAAGATGCGCCCCGCACGGCGCACGAGATCGAGGAGGTCCGGCCCCGGCGGAAGATCGAGCGTGAGAGCGAGAAAGTTTCTCCCCTCCTCGTACGACACGCCGAGAACACCCGCGCGTCCGCGGCTTTCGATCGTGCGGAAGTAGGCGTGACCGCGGACGGTTTCGACTCCCGGAAGGGCGCGTTCTTTTAGGAAGGAAAAAAGCGACACCGCATCGAACGGGAGCCTCATCGGGAGCGTCAGCCGGACGACGTGCCCGCCGGGCCCGTTCTTCACCGTTGCGCCCGCCAGGGGTCTCGTTTCTCCTCGTAGCTCGCGCGGGGCGCGATGAAACGTCGCGCGGATCGCATCGTTGAACCGGCGCACGCTTTCGAAGCCGGCCGCGAACGCGACTTCGGCAATTGGAAGCGACGTCTCATCCAGCAGGCGGCGCGCGAAGTGGACGCGGTGCGTGCGTTGAAGCGAAGCGGGAGAGGCGCCGACGTGCTCCGCGAAAAGCCGCCGCAAGTGCCGCGAGCCGAGTCCGAGGCATTCCGAAAGAGCTTCCACGGATTCGTGCCCATCGCCGTCGAAAATCCGTTTCAACGCGCGCGAAACCGTCGCGGACGTCCCGTCCCACACGGGCGAGCCGGGCGCAGTCTCCGGCCGGCACCGCCGACACGGGCGGAATCCGGCGTCTTCCGCGGCCGCGGCGTACGCGTAAAAGCGCATGTTCTTCGGTTTTGGGAGAGGCGCGGGGCAGCCGGGCCGGCAATAGACGCGCGTCGTCACGACGCCGACGAAGAACCGGCCCGAAAAGCGGGCGTCCCGGCTCAGAATGGCCTGTACGCAGGCGGCATTCTCGAGGTCCACGCCGGGAATCTACTCCCCGGCCGGCGGAAAACTAGCCGTTTTCGGACATGGCTCTTCCCGGGGATTTAGGAAGCGGGCGGTTCCGGCGGGACGGGGGAATCCGGCAGATCGGCCGCGGGCGCACCGCCGAGGCCGATGCGATCCGCGATCGGAACCTGCGCAGCGAGGACGAGCGCGACGAGCTCGGGAACCGGCAGGCCCCATTCCTCCGCGCCGCGCGTCACGTAATTCCGGTCCACGGAACGCGCGAAGGACTTTTCCTTGAGCCGCTTGAGGACGGACTCGACGGGCACGTCCGCGATCTTCTTCGTCGGGCGGATGAGCGCGCACGCCCCGGCGAAGCCCGTCAGCTCGTCCGCGGCGAGGATCGCCTTCTCCATCGGCGTCTTCCGCTCGATGTTCGTGTAGAACGCATGTCCGCCGACCGCGCGGATGATCTCCTCCGGCCAGCCGCGCTCTCTCAGGATCTCCATGCCGCGCCACACGTGATCCTGCTCCGTCGGGTACTTCTCGTAATCGAAGTCGTGGAGCATCCCGACGAGCCCCCAGATTTCAATCGCCGCGGTGTCCGTCACTCCCGAGGACCGCGCGAGGTGCCGCATCGTCGCTTCCACCGCGAGCGCGTGGCGGCGGAGCGGCTGCGATTGCGTGAATTCCGTGAGGAGGGCCCATGCGGCCTCGCGCGAGGGCGTCTTCATGAATGCAATCCTCGCATCAGCGGCGCCCCCGAGAAAGCTATTATAAATAGGACTGATTAGTCGTTAATATAATCCCTGCACAGTTTCTTGTGCATTTCTCCTCATTTTCATGGAAGAATTTCCTTTCTGACCTCAGAATCCGCGCGGCGAACGCCAATTTCGAAAAGAAGAAAGGGAAACCGAGATGGGCATGAAGGCGGTGGAGATCCTCAAAGAGTGCGACAAGCAAGGCGCGCGGTTCCTGCGCCTCCAGTTCACGGACATCCTCGGAATCATCAAGAACGTGGAGGTCCCCCGGTCGCAGTTCGAGAAGGCGCTCGACGGCGAGATCCAGTTCGACGGCTCTTCAATCGAGGGCTTCACGCGAATCGAGGAATCCGACATGGGCCTCGTGCCCGACCTCGACACGTTCCGCGTCTTCCCGTTCCCGCACCCGAACGGAAAGGTCGCCCGCCTCGTCTGCGACGTCATCGAGCCGGACGGCAAGCCCTTCGCTGGCTGCCCGCGCCAGACGCTGAAGCGTCAAATGGACAAGGCGAAGGCTCTCGGCTACACGCTCATGACCGGGCCCGAGGCGGAGTTCTTCCTTTTCCGCCGCGACGCGAACGGCGACCCGATCGTCGACACGCATGACCAGGGCGGCTACTTCGACCTCACGCCCGTGGACCGCGGCGAAGAAGCGCGGCGCGACATCGTCGTCGCGCTCGAGGCGATGGGCTTCGAGGTCGAGGCGGCGCATCACGAGGTCGCTCCCGGCCAGCACGAGATCGACTTCAAGTACGGCGACGCGGTCACGACGGCGGACCAGGTCACGACGTTCAAGCTCATCGTGAAAAAGGTCGCGCTCGACCACGGCCTCCACGCGACGTTCATGCCAAAGCCCATTTTCGGCGTGAACGGCTCTGGCATGCACGTCCACCAGTCGCTCATCACGGGCTCCGGCGCGTCCATGAAGAACGCGTTCTTCGATGCGAAGGCGAAGTACCAGCTCTCCGGCCTCGCGATGAACTACATCGGCGGCATCCTGAAGCACGCGCGCGCGATCGCCGCCATCACGAACCCGCTCGTGAACTCGTACAAGCGGCTCGTGCCCGGCTACGAAGCGCCCGTGAACGTCGCGTGGTCCGAACGCAACCGCTCGCCGATGGTGCGCATCCCGGCGCGCCGCGGCATGGGCACGCGTTGCGAGGTGCGGATGCCGGACCCGTCGTGCAACCCGTACCTCGCGTTCACCGTCATGCTCGCGGCGGGCCTCGATGGCATCAAGAACAAGCTCGACGCGGGCGAGCCCGTGAACCAGAACGTTTTCGAGATGTCGGCACGCGAGAAGAAACGCCTGAAGATCGACGTCCTCCCCGGAAACCTCTCCGAGGCGCTCGACTGCTTCGAGAAGGACGACGTCCTCAAGAACGCGCTCGGCGAGCACGTCGTCGAGAAATTCGTCGAGGCCAAGCGCTCCGAGTGGCAGACGTACATCGCGTGCGTCCACCCCTGGGAAGTGGACCGCTACCTCCAGGCATACTGACGAGCCGTCCCCCCGGACGCCGGCGCGGGCCCCGCGGCCCGCCCGCGGCCGCGTCACGAGACGAACATCGCGTCGCCATAGCTGAAGAAACGGTAGCCCTTCGCGACGGCCTCCCGATAGGCGGCGAGGACGTGCTCCTTGCCCGCGAACGCCGAGACGAGCATGAGGAGCGTCGAGCGGGGCAGGTGGAAGTTCGTCAGGAGCGCATCCACGACGTGGAACGTCGCGCCCGGCACGAGGAAGAGGTCCGTCTCGAACGCGCCGGCGGCGACGACGCCGGCGTGCGCGCGAGCCGACGCTTCGAGCGCGCGCACGGACGTCGTGCCGACCGCGGCGACGCGACGCCCTTCGCGTTTCGCCCGGTTCACGCGTTCGGCGGTGTCCGCGGGGATCTCCGCGCGCTCGAAGTCCATCCGGTGCTCTTCGACGCGAGCCGCCTTCACGGGCTTGAACGTGCCGAGGCCGACGTGCAGGGTCACGCGCGCGATCTCGACGCCCCGCGCGGCGACGGCGGCGAGCAGCTCATGGGTGAAGTGGAGGCCCGCGGTCGGCGCCGCGATCGCGCCGGGGCGATCCGCGAAGACGGTCTGGTAGTCGATCGCGTCCTGCGCGTCCGCGACGCCGCCAGGGCGGTGGATGTACGGCGGCAGGGGAGCGGAGCCGAGAGACGTCAGGTCGTCGAGGAGAGAAGACGTTTTGCTCCCGTGCTTTTCGAAACGGAGAACGTAAAGGCCGCCTTCGGAGCGAATCGTTTCGCTGTCTTTCTTAGAAGGTAAATGTGCGTCCGGCTCCGCCGTCCATCCACCTTCGAAAAAAAACTTCCTCCCGGCCTTCACCCGTCTTCCCGGCTTCGCGAGACAGCGCCAAAGCTCGGGACCAGTCGCAGACTCTCCCGGCTCCTCTCCCCGGACTCTCTCGACCAGAAGGAACTCCGTTCTTCGTCCCTTCTCGTCCGTCCCGAAAATCCGCGCCGGGATGACTTTCGTGTCGTTCAGGACGAGGACGTCGCCCGCGTGCAGAAGCGACGGGAGGTCGGCGACGAAGCGGTGTGCGCGTGCGCCCGTCGCGCGGTCGAGCGTCAGAAGCCGCGCGGCGCCACGCGGCGCGGGCCGCTGGGCGATGTATTCGGGCGGCAGCACGAAGTCGAAATCCGCGACGTCCATCCGGCGCATTTTGCACGGCCGCTGTGCGAGACTGACGCAATGCGGTCGAGGTCCGGAGCCGTCGTGGGGCTCTACGCCCTTCTGGCGCTTCTCGCCGTGCCGGTCTTCCCGCACTTTCTCTCGCCGAACGAATTCACGCGCTGGGCGCTCGCCGCGTCGCTCGTCGAGCGCGGCACGCCGGAGATCTCCTCCGTCCTTCCGCTCCTCGGGCCGGTCTTCGAGGACGTCTCGGAGAAGGACGGGCGCGTCTACTCGAACAAGGCGCCCGGCGCCGCGCTCGTCGCGCTGCCGGGGTACCTTTTCGCACGCCCGTTCTCGGGGCCGCCCTCGCCTTCCTCGATGCGCCCGGTCCTGTGGGCGATGCGCCTCTTCGGCGCGACGCTGCCCGCGGTGCTCCTCGCGCTCGTCCTCTTCCACGCGGCCGTGCGTTTTGGGGCTTCTCCCTCGCGCGCCGCGAGCGCGGCGTTCGCGCTCCTATTCGCGACGCCGCTCTTCACCTACGGCCTGCTTCTCTTTTCGCACGCCCTCGTGGCGGCGTGCCTCTTCGGTGGATGGGTCGCGCTCTTTTTCCCGGGAGATCCCTCGCGCTCGTTCCGCCGCGATTTCGCCGCGGGCGCGCTCCTCGGTCTCGCCGTGATCTCGGAGTACCCGGCGGCGGTGCCGGCGGGCGTGCTCGCCCTCTGCGCGGTCATTCCCGCACCTCGGCGCGCTCTCGCCCTCGCCGCCGGGGGCGCTCCCTTCGCCGTCGCGCTCGGCGCGTACGATCTCGCCTGCTTCGGTGGAGTCTTCGAGCTGTCCTCCGCTCACGAGCGCGCGTCTCTCTTCCGGTCACTCGCGTCGGCAGGCCTTTTCGGCATCTCCCTGCCGTCTCCGGAAATCGTGCTTCGCCTGCTCGCGGACCCGTCGAAGGGTCTTCTCGTTTTCTCGCCGTTTCTCCTGCTTTGGCCCGGAGCGTTTCGCTCGTCCCGCGCCGCCTTGCCTTTCGGAGGCCGCCTCGCGCTCGTGCTCGCCCCTCTCTCGCTGCTCCTTCTTTATGCGGGCTACCCGAACTGGCACGGCGGCTTCACGGTGGGGCCACGGTATCTCGTCGCGGCGCTGCCGTTCCTCGTTTTCCCGTTTGCATTCGGAGAGGGGGGATTTCTCGAGAGCGCGCTCGTCGGTGCCTCGACGCTCGCCGTTTGCGCGACGACGCTCGCGTTTCCGTTCGTTCCTCCCGGGTTCGCGTTGCCCTGGGGTTCGTTTGCGGAGTTTTTCTTCGAAAGGGGATTGACGGGACCGAATGCGCTGCATCTCGTCGCGCCCGTGGCGGCGCGCTTCGTGCTGCCGGCTCTCGTGTGTATCGCCGCCTGTTTTTTCTTGGAAGGGAAGAGGGAAGAGAAGAGGGACGGGAGGCGGAGGGCGGCGCTCGCTTTCTTCCTCGGCGTCGCGGCGTGCGCGGCTGTCGGCTGTCTTTCTTACCTTTCCAGGCCTGTTTCTCTTTCTCCGACTCCATCCCTCCTCCTCCAGCGCGCGTACATCGCGGACGTCTACTTCGAGCGGCACGGAATGCTCGAGGAGGAGATCGCCCGGACGGGATCCCCGCAGCCGCGTCTCCTCGCCCGGCGCGAGCGGGAGCTCGCGCTCCCCCCGCCGCCCTGGCCATTCATGCCGGCGTCACGCTGATCGAAGGGAGCGCGCTACCGCGACGGCGAAGGGCGGACATCAGCGTGGCTATGTTAAGAGGTCCGTTTGACGCCGCCGAAACGGTTGTATAAGGTCCGCGCGCTCATGGGAGAAGCCGCAGGAACCTACCGGAAGCTCCGGCTGCTCGACGGCGCCGGCCAGGGGCGGGCGATCGCCCGCATGGCCCGCGAGATCGTCGAGGCCGAAGGCGGGACCGACGGCTTCGTCCTGATCGGCATCCGCACGCGGGGAGTCCCGCTCGCGCGACGCCTCGCCGGCGAGATCGAGCGCATCGAGCGCGTGCGCATTCCCGTCGGGCTTCTCGACATCACGCTCTATCGGGACGACCTCTCCACGGTTGCGGCCTCGCCCGTCCTGAAGAAAACGGAGATTCCGTTCCCGGTGGAGAGCCGCACGGTCGTCCTGTGCGACGACGTGATCTACACGGGGCGCACGGTGCGCGCCGCGATGGACGCCATCCTCGACTTCGGCCGCCCGCGGAAGATCCTCCTCGCCGTCCTCGTCGACCGTGGCCGCCGGGAGCTGCCGATCGAGGCGCAGTTCGTGGGCAAGAGAGTCGCGACGTCGGCTACGGAGATCGTCTCCGTCACGTTCCAGGAGACGGACGGCGTCGACGACGTCTGGCTGCTCGACCGCGAGGCTTCGGCAAAGGCGGCGCGAAGAGCCCTCCGGCCGGCGGCGCGGAAGCGCCCGAAACGGCGTTCGAAGAAATAGGCGGTGCTCACGGCGTGACCACGAAGCGAAGCGAAACCCCGGAGTCCGCCGTCCCGCGCCCGCCGACGTTCTCCCGGAAGGACCTCCTCGACATCGAGTCGATCACCGAGGACGACATCCGGCTCGTCCTCGACACGGCCGAGTCGATGCGCGAGATCAACCAGCGCTCCATCAAGAAAGTCCCGGCCCTCCGCGGCAAGCTCGTCGCGAACCTCTTTTTCGAGAACTCCACGCGCACGCGCTTTTCGTTCGAGATCGCCGAGCGCCGTCTTTCCGCCGACTCGATCGCGCTCTCCGCCACAGGCACGTCGGTCGCGAAGGGCGAGACGCTCCTCGACACGGGGAGGAACCTCATGGCGATGGCGCCGGACGCGATCGTCATCCGCCACCAGCGCTCGGGAGCCCCGCACCTCTTGGCGCGGCACCTCCCGTGCGCGATCGTGAACGCGGGCGACGGCGCGCACGCACATCCCACGCAGGCCCTGCTCGACGCCTTCACGATCCGCCGCGCGAAAGGCTCGCTCGCGGGCCTGAGGGTTGCGATCTGCGGCGACGTCTCGCACAGCCGTGTCGCGCGCTCGAACGTGTCGCTTCTGACGAAGATGGGCGCGGGTGTCACGCTCTTCGGCCCGGCGACGCTCCTACCCGTCGAGATCGAGCGTACGGGCGCGCGCGTCGTGACGCGCGTCGAGGAGGCCGTCGAAGGGGCCGACGTTGTCATGATTCTGCGCGTCCAGAAGGAGCGCGGCGGCGGCCTCGGCTTCCCGTCCGACAAGGAGTACTTCGAGCTGTTCGGCTTGACGCCCGCACGGCGGCGCCTCGCGAAGAAAGACGCGATCGTGATGCACCCGGGCCCGATGAACCGCGGCGTCGAGATCGACTCCGCCGTCGCGGACGGGCCGGACTCGGTGATCCTCGACCAGGTGGAAAACGGCGTCGCGGTGCGCATGGCCGTGCTGTATCTCCTGATCGGAGCGAGCGGCGATGAGTGAGGCCGTCCTCCTCAAGGGCGGGCGCGTCGTGGACCCGTCGCGCAACCTCGACCAGACGCTCGACGTCCTCCTCCGCGACGGTGTCGTCGCGAAAGTGGACGAGAGAATCGCGGCAAAAGGGGCCGATGTCGTGGACGCCGCGGGCCTCGTCGTGGCGCCGGGCTTCGTGGATCTCCACACGCACCTCCGCGAGCCGGGCTTCGAGTACAAGGAGACCGTCGCGACCGGCACGCGAGCCGCGGCGGCGGGAGGCTTCACGACCGTGTGCGCGATGGCGAACACGCTGCCCGTGCTCGACGACGCACCGTCCGTGGCGTTCCTCGTTCGGCGCATTCGCGAGACCGCCGTCGTACGCGTCCACCCGATCGGCGCCGTCTCGAAAGGCCTCAAAGGCCTCACGCTCGCCGAGATCGGCTCGATGAAGGCCGAGGGCATCGTCGCCGTCTCCGACGACGGAAAGCCCATCGCGAACGGCATGCTCATGCGGCGCGCCCTCGAATACGCCTCGATGTTCGGCCTCCCCGTCGTCGTCCACGAGGAGGACCCGTCCCTGGTGGGCGATGGCGTCATGAACGAAGGCTGGGCCTCCACCCGCCTCGGATTGCCGGGCTGGCCGAACGTCGGCGAGTCCGCGATGGTCGCGCGCGACGTGCAGCTCGCGGCGCTCACGAAGGCGCGCCTTCACGTCGCCCACGTCTCCACGCGGGAGAGCCTCGAGGCGATCCGCGCCGCGCGGCGGGCCGGAGTCGCGGTGACGTGCGAGGTCACGCCACACCACCTCACGCTCACGGACGAGGACGTCGCGCGATCCGGCTACGACACGCGCTTCAAGATGAACCCGCCGCTCCGGTCCGAAGCCGACCGCGCGGCCCTCGTCGCCGCGCTCGTGGAAGGAACGATCGACGCCGTCGCGACCGATCACGCACCCCACCACGAGGACGAGAAAGCCCTCGAGTTCGAGGACGCGCCCTTCGGCGTGACGGGGCTCGAGACGGCCCTGCCGGTTCTCGTGGACGCGCTCCTCGTGCCGCGCGCGATCACGCTCCAACGCCTCGTCGACGTGCTGTCGACCGCGCCCGCGCGCGTCTTTTCTCTCCCGGGCGGCACGCTCGCGGAGGGGGCACCCGCCGACGTCGTTGTGTTCTCGACGACGAAGTCGACGCACGTCACGCGCGACGGCTTCGTGAGCCGTTCGAAGAACTCGCCGTGGACCGCGCGCACCCTGCGCGGGCGCGTGGAGCACACGTTCGTGGGCGGGCGTGAGGTCTTCGCGCGCGGCGCAGGCGCGGCGGAAGGGCCCCGTTGAGCGAGCCGTACTTGAAGCCCGTGTCCGCGGAGGTGCCGGTCGCCGCCGGGCGGCCGAAGCGGGTCGTCCTCGTGGACGAGTCCGCGCTCTACGCGGAGTCCTGGCGCGCGGTCCTCGCGTGCCGTTACGGGCCGGCCGTCTCCTTCGAGTTCTACCGGGATCCGATCGCGGCGCTCGACGCGCTCGGCCCCGACGTGAGCCTCCTCCTCGTCGACCTCGAGCTGCCGCTCTTCGGCGGACAGAAGATGTTCGAGCTCGCGAAGGGTCGCGGCGTCGCCTGCCGGCGGATCGTGATCCTCTCGAGCCGGCCCGCCGAGGACCTCCACCAGCTCTTTCCGGACGGGTGCTGCCTCGCGGTCATCAACAAGACCGAACCGAACCAGCAGAATGCCTTCCTCATGATCCTCGACTCGATCGTGAAGCGCCACTAGGCTCCGTGATGAGCCGCGCCGAGCGGTTCCACGTCACGTAGTTCCACGCCCACTGGACGAGAGTCAGGACCCGATTCCCGAATTGCACGAGATACATGAGGTGGATGAAGAGCCACGCGAGCGGCTGGAAGAGATGAAAGTTCCTCCGGTCGAGGACGGTGACCTCGACGGGGAGCGAGCGGAGGCGGCGGGCCGTGTACAGGCTGCCGAAGCCCCCGCCCACGATCACGACGCGAGGACGGGCCGCGTTCACTAGAATGGGATTCTAGGTGGTGTGATGAAAGAGCTCTGGTCGCGCGAGGACGAACGGGATCTCACCGAATTCCTCGATGCCGTGCGCGGCGACGATCTCGTCGGGGCGCTGTTCTCGATCGAGGGCACGCCTCCCGCCGGACGCCGCTCGGTCGAGTCGGTCCTCAACGCGGCCGCGGCCGTCGTGCGAGAGCGCACGGCCGGGACGCGCTCCTCGTTCCAGAAGGCGCGGCTTCTCGCGCGCGTTCTCTTCGAGGAGCTGGGATTCGTCGGCGACGAGGACGATTATTACGACCCACGCAACGTCCTCCTCGGCCCGCTCCTCGAGCGCCGCAAGGGAATGCCGATCCTCCTCTCGGTCCTCTGGATGGAGGTGGGCCGCCGCGCGGGGATCCCGGTCGCGGGGATCGGCCTTCCGGGTCATTTCATCGTACGCGTCGGGCCACCGCCTGGAACGCTCGCCGATCCCTTCGCGGGGGGCGTGCCGCTGACCGTGGACGACTGCCGGCGCAAGGTGAAGTCTCTCGCGGGCGGACGCGTCCCTTGGCGCGCGGAGTATCTCCGGCAGATGGAGCTTCCGGCGCTTCTCGAGCGCGTCCTGCGCAATCTGTCCGGCTGCCGGGAGCGAACCGGCGACGAGGCGGGCCGTTTTCGCGCCGTGACGTTTCTCTCGGCGCTGTGCCCGGACGAGCCGGAGAACCTCCTGTCGCGCGCCGAGCTCGCTGAGGAGCTGGGAGTTCGCGGGCTCGCCCGCGCGGTGTGGGCCGAGATCGTCGAGCGCTTCCCCGAATCGGTGCAGGCCCAGGCCGCGTCCGAGAAGATGGCGGAGGAGGACGAGCCGCCCGTGTTCCATTGAGCGGCATGCGCCCGATGGATGCCGCGATCGCCGCCGCGCGCGAGGCCGGAGAGGTCCTTCTCGGGCACTTCGGGCGGCTCGACCCCGCGCGCGTCGAGGAGAAGTCGAAGAATGACGTCGTCTCGATCGCGGACCGCGAGAGCGAGGCCGTCATCCGGCGCGTTCTCCTCGGCGCGTTTCCGGTCGATCGTTTTCTCGGCGAGGAGACGGGGCTCACGGGCGCGGACGAGACGGCTCCCTCGTGGATCGTCGACCCGCTCGACGGCACGGCGAACTTCGTGCGCGGCTTCCCGCACTGGGCCGTCTCGATCGCGCGCACCCGGGGCGGCCTCCTCGGCGCTCTCGAGGCCGTCGTCGTGTGGGATCCCGTCAAGAAGGATCTCTTCGCCGCCGAGGCGGGCGCGGGAGCGTTCCGCAACGGGCAGCGGCTGCGCGTGCCGCCGCGTCCGGACCTCGAGGGCGCGGCTCTCGCGACGGGCTTTCCGTTCCGCCAGCAGCATAAGATCGACCGGTATCTCTCGATCTTCCGGGCACTCTTCATGAAATCGCGCTCGATCCGCCGCGCCGGCAGCGCCGCGCTGGACCTCGCCTACGTCGCGGCCGGCATCTTCGACGGCTTCTTCGAGTTCGGCCTTTCGCCGTGGGACACGGCGGCCGGCGCGCTCCTCGTCGCGGAGGCGGGCGGCGTCGTGACGGACTTCGACGGCGGGGCGTCCTGGCGGACGCGCGGCAACGTCCTGGCGGCGACGCCCGGCGTCCACGCGGCGCTCCTCGAGGTCATGCGGGAGATCGGAGTCGAAGAGAAGGATCTATGAAGAGCAGGTCCTACCAGGGCAGGCCGCGGACCTCGCGCGCGCGACGGTAGACGGCCTCGTACTGCCCGGCCGAGCGGTCCCAGGAGAAGTCCTGCGCCATGCCGTTCGTGACGATGCGACGCCACGTCTCGCGATGGAAAAAGACGCTCTGGGCGAAGAGAACGATCGAGGCGAGCGCGTGCGGCGAAGCCTCGTCGAACGAGAAGCCGGTCGCGCGATCGAGGTTGCGGCCGTCGAAGCCGGTGACCGAGTCCGCGAGGCCGCCCGTCCTGCGCACGATCGGCGGCGTGCCGTAGGCGAGCGAATACATTTGGCTGAGGCCGCACGGCTCGAATCGCGAGGGCATGACGAACGCGTCCGCCCCGGCCTCGATCCGATGCGCGACCGGCTCGTCGTAGCCGACGAACGCCCGGAAGCGGCCGGGAGCGTGCGTCTCGAGGAGGCGCATCGCGCCCTCGAGTGCCGGCTCGCCGGAGCCCAGCATCGCGATACGGATTCCGCGCCGGATGAGCTCGGGCGCGGCCTCGAGCAGGAGGTCGAAGCCTTTCTGGTCCGTGAGGCGTCCGATCGCGCCGAGGATCATTGCGGGGTCGCCCGGCTCGAAGCCCGCGATCCGGCACAGCTCAGCGCGGCACTCGGCCTTCCCGCGCAGATCCTCGCGCTCGTAACGGGCGGGAAGGTGCGGGTCGTGCGCGGGGCTCCAGACCGCCGTGTCGACGCCGTTCAGGATCCCGACGACGCGATCCCCGCGGGCGTTGAGGACGGCATCGAGGCCGACGCCTCCCTCTTTCGTGCGGATCTCGTTCGCGTACGTGGGGGAGACGGCGGTGATCATGTCGGCGGCCACGATGGCGCCCTTGAGAAGGTTCACATCGCCGCCGAACTCGACGGCGCCGCCCGTCCACGCGGCATCGGGCAGGCCGAGGATGGGGAATTCCTCGCGGCCGTAGACGCCCTGGTAGCCGAGGTTGTGGATCGTGAGAACGGACGCGACATCGTCGAACCAGCGGTCGCGCCAGTTGCTCCACGCGCCGAGCATCGGGGCGAGCGCGGGATGCCAGTCGTGCGTGTGGAGGACTCGCGGCCGTCGGTCGAGCCTTTTCAGGGCCTCGATCGCGGCCCGGACGAATAGCGTGAAGCGCCAAAGCCCGTCGTCCCGGCCCTGGTGGTTCGGCGCGTAGATCTGGCGGCGGTGGAAGAGCGGGTCGTGCGCGACGAAGTAGACCGGCACGATGCTGCCGGGCAGCAGGTCCCAGAGGAGGCCCATCGTGTGCGAGCGCCCGAGAATCGAGACCTCGAATGGAGGCAGCGCAGCCTCGGGCCAGGTATCGCGGCGGCGGTACCAGCGCGCCGCCTCGAGGTGAAACGGCATGAACACGTCGACATCGTGTCCGCGCGCCGCGAGCGCCTTCGGAAGGGAGCCCACGACGTCTCCGAGGCCTCCCGTCTTCGCGAACGGGACGCACTCCGCTGCAAGGTGCGTGATACGCAGGGCAGCCTCAGTTCACGAGGACGTCCGCCGTGAGCGTCTGCGTGGACGTCGCGACGGAAATGCGTGCCGTGCCGCGCGCGACGCCCGTGACGGCGCCGTTTGAGACCGTGGCCGTCTTCGGGTCGGAAGACGTCCAGGCCAGCGCCGCGTCCTCGATGAGGACGCCCGTCTCGTCCCGGATCGTCGCCGTGATCCTCTGGGTCTCGCCCACCTTCAGGATCAGCGTGACGGGAGTCAGCTCGAACGCGGCGATCGCGCGGTGCAGGACCTTCACGTCGCACGCCGAGCTCACGTCGTTGCCGAGGCTCGCGATGATCGTCGTGCGGCCTTCGGCGGCGGCCGTCACGACTCCCTCCGCATCGACGGAGGCCACCTTCGGATCTCCCGAGAGCCACTTCGGCTTCAGAGGTGACGGGTTTCCCGTCGCGTCCCTGGTCTCGGCGAGAAGCGGCATCTTCGTGCCCGCCGGCCCGACGAGCGTCATGCGACTCGGAGAGACGGTGAGCGACGAGACGTCCATGACCTCCACGGCGGCGCTCGACGTGAGGTTCTGGAAGGTCGCGGTCATGATCGCGCGCCCGGGCGTGAGAGAGCGAACGACTCCGTTCGCGTCGATCGTCGCGACCTTTGGCTTGTCGGCGACCCAGACGGCGGTCAGGCCGGGCAGCGGGTTGCCTTTCTTGTCGGTGATCTCGTACTTGAGAGACTGGGTGCGACCCGGTCCGTAAAAGGTCACCTTGACCGGCGTGATGCGGAGGTCGGAGGGCTTGGGGCGGCACGCGGCGGCGGTCAGCATGGTCAGAGAAAGAACGAGGGCCTTTTCGGCAAGGCCCGTGAAACGCTTTTTCATCGCGGCGATTCTAGCGCGCGGGTGCCGTCAGTCCTGCGGGCAGCGGCTGGCTTTCCATGCGTTGCGCGATGAGCTCGGCGCGGTGCTCCCACGCCGCCGGATGCGCGCGGTACCACGCGGGACCGGGGATCAGGGCGGCGAGACGCGCCGCTTGTGGAGCCGAGAGGCGACTCGCGCTCACGCCGAAGAGCCCGCGTGACGCCGATTCGCAGCCATAGGTCGTCTCGCCGAACTCGATTGCCGAAAGATAGATCTCGAGGATCCGCGCCTTCGGTACGAGGAGGTCGAGAGCGGCGGCGAGGACGGCCTCGCGCCCCTTCCGCCACCAGGTGCGTTCACCCGTGAGCCACAGGTTCTTCACGAGCTGCTGCGTGAGTGTCGACGCGCCGCGAAGGCGTCTTCTGCGGCTCTGCGCGTGCGCCTGGTTCCACTGGCGGGCCGAAGAGACCGCCTCCCAATCGATGCCGTGGTGCTCGAAAAAACGGGAGTCTTCCGCGGCGAGGACCGCCCTGTAGACAGCGGGCGCGACCTGCCCGAGGCGAACGGGGCGCCGGTCGATCGCGTCGCTCCTGCCCTGTGCGTTGAGGTGCGCCTTCCGGGACTCGATGAACGCGGTCGTTTTCGGGTCGCGCCAGCGAAGGAGAAGGATCGAGGGAAGAGGGATGAAGACGAGAAAGAAGAAAAAGCTGCTGAGAAAGATGAACAGGAAGGCGCCGCGGCGCGAGAGCGGCCATTTCGCAGTCCCGGGCCCGCCCGAGCTCCTTTCAGAAGAAATTTCCGGGCTCTCGTCGATCGTCTTCAGCCGAGGACTTCCGTCAGGGCCGCTCGGAGCCGCTGGACGCCGAGCGCCGCCTCGTCCCGCGTGAGCGTGAGCGGGGGGCGCAGCCGGATCGCGCGCTCGCCCGAAGGCAGCGCCATCACGTTGTGTTTCTGGAGCCAGCAGGAGAGGACGCCGCCCCGCGCCTTCCCGTCGGGAAGGTCGAACGCGATGAAAAGGCCGCGCCCCCTCACGTTCGTCATCTTTCCGGGGAATTCCGACGCGACTTCGTTGAGCTTGCGGAGCAGGAGCTCGCCCGTCGTCTTCGCGTTCTCGACGAGCTTCTCCTCGGCCATGATCTCGAGGAACTTGCGGCAGCGCACCATGTCGACGAGGTTCCCGCCCCACGTGGAGTTGATGCGAGAAGAGACCGTGAAGACGTTGTCCTTCTCCTCGAGGATGCGCTCGTTCGAGGCGAAGCCGCAGACCTGCGTCTTCTTGCCGAACGAGAAGAGATCGGGCGTGACGCCGAGACCCTGGAAGGCCCACATCGTCCCGGTCAGGCCCATGCCGGTCTGCACCTCGTCGAAAATGAGCAGCATGTCGTGCTCGTCGCAGAGCGCGCGCACCCGGGCGAGGAATTCGGGACGAAAGTGGTTGTCGCCGCCTTCTCCCTGGATCGGCTCGAGGATGAACGCGGCGATGTCGTCGCCGTTCTCGTGAATCGCCCGCTCGATCTGCGCGATCGAGAGGTTCTCGAGGGCGATCGTCGCCGCGAGGCTCTCCGGGGTGAGGGGAAACGTGAGCTTCGGGTTCACGACGCGCGGCCAGTCGAACTTCGGGAAGTACATCGTCTTCCGCGGATCGCTCGTGTTCGTGAGGGAGAGCGTGTAGCCGCTGCGGCCGTGAAAAGCCTGCTCGAGGTGCAGGACCTTCGTCCCCACCTCGCGCCGGTGGCCTTTGCGGAAGTTCCGGCGCACCTTCCAGTCGAAAGCGGCCTTGAGCGCGTTCTCGACCGCGAGGGCGCCGCCCTCGACGAAGAACATGTGCCCCGCGTGAGACTCGGGCACGCCGAGCCGCGCGAACGTCTCGACGAAGGACGCCATCTGCTCGGTGTAAATGTCGCTGTTCGCCGGCTTCGTGACGGCGCTCCACGCGAGCTCGTCGAGGAATTCCGGCGTCGTCATCTTCGGGTGCGCGTAGCCGATCGGGCAGGTCGCGAAATGCGAGAAGAAGTCCAGGATCTCGACTCCGCGGAGGGAGTCGCGGAGGAAGTTGCCGCGCGATACCTTGAGGTCCATGACCATGTGGTAGCCGTCGACGAGCATGTGTTTCGACAGGGACTCGAGGACGGTCTTCGCCGGGACGGGGGGCCTCACGGAGGAGGAGGGGAGAGCCATAAAAGGCATGATAACTCTTCCCCGTGAACTGCGTAAGGCATTGAAATGAAGGGCCTTGAGGCCGGCAATCAGGTCTTCAGGATCACCGTCGAGCCGCCTTCCCTTGCGGGAGCCATCTCCGCGGCGACGACGCAGTTCTTTCCCTTCGTCTTCGCGGCGTAAAGGGCGGAATCCGCCTTCTTGAGGATCTCGTTCTTCTGCTCGGCGACCGGCCGGGACGTGTCCACGTGGGCGCGATACGTGGCCACGCCCACGGACATCGTGACGACGTTCTTGAGGTTCAGCGCGGGCTCGCCGGGGCCGATCGACATCGGAAGAAACGTCCAGTCGTCGATCGCCTTCCGGATTTTCTCAGCGATCGCGATGGCGGCGTTCAGGTCCGCGTCGAGAAGGATCACCGTGAACTCGTCGCCGCCGTAGCGGCAGGCGAGGGAGACCGTATCCGCAAGCGTGCGCTGCAGGATGAAGGAGACCTCGCGGAGCACCTGGCTGCCCGCGAGATGTCCGTGGGCGTCGTTGACCCCCTTGAGGTGGTCGCAGTCGAGGAAGAGGAGGGCGAGCTCGCCCTCCTTCGACTCGCCGAGCCGGTCGATCTCGTGCTGAAGCTTTCGGTGGAAGTAGCGGTCGTTGTAGAGGGACGTGAGCGAGTCGCGGCGGGCGACCTCGCGCGCGCGCCGCTTGTCGAGGAGGTTCTGGAGCGCGAGGGACAGGGTGTCTCCGAACAGCTCCATGAGGCGCTCGTCGCGCGGGGTGAACGCGGGCTCGCCCATGCGGTTCACGAGGATGAGCGACCCGCAGACGTGATTCTCGATCACGACGGGCACCGCGAGGACGTTCGTGACCGGCATGCTGAGGAGCGCGTCGATCTCGCGCGAAAAGGCGTGGGCGCCGCCGATCTCGTTCACGCACGTGCGCTCGCCGCGGGCGTACACGAAGCCGGCGATGCCATCCGTGGGCCGCACCTTGCGGCCCACGGCGCTCTCCTTCACGTCGCCGGCCGTCACGATGATGGCGAGCTCGTTGCGCGAGCGGTCGTCCTCCTTCGAGACGGGGTCGTCGAGGAGGAGGGCCCCGGCCTGCGAGGGCACGAACTCCATCGCGCGGTTCACGAGCGTGATGAGAAAGCGGTCGGGCGGCGTCCCGCTCGTCTCGTCGAGCAGGCGATGCCGTTCCATGTAACGCACAAGCTGCTTGGCCGAGATGACCCGGGCGACTCTTGTGTTCACGATGACGACGGCATTTTACGCTTCGAGGTCTGAAGACCCGCCGAACCCGCTCAGGCGAGGCGCGGCAAAATGCGGGCGGCGCGCGCGCGCAGTGCGGCGATCCTCGCGTCGTAGTCGCCGAGCTGGGGCGCGGAGCGAAGAAAGTCCACGTCGGAAAGAAGCGCTTTCACGTCGTCGATCCACGCGGCCGGAAGGCCGCGTTCGGCGAGAGCGGAGAGGACGTCGGGCGCGGACGCGCCTTCGGGCACGAGGTACCGGCGCGCGAGGATCTCGCGGAGCGTCCAGTCCACGCGCGCGGCCGCGCGCTCCTTCGTCTCACCCGGCTCCGGCTCAAGGGCTTCGCGCCACGCGCCGTGGGTCCGGCGCCGCTTGACGGCGACGACCGCGCCGAATCCGAGGAGCGCCGCCCCCGACACCGCGGCGACGGCCCACAGCGGAAGCGTCACGGCATGGCGCGAGAAGTCGACGCTGGCCTCGAGACCGGACCTCGCGCTTTGCGGAGCTAGAGACGGTCCCGGGGAGGGCAGGAGCGGCAGCGTCGTCTCGGCGGTCGTGAGGCCGGCGGCCGCGCCCCTGGGGGCGCCGCCTTCGGCCACGAGCGTGAGCGGCGCGGTCGTCTTCGTCACGATGCGCTTCTCGGCCGGGTCGAAGACCGCGAGCGAGACCGGTGGGATCGTCACGGTGCCGTTCTCCTTCGGCACGAGGACGTAACTCCATTCGGTCGCGACCTGCGTGCGGCCGGTTCGAGAGGAATCGGACTTCACGCTCGGCGGATACAGCGTGGCGTTCGGGACGTCGAGCTTCGGCGATTCGGTCGCCGTGCGCAGGTTGCCGGTGCCCGAGAGCCGGATGCGCAGCGTCACGGCTTCGCCGGGTGCGACCTTCGTGCGATCCAGCTTCGCGCTCAGGTCGAAGCGGCCTACCGGCCCGTGGAACGCGGCATCGCCCGGGATCGGAAGGATCCTGAGGCTGAGCGCCCGGGCGACGAGGTCCATGACCTGTGGGCGCGGGAAGAATCCGAACGGGTCGCCGGACGGGTCCGCGGAGCCGCGGACGCTCGTGCGGATTTTCGCCTCGGGAATATTCACGGTGCCCGGGTTGAGGCCAGAAACGAGCTTCTTGAGCAGCGTGAAACGCATGACCGTGCGGCCGTCGACGACGTCGCGGTGGCCCACGGGCTTCTCCGGCTTCTCGAGATCCTCGGCCCAGCAGCCGGGGAAGCGCGGCGGCTCGAGGTACTCGAGCCCCTGCACGTCGGCCTGAGTGAGGAGCTCGTAATGCAGCGTGATCTCCTCGCCCACGTAGGCGGTCGTCTTGTCCGGCGTGACCCGGAACTCGATCAGGGGCCGCGCCTGCGAGGCGCCCGCGCCGGCGGGGCGGATCGAGGAAGCGTCGCGCCGCCGGAAAAGCTGCGCGATCGGGTCGGCCTCCTCGGGCTCCGGCGCCGCGCCACCGCGGCCGCGCGCGGGCCCGACCTCGAGGAGGTAGCTCGCCGCTTTCACCGTCTTTTCATCGAATCCGAACGAAACTTCGCCGATCTCGGCCGGGCCCGGGCCCTGGGGCCGCAGGAAGTACGTGAGCGAGAGCGAGCGGCTGAAGACGCCGTTCACGAAGGACATCTGCTCCGACTTCGACGGGCCGCCCGCGAGCGTGAGGTTCCTGAGAGGCAGGCTCGCGGGGAGCCGGAGCGTGCCGCCGAGGCCGGAGCCGGAGAACGTGTACGTGAGCCGCACGACGTCGTCCGCGGCGGGCCGTGCCTTGTCCACCAGAACCTGCGCGGAGAGCTCGTCCGCGGCGCGCGCGGCGGGCGCGGCGAACGCGGCCGCGGCGAAGACGGTCGCGGCGAGAAGCGCGGCGCGTCTCACCAGTCCCTCGCGACACGCCGCTTGCTGCGCTGCTCGGCGATTTTCTTCTTCTGCTCCTCGAGGTCCGAGCGCTCGATGGCCGACAGGAGCTGCTCGGCCTTGTCGCGCGTCATGTTCGCCTTCTGCTCGAACTCCTTCTCCTGCTGCTGCTTCTTCTGTGCATCGCTTCCGGCCTGCTGCTTGTCCTTCCCGTCCTTCCCGCCCGTCTTGTCCCTGTCGTCCTTCTGGTCCTTCTTTTCCTTCTGCTGCTCTTTCTGCTTCTGCTTTTCTTCCTCGGCGCGGCGTACGCACAGCTCGTAGTTCCAGGCCGCGTCCGCGTCTCCCGGGCGGCGCTTCAGCGCCTCGCGAAAGGCCGCCGCCGCGGGCTCGTATTGCTTCTCGCGGTAGAGAGTCTGGCCCGTGTTGAACGCCGCGTCGGCCGCGACGGCGCCGCGCCCTTCCTTCCGCGCCTTCTCGAGCGACGTGAGCGCTTCGCCGGGCCTGCCCGCGCGCGACTGCGCGGTGCCGAGGTTGTAGCTGCCCGTCGCGTCCCTGGGATCGAGCGCAATTTCCTGCTGGAAGTGTCCGACGGCTTCGCCGGGCTTTTTCTCGTCCAGAGCCTGCTGGCCCTTCTTCGCTTCGGAACGGGGAGAAGAAAGAAATCTGCTTAGAAGGGGGAGTTGGCTGGGAGTGTCGGGCGAAGCCGGCGCATCTCGAGGCGTTGAGGCAGCCACAGGGATCGAAGAGGCTGCGGGCGGCGCGGGTGCGGCCGGGGCAGGCTGCTGCGCCACCGTTCCTGGCGCAGGCACGAGCGCGAGGAGCAGCACGGCCACCACCCCGAGCTCCGCGGCACCCCTCTTCCTCCTTCTCAGCAAATCCCGAACGAAACCTGGTGCCTTGGCGCCCCTCGAAGCGCTCCTCCCTCGTCCGACTCCGAGCAAGAGAAGACCAAGCGCTCCAACCGCGACGCCGAGCGGAATCTGGAAGCGCTCTTCGAGCGAGGTGACGAGCACCTCGGAGAGCGGACGGCGCGCGCCGAGGTCGATCTGCCGGGCGACGCCCTCGAGATCGGTGCGGCCCGGGGAGACGACGGTGAACGAGCCTCCCGTCTGCGCCGCGAGGCGGCGAAGGAGCTCCGGGTCGGCCTTCGAGAGCACCGGCTGGCCGCTCGCGTCGCTCTTGAAGCCGCTCGTGCGCCCGGCCGCGTCGACCTCGGGCACCGGGGCTCCGGTTCCGCCCAGAGCTCCCACGAAAACGGCGTGCACGGTGATGCCTTCGGCCTTCGCGCGCGCGATCGCGGCGTCGACCCCGCCCTCGAGGTCCTCGCCGTCCGAAAAGACGACGGCGTTCCTGCCACCCGCCGATCCGGCCGGGAACAGGTCGGCCGCCGCCGCGAGGCCCGAGGCGAGCGACGTGCCGGGCTTGGCGCCCATGCCGGGCTCCATCGCGTCGAGGAAGAGTCCGACGGCCGCCGCGTCGAGCGTGAGCGGCACGAGGGCCTGGGCCTCTCCTTCGCAGGCGATCAACGCGGCGCGGTCGCTTCCGAGGCGCGACAGGAGAGACTGCGCGGCCTGCCGCGCGAGGACGAAGCGCGAGGGCGAGACGTCGGCCGCGCGCATCGAGGCGGAGGTGTCGAGGACGAAGACGACGTCGGCGCCCCGCCGCTGCGCGGTCTCGGCCGTCTTTCCCCAGCGCGGCCGCGCGAGCGCGCCGCCGAGACCGAGCGCGACGAGGAGCGTGAGCACGGCGCCCGCGGCGGGGAAGCCGCCCGCGGGGGCGAGACCCGCCTTCGCCGCGAGCGCGGGAGAGACGAGCGCGGCGCTCCGGGCGGCGCGCCGCCGGACGGAGAAGACGAGCGCGCCGGCCGCCACGGCCGCGAGAAGGAGTCCGGGAAGGAGCATCGCCGGCTCGGCAAAGAGCGTCGTCCACGCGCTCATCGGGGCGTCACCGGGAACAGGAAAAGCGTGGCGAATCCGGCGAGCGCGAGGCACGAGGCCGCGGGCCGGGCGGCCATCGGAAAAACCTCGCGAAAGCGCGTGTATTTCGTCGTCTTGATCTCGCTCTTCTCGAGCTTGTCGATCGTCGCGAACGTGTCGGCGAGGCCTTGCGCGTCCGTCGCGCGGAAAAAACGGCCGCCCGTCGCGTTCGCGATGCGCTGAAGCAGCGCCTCGTCCACATCCACGTTCGCGCGCACGCGCCGCTGGGTGACGCGTCCCGTCTCGGGGTCGCGGATGGGAATGGGAATCTCGACGGGCCCGTTTTTCGTCCCGACGCCCACGGTGTAGACGCGCACGCCGAGCGCCTTCGCGACGAGAGCGGCGGTGTCCGGGTCGATCTCGCCCGCGTTGTTCCCGCCGTCGGTCACGAGGACGACGACGCGCGATTTCGCCTTCGAGGGCCTCAGGCGCGCGAGCGCGTTGCCGAGCGCGAGGCCGATCGCGGTGCCGTCGCCCTGATCGCCGAGCTTGAGGCCGGCGAGCCGGTCGAGGACCATGCCGCGGTCGGTCGTGAGCGGGCTGACGGTGCGCGAGCGGCCCGCGAACACGAGGAGGCCGACGCGGTCGCTCGAGCGCCCCTCGATGAACTGGCGCGCGCAGGATTTCGCGACGAAGAAGCGGTTCTTCGGCGTGAAGTCCTCGGCGGCCATCGAACCGGAAGCGTCGAGCGCGATGAAGATGTCGACGCCCTCCGTCCACGACTCCGTCCGCTCGAGGCCGAGGCGAGGACGCGCGAGCGCGACGACGAGGCCGGAGTAGCCGATCAGCGCCAGCGCGAAGGGCAGCAGGCGGAAGCGCACGCGCCACGTCGGGCGCACAAAGGCGACGTTCTCGAGCGTCGGCACGACGAGCGCGCCGTCCCCGTGCTTCTCGCGAAGGATCTTCAACGCGATCGCGAGCGGGACCAGAACGAGGAGAAGGAGCAGGAGCGGGTCCCGAAACGACAGGCCCGGCGGGACGAGAGAGGCGACGAAGGCGCGGAGAGGGGTCATGAGGCGCGTTCCTTCGGAGCGGCGGCGCGGGCGGCCCGCGCCAGACCTTCGGCTTTCTGTCGCGCCTCGACGTCGCGGAGGATGACGCGTGCTTTGACCAGCGCCTCCCGCGCGTCCTCGCGCGTCGCGGCGCCCTTTCCGAACTTGACGCGGTCGGCGGAGGCGAGGAGGTCGGGGAACGCGGCTTCGCGCGGGAACTCGAAGCCCTTCTCGCGCAGGCGCCTCACGGTCTCAAACGTCGTCCATTCGAGGACCGGATCGCCCGTCGCGCGCTCGAGGAAGCGCTTCATGGCGTACGTGAGCTCGGAGTAGAAGTCGCGCGCGTCGTCGCCGAGGTTCTCCGCGGCGGCCGCGAGCCGCGCGAGCGCGAGGCGCAGCTCCTCGCCGGGCGCGAGTGCGGGCGCCGCGGCCGCAGCGGAGACGGTCTTGCGCCGCCGGCGCGAAACGAGCCAGGCGACGAGCGCCGCGACGAGAGCCACTCCGGCCCCGAGCGCGATCCAGTACGTCGCCGGCCACGCGGGGATACGCACCGGCTTGTCCGCCTTCGGCGCGATCTGCTCGGGTTTCTGGCCGGGAGGGAGACGCGATGCCACCGTCAGTTCCACGGTGGGCGGACGTACCTCCACCTTGCTTCCTGGTTTTTCTTCGAAGGTGTAATGGGGCCCCAGCACCTGCACGGTTCCCGCCGCAAACGGGAACAGGGCGACCGTCTGCCGCCATTCAAGGAAATCCGCGGTTCCGTTTCCGGTTTTCGCTCTGGTGACCGTCGGGGGCGTCGGATTCTCGAACTCCAGGACGGCACCGCCCGGAGGGCGCTTTCCACCCTCGGGCGCGGGCGTCACGAGCGCGTCGAGCGTCAGCGTCGCGCCGGCGGGAATGCGCGCGGCGTACGTCACGACGACCCGGTCGCCAAGGGCGACCGACGCGCCATCGACGGTCGCGGAAAAAGAGAGAGAAGAGGAAGAAGAAAAGCCACCACTGCCCTGTGCGAGAAGTCCACCAGAAACGCCAAGCGCAACGATGAGAGAGGGAGCAAGAAGGATTCTCTTCATCTTCCCGCCGCCTTGCGCTTCTCGCGCTGCTTGAAGAAACGCACGAGGGGCAGCTCGTAGGACGCGTCCGTCTTGAGGGGGATGGAGTCGATGCCCGAGGAGCGGAAGATCGCCGCCGGCTCGGGCAGGCTCGCCGCGCGGCGCCCCCATGCCTCGCGGAACGCGGGGTCGGCCGTGTCGAAGACGCGTGTGGCGCCTGTCTCGGCGTCGCGCAGGCGCACGAGGCCCGCGGACGGCAGGGACTGCTCGCGCGGATCGCCGATCGGAATCGCCACGACGTCGTGGCGCTTGTTGAGGGTTTTCAGCGCCTTCTCGTATCCCGCCGCGAGGAAGTCCGACACGACGAAGACGACCGCGCGCTGCTTCAGGAGCGACGCGGCGCTCCGGAGCGCGAGCGCGAGGTCGGTCGTGCGGCCCCGGGGCGCGAGCGAAAGCGCGTCGCGTGTGATCGCGAGCGCGTGGTCGACGCCCTTGCGCGGCGGGTGGTAGCGCTCGAGCCGGTCCGTGAAGAGGAGCGCACCGACGCGGTCGTGGTTCTTGACCGCCGCGAACGAAAGCAGCGCCGCGAGCTCGGCCATGAGCTCGCGCTTCGTGAGGTACTGCGAGCCGAAACCCTGCGACGCCGAGAGGTCGAGGAGGAGGAGGACCGTGAGGTCCCGCTCCTCCACGAACTTCTTGACGTGCGGGACGCCCGTCCGGGCCGTGACGTTCCAATCGATCGTCCTCACGTCGTCCCCGGGCACGTACTCGCGCACCTCGGAGAACTCCATCCCGCGGCCGCGGAAGACCGAGTGGTACTCGCCTCCCACGCCCGCCTCCACCAGACGGTTCGTCCGGATGCGGATGCGGTGGAGCTTGCGGACGATGTCGCGTGGCAGCATGGGGGCGAGGGGGCTACAACCCCCGGGGCGCGAGCAGGAGCCGTCTTTCGGCAGACGCTCTCGTCAAGGGACTTCCACTCTCTCCAGCAGTCGCTTCACGACCTGGTCGCTCGTCACGTTCTCGGCCTCGGCCTCGTAGGAGAGGAGGACGCGGTGACGCAGCACGTCCGGGGCGACGTCCTTCACGTCCTCCGGCACGACGTAGCCGCGACCGGCGAGGAAGGCACGTGCGCGGGCCGTGGCGAGGAGCGCGAGCGTGGCGCGCGGCGACGCTCCGTACGAGACGAAATCGGCGAGATCCGAGAGGCCATACGCCTTCGGGTCGCGCGTGGCGGCGACGAGCTCCACGAGATATCCCTTGATCCGCTCGTCCGCGTAGATGCCGCGCACGAGGACGCGAAGCTCGCGGATCGCCGCGGGCGTGAGGACGGGGCGCACGTGCGCTGAGGCCTCGGCCTCGGTCGTGTCGCCCATGCGGTCGAGGATCTGGCGTTCCTCGGCTTTCGTCGGATAGCCGACGGTGACCTTCATGAGAAAGCGGTCGACCTGCGCTTCGGGCAGGGGATAGGTGCCTTCATGCTCGATCGGGTTCTGTGTCGCGAGGACGAGAAACGGGTCGGGCAGCGGGGTCGTCGTGTCGCCGACCGTGACCTGTCGCTCCTGCATCGCCTCGAGGAGCGCGGACTGCACCTTGGCGGGCGCGCGGTTGATCTCGTCGGCGAGAACGAGGTTCGCGAACACGGGGCCGCGGCGCGCGACGAACTCCTGCGTCTTCGGGTTGAAGACGAGCGTGCCGATGAGGTCGGCCGGGAGGAGGTCGGGCGTGAACTGGATGCGCGAAAAGGACGCGTCGAGGCCGCGCGCGAGGGTCCTCACCGCGAGCGTTTTGGCGAGGCCCGGGACGCCTTCGAGAAGCAGGTGGCCATCGGCGAGAAGGCCGATCGTCAGACGGTCCACGAGCCCGCCCTGGCCGACGATCACCTTGCGGATCTCGGTCAGGAGGGCCCCGACGAGGAGCGACTTCTCGCGGATTCTCTCGGTGAGGGCGGCCGGGTCGAGGCCCGGGACGGCGGTCGTGAACGTCGTGGTCGTCGTCATCCTGTCCCTTCGAAAGCTTCATTTCGACGCCGAATCGGCATCGGAGAACGGCCGGAAGTCGAGTACAGCAAGCGGGATGCCGGGGCCGTCTGGTGCCGATTCTCGTCCGTTCGAGGCTCCGGGAAGGATAACCCGGCCGCGCGGCCTTATGCTCGAAACGATGGCTTTCTCAGCGTCCGCCCGCGCCGCGTGCCTCGCCTTCGCGGCACTCCTCCTCGCGGCTCCCGTCTCGGAGGCCGCGAGAAAGAAGCGTCCAACCCCGACCCCGACGCCCGCTCCCACGGCGACGCCGACTCCGGTGCCGCTTCTTCGGGCGGCCGGCGCGTGCCTGCGCTACGAGCCGGGTGCGTACATCGTCCTGTCGGAAGTCGGCCAGCCGGGCCGCGCCTTCCACATCGACGCGAGAACCGAGATCACGGCGGCTCCGAAGCGAGGAACCCGCCTCAGGATCCTCTACGAGGACGGTCCCGACGGCCCCATCGCGCGGAAGATCCTGCCGGGGCCGGAGGAAGCCCACTCACGCTGAGGAAGAGATCAGTTCAGGTGCGGCTCGAACTTGCGCTCGAGCGAAGCCTGCGGCGAGACGCCGACGACGCGCTCGACGATCTGGCCGCCCTTGAAGAGCATGAGCGTCGGAATGGACATGATCCCGTAGCGCTCGGCCACGGAGGGCACGTCGTCCACGTTCAGCTTCGCCACGGTGACCTTTTCACCCCACTTCGATGCGAGCGACTCGACGATCGGGGCCACCTGCCGGCAGGGGCCGCACCAGACAGCCCAGAAGTCCACGAGGACGGGCTTTGCGCTCTTCAGGACGGCGGATTCGAACGAACCTTCGTTCAGCTCGAGGACGTTTGCGGACATTTCGTGGATTCCTTTCTGGCGGGCTTACGGTCGCGGCGGGACGATCCCGGGCGCGAACTCCGATGGTAGGGTGCGGCGTGTGAGAGCGTCAAGCGCGCGGCCTTCCCGGGCCCGCTGGGGTCAGCACTTCCTCGTCAACGCTTCGACGGTCGAAAAAATTCTCGATGGCCTGGGGGCCCGGGAGGGGGAGACCGTCGTCGAGGTGGGGCCCGGCCGCGGAGCCCTCACGCGGCCGCTCCTCGACCGGGGCGCGCGCGTCCTCGCGTTCGAGATCGACCCTGTTCTGGCGGCGCGCCTTTCCCACGAGCTCGCCGAGCGGGCGCTCTTCGTGGAGACGGCGGATGTGCTCAGGGCCGATGTCGAGGCCACACTGGCGCGGATTGGCGCCCGCCCGCCCGTGCCGTTCGTCGGCAACCTCCCATACGAGAGCGCCACGCCGATGCTGCGCGCGTTCGTGCGGCGGCCGGATCTTTTCTCCCGCCTCGTCGTCATGATCCAGAAGGAGGTCGCGGACCGGATCGTCGCCCTGCCGGGAGGCGACGCCTACGGCTTTCTCACGCTGGACGTCGGCGCGCACGCGGTCGCGCGCCGGCTCTTCGACGTCTCGCGGGGCGATTTTTCGCCGCCGCCGAAGGTGGGGTCCTCGGTCCTCGAGCTCGTTCCCCACGGCCCCGTGGCCGGTGCCGACGACGCGCTCCGCGTGGCCTCGGCCGGCTTCACGTCGCGGCGCAAGACGCTCGTGAACGCGCTTACACCCCTGTGGGGCCGCGAGCGCGCGGTCTCCGCGGTGGCGGACGCCGGTCTGCCCGCGACGGCGCGAGCCGAAACGCTCGGCCTGGACGTCTTTCGCGCGCTCGCACCGAGGCTCGGACCGCCCGGCAAATAGCCCGAAGAGCGCGGCACCGCCTGTTACAATTCGTCGATGTCGGTGACCCTCGGCCAGGCCGTGCTGCTCGGCGTCGTGCAGGGCTTGACGGAGTTCCTGCCCGTCTCCTCGACGGTGCATCTGGCGCTCGCGCAGCGCTTTCTTCCCGGCTTCGCTCAGCCCGGGATCCTCTTCGACGTCCTGCTCCACGTCGGGACGCTCTTCGCCGTCGTTGTCTATTTCCGGTCGCGGATCGCCGCGACGTTCGCGGGAGCCTTCTCGTCCGACCCGCCCGAGAGGCGAAAAGCGTGGAAGCTCATTGGGCTCCTCGTTCTCGCGGTGGGCCTCACGGGCCTCGTGACGATGCCCCTGAAGCGCTTCGCGATCGAAGGGATGACCGAGTTCCGCCGCATGGGCGTGGCGCTGCTGGGCACGGCCGTGCTTCTTTTCGTCGCGCAACGCATCGGCGGCGCGCGGGGCGAACGCGGCCGCACGCTCGAGGAGATGCGCCCGCGCGACGCCGCGCTCGTGGGCGCGTGCCAGTCGGTTTCGGCGATCCTCCACGGCTTCTCGCGCTCGGGGAACACGATCTCCGTGGGTCTTTTCGCGGGCCTTTCCCGCCGCGCGGCGGCCGAGTTCTCGTTCCTGCTCTCGATTCCGACGATCCTCGGGGCCGCGGCCGTCGAGAACCTCCACGCGTACCGCCACCGCACGGGGCCTCTCGTGGACGGGTCGGCCCTTCCGATCTACCTCCTCGGGATGGCCGTCGCCGCGATCGTCGGCTACTACGCCGTCGATGCGCTCCTGAAGATCGTGGTGGCCATGCGGCTGACTCCGTTCATCGTTTACTGCGCGCTCCTGGGCTTTCTTCTCGTCGTCTACGGCCCGCAGCTGGCAGCCTGATGGCGGCCAGCGGACGGGCCGTTCCGGAGCCCACCACCTTCGCGCGGCGGCGTGACGAGTTTCTTGGAATCCTCCTCGTCGCCGCGGGCCTCCTTCTTCTCGCGGCGCTCGTGTCGTATCACCCGAACGACCCCTCGCTTTTCTCGGCCGTGAACGACCCGGGGCTCCGGCCGCGCAACTGGGCGGGGCGCTTCGGCGCCACGTTCGCGGACGGCAGCCTCCAGTTCTTCGGCCTCGCCGCGCTCGTCGCGCCGCTCGCGCTCCTCGCGCTCGGCTGGCGGCGCTTTCTTTCGAGGCAGGTCGGTGCCTGGGGCACGAAGGGCCTGGGCGTCGCCCTCGTCGTGCTCACGCTCGCGCCGCTCGCGCACCTCGCGCTCGGGCGCCTGCGCGCGTTCGGGGGCGGGCTCGACGCGGGCGGCTTCGTGGGCGACCTCCTCGGCTCGTTCGCGGTCTCGGCGCTCAACCCGCCGGGCGCCGCGATCCTCCTGTCCGCCGGCCTTCTCATCGGCCTGCTCCTCGCGACCTCGCTCTCTCTCGGCGACGGCCTTTCGGGCACGACGCTGCGGCTCTCGGGCTGGTGGCGCGGGTTCCTGCTCGAGCGCCGGCGCCGCCGTGAGCTGGCTCTGAAGGAGAAGCAGCGGCGGGACGTCGTGAAGAAGCACCTCGAGCGCGCGAAGGAGGATGCCGCCCGGCCGGCACCCTCGAAAGCGTCCGAGCCCGAGGGCGATGTCGTCTACATCCCGTCCGTCGCCACGCTCCGCGTCAAGGAGAGGGCCGGCGCGGGCCGCTTCTCGATCAAGAAGTCCGGCGGTGTGGAAAACGAGCCTCCTCGGCCCATCGCGAGGCCCGCGCTGCTCGAGAAGAAGGCCGATGCGCCACAGAGAATCCTGCCGTTCCCGGCCCCCCGCGACGCGTCTGGCTGGGTGTTTCCGCCCGTGAAGCTGCTCCGCGCGGCGCCGAAGAGGGATCGCGAAAGCGACCGCGAGGAATTCCGGCAGACGATGGAGCTCATCGCCGCCAAGTGCCTCGAGTTCGGCGTCGAGGGCGCGGTGGACGCCTACACGCCGGGGCCCGTCGTCACCACGTACGAGTTCAAGCCGTCCGCCGGCGTGAAAGTCTCTCAGGTCGCGTCCCTCGAGAACGACCTCGCGCTCGCGCTGGCGGCTGAAAAGGTCCGCATCGAGCGCATGCCGGGCCGCGCCGCGATCGGGATCGAGGTTCCGAACCGCAGCCGCGACCTCATCGCGCTCCGCGAGGTCATCGAAAGCGAGAGATTCCGGCGCTCGCCGTCGCTCCTCACGATCGCGCTCGGCATCGACGTGCACGGCGAGCCGGTCGTCGCGGACCTCGCGCGGATGCCGCACCTCCTCGTCGCCGGACAGACGGGCGCCGGCAAGAGCGTGGGCGTGTCGGGCATGATCACGTCCATCCTCTTCAAGGCGCGTCCGGACGAGGTCAAATTCATCTTCGTCGACCCGAAGATGAACGACATGAAGGACTACGAGGGCCTGCCGCATCTCCTCGTGCCGGTCATCACGGATCCCAAGAAAGCCGCGAACGCGCTCAAGTGGGCCGTGGACGAGATGGAGGGCCGCTACAAGCTCCTGTCGGAATGGCCGGGCGTGCGGAACATCGAGCAGTACAACGCCGCCATCCGCGACCCGCGCTCGGTCGCCGAGGTGAGGGAAAAGCTCGGCGAAAGGCTGAAAGCCGACGAGACCGGCGCGATCTCCCCGATGCCGTACATCGTGATCGTCATCGACGAGCTCGCCGATCTCATGATGACGGCGCCCCGGGAGATCGAGGAGTCCGTCGCGCGGCTCGCGCAGAAGGCCCGCGCCGTGGGCGTCCACCTCGTCCTCGCCACGCAGCGCCCGTCCGTGGACGTCATCACCGGCACGATCAAGGCGAACCTTCCGTGCCGTGTCGCCTACACGGCGCGGACGAAAATCGACTCGCGCACGATCCTCGACTCGATGGGCGCCGAGACGCTCCTCGGCCAGGGCGACATGCTCTATCTCGCCGCGGGGACGTCGTATCTCATGCGCGTGCACGGCGGCTTCATCAGCGGCGAGGAGACGAAGGAGATCTGCCGCTTCCTGAAGAAGCAGGCCAAGCCGATCTACGACGAAAGCGTGACCGTCGACCGCGAGGTGCAGGCGGCGAGCGGACTGCGCGCGGACTCCGACGCCACGGATCCGATGTACGACCAAGCGGCGCGCCTCGTCGTGCGCGAGCGCATGGCGTCCATCTCGTTCCTGCAGCGGAGGCTCGAGATCGGATTCTCGCGCGCCGGCAAGCTCATCGACATGATGCAGCGTGACGGAATCGTGGGACCGCCCGCGGGCGGGAGCAGGAGCCGCGAGATCCTGGTCCCGACGGACTACTTCGAGGAGATCGACCGGAACAGAAGGTCTTAGGGGACCTTGATGCCCGCGGCCTCAGGCCGCGGGCGTTGGGGAACCCGAAGCGCGGGTTCCCCAACGCCCTCCGCGTTACTTTTTGGGTCCGAGGATCGAGTCCTTGGCGGCTTTCGCGACGCGGAACTTCACGACGCGCTTCGCCGGGATCTTGATCGCCTCGCCCGTCGCGGGGTTGCGGCCCATGCGTGCCTTGCGGTTCACGAGCACGAGCTTGCCGAGGCCGGGCAGCGTGAACGAGTTCTTCGCCTGCTTGTAGGCGAGAGCGGCGAGCTCCTCGAGGAATTGTGCCGAGACCTTTTTCGTGAGTCCGGTCTTTTCGGCGAGGTGTTCTGTGATCTGCGATTTCGTCATACCAGCCATGTGAATCCGTCCTTTCTTCAATTCTTCAATTCGCTCCCGAGTGGGATGCATGCATTCTAGAGGGAAAACGAGGTTTCGTGTCGATACACTGTCGCTGTGCAAGTGATTTTTTTCGGATCGCCTTCTTTCGCTCTCCCTTCCCTGGAGGCGCTGCTGGCCGCAGGCCATCGCGTCCTGCTGGTCGTTTCGCAGCCGGGAAAGCCCGTGGGGCGAAAGGGCGACGTGACCGATCCGCCCGTCGCCGCGCGGTCGAAGTCGCTGGGAATCCACGTCTTCCAGCCCCCCACGCTGAAGGACGACGCCGTCGTCACGCGCCTCGCCCAGGCGCGCGCCGACGTCTTCGTCGTCGTCGCGTACGGAAGAATCCTGGCGCAGAGGGTGCTGGACCTGCCCCGGCTCGGCTGCCTGAACGTGCACGGCTCGCTCCTCCCGCGCTGGCGCGGGGCCTCGCCCGTGCAGGCGGCGATCCTTGCGGGGGACCCGGTCACGGGCGTCTCGATCATGAAGATGGACGCCGGGATGGACTCGGGCCCGGTGTACGCGACGCGCGAAGCGCGGATCGGGGAGGAAGAGACTGCTGAAGAGCTGGGCGGGCGACTCTCGCAAATAGGTGCCGACTTACTGGTGGAAGCGCTGTATTTCTTAGAAGGTGAAGATATTTCCCTTTCGAAGAAAATCTTCATTCCCCCTCTTCCCCAGGATTCCTCCCTTGCGACGACCTGCCCGAAGATTTCCCGCGAGGACGCGCGCGTCGACTGGACGCGGCCCGCGTTCGAGCTGGTGCGCCGCAGCCGCGCCTTCACCCCGTGGCCCGGGCTTTTTACGATTCGAGGAAATGCGCGCTTGAAGGTGTTCCACGTATCCCTCGAAGCGGAAGGCGGGCAGGTGCGCGAGGGAGCAGAAGGATCTTCCCCGGGGACGATCCTCGAGGCCGGCCCACGCCTCGTCGTTGCCTGCGGCGAAGGGGCGGTCTCGATCGCGACGCTGCAGGCCGAGGGCAAAAAGCGGCTGCCCGCGGCCGAGTTCGTGCGCGGCGAGCGCGTCGCGCCTGGCGAGCGCTGGGGCTGATGGCCGATTCGCGGCCCGTCCGCGAGCGGGCGCTCGGCGTGCTCGTACGCGTGGCCCGGGACGGCGCGCACGCGGCGCCGCTGCTGGACGCGCGCGGGCGCGATCTGCCGCCGCGTGACCGCGACTTTCTGCGCGCGCTCGTGAAGAAGACTCTTCGGGGCGCCCTGCGCCTCGACCATGTTCTGTCGCGGCACCTCCGGCAGGCGCCAGAATCGCTCGATCCGGCGGTCCTCGCGGCGCTTCGCCTCGGGGCCGCCCAGCTTCTTCTCATGGATCGCGTGCCGCCGCACGCCGCGGTCGGCGAGACCGTCGCCGCGGTGCGGAGCTTCGCGCCGAAGGCCGCGGGCCTCGTGAACGCAGTCCTCCGCCGCGTGGCCGAGAAGGAGCCACGGCCGGGCGCCGTCGTGCTTCCCGAGGACGCGGACCCCGTCCGCCGGCTCGCGCTCGAGACGTCGCATCCAGAATGGCTCGTGGCGCGCTGGGTCGCGGCGTTCGGCGAAGAGGCGGCCCGAGCGGCGCTCGCAGCCGACGAAGAGGACGCGCCGATGGACCTCCTTGCGGATCCCCGCGCCGGGACGCCCGAGGAGATCGTCGGGCGTCTCGCGGCGGACGGCATCGAGGCCGTGCGCTCGCCGTGGGCCCCGCTCGCGCTCACGGTGACGGCCGGGAACGGCGCCTCGAGTCCCCTCGTCGCGTCCGGCGCGGTTGCGGTCGTCGACGTCGCCGCGCAGGCGATGGTGGAGCTGGTTCCCGCGGCGGACGTCGTGGCCGACCTCGCGGCGGCGCCGGGCGGCAAGACGCGCACGCTTCTCGCTACGGGGCGCGCGCGCCGCGTCGTCGCGCTCGAGCGGACGGCATCACGCGCCTTTAGGCTGGCCGCAAACCTCGCCGCGGCCGGACGCCGGAGCGAGGCGCTCGTCGTACGCGCGGATGCAAGCCGCGCGCCCCTGCCGCCCGGCCGCTTCGCCTCGATTCTTCTCGACGTTCCGTGCTCGGGAACGGGCACGCTTCGCAAGAACCCCGAGATTCGCCTTCGCCTGAAGTCGGAAGACCTGGCCGGTTTCGCCGAGACGCAGCGGCGCCTGCTCGCGGCGGCGCTCGACCTCGTCGCGACGGGTGGCACGCTTGTCTACGTGACGTGCTCGCTCGAGCGGGAGGAAAACGAGGACGTAGTCGACACGCTGCTCGGCGAGAGGCCGGGCTTCAACCGCGTCGTCCCGGAGGCGGCTGGCCTCCCCGCGCCGCTCGCGGCCGCCGTCTCGCCCGCGGGTCTCGTGCGCGTTCTGCCGGGAGCCACGCACGACGGCTTCTCGGCGGCCGTCCTTCGCCGCGAATCTCTGCGTTGACAAGGCCCGGGGCCGAGCCTACATTGCCGGCGCTTCCCGACGACCGCGAAAGCCAGAAGGAGACCTCATGGCGGGCAAAGCCGACATCGTGGATGCGATTGCGAACGACACCGGCCTGACGCGAAAGGACGCGACCGCGGCGCTCGACTCGGTCGTGAACGCGATCACCGGAAACCTGAAGAAGAGCGAGCGCGTCGCGATTCCGGGCCTCGGCGTCTTCCACGTGGCCGACCGCAAGGCGCGTGCGGGGATCAACCCGCGAACGAAGGCCACGATCCGCATCGCGGCGGCGAAGGTCGCGCGATTTCGCGCGGGCAAGGACCTTAAGGATCTGCTGAACAAGCGGCGGAGGTAGGCGCCCGCGCGTCGCGCGCGCCCGTATCATGGATCGTCCATGATCCCGCTGCGCGACACGATCCGGACGCGGACGGTTCCCTTCGTCACGCGACTCCTCGTCGTCGCGAACGTCGCGGCCTTCGTGCTGGAGTTCCTCCAGGGCGAGAACCTGGACGCGTTTCTCGAAACGTTCGCTTTCATTCCGCTCCGGTTCTTTAACCCCGAGCTCGTCGGCTGGACGCTCGGAGACGCGGTCGTGACGATCTTCACCGCGATGTTCCTGCACGGAGGCCTTGCGCACCTCCTCGGAAACATGCTTTTCCTCTGGATCTTCGGCGACAACGTCGAGGACGCGCTCGGCCACTTCAGGTTTCTCGTTTTTTACCTCGCCGCGGGCCTGTGCGCGACCCTTCTGCAGGCGTTCCTGTCGCCGTCTTCGGCGATCCCGAATCTGGGCGCTTCGGGCGCGATCGCGGGCGTCCTCGGGGCGTACTTGGTGTATTACCCGCGCGCCCGCATCGTGACCGTCGTCCCGCTCTTCATTCTCTTTCCCGTCGTCGAGCTTCCGGCGAGCGTTTATCTCCTCGGGTGGTTCGCGCTGCAGTTCTGGATGGGATCGGAGCAGCTCACGCGCGCCGGCCGGGCCGCCGCGTCGCACGGAGGCGTCGCGTTCTGGGCGCATGTAGGCGGATTCGTTTTCGGCGTCGCCTGGGCGCTGATCTTCCGCCCGTCTCGCCAGCCTCAGGCGGCCTACAGGATCTCGTGAGGGCCCGAAGCGGGACCGTTCTCGCGTGGAGCCTTTACGAGCTCGGGGCGACGAGCTTCGCGATGAACCTCCTGTCGCTGCATCTCCCGCTCGACATCGCAGGACGGGTGCCCCGCGGAAGCGAGAAGTTCTCGCTCGCGTTCGGCCTCTCGATGGCCGTCGTGGCCGTGGCGGCGCCTTTCCTCGGACACCTCGCAGACCGCGCGGGCAAGCGGCGCTTCCTGGTGCCGTTCGTCCTCGCGGGCGTCGCCTTCACGGCGCTGGTCGCCGCGCCGGGGCCGGTGCCGCGCGTCCTCGTCCTCTTCGCGCTCGCGAACATCGCGTTCCAGTGCGCGTATGTCTTCTACAACGCGCTCCTCCCGGACGTGTCCGACGAGACGAATTCCGGGCGGGTGTCGGGCTTCGGCGTGGCGGCCGGATACCTCGGGTCGCTTCTCGGGATGTTCCTCGTGCTGCCTTTTGTTTCCGGGAGGATCCGCGCGGGGATGCCTTCGTTCGTTTCTTCGATCTGCGACGCGTTGTCGGTCGCGGCGGTTTCTTCGAATGTGAATGACGCTTGGGTGCGCCGGAACGCCTACCTGCCGACGGCCCTGCTGTGGCTCGCCGCAGCCGTCCCGCTCTTGTTCTTCGCGCGCCTGCCGAAGCCGGCGGCGGGGGGCGGTTCTTCGTCTTCCTCCCCTTTCGGCGACGTCCTCCACACGATCCGCTCCCTCCCCAGGACGCCCTCTCTCCTCTGGTTTCTCGTCTCGAACTTCCTCTACACCGACGTCATCCACACGATCCAGATCCAGATGTCGACGTACTCGCGCTACGCCGTGGGCCTGAACGACGCTCAGGTGCAGATCCTCCTTCTCGTCGCGACGGCCGTGGCGATCCTGGGCGGCCTCCTGTACGGCCTCCTCTGCCAGCGCGTGACGATCCGCACGGCGACACTCGTGGCGCTCGGCAACTGGGCGCTGGTCTTCGCCCTCGCGCTACTCGTGCGCGATCCGAAGGCCTTCACGGTCGTCGGCGTCCTCGCGGGCATCGGTCTTGGCGGCATCAAGGTGACGGGCAGGCTCGGGCTCATCGCCCTCGTCCCGAAGGAGCGCATGACCGAGTTCTTCGGCTTCTTCACGCTCGCCGGCGAAGCCGCCTCCGTGCTGGGGCCGTTCCTCTGGGCGGCGACCCTCACGCTCTTCCCGGACAAGAGCCCTGCCGGCTACCGCGCGGGGATCTCCGTGCTCTTCGTCGTCCTCGTCTTCGCGATCGGCGCTTTCTTCAGGGTGCGGTTCCCAAGGGCCGAAGCCGCGCCCCATCGCGCGTGAATCGCGCCGTCGCCGGGCTCGTCCGTCTCCTCGTTCTCGAGCACCGCGCGCGCCGCGGCGGCGCTTCCTTTCGCAGGAATTCTTTCTCTTCATTATCTCGAGCATGCCGAGTGGCGCGAGCGCCAGGCGCGAGAGCTCCTCGCGCTCGCGTTCATGCCCGGCGGGATCGCGCGTCTGCGCGCCATGCGCGACGCCCTCGTCGCCGAGTGCGACCGGCTGGCCGGCGTGTTTCGCCGCGCAGCGGATAATCGGTCCGCGTGACGTCGAAGACGGAAGGTACCGCGGCCCGCTGCGAGCGCGCATCGGAGCTGCTCGCCGCGGCGGGACTCCTGTGCGTGCTCCTGTTCCACCTCGTGCCGGCGCTGTTCGCCGCCTTCCTCGCGCACATGCTCCTGCACGGCGTCGCGCGACGCCTCCGGGGCAGGCGCGTGTCGCACGGGGTTGCGCGCGCTCTCGCCGCGTCGCTGCTCGGCCTGGCGGCGGCCGGCATCGTGGCCGGAGCCGCGCTTCTGCTTCACGGCTTCGTGCGGGGCCGGCTTGGCGACCTGCCCGGGCTGCTGGCCTCGGTCGGGGAGACGCTGCGGAAGCTTCTCGCGTCCCTGGAAGGGCTCGGCTTTTCGCTTCCCGCGCCCTCCGGCGATGAGGCGGCGAAGGCGGAATGGCTCGCGAAGCACGCGGCGGAGCTGCGGCACGCGGGCGTGATCGGCCTCCGCGGCCTCGTGCACGTCCTCGTGGGCGCCGTCGTCGGCGTCCTCGTGTTCTTCCGGGCGCCCGCGAATGTCGAGGCGCCGCTCGGCGCGGCTCTCGTGAGGCGGATCGCGCGCTTCGACGTTGCGTTCCGGTCGGTCGTGAAGGCGCAGATCGAGATCTCCGCCGTGAACACGGCCCTGACAGCGCTCTACTTGCTCCTCGCGCTTCCCCTCTTCGGGGTCCACGTGCCGCTCGCCGGCACCCTGGTGGCGCTGACGTTCATTTGCGGTCTCCTGCCCGTGATCGGCAACCTCATCTCCAACGCGTTCGTCGTGCTCCTGTCCCTCGGGGTCTCGCCGTGGGTGGCCGTTTCGTCGGTCGTCTTCCTCGTCGTCATCCATAAGCTGGAGTACCTCCTGAACGCGAAAATCGTGGGCGCGCGGATCGGCGCCGCCGTCTGGGAGACGCTCGCCGCGATGATCCTCTTCGACGCCGTGTTCGGCGTGCCGGGCCTCATTCTCGCGCCCGTCGTCTATGCATGGACGAAGGCGGAGCTCGTGGATCGCGGGCTGGTGTAGCCTCACGCGCCTTGACCACCGTGACCGCGCTCGCCGTTCCCGTTCCGCTCCTCGACCTGAAGAAGCAGTACGTGACGATCCGCGAGGAGATCCTTCGTGTGACGGCCGACGTCTACGAGAGCCAGCATTTCATCCTGGGCCCGCGCGTCGAGGCCTTCGAGAAGGCGGTCGCCTCATACGTCGGGGCCAGACACGCGATCGGCATGTCCTCGGGCACCGACGCGCAGCTCGCCGTCATGATGGCGCTGGGCGTCGGGCCGGGCGACGACGTCGTGACGTCGCCTTATACGTTCTTCTCGACGGCCGGCGCCGTCGCGCGCCTCGGCGCGCGGACGGTCTTCGTCGACATCGAGCCGGAGACGTTCAACCTCGACCCTTCGAAGCTCGAGAAAGCGATCACCCCGAGGGCGAAGCTCATCCAGCCCGTCCATCTCTACGGCCAGTGCGCCGATATGGATCCGATTCGCGATGTCGCGAAGCGGAAAGGGGTCCCGGTTCTCGAGGACGCCTGCCAGTCGCTCGGAGCGGGGTACAAGGGCGTGAAGGCGGGAGCGCTCGGCGAATTCGGCGCCTTCTCGTTCTTCCCCTCCAAGAATCTCGGCGGGTTCGGCGACGGCGGCATGGTGACGACGCAGGACGACGCGTACGCGGCCCGCCTCCGCGCCTTGCGCATGCACGGCGAGACCTCGCGCTATCACCACCAGCTTGTGGGCGGAAACTTCCGCCTCGACGCGCTTCAGGCCGCGATCCTGCACGTGAAGCTGCCGCACCTCGACGGCTGGGCGCGCGCGCGGCGCGCGAACGCGGCCGAGATCGAAAGGCTGTATCTCGAGGCGGGCGGGCGCCCGTACGAGGAGGGCGGCCTGAGGTTTCCGCGCGAGGCGGCGGGCCGCGAGCACGTCTTCAACCAGTTCGTCGTGCGCGTCGGAAAGGGCCGGCGCGACGCGTTGAAGAAACTCCTCGACGAGCGGCAGATCGGAAACGCGATTTACTATCCGGTGCCGCTGCACCTGCAGGAGTGTTTCGCCTCCCTCGGGGGCCGCTCGGGCGACTGCCCCGAGGCCGAGAAAGCGGCGAACGAGACGCTCGCGCTCCCGGTTTTCCCCGAGCTCACGGCTGAGCAGAAGAGTGCGCTCGCAACGACCCTCGCCTCCTTCTCGCGCGAGGTGTAGGGGTCGGCGAACGTCCCTCCAAGCGACTCGGGAGGGAATTGAAGCGATTCTGAATGGCTCTTAATTCATTTTAGGTAAATCTCTTACGAAGAATCTATAGATCCACTTGACAGATTTGTCTGCAAGGGGTAGCTTTCTGGCACTCGTCGGCTTCGACTGCTAACAAGCGAACGGCGGGAACAGACAAAGAGTCAAACAAGGGCTGCTGGCGGGTGACTCGCCTCGCGCGGCGTCCCGAGGAACCGAAAGGAGCGTCCCATGAAAGTTCGTCCCCTCTATGACCGGATTCTCGTCAAGCGCATCGAGGCCAAGGAGCAGGTGCGCGGCGGAATCATCATCCCCGACACCGCCAAGGAGAAGCCGATGGAGGCCAAAGTCGAGGCCGTCGGCGAAGGCAAGTTCGACGATAACGGCAAGCGGATCCCGCTCGACGTGAAGAAGGGCGACCGCATCCTGATCGGCAAGTACGCCGGCACCGAAATCAAGATCGAAGACGTAGAGCTCCTCATCCTCCGCGAGGACGAAGTGCTCGCGATCGTCGAGATGAAGTAAGGGGTAAATGAAATGGCTGCTAAGAACATCACCTACGGCGACGATGCCCGCCAGAACATCCTCCGTGGCGTCAACAAGCTGGCCGACGCCGTGAAGATCACGCTCGGGCCCAAGGGCCGGAACGTCGTCATCGACAAAAAGTTCGGCTCGCCCACGATCACGAAGGACGG
>CABEAM010000127.1_pt1 | contig 44571 bp, 39 predicted proteins | sample 3132391 | NCBI WGS metagenome assembly CABEAM01 (sample SAMEA5534343, study PRJEB31848) | metagenome | biome: tundra; feature: field; material: soil | place: USA | collected 2013-05 | depth 0.45 m
GGCGGGGGGCGAGAAGATCCCCGTCTCGATCGAGGAGGAGATCCGGCGGAGCTATCTCGATTACGCGATGTCCGTCATCGTCGGGCGTGCGCTGCCCGACGTGCGCGACGGCCTCAAGCCCGTCCACCGCCGCGTACTTTTCGGCATGTGGGAACAGGGCAACCGCCACAACCGGCCTTACCGCAAGTCCGCCCGCATCGTGGGCGACGTCCTCGGCAAGTACCACCCGCACGGAGATCTTCCTGTCTACGACTCAGTCGTGCGGATGGCGCAGGACTTCTCCATGAGCGAGCCGCTCGTGGACGGACAGGGCAACTTCGGCTCGGTGGACGGCGACGCGCCGGCGGCCATGCGCTACACCGAGATCCGGCTCACGCGCCTCGCCGAAGAAATGCTCGGCGACGACATCGACAAGGAGACCGTCGACTGGACGCTGAACTACGACGGCTCGCTCCAGGAGCCGACCGTCCTGCCCTCGAAGTTCCCAAACCTCCTCGTGAACGGCTCCGAGGGCATCGCCGTCGGCATGGCGACGAAGATCGCGCCGCACAACCTCGCCGAGGCCTGCGCCGCAGCGATCGTTCTCCTGGACGACCCGAAGGCCGATCTCGCCCGGCTCGTCGAGGTGATGAGCGGCCCCGACTTTCCGACGGGCGGAATCATTCTCGGCCGGCAGGGCATCGTGGACGCCTACAAGACGGGCCGCGGCATCCTGCAGGTGCGCGGGCGCACCCAGATCGAGAAGACGAAGAAGGGCGACCGCGAGTCGATCGTCGTCACCCAGCTCCCGTTCCAGGTCAACAAGGCGCGCCTCATCGAGCAGATCGCGGGTCTCGTCAACGACAAGAGGATCGAGGGCATCTCGGCGATCCGCGACGAGTCCGACCGGGACGGCATGCGGATGGTCGTGGACGTGAAGCGCGACGCCATCGCGCAGGTCGTCCTGAACCAGCTCCTCGCGGCGACCCCGCTGCAGTCCTCGTTTGGGATCAACGCGCTCGCGATCGTGGACGGGCAGCCGCGCGTCCTGCCGCTCAAGGACCTGCTCCGGCACTTCCTCGACCACCGCCGCCAGGTCGTCGTGCGCCGTACGCTCCACGACCTCAAGAAGGCCGAGGAGCGCGCGCACCTGCTCCTCGGCCTCGCGATGGCGCTCGCGAACCTGGACCAGGTCATCGCGATCATCCGAAAAAGTGTGGACCCCGAGGAGGCCAAAACGCGCCTCACGCGGGAGATCTCGATCCCGAAAGCCGCGCTGGAGAATTTCCTCGGCGCCCTGAGCCTCGACGCCTCCGCCTCCGCGCGGAGCGACGACGGCCTGCTGCGCCTCGACGCGACGCAGGCGCAGGCGATTCTCGACATGCGCCTCCAGCGCCTCACGGGCCTCGAGCGCGAGAAGATCATCGCAGAGTTCCGGGAGATTCTCGCGGCGATCGCGGACCTGAAGGACATTCTCGCGAAAAGCGAACGCGTCTCGGCGATCATCCGCGCCGAGCTTTCGGGAATCCGCGAGACGTACGGCCGCCCGCGGCGCACCGAGATCGTCGCCGAGGCGGGCGACCTCGCCGCCGAGGACCTCATCGCCGAGGAGGAGGTCGTCCTCACGATCAGCCGGGGCGGTTACGCGAAGAGGACGCCACTCTCGATCTACCACGCGCAGAAACGCGGCGGCAAGGGCCGGATGGGGGCGCAGACGAAGGAAGAGGACGTCGTCGAGCACCTGTTCGTCGGCTCCACGCACGACTACCTCCTCGCGTTCACGAACAAGGGGCGGGTCCACTGGGTGAAGCTCTACGACGTTCCCTCCGGCGGGCCCGCGACGCGCGGGAAGGCGCTCGTGAACCTCCTCGCGCTCGGGGAGGGGGAGCGCGTGGCCGCGATGGCGACGACGCGCACGTTTCCCGACAACCTGTTTCTCCTTTTCGCGACGAAGCGCGGCCTCGTCAAGAAGACCGTGCTCTCGGCCTACGGCAACCCGCGCGAGAAGGGCATCATCGCGATCAAGCTGGAGGACGACGACGAGCTGCTCTCGGCGCAGATCACGGACGGCACGCGGCAGGTGTTCCTCGGCACGCGCCTCGGCATGGGGATCAAGTTTTCCGAGACCGACGCGCGGCCCATGGGGCGTGGCACGACGGGCGTCAAGGGGATCGAGCTGAAGGGGGACGACGTCGTCGTCGAGATGGACCTCGTCGAGGAGACGGGCACGCTCTTCGCGGTCACCGAGAAAGGCTTCGGCAAGCGGACGGACGTCGCCAAATATCGTCACCAGACACGCGGCGGCTCGGGCGTCATCAACGTGAGGGTCACGGAGAAGAACGGACCGGTCGTCGGAATCTCGTCCGTGACGGAAGGGGACCATCTCCTCGTCATCACGGAGCAGGGCATCCTCATCCGCCTCGCGGTCGCCGACGTGAGGGAGACGGGCCGCGCGGCGATGGGCGTCAAGCTCATCGACCTCGCCGAGGGGGACCGGGTCGTCGCCATGGCGAAGCTGGCCGAACGCGACGAGGAGTCCGAGAACGGCACGGCCGGCCCGACCACACCCGCGCCCGCCGCCTGACGAACCTCGGACGAGTACACTCCGCGCTTCCATGCGTTTCTTCCTCGACACCGCCGACCCCGAAGAGGCCCGCCGTGTGCGCGACTGGGGCTTTTTGGACGGGATCCTCCTCAGGCCCGAGTCCGCCGAGCTGAGCGGACGCGACGCGCGGCGCGTCCTCGCCGACCTCGCGCAGGTGGGGGACGGGCCGGTGATCGCGACCCTCGCCGCCGGCGACCCGAAGGCAATGTACAAAGAGGCCCGCGAGCTCCACAAGCACGGAAAGAACGTCGTCCTGCGCGTGCCGATGACGCGCGAAGGCCTCCGCGTCGTGCGGCTCCTCGGCGACGAGCAGATCGCCACGGACGTGGGTCTCGTCTTCACGGCCACGCAAGCCCTTCTCGCCGCGCGGGCGGGCAGCGCGTACGTCTCGCCCTCCGTCGGCGAGCTGGACGACGCCGGCCAGATCGGAATGGACGTCGTCGAGTCCATCGTGCGCATCTTTGACAACTACGGGCTCGAAACGCAGATCTGCGTGCAGGGCATCCAGAACCCCGTACACGTCCTCGATGCGGCGGCCCTGGGCGCGGACGTCGCGACGCTGCCCTTCGCGGTCCTCGACAGGCTCTTCGAGCATCCGTTGACGGCGCGCGGCGTGGCGTCTCTGAGAAGCCCGCAATCCGACGGCCCGAGGCGGATCCATTGATCTCCCGTGAGCGTGCCGTGGACCTCTCGCACCGGATGGTCGAGCGTCTCGCCAGGACGCCAGGCGTCGTGCTGGCGGGGGAGCGCGAATACCTGAGGAACCACATTCTCCGGGCGATCCTCTCGTGGGACAAGGAGAACGAGCGCCTCTCGGGCGAGACGGAGAAGAAGCTCCTGGCAAGGGCGCGGCGCGTCGTCGAGGGCTCGCGCGAGTGGGATCTGCTCTTCGCCGAGGAGATGGAGCGCGCCTATGCCGCGCTGCTCTCCCGCGGCGAATGAGCGCGGTCGGAATCCGTTTGCTCTTGGTTGGCCTTGGCACGGGGCCGGTTTGACCTTGGCCTAGGCCAAGGTCAACATCGCGGCATGGCGAGGAACGCGCTCGACTCCGCCGCGCCCGTGCGCGTGCCGCTCTACCGGACGATTGCGGACGCCATCATCCGCGACATCCGCCGCGGCCGGCACCTCGAGGGGGAGCGCCTGCCGGCGTCGCGCGACCTCGCGCGGGCGCTCGAAGTGAACCGGGCGACCGTGCACCAGGCCCTGCAGCTACTCAAGCGCGAGGGCTGGATCGAGACGAACAAAGGCGGGGGAACGCGGGTCGCGCGCCGCTCCAGCGCTTTTCCCGTGCTCGGCCCGGCGCCCGCGTGGGACCGCATCGCGTCGTCGCTTCTCACCCGCATTCTTTCCGAGCCTCCGGCCACGGAGCCGGTCTCGGTGCCGTACGACCTTTCGCGCCTCGCGCCGGACGAGCGGGACTTCCCGGCGGCTGCCTTCGCGGCGCTTCTCGCCGACGTGGCGCGCGACGGCTCGCTCCTCGCGTATGGCTCCCCGTTCGGCTACCGCCCGCTCCGCGAGACGCTCGCCGAGCGCCTCATGAAGCGCGGCATCCCGGCCGACCCGGACGCGCTCCTCATCGTGAACGGGGCGCAGCAGGGGCTCGACCTCATCACGCGTGCGCTGGTGGATCCGGGCGACCCGGTCGTCGTCGAGACGCCGTCGTACGCGGGGGCGCTTTCGCTCTTCCGGGCGCACCGGGCACGGCTCGTGGGCGTGCCGCTGGACGGCGCAGGTCTCGCACTGGCCGCGTTCGAGCGCGCGCTCCTCGAAAAACCGAAGTTCGCCTACACGATTCCGGATTTTCAGAACCCCACAGGTCTCCTTTTTTCTCCTTCCCGCCGCGCGGAGATCGTCGAGCGCGCGGCCGCGGCGGGCGTCCTCCTCGTCGAGGACGCGTTCGACGCCGACCTTCTCGTCGAGGGCGCGCTGCCGCAGCCGCTCGCCGCGCTCGCGCCCGCGCACGTGGTCCACCTCGGAACGATCTCCAAGGCGCTCTTCCCGGGCGTGCGGGTCGGGTGGATCTCCGGGCCGAAGGAATTCGTCCATCGGCTCGCGGCGCTCAAGCGCGTCGGAGAGCTGACGTCGCCGCCGGTCCTGCAGGCCGCCCTGAACCTTTTTCTCGTCAGGGGCGACTACGACCGGCATCTCGCGAAGATGCGGAGCCGCCTAAAACACCGCCTCGCGCTCGCGCACCGAACGCTCGTGAACCGGTTTCCGATCGGGACGCGCGTCGAGCGGCCCACCGGAGGCTACGTGCTCTGGGCCGAGCTTCCGCCCGGCGTGTCGGGCCGCGCTCTCGCCGCGGCGGCACGCGAGAAGGGCGTCCTTCTCTCGGCGGGCGCGGAGTTTATGGCCGACCAGTCCGACGTATCCGCGATCCGGATCTCGGTCGCGCGCGGATCCGCTTCAGACCTTGAGAAAGCCCTCGAGATCGCGGGCGCGGCGGCGCGCGACCTCGCCCGGCAGGCCGCGCGCCGGCAAAAGACTCCCGCGCGCGAAGTCCGCGAAGCGGCGCAGGCCGCTGAGGCGGCGCTCATCCAGATTTGAGGAAGAAGGAAAGGGTTCTCAACATGACGTCCATCAGCAGATTCCAGCTCACCTCACCCTTTGCGTCGGACGAGTTCCGCGTCAAAGTCGGCCTCGCCGAGATGCTCAAGGGCGGCGTCATCATGGACGTCGTCGATGCCGAGCAGGCGAAGCTCGCCGAGGACGCCGGTGCCGCCGCGGTCATGGCGCTCGAGCGCGTCCCGGCCGACATCCGCCGCGAAGGCGGGGTCGCGCGCATGTCTCCCGTCTCGAAGATCCGCGAGATCGAGTCGACCGTGTCGATCCCCGTGATGGCGAAATGCCGCATCGGCCACCTCGCCGAAGCGAGGATCCTCGAATCCCTCGAGGTGGATTTCATCGACGAGTCCGAGGTGCTCACGCCGGCCGACGGCGAGAACCACGTCTACAAGCACGACTTCAAGGTGCCTTTCGTGTGCGGCTGCCGGAATCTCGGCGAGGCGCTCCGGCGCATCGGCGAGGGAGCGGCGATGATCCGGACGAAGGGCGAGGCCGGCACGGGCGACATCGTCCACGCGGTGAAGCACCTCCGCGAAGTCACGCGGCAGATCAAGGCGCTCACGCTCCTCACGAAGGACGAATGGATGGCCGCGGCGAAGAATCTTGGGGCTCCCTTCGAGCTCGTCGCGTGGGTCGCCACCTACGGGCGCCTCCCCGTTCCGAACTTCGCCGCCGGCGGCATCGCCACGCCCGCGGACGCGGCGCTCTGCCGCATGCTTGGCGCCGAAGCGGTGTTCGTGGGCTCGGGCATCTTCAAGTCGTCCGATCCGGCGAAGCGCGCGCGCGCCATCGTCGAGGCGACGACGCATTTCCAGGACCCGGCGCGGATCGTGAAGGCGTCCGAGGACCTCGGCGAGGGCATGAAGGGCATCGAGGCCGCGAAGCTCACCGAGGCCGAGCAGCTCCAGACCCGCGGCTGGTAAGCGGTGATCGGGGTCCTCGCTCTCCAGGGCGATTTCGAGGCGCATGTCGACGCGCTCCGGCGGGCGGGTGTCGCCGCGCGGGAGGTCCGTGGGGCGGACGAGATCCTGAAATCGCGGGGCCTCGTCCTCCCCGGCGGCGAGTCGACGACGTTCCGAAAGTTGATGGACGGGACGGGAATCGAGGACGCGATCCGGACCGTCGCGCGCCGCGGCGACCCCGTCCTCGGCACATGTGCGGGAGCCATCCTCCTCGCGCGCGACGTGCAAGGGCCGCCCTCACAAGGGCTCGGCCTCCTCCCGATGACGGTCGTGCGCAACGCCTACGGACGGCAGCTCGACTCGTCCATCGTGCGACTCACGGACGTCGAGCCGGGAGCCTTCGGCGAAGAGCCGCTCGAGGCGGTCTTCATCCGCGCTCCGAGGATCGCCGCGGTCGATCCGTCCGTCGACGTGCTCGTCCGGCGCGACGGAGATCCCGTGCTCGTGCGCAAGGGCAACGTCACGGCCGCCACGTTCCATCCGGAGCTGACGGACGACCGCCGCGTCTTCGACCTCTTTCTCTCCGGGCGGTCTCACGCGTGAGAAAATTGCCTCCTTGAGCGCGCACGCCGCCACGATCGACGCTCCCACCGACCTCCTCGTGGAGGACCGGGGCGGCGTGAGGATCCTTGCGATGGGCCGAGGCAAGGCGAACGCCATTTCGACGGAGTTCGCCGCCGCCCTGCACGATGCCGCGCTCAGGGCACAGGAGGACCCGGCTGTCCGCGGCGTCGTCCTGACGTCCCGCTCGCCGAAGATCTTCTGCGGCGGGTTCGACCTGAGGCTGCTGGCGCGGGCCGGCCCGGAGGATTTCGCCCGGTTCGTGCGCGTGTTCGACGCGCTTTTTTTCGACCTGTTCCTTCTCGGCAAGCCGCTCGTCGCGGCGCTGACGGGGCACGCGGTCGCTGGCGGCGCCCTTCTGGCGGCCACCGCGGACTTCCGTTTCGCGGCCGAAGGGCCCGGCACGATCGGCTTGCCGGGGGTGCGGCTCGGGATCCACATGCCGCGCCACTGCGTGGAAGCGATGCGCAGCACGGTCGGCGAGCAGACGCTCACGCGCTGGGCGCTCCTCGGAGAGACGATGCCGTTCGGCGAGGCGCACGAGCTCGGCGCAATCGACAGGATCGTTCCCAAGGACCGGCTCCTCGAGGAGGCGGTGAACTTCGCGGAGCAGCTCGGCGGCGCTTCGAGCGAGGTGTACACGGCGATCAAGCGCGACCTCAGGAGCACGGCGTACGAGAAGGCGCAGGACGTGCTCCCTGAGGGGCGAAAGGCCTTCGTCGACTCGTGGTTCTCCGAGATCGGCCAGCGCGGCCTCGCCTCCGCCCTTCGTCGCGGTTCCTGATCCCGGGCTCCGCCCTCACGCGCGGTCGAGGAGGAGACGGGGCGGAGCTCTTCGAGCTCTCTCGCGGCTAAAAAGTCAGCTCGTCCCCGTCGGCGAGAACAGATACGCGCCCGTTGCCGAGCGCCGCGACTTCGGCGCGCAGGCGCTCGAGCGTCGGCGGCTTCATGTGGTAGAGGTAGATGGGCGCACCGGACGGGAGCTTCTCCATCTCCGTGCGCAGCGTCGCGGGCGTGAGGTGCTTCGACACGTCCGCCAGATGCTGCAGGGCGTTCGGGAACGAGCACTCCACGAAAAACCCCTTCACGTCCGAGCGCGCCCGCGCCGCCCTCCACAGCGCTTCGGTGGGGCCGGTGTCGCCCGAGAAGACGATGCACGCGCCGGCGTCTTCGAGGATATAGCCGCAGGTCGGCACGACGTGTGACACGGGAACGGCCATCGCCACGAGGCCCGCAACCTCGCAGGGGGTCCCGGTCGGGATCGCGCGAAACGTGACCGCGGGAACGGCGTCGTTCGGCAGGCGCGAGAAGTCCGGCCAGAGGGCGTCGTTGAAGAGATGATCCCTCAGGGCGGCGAGGACCTCCTCGGGAGCGACGATTTCGAGCGGCGACCCGTTCCGCCCGAAGACGTTCTCGACGAGGAAGGGAAGAGACGCGACGTGGTCCAGATGGGCGTGGGTCACGAGGACGGCGCGGACGCGCGCCTGCTCGTCGAGCGTGAGCGCGTCGGTGAGGGAGCCCGCATCCACGCAGACCGTACCGTTCACGAGAAACGACGTCTGGCGGTGGAAAGGCGAAGAGCCGCCGTGGGCTCCGAGGACACGAACGCGCACGGTCGCGGATTATGCAGCCGGTCGTCGCCGATCGCGGCCCGCGGGAGCGTCGGCGTGAGCCTTCTCACGCTTCGGTGCCGGACGGGGGGCTCCGGCGGCTTCTCCCGTCAGAAGGTCGTCCCGACATAGAACGTGGCCTGCGTGCCCGACAGCGCCGAGCGCAAGTCCCACTGCCTCGAGAAGTCCACGTTCCACGGGAGGCCGAGGAAATAGACGCTGAAGCCGGCGCCGTAGGATGCGTGCCCGTCCTTGAGGCGGCCGTCCTGCCAGAACTGGAAAGACTGGTCGTTGAGCCACGCACCGCCGAAGTCCAGGAAAATGCGCCCGCGGATGCCTCCGAACTGCAGGATCGGCGTCGCGAGGACGTCCACGAGGGGGAAGCGGAACTCCGTGTTCACGTAGAAAACCTTGTTCCCGATGATGCTCCGGTAGTCGTAGCCGCGCAGCGTGTCGAGGCCGCCAAAATAGAAGACCGTGGGCGCCGCGCCCTGGGACAGGCCGCCGAAGCCGCGGATCGCGAAGAGCACGCGCCTCGACAGCGGAAGATAGATCCGGCCCTCGAGGAAGGCGTCGAACGAAAGGGTCGTCTCGCCCGTCTGGAACGAAGGTATGTACTGCACGTTGACGTCGAGCCGCTTGCCCCCCTGAGGCCCGAAGCTGGCGTAACGCGTCGTGTCGTACGAGAACCCGACGCCTGCGGTCGGCACGTTGTCCGTGCGCGCGTCGTACGTGATCTGCTGCGTCCCGTCGGCGTTGGAGAAGAGGAGCGGGACGTCGAGAGCGCGGCTCACGAAGCCGACGTTTCCCTCCAGGCGCGTGTAACGCGAGATCGGGTAATAGCCGTTCACCGAGATGCCGGTGTTACGCGCAATGCGCTGGTCGCGCGTGAAATCGCCCGTCTGGTAGTCGTACCCGTAGAAGTATTCACGGTCGTCGTAGAGCTGGAGGCCCCACTGGAAGCGCCTCGCGATGTTGAAGTAGCCGATGCGGAAATTGGAGAACGTGGAGACCGAGTCGAACTGGAAGAACGCGCGCCGGTCGCCGAGGTAATCCGAGAAGGACAGGAGCACCTGCGACACGAAGGTCTGGTCGGAGTTGATTCCTGCGAGAACCTGCGCGTTGTCAAGGAACATCTTGAATTTCGGGCGCGAGAGCTTCTCGGGATCGACCGCGACCTCCACGGCCGGCACGAAGCTGGCCGTGCCGCCCGTCTTGACCGGGGCGGGCGGCAGCGCGCGCTCGTCGAGCTTCCGGAACGGCTTCTTCGCGTCGGCGGCATAGAGCTGGAAGCGCAGGCCCTGGAAGCCCGAGAAAACGATCTTCTCCTGGCCGTCCGGGCCGAGGAAGGCCGCGGGGCCGAGGGCGGCGCCGATCACGTCCGTGTACTGGAAGATCTCGCCGGACGCGAGATCCTGTCCGTAGATGTTGTAGATGCCGCCGCGCGAGGACGTGTAATAGATCCGCTTGCCGTCGGGCGAGAACGAGGGGTCCTCGTCGTTGCCGTCGCCCCACGTCACCTGCTCGGCCTTCGACGGGTCGTCGAGCGGGAAGCGGACGATCTTCGAGAACCCGGCGACGATCTTCGAGTGATAGATGAACTTGCCATCGGGCGAGAAGACGGGCGCCTCATCGTACTCGGGATCGTTCGTGAGGTTCCGCACCGCCTTTGACTTCAGATCGAGGAGAAAGATGTCGCGGCTGTTGCCCTCGATACCCGAGAACACGATGGACGTTCCGTCCGGCGACCAGGACGGCGCGAGCGGCACGTCGGGCGCCACCGAGATGCGCTCGAGGAGGCCGCCGCCGCGCGCCGAGAAGATGAGGAGCTTGCGGCCGCGCTCCTGCCGGCCGAAGACGGCGATGCGGTCGCCGTCGGGCGCGAAGGAGAGGTCGCGCCCGCTTTCGGGGCCCGCCGTGAGGTACTGGCCGACGATGTACTCATACTTCGTCGTATGGCCGGCCGAGAGATTCTTGTAGAGCTTGCGATCCCGCACGGAGAGAAGGGCGATGTCGACGTCGCCCTTGTACGTCGTGAGCGTCGCGACGAATTCCCCGGACGGCGACGGCGCCGCACCGATCTCGAAGGACTCGCGCCCGGTGGGACCGACGCGGAAGCGCTCGCCATACTCCGAAGCCTCACCCTTGGTGGCGAGGAGCGGGAGGTACTTCCGCCTCAGATACCGGCGAAACTTCAGGTCGAAGTCGTCGGGCTGGATCTCGAAGGCGCGCCGGAGGGCGACGGAGACGTCGCGGCCGAGGAACGACCGGTACTCGAAAAGGAAGTCGCGGACCGCGTCCTTGCCCCACTCGGCTTCCATGAAGTCGTAGACGGCGTGCCCGTACCGGTAAGCCGGGTAGCCTTCTATCGAGACCTTCGTGATCGGCGGGATGAGGTCCTGGTTGACCGCATCCCTCAGGAACATCCGGTCCTTGTCGTCCTCGTCGTTGCCGTAGTACGACGCCATGCCTTCCACGACCCAGGTCGGAACGTTCGCCGTGAGCGCGCGGCCGAGTCGCCCGCTGAACAGGATCTCGTACTGGAAGACGTGCGTCAGCTCGTGCTGGATGAGCGCCTGGAGCTTCTCGTCGGGCAGGTCGATGGGAAGGACCATGCGGTTGCGCGCCGGCTCGGCGAAGGCGCCGACGCCTTCGGGGATGAAGTTGAGCTCGATGTTGTTCTGCTCGAACTCCGCGTGCGTCGCGTAGTAGATGATCGGGATGCGCTTCGGAATCTGGTAGTTCAGCCGGCGCGACAGCTCGTCGTACGCGGATTCCGCCAACGAGACGATCTTCTGGAGCGTCTGGCGCTCGCGCGAGTAGTGGAAGACGTCGAAGTGCGTGGACTGGTAGATCGACCAGTCGAACTGGTCGTAGACGATCTTGTTCTGCCCGGCCGACTGAACGCCGCGCGTGAGGAACAGGGAGCAGGCGCCAAGCAGGCCGACAGAGAGGGTCAGGGGAAAACGGGAGAGCCGCCTAGTTGAAGACATAACGGTTCGCCTCCCGCTCACGCACGACGAAGAGCCCGAGGAGCTGGTTCTCGAGGGAGAAGAGATTCTCGAAAAGGCCCACGAGCTCGTCCACGCGCGCCTTGCTCTTCTCCTTCGTGTCCCGGAAGTTCTCCTGGAAGAGCTTCGAGCCCGTGTGCCCGTCGATCGCGACGACCGTCACGTCGAACGTGAAGCCCGTGGACTCGACGAGCACCTGGCGGTAGTACGTCCGGCCGTCGATGGCGCTCCGGTACTCCTCGTTGCGGTAGCCCGACTTGTTCTCGACGCGGAAGTCCACGACTCCCGTCAGGAGGATGTCGGCTCCGGTGCGGCCGCCCACGCCGCGCCAGAAGTCTCCGGCCTCGCCGAGCTCCTTGAGGTTCTGCGTCGGAAGCCGCACGTCCTGAGGCATCGTCACGATCGTCATCTTCGTGCGTTTGCCAAGCTGCTTACCGAGGTAACGCCGGAACTCGGCGTCGAGGTCGAGGTCTTTGTAGCGCGGCGCGTCCTTCTTGTCGGAGAGCTTCGAGGCGACGAGAAAAGGCGCGAGCGAGATCCGCTCGCGCCCCGTCACGGCGAGCTTCGGGCGCAGAGGAAGGTGGAGCTTGACCTCCTTCGTCCCGCCTGAGCACGCCGAGGCGAGCACGGCGGCGGCGACGAGAGAAGCGGCGCGAGGGGCGGCCGCGGCGCGCTTCATCGCGGCCCCGGTGGTGGCCCGGGAGGACCAGGCGTCGGCGCCGGCGGCGGGGCCGGCGGATTCTGCGCGGGCAAGGGAGAAGGCCGGACGGCGGGGCTGGAGCTGGACGGCGCGGGCAGCGAAGAGGCGCGCTGCACGGAGGTGTAGTACTCGGCGAAACGCGCATAGTTGCGCTTGATCTTCTGGTCCTGCGGCGCGAGCTCGAGGGCCCTCTTGTATGCGGCCAGGGCGCGCGACGTCTCGCCGACGCTTTCGTACGCCACGCCGAGGTTGTTCTGGATCTCGGCGCTGTCTGGGTGCTGGGCGGCCGCCTTCTCGTAGCGGAACAGGGCTTCCCGCCAGAAGCCCTTGCGGGCCATCTGGCTTCCGTAGGCGTTCTGCTCCTTCCACGCGCCGCTGTCTTTCGACGACGAGCACGCGGGCGCGCCGGCGGCGGCGACGGCCACGAGAAGCGCTGCGGCGGATCGGAGGCGGCGCGTCACGGCGAGGTCGGGCATTATAGACATCGTCGAGACTTCTTCTTCGAGCAAGAGAGGTGCCGCATGGACGGCGTGGCGAGCGATGCCCGGACAGGACTCATCTGGGCCCGGAAGGGGCGCGGAAGGGCGGCCCGCGCCCTTAGGACGCTCCTTCTCTCGGCCGGATCGCCTGCGGCCGTGCGCGCGCTGTCCCCGGAAGTGGCCGCCCGGATCGCGGGCGAGGATATCTCGGCCGTGGCGCCGCTCCTGGCGGCGGACGAGGGAAGAGAAATCCAGGAAGACGCCCGGCGGCTCGCGGAATCCGGAGCGCGCGTCCTTTTCCTGACGGACCCCGGCTACCCCGCCCTCCTGCGCGAGATCCACGATCCGCCGGCCGTCCTCTTCGCGCGCGGCGCCCCGTATCCCGACGCGCCGGCAATCGCCGTCGTCGGGGCGCGCCGCGCCTCGCGCGCGGGGCTCGACGCGGCGCGGGCTCTCGGGGCGCAGCTCGCAGAGGCCGGCGTGACGGTCGTCTCCGGCTTCGCCCGGGGCGTGGACGCGGCCGCCCATCGCGCGGCGCTCGGGGCAGGCGGGAAGACGGTCGCCGTCCTCGGGTGCGGCGTGGACGTCTGCTATCCGCCCGAGCAGAAAGACCTTCTCGAGGCGCTTCTCGCGTCCGGTTCCGCGCTCTCGGAATTTCCGATGGGCACGGATCCCGAGCCCTGGAACTTCCCGGTCCGCAACCGCATCCTCGCGGGTCTCGCGCGCATCGTGTGCGTCGTCGAAGCGGCCGAGAAGAGCGGGTCCTTGATCACGGCCCGCTACGCGACGGGCTATGGCCGCGACGTGGCGGCCGTTCCAGGCTCGATCCTTTCGCCCGGCGCCGTCGGGTCGAACGCCCTCCTCAAGGACGGCGCGATCTTCGTGAGGAACGCGGACGACCTTCTTGCGGAGCTGCCCGAGGAGGAGCGAAGGCTTCTTTCGCGGCGCGTCGCGGCGCGCGAGGACGCCGCGATGCCGGCCCATCTCTCCCCGGACGCCGCGGCGCTTCACGCAGCGCTCGACGCCGACGAGCCGAAGGACGCGGACGCGCTCCTTTCCGCGACGGGGCTGGACGCGGCGCGCTTTTCGGCGGCCCTCGTCCACCTCGAGCTGGAGGGCCTCGTGACGGTTCTTCCGGGGGCCCTGTTCGTGCGGCCGCGGGCAAGAAGTTGACAGACGTGGCATCGTGACGGCGGTTCATGGCGAAATCTCTCGTCATCGTCGAGTCGCCCGCGAAAGCCGCAACGCTCGGAAAGTTCCTCGGCAGGGACTTCTCCGTCATGGCGTGCTACGGCCACGTCCGCGACCTCCAGAAGAAGGGCATCGCGGTGGACCGCGCGCGCGGCTACACCCCGTCGTACGAGATCCTGCCCGGCAAGGAGCGCACCGTCGCGGACCTGAAAAAGGCGGCGAAGGGCGCCGACACGATCTATCTCGCCGCCGACCCGGACCGCGAGGGCGAGGCGATCTGCTGGCATCTGCAGGAGATCCTGAAGCCGGGCCTCCCCAAAACGAAGTTCTACCGGGCTGAGTTTCACGAGATCACGAAGGCGGCCGTGACGCGCGCCGTCTCCCACCCGGGCGCGATCGACCAGAACCGCGTCAACGCGCAGCAGGCCCGCCGGATCATCGACCGCCTCGTCGGCTACGAGGTGTCGGACCTCCTCTGGTCGAAGGTCTGGCGCGGGCTCTCGGCGGGGCGCGTCCAGACGGTCACGCTGCGCATCATCGTGGAGCGCGAGAGCGAACGCGAGCGCTTCGTCTCCGTCCCGTACTTCTCGGTCCCCGTCACGCTGAAAAAAGGCGAGGCGGCGTTCCCGGCGCGCCTCGCCGTGTGGAAGGGCGAGAAGCTTAAGTTCGACGGGACGGACCCGCGCCTCGCGACGAGAGAGCAGGCGGAAGCCGCCCGCGCGCACGTGAAGGACGCGGCTCTCACGGTCGTGAAGGTCGAAGCGAAGGAGCGGAAAGGGAGCTCTCCGCCGCCCTTCACGACGTCCAAGCTCCAGCAGGGCGCCGCGCGCGTCGGCTTCAGCGTGCGGCGGGCGATGCAGATCGCGCAGCGCCTTTACGAGGGCAAGATGATCGGCGAGAGCGGCACGATCGGCCTCATCACGTACATGCGTACGGACTCGACGCGCACGGCCGAGGAGGCGCTCGTCGCCGTCCGCGAGTTCATCGGCCGGACGTACGGAGCCGGCGCCCTCCCCGAGGAAGCGCGGCGCTTCCGTCAGAAGAAGGACGCCCAGGACGCGCACGAGGCGATCCGGCCGACGTCGCTCGACTTTCCGCCCGAGGCCATCGCCCGGCATCTGGCTCCGGACGAGCTGAAGCTCTACCGGCTCATCTGGAACCGCTTCGTCGCGTCCCAGATGGGCCCGTCCGTCTCGGAAGTGACGTCGGTCGAGATCGAGGCCGTCAAAGGCGGTGAGACGGCGGGACTTCGCGCTTCCGGCACGGTGCTCAAGGACCCGGGGTGGCTGCGCGTCTACGAGAAGCAAGCCGAGCCGGACGCGGAGGAAAAGGAAAAGACGGAAAGCAACGGCGAGGCGGGAGACGAGGACGACAAGGTGCGCCTGCCCGCCCTCGTCGAGGCCGACCCGCTGGCTCTCGTCGCGGTCGCCGCCGAAGGGCACGAGACGCAGCCGCCGCCGCGGTTCAACGAGGGTTCGCTCGTGAAGTTCCTCGAGGAGAACGGCATCGGCCGCCCCTCCACGTACGCCGAGATCATGCGCAAGATCGAGGACCGCGAGTACGTGAGGAAGAACGACCGGCGCTTCACGCCGACGCCTCTCGGGCGCGTCATCGTCGACCTCATGCGCGAGGGCTTCGACGACTTCTTTCAGACCGAGTACACCGCGAAGATGGAAGAGGCGCTGGACGAGGTCGAGGAGGGGAAGCTCGACTGGCGAAAGGCGCTCGCAGAGTTCGACGGCAAGTTCGTCCAGGATCGCGACAAGGCGAAAAAGAAGATGGTCTCGCTCAAGGCGGGGCTCCCGCTCGCGGACGTGAGGAAGCGCTTCATCGATTTCAGGCTCACGGTCGATCCCGGAGACACGTGCCCGAAGAGCGGCCATCCCCTGAAGCTGCGGATGGGCAAGGCGGGCCTCTTCATCGCGTGTGGCGGGTATCCCGAATGCGACTTCACGCAGGACATCCCCGAGGTCGAGGAAGACCCGATCGACGCGTCCGACCTCGAAGGTCAGGCCTGCGAGGAATGCGGCAGCCCGATGAAGCTCCGCACCGGGAAGAACGGGTCCGCGTTCCTCGGCTGCACGGCCTATCCCGTCTGCCGCAACACCGTCCCCGTGAAAGTCGCGGGCGGGAAGGCCGAAGCGAAGCCCGACGTCCCGACCGGCGAGAAGTGCCCGAGCTGCGACCACGCGCTCGTGACGCGCCACGGGCGCTTCGGCGACTACGTCTCGTGCTCGAACTACCCCGCGTGCCGATTCAAGCCGCCGAAGCCCGTGACGCTCACGGGTGTGAAGTGCCCGAAGTGCCAGACGGGCGACATCCTCGTCCGGCGCGGGCGCTTCGGGCCCTTCTACGGCTGCTCGAACTACCCCGCGTGCGACCGGAACTTCCGCGCACGGCCCGTCCCGAAGGCCTGCCCGAACTGCAAGGCGCCCTACCTCCTCGTGCGCGACCGCAAGGCGGGCCCGTTCTATGTCTGCGAGACGGAGGGCTGCGGCCTCGACGTTCCGGCCGCCGATCTCGAGCTCTACCAGCCGGCGACGCGCATTCCCGAGGGAGCTCTCGAGGCGGCCATCGCCGAGGCGCGCACGCCGGCCCCCGTGAAAGGCGCGAAGAAGCGCGCGCCGCGCGCGAAGGCGGCCGTCGAGCCCGCGGGCGGCCCGCCGGCGGAGGCTGCTCCGGCGAAAATCCGTCAGGCGAAGAACCGAAAAAAGAGCTGACCCGTGCGAAAGCCTCACGCGTTTCGCGTCGCATGAGCGAATCCCGCAGCGTGTCCCGTGTCGTGCCGGGCGTCGTCACGCTCGAGGGCGGAGGCTTCCAGGTGCGCCGCCCGTTCCCCACCCACGCGCTCGACGCGATTGACCCCTTCCTCCTCCTCGACGAGATGGGCCCGACCCACTACGCGCCCGGGAAGGCCGTGGGCGCGCCCGACCATCCGCACCGTGGCTTCGAGACCGTGACGTATCTCCTCGCGGGCGCGATGCGCCACCGCGACTCGCGCGGCCACGCCGGAGCGCTCGCGCCGGGCGACGTCCAGTGGATGACCGCCGGCGACGGCGTCGTCCACTCCGAGCTGCCGGACCCGGAGTTCCAGAAGAAGGGCGGCCTCATGCACGGCCTGCAGCTCTGGGTGAACCTCCCGAAGAAAGACAAGCGCATGCGCCCGCGCTATCAGGAGATCCCCGCGGCGCGAATCCCCGAAGCGGAGAGCGCGGACGGCAATGTCCGCGTGCGGGTGCTCGCGGGCGAAGCGCTCGGACAGAAGGCCGTCATCGAGACGCGGACGCCGATCCTGTACCTCCACTTCACGCTCGAGAGTGGCGGCCGCGTGACGCAGAGAGTGCCCGAAGGCTTCAACGTCTTCGCGTACGTCCTCTCGGGCGAAGGCCGGTTCGGGGTGGACGGGACGCGCGGCGGCGCGGGCGACTGCGTGATCTTCGGAACGGGCGCCGGCGACGTCGCGATCGAGGCGGCGACGAAGCTGGATGTTCTCCTCATCGGCGGCCAGCCTCTGAGCGAGCCCGTCGCGCGCTACGGCCCTTTCGTCATGAACACGAAGGCCGAGATCGCCGAGGCCTTCGAGGACTTCGAGGCCGGGCGGATGGGGAAGATCCCCGCGGACGTTCTCTGAGCGCCCGCCCGCCGGTTCAGACGGCGAGCGTTCTCATGGACGCGACACGACCGCCCGGAGGCACGTGCGGAACCGGCAGAGACCGACCATCGGCAGCGCACGGTCGAGGGCGCCGAGGAGGGGATACGGGCTCGCGGAGAAGAAGAGGTCTTCGACGTGGAACCCCGCCGCCTCGACGAGGGCGACGACGCGCTGCGCCGACCTGACGGCGATGTGATCCTCCTGCTGGAGGCCGGGCACGGCCGCCTTGAGGCGCTCGGCCCAGTGCGTCGCGTTCGGGGTGTAGATCGCGAGGGCGCCGCCCTTCGCGAGGACGCCCCGCGCGCTTGCGAGGCAGGGCGCGAGGACGTCGTCCGTGACGTGCTCGACGAAGTCCGCGAGGAGGACGACGTCGAACGGGCCCCCCAAGACGGTCGACAGGTCGCGGGCGTCGGCCTCCTCGAACCGGACGTTCGGCAGCGCGAGAGCCGCGAGGCGTGCGCGCGCCGCCGCGATGGCGACCGGCGCCGCGTCGATGCCGACGACCTCCTTCACGCGCGGCGCGAAGAAGAACGCCGTATCGCCTCGGGCCGAGCCAACTTCGAGAACGCGCGCGGAGGGCGCAGGTCGCACGATCCTGAGGAGCGCCGCGTCGCGCTCTTCGTACTTGCGCCGGTTTCTCAGGAACCAGTGCGGCCGGTACATCCTCTCGTAGTAATCGGGCCCGTATACCTCCGCGTTCGGGGCGAATTTTTCCGGGGTCTTGCTCACGGCCGCGCCGCCGAGAGGAGGATCCGGTAGCGGAACGTCGGCCCGACGAGCGGAAGGGGCGCGAGCGCGGCCTCGATCCACCGCACTCCCGGGAAAGGCGAGACGGAGTATGCGTCGAGATCGACGTGAAAGCCTGCGTCGAAAAGAAAGCGCCGGTACGCCTCGGCCCGGCGGACCGCGATGTGCTGCGGGAACTGCCTCAGGAAAACGTCGTGCGCCTTCAGGCGCTCGACGTAGTGCGCGCGGTCGGGCGTGTAGAGGCCGAGGCGGCCGCCCGTCACGAGGACGCGCCGGCATTCCCCGAGCATCGCCGCAAGCGTCGGGTCGTCGATGTGCTCAACGAGGTCGATGGCGGCGACCGCGTCGAACGAGTTGTCGGCGAAGGCCGACAGGTCCGCCACGTCCGACTTCACGAAGCGGACGTTCGAAACGCCGCGCCGCGCGCGGCCGGCCTCGGCGAGCGCGAGCGCGTCGTCGGAAGCATCCACCCCCACGACCTTCTTCGCGTGCGCGGCGAGGAAGAACGAGACGTCGCCGCGCGCCGAGCCCAGCTCGAGAACGCGATCCGAGGGCTTCGGCAGAACGACACGCAGCGTGTCGCGGTTTCGCTCCTCGTACTTGCGCGGCGGGTTCGTGAACCAGTGACTCTTGTGCAGCCCCTCGAAATAGTCACGGTCGTAGAGCCGGCTTTCGAAGGTCATGGGTCTCTAGTCTACGTAGAATCCCAGAGGATCATGGAGGCTCCCCGTGTCACGGTGATCGGCGGCGGGTTCGCGGGCGTGGAGTGCGCCCACCAGCTCCTCCGCCGCGGCCACCGCGTGCGCCTCGTCGAGATGCGGCCGGTGAGGACGACCCACGCGCACGCGACGGACCGCCTCGCCGAGATGGTGTGCTCGAACTCCTTCCGGTCGGACAACCCCGCGAACGCCGTGGGGCTCCTGAAACGCGAGATGGAATCGATCGGCTCGCTCATCCTCGAGGAAGCGCGGAAGGCGGCCGTGCCCGCGGGCGACGCGCTCGCCGTGGACCGCGCGGCCTTCGCCGGGGCCGTCACGCGGCGCCTCGGAAAAGAGCCGCTCCTCGAGCTCGTGCGCGCGGAAGCGGAATCGCTCCCCGACGCGGGCGCGGGCTTTGTCGTCATCGCGACGGGCCCGCTCACGTCGCCGGCGCTCGAAAAGTCGCTCCTCGCGGCGCTCGGAGACGCATATCTGTACTTCTACGACGCGATGGCGCCCATCGTGGAGCTCGCGTCGCTCGACCGCGAGAAGCTCTACGCGCTCTCGCGCTGGGGCAAGGGCGGGGGCGACGACTACCTGAACGTCCCGCTTTCAAGGTCCGAGTACGAGGCCTTCGTGAACGAGCTCCTCGCCGGCGAGAAAGTTCCGTTCCACGACTTCGAGAAGGCCGTTTACTTCGAAGGGTGCCTTCCGATCGAGGCCATGGCCGAGCGGGGGATCGAGACGCTGAGGCACGGCCCGATGAAGCCGTTCGGGCTGAGAGATCCCCGCACGGGCTGCGAGCCGTACGCCGTCGTGCAGCTCCGCCAGGACGACCTCGCGCGCGAGCACTTCAACCTCGTGGGCTTCCAGACGAAGCTCAGGGTGGGCGAGCAGAAGCGCATCTTCCGGATGCTGCCGGGACTCGAGAAAGCCGAGTTCGTGCGCTTCGGGATGCTCCACCGCAACACGTACATCAACGGACCGGCGCATCTCGACGCGCTGTTCCGCTGGAAGAAGGACCCCCGGGTCTTCTTCGCGGGCCAGCTCACCGGCGTCGAGGGCTATCTCGAATCGGCCGCCACGGGCCTCATGGTCGGCGCGACGCTCGCGCAGCTCCTCGAAGGCCGCGAGCCCCGGGCGCTTCCCTTCTCCACCGCGCTCGGCTCGCTCGCCAAGCACGTGTCCGCCCCGCGTGAGCAGGACTACACGCCCATGAACGTCACGTTCGGCCTCATCGAGGACGAGGAGGCGCCGGACGTTCCTCAGACGCGGGACCGGGCGAAGCGCCGCGAGGAGATCGGCCGGCGGGCCCTCGCCTCGGTCGCACGCTGGCGCGAGGAGGCGCTCCCCGCGGCCGCCCTGCTCCCTCGGTAAACGCCAGGCCTCTAGAATCGTCCTTCCAAAAGGAGATTCGCGTGAAGAAAAACCTCTTCGTCCTCCCGGCCGGCGCCCTCCTCCTCGCGAGCGCCGCCGCGCCGATTCGCGCCGAAAGCGCCCGCTCCGAGAACTTCCAGACGCATTGCTCGGTCTGTCACGGAGACAACGGCAAGGGCCAGACCGAGGAAGGCAGGAAGAAGAAGGCTCGGGACCTGACGAACGCGAAGTGGCAGGACACGATCGACGACGCGCGGATCGTGCGCTCGATCACGAAGGGGCACGACAAGATGCCGGCCTTCGGCAAGAAGCTCACCGAGCCCGAGATCAAGGCGCTTGCCGCCGAGGTCCGGAGCCTGGCGAAGAAGTCATCGTAAAAAGCGTCTCCTTCGCCTCGGAGATCGCGGCGTTCGACCGCCACCTGGCCGATGAACGCGGCGTCTCGCCCCACACCCGCTCCGCGTACGGCGCGGATCTCGCGCGCTTCTCGGCGTTTCTTTCGGCGGTCTTCTGGAACCGGCCGGCGGCCGCGCTCAAGGCCGAGGACGTGGATCTTCTCGCCGTGCGGTCGTATCTCGCTTACCTGCGCGCCGAAGGGATCTCGAAAACGTCGATCGGGCGGCACCTTTCGGCACTCCGCACGTTCTTCGCGTTCCTCAAGCGCGACGGCCGCGTCGCCTCGAACCCGGCGAAGTCGGTGGGGTCGCCCCGCCGTGAGAAAACGCTCCCCCGGACGCTGTCCGTGAGCGAGGCGGCGGCGGTCGTTGAGGCGAAGGGGCGCGAGGGCGCCCTCGGGATGCGCGACCGCGCGCTCCTCGAGCTGCTCTACGCGACGGGGCTCCGCGTGTCCGAGCTCGTGGGGCTGCGCCTCGAGGACGTCGATCTCTCCGTCCGGCAGGTGCGCACGGTGGGGAAGGGGCGCAAGGAGCGCGTCGTGCCGTTCGGCCAGCCCGCCGCCGCGGCGCTCCGCGCCTGGCTGAAGGCGAGAGCGGCTTTCGCACCCGCCGCGCAGGACGCCGAGATCGTGTTCCTGAACGCGCGTGCCGGCCGTCTGACGGACCGCAGCGTGCGGCGCGTCCTCGACCGGGCGGTCCTTTCGGCGGCGGTTCCCCGCCACGCCTCGCCGCACGCGCTCCGGCACTCGTTCGCGACGCATCTCCTCGCGGCCGGCGCGGACCTCAGGTCCATCCAGGAGCTCCTCGGCCACGCCTCGCTCTCGACGACGCAGCGCTACACGCACCTCGACACCGAGCGCCTCCTCGAGGTCTACCGCAAGAGCCATCCGAAGGCCGAGGAGAGAGACTGACGGGCTAGACTCGGGGCATGGGCAGACCGCGTTTCACGCACACGACCATTCTCTGCGTGAGGAAAGACGGGATCGTCGCGCTCGGAGGCGACGGCCAGGTGACGATGGGGACGACCGTCATGAAAAGCGGCGCCTCGAAAGTACGCCGGCTCCTGAACGGAAAGGTCCTCGCGGGCTTCGCCGGCTCGACGGCCGACGCCGTGACGCTCTTCACGCGGTTCGAGCGCAAGCTCGAGGAGTTCCACGGCCAGCTCGAGCGCGCGGCCGTGGAGCTCGCGACGGACTGGCGCACCGAGAAGACGCTGCGCCAGCTCGAGGCCCTCCTCGTCGTGGCCGACGAGAAGACCTCGCTCCTCCTCTCTGGAACCGGCGACGTCATCGCACCGGACGAGGGCGTGATCGCCGTGGGCTCCGGCGGCGCGTACGCGGCGGCGGCGGCCCACGCGCTGCTCCGGCATTCGGCCCTCGACGCGGCCGCGATCGTGAAGGAATCCCTCACGATCGCGGCGTCCATCGACATCTACACGAACGACGTGATCCGCGTCGAAACCCTCCCGTGACGCCGCACCTCCTCAGAGACCTCTCGCCGCGGAAGATCGTGGCCGAGCTCGACCGCCACGTCGTCGGGCAGACGAAGGCAAAGCGCGCGGTCGCGATCGCGCTCCGCGACCGCTGGCGGCGCCAGCGCCTCACCCCCGAACTGCAGCGCGACACGATGCCGAAGAACATCCTGATGATCGGCCCCACGGGCGTCGGCAAGACGGAGATCGCGCGGCGTCTCGCGCGCCTCGTGGACGCGCCGTTCGTGAAAGTCGAGGCCTCGAAGTTCACGGAGGTGGGGTACGTCGGGCGCGACGTCGACTCCATCGCGCGCGATCTCGTGGAGGCGGCGATCCGGCTCGTGAAGGACGAGCGCCGCGCGCGCGTGGCGGACCGCGCGACCGCGGCGGCGGAGGAGAAGCTCGTGGACCTCCTTGTGGTGTCTTTATCGGCCGGACCGGCAGGCCGTGCGGATACGGGAGCGAGCGCGAGCCTGCAGGACGGCCGTGACCGGATCCGCCGCGACCTCCGCGACGGCAAGTACGAAGCGCGCGAGGTCGAGCTCGAGGTGACGGACGAACGGACGCCGCAGATCTCCGTCATGACGCCGCAGGGCATCGAGGAGATGGGGATCGACCTCCCGGGCATGCTCCCGAATCTCTTCGGCGCGCAGAAAAAGAAGAAGGTGAAGCTGCCCGTGTCCGACGCGCGTCCGCTTCTCGCGACGCGCGAGGCCGACGCGCTGTCCGACGAGGCGACCGTGCCCGAGGAGGCCGTGAGGCGCGCGGAAGAGACGGGGATCGTCTTTCTGGACGAGATCGACAAGATCGCGGGCAAGGAGGGGGCCCGCGGCGGGCCCGACGTCTCGCGCGAAGGCGTCCAGCGGGATCTCCTCCCACTCGTCGAGGGGACGACGGTCAAGACGAAGCACGGGATGGTGAAGACGGACCACGTCCTGTTCATCGCGGCCGGGGCCTTCCACGTCGCGAGACCGTCGGACATGATCCCCGAGCTGCAGGGCCGCTTTCCGATCCGGGTCGCGCTCGACTCGCTCACCGACGAGGACTTCCTGCGCATCCTCACCGAGCCCGAGCACGCGCTCCCAAAGCAGTCAGCCGCGCTCCTCGCGGCGGACGGCATCGAGCTCGTCTTCGCGGACGACGGCCTCGGGGAGATCGCGCGGGCCGCGGCCGAGGTGAACCGAAACCTCGAGAACATCGGCGCCCGGCGTCTTCACACGATCCTCGAGACGGTGCTCGAGGAGATCTCCTTCGCGGGGCCGGATGCCGCGGGCGCGCGAATCGTCGTGGATCGGCCGTACGTCGAGCGGGCGCTCAAGGGCCTCGTCCGGGATCGCGACCTCTCGCGTTTCGTGTTGTAGGCGGATTTCCGGGAAATGAGGATTTCTCTCTTCTTGCTGTCCCTCTCCTTGCTCACCGGATGCGGGCGAAAGCTTGCGCCCGAGCCGCCGCTGCAGGTCCTGCCGGCCCGCGTCGAGCCCGTGCGCCTCTCGCAGGAGGGCTCGGACGTCGTCCTGAGGTTCCCCTACCCGTCGAAGACGAACGCGGGCGGGACGCTCACGAATCTCACGGGCGTGACGGTGTACCGCGAGCTCACCGGGGCGCGGGAGGGCGAAAGGCCGCCGGAGGCGCCGAAAGACGCGGCGACGCGCGAGCGCGAGGAGAAGGGGTTCCGCGCGCGCGCCGAGGCGATCCAGAAGCTCACGCGCACGGAGCTCGACGCGGCCACCGTGGGCGCGGACGTCGTCTTGAGGGATCCTCTCGTGCCGCTCTACCGCGAGGGGCGCATCGGACGCGTGTTTCTGCGGTACGGCGTGACGGCCACGCGCGACCGCAAGAAAGCCTCCGAGCTGTCGCCGCTGGTCGCGCTCCTGCCGCGCGTCCCGCCGGACCGGCCGACCCGCGTCGTCCCGACCGTCGAGGAGGCGCGCGTGTGCCTCGACTGGAGCGCTCCCGTCGCCATGCTCGACGGCGCCCGCCCCGTGAAGGTCGCGGGCTACGCGGTCTACCGGCGGGATGCCGGGGACGAGGAGTACGAGGACCGCCCGCTGGGCATCGCGATCGGCGCGACGACGTACGTCGACGCGACGGTCGTGCCCGACCGGAAGTACGTCTACACGGTGCGCGCGGCGCCCGTCGCGGAGCTGCCTCTCATTCTTGGCCCGGCGTCCGACGAGGTGCCCGTGTCGACGGCGGACGTGTTTCCGCCGGACGCTCCGGACGGCGTCCTCATCCTCGCCGAGGCGGGCGCCACGCGCCTCGTGTGGAACCCGAGCCTCGCGGGCGACCTCGCCTCCTACCGCGTCTATCGCCGCGAGGGCGGCGCGTGGAAACGGATCGCGCAGGACCTCAAGGATCCCGTCTACTTCGACGCCGGCGTCTCGGCGAGGGAATACGGCGTGACGGCTGTGGACAAGTCGGGCAACGAGAGCGCGATCGGGACGGCGAAGTGACCCAGGAGCCCCGCCCGTCACCTTTCGGCTCGCTGCCGCTCGCGTTCACGAAGATGAGCGGAGCGGGAAACGACTTCCTGGTCTTCGGGGCGCGCGTCGTCTTCGAGGGCACGCTGGAAGAGGAGCCCCAGGCCCGGTCCTTGCTAGGGGCTTTTCAGGCCCTTTCGACCTGCCCCGTTGGCGCTTGGCGGCGCCGGGCGGGGCGCGCGCACGTATACTCGCAATCCCGAGGGGCGGCTTCCCGCCCGTTTTTCCGAAGGAGTCCCCGATGTCTTTCTCCAGAATCTGCCCCCGAATGGCCGTCGCTCTGACCGCAGCCTTCACGCTCGCCTTCGCCCCGGCCCTCCTCGCGCAGGCCCCGGCTTCGGCTCCGGCTACCGCCAAGGCGGCCGACACGGCGTCCGGACCGAAGCTCGTCGTCCCCGAGAGCAAGAAGGACGTCGGAACGGTCCCGAAAGGCGAGCCCATCAAGCACGTGTTCGTCCTCAGGAACACGGGCAAGGCCGACCTCCACGTCACCGACGTCAAGCCCTCGTGCGGCTGCACCGTGCCGGAGTTCGACAAGGTGATCAAGCCCGGCGCCGAGGGGAAGGTGACCCTCACGGTCGACACGAAGAACTTCTCCGGGCCCATCTCGAAGACGGCGCTTCTCATGACGGACGACCCGTCGATGCCGCAGACGACCCTCTTCCTCTCGGCTAACGTGAAGCCCTTCGTTGAGGCGCTGCCGTACGGCTTTTTCCGCATCACGGCGCTCTCGGGCGAGGCGGCCTCGTCCGAGGTCGTGCTCGTGTCGGACGAGTCGGAGTTCAAGCCGACGAAGATCGAAACGCCCAACTCCTTCCTCAAGGCCACGCTCTCTCCCGTGCCCGAGAAAGAGCTCATCAAGGACAAGAACCCGAATCAGTGGAAGATCACCCTGACGGCCGCGCCCGACGCGCCGGAGGGGATTCTCGGCGGGACCGTGAAGGTCGCAACCGGTGTCAAGCGTCAGCCCGAGATCGAGATTTCGGTGTCGGGCTTCGTGAAGCCCGCCGTCTCGGTCACGCCGGTCTCGATCAACTTCGGGAACTTCGACCCGAAGGGCGATGCCGTGAAGCGGAACGTCATGATCGTCAACAACAACGCGCAGGCGGCGAGCTTCGCCGTCACGAAGGTCGAGACGAACGTGCCCGGCATCTCGGCCGAGATCGTGCCCGTCGACAAGTCGCGCGTGCAGGTCGTTCTCACGGTCGACCAGAAGATCAAGAAGGGCGTCTTCGAGGGTGAGCTCCTCATCAAGACGACCGACAAGGCCAAGAGCGACGTGAAAGTGCCCCTGAAGGGCGTCATTCTCTGAGCCGCCGGGCCGAAAGGTGACGGACGAGCGGGGGCGCCGGGCGCCCCCGCTTTTCATTTGCGGGGAGGAAGGGTCTTATAGACGGGTGGAGGCGGCGCGGAGAGGGGGACCTCGTGGAGCGGCGGATACTTCTGCCGCGCGGCCTCCTCTGCGATGAGTCGGAACATTCCGAGGATGGCCAGCCGCCTCTCGCGCTGGTGCCGGGCGGCCGCCGGGGACAGGATCGCGGAGAACGGCGAGTCCGAATCGTAGTGAGAGGCGAGGGTGAGGTCGGTGACGCCGTTCGGAAGGGACTCCAGCCCGAACGTGAAGGAGAGCCGCTCGATGCCCTTGTCGAGAAGGTTGGCATCGTCGGAACGCACGAGGAACGACAGCATGTCGGGCGGTGCGGCGACGATCACCGAGAGGTCGAGATGCCGGGGTCCCTCGGAGGTCGTCGCCTCGAGCGAGAGGACGTCGCCTTTTTCGGCTGTCAGGCCTTTCTTGTAGCGCGCCCCACGCGGCAAAAGATCCGGCACGCCGGCGAAGAACCACGTCGCGGCGTATTCGGGCGCCACGAGAAGTCGCCACACGATGGCGCGAGGCGCGTGGATCGAAACGCAGTCCACCCCCTGGAAGGTCGCCAGGGGGGCGTCGGAGAGGGCGCGCGCGCGCGCCGACCACGGGTCGGCCTGGGCGCGGGCGAGGCCGGGCACGAAACACACGGCGAGAAGAGCCGCGGAAAACGGCCACCTCGAGGCTGCCATCGGGAGAGGATACGCGAGTTCTCTCGTCTCCTCGCAGGTTCCGGTGGACGAGAAGTAGCGCCGGTTACTTCTTCGCCGGCTGGGGGCGCAGAATCTCGAGCCAGTCGAACGCGGCCGAGAGCGTGCGCTCATCCGTGGCGCCGCTCATGCGGTCCTTCGGGGACTCGGCGTACGCGAAGACGAACTTGAGCTCGTTCGCGCCCCTCTTCCAGAGCGCGCGGGGGACGGCGATCGCGTAGACGCGCGGCTCGCCGCCGAGCGTGAGCACGTCGGTCTTCTGGTCGTTCACGAACAGCGTGAGCGTCTGGGGCGGCGCTCCCGGGAAGCCGAACGGCCAGCACCGGAAGCGCACGAGGCGGTCGCCGTCGGCGCGGCTCACGATCGAGACGCGCGCCTCGCGGCCGTGGGCCCAGACGAACGTGTCGCCGAGCTCGGTCTTCTCGAAGCCGTCCCAGCCCGCGCCGAGCGCGCCGGTCGTCGTCTCGGGATCGAAGTTGAAAGAGCGGGTCTCCTCGGGCATGCGGCAGGCCCCCGTGAGGATCAATCCGAAAAGGACAAGGGGAGCCGCGAGGGCCGTCAAGAAGGCGCGGGACCTTACGCGTCTCATCGGGCGGGGGCCTCGTGCCGCACTTCGACGCCGGTGGCCACGAAGACGGCGCCCGTCTCGGCGGCGCGGGCGCGCCCCTCGGCCGCGAGGAAACCGCCCGCGAGGTCCTGGGGGAGCTTGAAGGACCCGTCGGAGACGACGGGCAGGACGGCGTCTCCGTCCTTCAGCGCGGGCCGGCCGGCAGCTCCCGCGTTCACGCCCTCGACGCGGATGGCCTTCGCGGAGTAACGCGCGGGATCCTTGACGATGGCCGCGACCGAAACCGGCGACAGACCGCGGAGCGGCTTGCCGTAGAGGTCCGCCGCGGACGCGGAGGATGACTCGAAAGCCACGGCGTAGAGAGTCAGCGCGGCGGCGGCAGCGAAGGATCCCGGGCCGCGCCTCACAGGTCCTTACCCTTGGCGCCGCCGAAGGTGTACGTCACGCTCGCGTCGGGGCACGGGTTCGTCTGGGTGATGGCGCCGCCCGGGCGCGTATACGTGAGGCTGCCGTATATGGAACCGTCGAAGCTCGTCTGGATGATCCCGCTGAACGTAGAGCCGTCCGATTCGGTCCCCGCAAACGATGTGCTGCCATCCGCGTTCTTCGTGAACGTCGTGTTCTGGTTGGGAGCCGTCCCGAGGCCCTGCATGAAAAAGACGGTGTCCTGGCCGGCGCAGGAGGGAATCACGATCCCCGCGGTGATGACGTAGAACACCCCGTCGACGACGTTGACACGCCCCGAGAAGTCGTACCCGCCGTCGTTCAGGATGAGCCCGTACGCGCCGTTGTTCGCCACGGGCATCTTCACGGGGGGGGCGTAGCTGATGGACCCGATCGCGTTGTCGATGATGGAGGCGCCGGTCGCGACGGGTCCGCCGCTCGTCACCGTCACGAGAGCGGTCAGGTTCGTGTCGCTCGCGGCGGGCGTGTAACCGAAAAAGTTCGCAATGCCGTTGATCTGCGTCTGCGAGAACTTGCCGAGCGTGAGGGTCTTCGTGCCGGCCGTCGTGCCGTCGGACTTGCGGAGGGTGACGTCGACGATCGTCGAGCCCGTCCCGTTCGTGGACAGGAGAAAGAGGTTCGTGCGGTAGCCGCTCGTGCTCGTGGGGGACGCCGAGACGTACGGCACGTAGGCCGTCTCGCCGACGGCGACGAGCTGGTCCTGGCTCTGGGACGAAATGGCGAACCCATTCGTGCCGGAGACGCCCGTGGAGCTCTTCGCGTTCACGACGAGCGTCTGCGAGAGGACCCAGACGGCCAGCGGGCGCCCGCTGACGCTGTCGGTCCCGGGAGCCTCCACGCGGATCCCGCCGGAGCCCGTCGCGCCGAAGTTCGAGGCGAGGACGTCGTCCAGGGCGAGCGTGGAGTTCCCGGGCACGGTCACGACCACCTTCGGAGCGCCGCTGTTGTCGCCAAGCGCATTGTTCAAGGCGTCGAGCTGCGAATAAGGAAGAAAATACATGTCGACCTCGGCGGCGACCGCGTTCGGGTTCACGATGCGGAGGGACGAGACGTAGTCGTTCCCTCCGCCGGAAGCCTTGGCGGACGTGACGACCCATTGGGTGACCGCCGGGGTGTCCGCGAGGAGGCTTGCCGGGAGCAGCGGGATCACGGCGAGGGCCAGGGAGCAAAAAGGCTTGAGGTGCATCGGGGGTTTCCTCTTTCTGCGACTCGGGGCCGGCAGACAGCCGTCAGACGCAAGAATGTGGCCTGAAGTTTAGCCCGCCCGGAAAGAAGTGACGCCGCGCCTCCCGGCCTTTCAGAAGAACCGGCCGCCGCCTCCGGCATAACGGCGCAGGTCGCCGCGCCTCCTCTCGCCGAGAAGGACCCGCGTCGAGACGGGCGCAAAGCCGAGGCTCGCTGCCGCGACAAGAAGCGCCCGCGCCTCGGCGGGAAGCGCGAGCGAGAAGCGTTTTCCTCCGGCACGCGACGCGAGGAGAGGAAGGAGGTCCGCGGCGCCCTCCGGAACTCTCGCGGCGATGGGGCCGAGCGCCGTCCCGCGAGGTCCCGGGTGCCACGCGCCGAGCGCCACGGGCCGGCCACCGCGCTTCCACGAGACGACGTGGCCCTCCTGAGCCCAACGCGCCCAGTCGCGCGGCCGCGCGAATCCCCGGGTCTCGCGGTCGAGAGCGGCGATCCAGCCGTAAAGAGAAGCCCCGGGAGAGACGGCGTAAAGCGAGGTGCCGGGCCCCGGCGCGAGGCTGGACACTTCCGCCGTCATTTCGAGGACCAGCGTGCGGAGGGAGAGGCCGGCGCGGAAAAAGAACGCGAGAGAGGACGGGTCCAAGGGCGCGAGAACTTCCAGCGCGCGGGCGCCCCGCGCGGCGCCGTATGCGCGCGCTGCCGCGAGGAGCGCGCTTCCGATCCCGTGCCTTCGGTGTTGAGCCTTCACGTCGAGCGCGAGGAGGAGAAGCGCGTCTTCGCGGACCGCGGCCGCGGCCGAGCCGACGATACGGCCCTCCTCGTCCACGGCCACGAGCGCGCCCTCCGGGTCCGTGGCGCGCGCGTGTGCAAGATCCGCGTCCGGGCGGGCCTCACCGGGCCGGGCGGGGCGGATCGAGACCGGCGGAGGTTTCCTCGCGGGCACCCTGATGGACGGTAGCACGCGGAGAGGCGAGGCCGAGCGGACGGTGGCGGCACGCGGGACGAAATCCAGAGGAGAATCCTAGAGGGGAGTCGTCGTATGCAAAAGCGAAACGTCGGACGGCCTCGCGGCGGCGATCCCGTCGAGACGCGGCGCGGCATCCTGCGCGCCGCAGAAGAATGTTTCGCCGCGTCGGGCTTCGTGGGCGCCACGACGCGGCAGGTGGCCGCCCGCGCCGGCGTGAACGTCGCGACCCTCCACTACCACTTCGGGAGCAAGGAAAAGCTCTATCGCGCCGTCCTCGACGCCGCGACCCGGGAGGACGTCCCTTTTCTCGGGAGCGGCGAGACGCCGGAGGAGCGCCTGTCGTCCGCCGTCGAGGCCCTTTGGGATTTAGGGGCCGCGCATCCGGCGCTGCCGAGGCTGAGCCTGCTCCACCGGCTCGCCGGCCCCGCGTCTGCCGCCGGGGCTCTCGAAACGCCCGAGGATCCCCGCGCCACGCTTCTCGTGCGGACGCTCACCCAGACGGGCATGAAGACTCCGTACCCGCCGGCTGAGACGGCCCGCGTCATCCTCGCGCTTCTCGACAGCGCGCTCGTGGCCGCGCAAAACGGGCACGGTCCCGAGGCGGCGTCGCCGTCGGCCTTGGCCGACGCGTCGCGCGCGGGGGTCGTCGTGGCGGCCCTGCGCGTGGCCGGCCTCGCCTAGCGTTCCCTAGGGTTTCCGCAGGCCCAGGAGCAGCACGAGCGCGTTGGCGCCCGTGCCCGCGAGCACGGGATCGATTCCGAAAGGGTGAACAAAGCGCTCGAGCATCGCGGTCGCGCCGCCGAGGAGCATCGCGGTCCCCGCGAAGCGCCGATCCACGCGGACGGAGGGACAGAACGCGACGAGCGTGGGCAGGATGAGGCCGGAGGCGAAGAGCGTGTAGCCGAGGCGGAACGTCTCGACGAGGTCGCGAAGAACGAGCGCCACGACGAGTCCGAGCCCACCGTACACCACGATGGCGAGGCGCGTTGCCGAAACGCCGGCTCTCGAGCCGAGGAGGTCGTGCGTCGTCGCCGCGGCGGCCGACAGGAGGACGGAGTCCGCCGAGGACTGCATCGTCGCGACGAGCGCCACGAGGAGAAACGGGGCAAGCGCCGTTCCCGCGAGGAGGAACACCGTGCGGGGGAAGAGCTCCGCGGCAGGACCGCCGACGCCGCGCGCGATCCCCGCGAGGGCGATCGCCGCCGTCGCGAGGCCGAACGCGAGCTTGGACGCGGCGGCGCCGAGGGCCGCGCGTCGCGCGTCGCGCGCGTCGCGTACGGACAGGAGCTTCGCCCACACATCGCTCCCGACGGCGTGCGGGAGGCCCACGAGGACGAGGAGCGCGCACGCGTCACCCCACGAAAAACGCGGGCCCGTCGGGAAGTGGAGAAGCTCCGCCGGCGCTCTCGTCGCCGCGAGGGAGCGCAGGGCGAGCGGAAGAGCCACGGCGAGAAGGCCCGCCACCATGAGGCCGAACTGGAGAAGGTCCGTCCTCACGACGGCGCGCTGGCCTCCGAGCGCCGTGTACGCGACGAAAAGGGCCGCCGTGACGACGAGGACGCGCACGGGCTCCCACGGCGTCGTCGCGACGACGACGGTCTCGGTCGCCTCGGTCAGGAGCGCGAACCAGACGATCTCCGCGAGGATGACGAGAAAGGCGGCGATCTTGCGCACGCCGGGGCCGTACGTCCTTCCGACGACCTCGGCGAGCGTCGTCGCGCCCGTCGCGCGCACACGCGGCGCGAAAAAGAGGCCGAGGGCGAGCAGGCCGAGCGCGCCGGCGAGGTCGAGCCAGAGCGCGGGCAGGCCCACCGCGGCGATGAGCGCCGCGAGGACGAGGGTCGTGGACCCGCCGATCACCGTGGAGGAGAGGGCCGCCCAGGCCGTGAACGCGCCCAGGCCGCGGTCCGCGACGAGGAACGCGTCCTTAGAGCGCGAGGCGTCTCGTGCCGAAAAGAGGCCGACGAGGAGGACGGCGGCGCCATAGAGGACGAGGGCGGCGGCCACGCGTCAGCGCTTCAAGGCCTCAGTCGGCGAGAACGTCGCGCGCGAAGCCCGCGAGAAGGAGCGCGGCGTGCGGCAGGGCGCGCTCGTCGAAGTCGAAGTCGGGCGCGTGATGCGGGCCCCGCGGGCCGGCGGTCGGGGCCGCGCCGACGAACGCGAACGCGCCCGGGACGCGCAGCAGGAACTCGCTGAAGTCCTCGCCGCCCATCGTCCGGCAGGCCGCCGTGACGCGCGCCGGTGACGCGCGCGGCAAGAGCGCCTCCGCCACGCGCCGGGCGCGCTCCGCCTCGTGCGGGTGGTTCACGACCGCGGGGTTGATCTTCCGGTACACCGTCTTCGCTTCGCACCCGAGCGATCGCGCCGCGTGTTCCGCAACCTCGCGGACGAGGGACGGAAGGCGGTCGGCGACTTCGGCGTCGAACGACCGGCACGTGCCGCGGAGCGTCACCGAGTCGGGCAGGATGTTGAACGCCGAGCCGCCGTGCATCGACGTCACGGAGACGACCGCCGGCAGGAGCGGCGAGAGCCGCCGCGCGACGATCGTCTGGAGCGCGGTGACGACGTGAGCGGCAGCCACGATCGTGTCGCGCGTCTCGTGGGGCGAGGCCGCATGGCCGCCGGGACTCGTCACGTCGATGAAGAACTCGTCCACGGCGGCCATCATGGCGTCGCGCGCGACGCCGACCTGGCCGAGCGGCAGAGCTGCCCACAGGTGCACGCCAAAGACCGCGTCGGGGCGGGGATCGTCGAGGACGCCGTCGGCGATCATGGCCTGCGCGCCTCCGGCGCCTTCCTCTCCCGGCTGGAACGCGAAGACGACGCGTCCCTTCGCGGGTGGGTCGAGAAGCAGGAGGTCCGCCGCCGCGTCCAGCGCCGCCACGTGTCCGTCGTGCCCGCACGCGTGCATCTTCCCGTTCGTCGCGGCGAAGGCCAGGCCGGTCTTCTCGGCGATGGGAAGCGCGTCCATGTCGGCCCGGAGGAGGACCGTCTTTCCGGGCCGCCCCGTGTCGAGGACGGCCTGAACGCCCGTCCTCCCGACGCCCGTGCGCACGGCGAGAGAGCGCGCGCGCATGCGATCCGCGACGAGGCGGGCCGTCTCGATCTCCTCGAACGCGGTCTCCGGCTGGGCGTGGATCTCGCGGCGGAGGCGGACAGCCCCGGCCTCAACTTCCTCCTCGCCGGTCGCGAGCGCTTTCACCAGGGGGATCATAGGGCCAGGCCGCGTTATCCTCGGCGAGATGAGCGAGACCCCGCGGCGCACGTTCACGTTCGAGGAAGCCCGTGCTCTCCTGCCCGAGGTGCGAGAGCGGACCCGGCGGGCGGTCGAGGCGCTTTCGCACCTGACGATCCCTTCGGACGACGGGCCCGAGGCCGGCGGGGCGTGGGCCGAGAGGGCCGTGGCCGAAACGCTCGCCGCGTGGACGAAAGGGATCGAGGAGCTGGGGATCGAGGTGAAAGGGCCGTGGCTCGTGGATTTCGACTCGGGCGCGGGCTATTACTGCTGGAAGTGGCCCGAGGAGTCCCTCGAGTTCTTCCACGGCTATGAGGAAGGCTTTGCGGGAAGGGTGAGACTTCAGTAGAGAGTCAGGCGATCCCGAGAAGCCGCTTTCCCTCGGGCGTCATCATCTCCGCGCTCCAGGGCGGGTCCCATACGACCACGACTTCCGCTTCCGCGACGCCGGGCACCGACGCGATCTTCGCCTGCGCGTCGGCGGCGATCGCGCCGCCCATGCCGCAGCCGGGCGCGGTGAGCGTCATCTTCACCTCGACGCGCTCCCCCGCGGCCGCCGCAGGAAGGATGCGAAGGTCGTATACGAGGCCGAGGTCCACGATGTTCACCGGAATCTCGGGGTCGTACACGGTGTGCAGGCAGTCCCACACGGCCGCTTCGTCCACGGGCCCGGATGTCGCGGGGCGTTCCGCCGCGTCCCCGGCGAGGGGCGCGAGCCCCAGGGCGGCGGCGTCGCTCCCGGCGATCCGGAAGAGGCCGCCGAGAGTGGGGGCCTGCACGGTGAACGTGCCACCGAGAGACTGCGTGAGATAGACGGAGGTGCCCGCGGCCAGGGTGACGGGCTCTCCGCTCGGAATGCGGATCGCCTCGCAGTCGCGCACGAGGGTGTGGACGGTCTGGGCCAGCGGCGTCATGTGAGGGTGCCCGCGCCCGAAGCGCGCGAGCCCCGGCCATTCTCTCTCAGGAGCCCCGTCGCGGAAAGTCCGAGCGCGGCGGCCTCGAGCGCGGCCGCAGCCCAGTGCGGCCAGTCGGGCCCTATCCTGAAATACAGGTTCTCGCTTCCGAACGGCCCGAAGACGCGGCCCAGAGAGCCCATCGACTGGTACGCCCCAAGGATCTCCCCCTGTTCCCCTGCGGCCGAGCGTCGGCTGACGAGCGACGAAAGCGTCGGCGTCGTGATGCCGATCCCGAGAGCGATCACGGCGATCGCCAGGAGAAGGACCGGAACCGAGTCCGCGGCCCTGAGGCCCACGAAGCCCGAGATGAGGAGCACAGCCCCGAAAACGACGAGGCGCGCTTCCCCGACGCGCGCCACGAGACGCCGCACGAGCACGCCCTGCACGAGAGCCGAGCACACGCCGATGAACACGAAGAACCACGCGACGGTGGACGCGCCGGCCCCGAGGCGCATCGACACGAACTGCGCGAACGTGGACTCGAACGTCGCGAAGGCCGTGGTCGTCACGAGCGAGAGAAGCATGAGAGCGCCGATCTCCGGCCGGCGGAACGCACGCGCGAGCGCCGCAAACGAGAAGACGGAAAAACGCGCGCGGGCGCCGCCTTCGGGGCGCGTCTCGGGCAGCTTGAGGAAGGCCCAGACGAACGCGGCGAACGAGAGCGACGCCGCCGCGAGGCCGGGGGCGCTCTCGCCGAGACCGACCGTGAAACCCGCGATGGCGGGCCCGAAGATGAACCCGAGGCCGAAGGCCATCCCCACGAGGCCCATGCCGCGGGCGCGTTCCTCCGGGCTCGTCGTATCGGCGATGACGGCGTGGGCGGTGCCGATGTTTCCGCCGGTGGCTCCATCGAGCAGGCGGGACGCGAAGAGCATCGGCAGCGAGCGCGCGAACGCGAACAGAAGGTAGCCGACGACGGTGCCCGCGAGGGAGAAGAGGAGAACCGGGCGCCGGCCGAAGCGGTCCGAGAGGCGCCCGAGAATCGGCGCGAAGATGAACTGCATCGCCGAGTAGCTCGACATGAGGAGCCCGAACGCGAGCGGGGACGGGCGGTACTTCTCGGCGTAGAGCGGCAGCAACGGGATCACGATCCCGAAGCCGAGAAGATCGATGAAGACCGTCAGGAAGACGATCTTCAGGATGCTGTTCCCTTTCGCCGCCACGGGGGGACTATAAGTGGTCCCTCGCGAGGCTCGGCAAGACGATCTCCCGCCATCGGGCCCTCGCGCCGCTGGGCGGCGGCGGCACGAGATGCTCGACCGTGATTGAGGCCGCGACGGCGAGCTTCGCTATTCGGTTTCGGCCGCGACGAAGCTGGAATCTCCCGTCGCCTGATCGATCGGCGTCGCGTACGCGAAGAAGGGAGAGGAGGACGAGACGCGAAGTGAGGCGTTCCGAAACAGGGCCGTCACGCCGAGGTACGATGCAATCGTATTCGCTTGGAAATGGCCGTAAGGCGCGAGCGTCACGCTTCCGTTCGCAAGCAAGGCTCCGGTCGAGTCGAAGAGCGCGAGCGCGATCGTGATCGACGCCGGCCCCGGGTTCAGGAATCCGACGTTCGTGCGCGTGGCGGCGTCGACGGAGAGGCCGGGGATGCGGCCGGCCAGGATCGATCTTTCGCGCGTGACCCCGGGAACGCCAAGGCCGAAGCTGCCCCCGGGAGCGAGCGCTCCGGCAGGCGTCGCCGTGCGGGTCGACACGATGAGAGGGGCGTCGGAGACGATGCGGATGGCTCCTCCCCCCGTCCTCTGAAAGAGCGTCGCGACCGCTTCGGAGACGAAGAGCTGCGCGCCCGGAAGGATGTCTTGCGGAACCGGCGTCGCGGCGCTGTTGTCGCCTCCGCCCGTCGGCAGCCACGAGAACACCACGTGCGCCGTGCGGGCGGCCGAGGGGTTGAGCGCCGAGAGGTCGGTGGTGAAGAAGGTCCCGTTCACCCCGGCGCTCTGAGCCGCAGCCACGACGAATCTCTCCTCCGTCGTCGAGGACGAAAGGAGAAGGAGAGAGAAGTGCAGCCCGCCCGACGTTTGGTCGGCGGCGACGAGAACGGGGGGTGCGTTCGCGAACGACGTCACGTCCGGGTAGAACTCGGGACGGTAGCGCCCGGAAGGGTCCGAAGCGCCGATCCGGTAGCTGCCCGGCGCCGCCGCGAGCGCGAAGCCGCCCGCCGCATCCGTCGGCGCCCCGAACCGCCGCGTGCCGTCGCTCGCGTAGAGGTCCAGGCGGAGGCCCGCGAGCGCCACGCCCGTCTCGGCGTCGCGCACGGAGCCCGCGACGATACCGGCGTGCGGGAGAGACAGAGAAAGCGACGCGCTCGTCTGCAGGGCGAACACCGAAAGGACGCTGGCGGAATCGTAGGTGTCGGTGGCGGGGTAGAAGGTGGGCACGTACTTGCGGTTGGTGTCGAAGGCGCCGAGCCGATAGCTGCCCGGGGGAAGGGCGAGGACGAAGCCGCCGTCCGCCGGCGTGAGCGCGAAGCCGCGCGCCGTCCCGTCGGCGTTGTATGCGGCGACGGTGATTCCGGACAGGGCTGCTCCGGACGAGGCGTCGCGGACAAAGCCCACGAGGAAACCGGCCGTCGCGAGCGCGAAGTCGACGCCGGTCACGCTCTGGCTGTCCCCCACCGCCACGGACGTCGAGCTCTCGAACGAACTTGCATGAGCGTAGAAGTCGGTCGCGTAGAACCCCGCCAGGTCAAAGGCGAGGACCCGGTAAGAGCTTGCGGGAAGTGAGAGGTGGTAGGAGCCCGCGGCATCGCTCAAAATGAAGACCGGCGCCAAGGCGCCCGCGGCCCACGCCTGGACGGTCATGCCGGACAGCGGCGCGCCGGAGGTCGAGCGCACCGTCCCCGAAAGGGCGCCCGCTCCGACGCACGGAGCCGAGCCCGCCACGGCCGAGAACAGAATGAGCCTGAAGAGGGTTTTCGTCATTTTCGAATCTCCTTGACCCAGGAATCGAGAGTGGTCATGCAACCGGAACAGTTGACGGGGCTCCAGTTGATGGCCGCTCCCCCCAGCGTGTCGTCGTGAGTCTGGTTGAAAAGAATGGCGCCGCGCACCGCCGGAAAGCGCTCCGCGAGCGACCGGCGCGCGTCGGCCCACCACTGTTCGGGGTCGCCTCCGGTCTTGACCGAGCCCAGCTCCGTGATCATCACGGGCTTTCCGAACGAGGAGAGGACCGGGTAGGCGCGCGAGAGAATGTCGCCAAACGGCCACCAGCGCGACCAGGATGCGACGTTGCCATAGTTGAGCGCCCCCATCCCGATCCAGTCGACGTACTCGTCGCCGGGGTAGTAGTACTCGAACCACGGCATCGACGGGTGCGGCGAGAAGACCCAGAGCACGTTCGTCGCGCCCTTTTTCTGGAACAAGAGGTGGACGTGGCGCCAGGCCTTGATGAAATCCTCCGCCCGGTTGCCGTTCTGCGGGCCCCACGGGTACCGGTACGGGTCGTTCATCTCGTGCGCGAAGCGCAGGAACAGCGGTTTGCCATAAGAGGCGGCGGCCTGCGCCCACCGCACGATGTGAAAGTCGTAGTCGCCGCGGGCGATCGCGGCGAGTGCCGCGATGTCGCGCCCATCGCGAGGAGGGAGTTGCGGCCAGAGCTCCGAATCGAACGTCGTGACCCAAGGCTCCCACGTGACGACGGGGACGGAGCCCATGCGGTCGATGGCGGAAAGAAAGCCCCCCGGAAACTGATGCTCCGGCCGGTCTCCCCACGCCTGATAGAGCGCGACGAGCGGAAACGTGCCGACCCGGCTCTCGAGATCGGAAAAACCCTGCATCGACTCGGGAAATCCTCCGTCGTACGCGCCCCACAGAAAGAAGGGCGGCTTGCGAAGCGTGGCCACGTCGCGCAGGCCGGGATAGGCCTTCGCGATGAGGTCGGCCCGTTCCCCGCCGCGCACGCGGTGGGCGGCCTGGCCCTCAGCGGCCGAAATACTGCGTCCCAGGGTCTGCAGGAGGCTGGCGACGTGGGTGTACGTGAGCGATGACGAGCGTGTGAAAGCCAGCTGAGCGAGAAACCCGAGGGCGAGGAACCACCCGAGGACGAACATGGAGATCTCGATCCGCCGCCGCCTCATGCGCGTGCTCCCGGGATCCGGGCGGCCGCGAAGGCCGCCACGACGACCGCCCCGAGGTGGACCGTGTTCACGAACGCGAAGCCCATCATCCCCCACGCCACTCCCGTCGTCAGGCGGAGCTGGGCCTCGGGCATCGCATGGAGGCGATACCAGACGAGACGAAACGAAAGGAGGATCGAGAGGCCGAGGAGGACGAGCGGCAGCCACGCGAGCCTTAAGAAGCGGCCGGTCTGCGCCGTCTTCGGCGTGGGAATGTAGGGGATGTCGACCCGCAGCAAGGCGAGGACGCTGCCGAGGAGGTAGACGGGAAACAGGCCGAGCTTGAGAAGCATCCCGGAAAGATGCAGGCCGCGTTCTCTTTCGGGGTCGCACAGGAAGCGCTGCGACGCGATGTACACGGCGACGCCGGCGAGGCCCAGAGGAGCGGCGTGCTGGAGCCACTCCGTGAGATCCACTCGCGCCGGCAGCCATCCGAAGGCGAGGTACAGCAAGGGAATGAGGTTGTAGAGGGACGTCGTGGCGCCGAAGAAGTAGTACGTGCCGATCATCAGATAGGAGAGCCGCTGCTTCCACCCGAGACGGCGAAATGCCCGCGACAGCTCGACGAGGAGAACTTCCCCCACGCCGCGCGACCATTTGAGCTGCTGCTTGACGAACGACCCCAGCTCTTCGGGCACGAGGCCGCGCGAGACGATCTCCGGAACGTAGACGCCGCGCCAGCCCGCGCCATGGAGGCGGATCGCCGTGATGAGATCCTCGGCGAGGCCCACGCCGTGCCCGCCGATGGATTCGAGCGCCGCCCGGCGGAAGGTGCCGTTCGCGCCGATCACGACGGACGTGCCGTGCCCGTACATGCCCTGCAGTGTCGGCCCGTAAAACGCGTACGTTTGCTCGGCCGCGGCGCGCGCGACGAAGGACGCCTGCGCGTTTACGTAGGCCTGCGAGACCTGGACGAAGCCGACGCGGGGATCACGGAAGTGGCCGAGGACGCGGTCCAACATCTCGGGGAAGGGCACGTGGTCCGGGTCGAGGACGACGATGAACTCCTCGTCCGTCAGCGCGAGGGCGGCGTTGATCTTTCCGGCCTTGGCTCCGGGAACGTTCAGAAGCTCGAGCCGAACCGCGCCGTGACGCGCCGCGATCTCCGCGATCTCCAGGTTGAGGGAATCGTCGAGAAGGTAGGTCGTGTGCGGGTACCGCACACGCGCGACACCGGCGAGCGTCTCGTCGAACATCGCCGGCGGCTCCCCGGGGGTCGCCGTGATGAAGAACGCCACCCTCAGGCCCGGCTCGGGTTCGACATGGGAAGGCTGCTCGATGCCGAGGGCGTTGTACCAGCCGACGAGGAGCCGCGCGATGCCGTACACGAGGGCCGCTGAGAGAAGGGCGAAGAGAATCGGCTGGCCCACGTGGTCGCGGGAGAACCACCAGAAGAGAAAGTAGCCGGCGGCGTGGACGCCGACGAGGACGAGCCCCCCGAGGAGAAAACGGTCTTGCAGTCGCACGGGTGCGGCGCGCCGATGGACGAAGAGCGGCCCCGTCAAAAGCGCCGCTCCACGCCGAGGCCGTACGTCGTCGTCGCGTAGAAGGCCGTGAGCGCGCGCGACACCTTCGCGCGGACGCGCCAGGAGTTCCGGCCCCACTCGGCCGAAAGGCCAACGCTTCCCGGCCTGTAGCTTCGCGCGTATCCGAAGGACTCGATCACCGCGGGCGCAGGCGAGGCGCCGGACGAGGGTCCGAATCCCGTCGCGCGGTCCCGCCCCCCGCCCCAGTCTCCTCGAAGCTCGATCTTCCAGGGGGCGTTCGCGAATGTCGTCCGGGCGTACACGCGACCTTCGAGCTGCCTCTCGGGCGTGACATAGGGGTCGTAAACGCCCCGGTAGTCATACGCGAAGCCTGAGTTCGGATCGGCGGCGGGCGTGGCCGTGGCCGTCACCGTGGCCACGCGGAAGCGAGTCTCCCGCGCGTCGCGATACGCGAGGGAGGAGCCGGCCGCGAAGGTCCACGCTTCACGGACCCAGACGACGGCCTCGGCCCACGCCGCGGCGGACAAGGCCGCGTTTCCATCTCCATAGAACAGCCCCCACACCTCGGCGCCGGCGGACGATCGGGCTCCCTCGTAACGCGCTTTCAGCGCGACGCTCGAGACGCTCACCGACGCGCGATACGAAGGCGCCGAGTCGAGGGCCACGTCCCTGCTGGCGTCTACTGAGAGCAGGAGCACGGGGCTGACGGCCCATGCGAGTTCGAGAATGCCGACCGGTGCCGCCCGGCCCGGATCGAGCTTTCGGCCGCCCAAAGTTGCGGCGAGGGTCAGTTTCGTGTGAGGCAAGGCGCGCCGGAAACCCGCCCAGGCCTTCCCGCCGTTCACCCTTCCGCCGGCGTCGTCCGCATCGAGAGAGATCCCCTCGATCCCGCCCTCGATCCACGTATACACGTCGAGCGCGGACTTACACGACAGGCGGCCGCCCGAAAGCGTGGAAGGCTGGTTGTCCTGCTGAAGAGAGACGTCCATCTCGACGAAGGTCTGCCGCTCCTGCGCCTTCATGGCATGCGAGGTGAGGCACAACCCGAGGAGAAGCGCACACCGTGATTTCACGTCGGTAGTGTGCGAAGAGCGGCCATTCTTTCGGGCGCCGCTCTCAGGCCTCAAGAAGGTCTGGGACCCCGAGAACCTCTTCCGGCTGAACCTGAACATCCGGCCGGCCTGAGCCGCGCCGGCCCCAGATCCTCAGCTAAACGACTTCCCGCAGCCGCAGCTCCCGCCGGTCGCGTTCGGGTTCTCCACCGAGAAGCCGGCGCCGCGCATGTCCTCGATGAAGTCCACCGTGGACCCGTGCAGCTTCAGGGCGCTCTGCGGGTCGACGATGACCTCGATGTCGCGCACGGCGAGGACGTGGTCGGTCGGGCGCTTCTCGTCGAACGTGAAGCCGTACTGAAAGCCCGAGCAGCCGCCGCCCTGGATGAAGACGCGCAAGGCCTTGCCCGCGGCGTCCGGCGTTTTTGCGGCGAAATCCTTGACCTTGTCGACCGCGCGGTCGGTGACGTTGAGGATGAATACGGACGGCGACGTGGCCTGTGTGGCCGCGGTCTCGGTGACGCTGGACATGGATACCCTCCCGCGGCGAGACGCCGCTCGTTGAGAACGAATCTTGGGGTCCGGAGCGTTCGAAGTCAAACGGGATCGCCTACACTGGGCACCCCGGCCGGGGAGGCCGGCACCCCCACTATCTAGTGGTCAAGGGATGTAAAAACACTATCGGTAGCGTTTTTTCTCTTGAAAAAGGGAGGGGCGGGAATTACCTTGTGAGACAGCCCCATACGCCGGACGCGAGACCACGCGGAGAGCGCGGGAGAAAGCGAAAAAAGGCCAGGCTGCTGGCAGAAGGGGTAATTTCGTCTTCGCGCGGAAGGAAGATGGGAAAAGGGAGGTTTTCTCACCCATGAGCACCTCGAACGGACGAGAGGCGCGCCCGGCGGCGGCAGGAGCCCCGGCGGAGAGTGCGGCGGCCCCACGCCCCGCCCGAACCGGCCTCAGCGGCCTCACCTTCCGACGGCTCTTCACCGACGGCGTCACGTCCCCCTTCGACGCGCTGGAATGGGAGCTCCGCACGGCGGCGATCACGAACGAGAAGGGCGAGGTTTTCTTCGAGCAGAAGGACGTCGAGGTCCCGAAAGCCTGGTCGATGACGGCGACGAACATCGTCGCCCAGAAGTACTTCTCCGGAAAGCCGGGGACGCCGCAGCGCGAGCGGTCGGTCAAGCAGCTCATCGGCCGCGTCGTGGACACGATCACCGGCTTCGGGCAGAAGAACGGGTACTTCCGCACCGCGGCCGACCGAGACACGTTCTCGGACGAGCTCGCCCACCTCCTTGTGAACCAGGCCGCGAGCTTCAACTCGCCTGTCTGGTTCAACGTCGGCGTCGAGCCGAAGCCACAGGCGTCGGCGTGCTTCATCAACTCGGTCGGCGACTCGATGTCCTCGATCCTCGACCTCGCCAAGACGGAAGGCATGCTCTTCAAGTTCGGGTCGGGCACGGGCTCGAACCTCTCCTCGCTCCGCTCGTCGACCGAGTCGCTCTCCTCCGGCGGCATCGCGTCCGGCCCCGTCTCCTTCATGAAGGGCTTCGACAGCTTCGCGGGCGCGATCAAGTCGGGCGGCAAGACGCGCCGCGCCGCGAAAATGGTCATCCTCAACGTCGACCACCCGGACATCGAGGAATTCATCCTGTGCAAGGAACGGGAAGAGAAGAAGGCCTGGGACCTCATCGACTCCGGCTGGGACGGCTCGTTCAACGGCGAGGTCTACGCCAACATCGCGTTCCAGAACGCGAACCACTCCGTGCGCGTGACGGACGAGTTCATGCGCGCCGTCGAGGCGGGCGGCACGCACACGACGAAGGCCGTCACGACGGGCGAGCCCATGGGGACGTTCGACGCGAAGGCGCTGCTCATGAAGATGGCCGAGTCGGCGTGGGTGTGCGGCGACCCCGGGATGCAGTACGACACGCTCATCAACGCGTGGAACCCGTGCAAGGCGACGCACCGGATCAACGCGTCGAACCCGTGTAGCGAATACATGTTCATCGATGACTCCGCGTGCAACCTCGCTTCGCTGAACCTCATGAAGTTCGCGCGCGAGGATGGGGGCTTTGAGATCGAGAAGTTCCGGCACGCCGTGGACGTCGTTTTCGCGGCGCAGGAGATGCTCGTCGGCGAGGCCTCGTATCCGACGCCCGCGATCGAGAAGAATTCGCATGCGTTCCGCCCGATCGGCCTCGGCTACGCGAACCTCGGCGCGCTCCTCATGTTCAACGGCCTCCCCTACGACAGCGACGAAGGCCGCCACTACGCGGCCGCCGTCACGAGCCTCATGCACGGGCAGGCTTACCTCACGTCCGCGAAGATCGCCGCCGAGATGGGGCCCTTCGCGGGCTATCCGCCGAACCGCGACGCGTTCCTCGAGGTCATCTCCAGGCATCGCGATGCCGCCGATGCCGTCGAGAAGAGCGGCGTTCCGAAGGACCTCTACGAGGCGCAGCGCGCGGTGTGGGACCTGACGCTCGAGTCGGGGCGGCAGCACGGCTATAGGAACGCGCAGGCCACGGTTCTCGCGCCCACGGGCACGATCGGCTTCATGATGGACTGCGACACCACGGGCGTGGAGCCCGATCTCGCGCTCGTCAAGTACAAGAAGCTCGTCGGCGGCGGAACGATCAAGATCGTCAACCAGACCGTCCCGCATGCGCTCACCCGCCTCGGCTACTCGGACGCCGAGATGCACGCGATCGTGAGCTTCATCGACGAGAAGGGCACGATCGAGGGTGCGCCGGGGCTGAAGAGCGAGCACCTGCCGGTCTTCGACTGCGCGTTCAAGGCGCTCGGCGGCACGCGCTCGATCGCCCCGATGGGCCATGTGTGGATGATGTCCGCGGTGCAGCCCTTCCTCTCGGGCGCGATCAGCAAGACCGTGAACATGCCGAACGACGCGACGGTCGAGGAGATCGCGGACGTCTACATGCAGGGCTGGAAGATGGGGCTGAAAGCCATCGCGATCTACCGCGACGGCTGCAAGCGCACGCAGCCGTTGAACACGGCGGCGAGCAAGAACGATGACGCCGTGAAGGGGCATCGCGGCGTCCGGGGAAGCGCGGCGGGCGCCGGAGCCCCGGCCGCCACCTCCACCGCCTTGGCGGCCCCGGAAGGCACCCCGCGCCGGCACAAGCTCCCCGACGAGCGCCGGGCCATCACGCACAAATTCTCCGTCGCGGGCCACGAGGGCTACATCACGGTGGGGCTATACGAGGACGGCACGCCGGGCGAGATCTTCCTCACGATGGCGAAGGAAGGCTCCACGATCTCCGGCCTCATGGACTCGTTTGCGACCGCCATCTCGCTGACCTTGCAGTATGGGGTGCCGTTGGAGGCGCTTGTCGAGAAGTTCAGCCACATGCGCTTCGAGCCCGCCGGCTACACGAAGAACCCCGAGATCCCGATCGCGAAGAGCCTCGTCGACTACCTGTTCCGCTGGCTCGCCTCGAAATTCCTGACGGCGGACCTCAAGGAGAAGGCGGGAGTCATCTCGCGCGAGGAGAGAGGCCCCGCCACGACGCCGGCCGACTTCAAGAATCGAGGGACGCTGAAGCCCGTTGCGGAGGCCACGGCCGGCCCCGGCCTCGCGGCCGCCGCCGCGTTCCAGGGGCTTGCGACCGCGAAGGCGGAAGCCCCGGCGGCCGCCGAGGCGGCCGAGCCGCGGGCCATCGGGTTCGCCGTTCCGGCGTCCGCGCACGCGAGCAAGCTCACGTTCGAGAACAGCGCCGACGCGCCGAGCTGCCACGAGTGCGGCAGCCTCATGGTGCGCGGCGGCGCCTGCTACAAGTGCCTGAACTGCGGCGCGACGAGCGGCTGCAGCTGAGATGACCGGGGGGAGCCCGGCGATCCGGGCCTCGTCGTCCTGCGGGCGCGTGCGCGGCGCTGAGGACGGAAGCCTCAGCGCTTTCCGAAGAGCTGGTCGAAAGCCGAGCGGGCATGATCCGGGGAGTTGGCGGCCTTCGTCC
>CABEAM010000149.1_pt1 | contig 43659 bp, 36 predicted proteins | sample 3132391 | NCBI WGS metagenome assembly CABEAM01 (sample SAMEA5534343, study PRJEB31848) | metagenome | biome: tundra; feature: field; material: soil | place: USA | collected 2013-05 | depth 0.45 m
CGCCGCGCAGCGAGTCGGGTGCGGGTGCGTTCAGGAGCGGCACGAAATCGACCGGCGGCTGGGGGCCGTCCCCGCGCACGTAACGGTGCTCCGCCTTCGCCGTCATCGCGACCTTCAGCGCAGAAAGGAGCGGCTTTCCGGCGGAATCCACGAGCTCTTTCGCCCTCGGCGAAGAACTCGCGGCGACGTCGCCCCGCCACGTGAGCGCGTCTCTTGTGCCGGCGAGCCCCCAGGCGACCTGAAGCTCCTCGACGTCCTCTCCCACGCGCATGACCTCCCAGCGGCCCTCTCCCGCGAAGGCCGCGACGGCCAGATACGGGTGCGGAAATCTCATCGACGGCGGATCGCTCGCCGCGTCGTAATCCGGAGGGCGCCCCTCTGGCCCCCGCGCGACGAACCACACGAGGTCGTCCAGAAGTCCCCCGGTCACGACCTCTCCGAGAGCGCGGGCGGCACCCGCCTCGCCGCCCGGGTTCAGACTCACGGCGTCCGAGTCCGTGAAGTCCAGGAGAAATTCCAGGGTTCGAGCCGGAGCCGGAGAAGGATTCCACGCGTTGACGAGGGCGACGGCGTAACGGCCCGCGGAATCGGCCAGGAAAAAGAACCGTTTCGAGCGCCGCGCCGGATCCCCAAGATGCTCGATCACGGATTGGAGGCTCTTCGCGCCGTCGCGGTCCTCGCGCGGCGGGCCTGCCCGAAGAGGCACCGAAGAAGCGTTTCTCAGGATCCGGTCGGGGACGCTCGCCCCGTCCGGTTCCCGGCGAGGCTCGACGGCGAGCCGGGACGACCGGATCACCCCGCGAAGGCGGAGCTGGTCGGTGCCCGTTCGAACCGCGACCGTCCCTCCCGCCGCGTCTCGGTAGGAGGTGACGCCCTCGGCGCTCGTGTTGTCCTCGACCGGACGAATGGCCTCGGGAAGGGCCACGCCGCCGCGAAAAGCGCCTTCCAGATCACGCGAGACGGAGCGGACCGCGACCTCCAGAACTCCGCCGAGTCCGGGATCGTCCTTTTCGACGACGAGGAGCTTCGTCCTGATGTCGATCAGCCTGACCGCGACGACGATGACGACGCCCATGAGAAGCAGGGTGAGAGTGAGCTCTCGTACGGAGAACCCCCTCTCCCGCAAGAACGGCCTCGTCCCCGCGACCACGCGCTCGATACTAGCCGAAGCTTCCCTCTCGCCTCCGGGCGCTTACCTCTGCTCCTTCCACCACACGAGGCGGAAGTTCGGCTTGCCAGGCAGCGAGGGTTTGGGAATGTCGACCTTGACGAGCGTCGCCTCGTTCTTTCCGACGCCGCTCTGCCCGACGAAGGCGCCCTTGTCCGTCACGACGAATCCGGACGCGGCAGTTGCGCCGACGGCGTAGACGGTGTTCGTTCCGCCGGCGTTCACGTCTTTCTGGCCTCCGATCGCTCCCCCGCCGCTCGTCAGGAGGAGCTGCTCCTCGACGATCTTCGTCACGACCACGCCAGCCGCGAGCTGCACCGTTCCGACGGAAACGAGGTTCACGATGTTGTCCGTGTCCACGGTATCGGTGCCCTGTGGGTCATCCACGTTGTTGCGGAGGTAAAGCGAGTAGGAGACCTGATCCACGACGGACACCGACGCGGGTGGTGGGATCGAGGCGTTCGTATAGGCGCGGGCATCCACCCCGAGGCACGCCACCGCGAGAGCGGGAAGAGTCGAGAGGTCGAGCACCTGCGCGTCGTAGCCCCCGCCGGGCACCTTGAGGACCGGCGGCGTGCGGGCCGCGAGGAGCTGCGACAGGGTGCTCTGTGGGCCGCAGACCGCCGTGTCGAGATTGATGACTTCGCTCAGGAGGGCCTCGCCGCGCCTGAGACCCACCTCCGCCGCGTAGAAGCCCGCCTTCGTGATCCGCGTGTTCCCCGACAGCCGGTCCTCCATGGACGTGAAGTACGCGGTGCCGACTCCCACGATCGTCAGGAGGAGGAGAACGAGGATCACCGAGACGAGGGCGCTGCCGCGTTCTTTCATCATCCCCTCGGAATCCGGTTGCGGAGCAGAAGGGTCGCGGTCGCGCGATAGTGGTCGAACTGATCGTATTTCGGCCACGTGGGATGGAACGTATCCATCGTCACGGCGTGTCGAGAGGCGGAGGAGCCGCGCCGAAATTCGGTCCCGCCTGGAAGGGAACATGCTTGTCGCACCCAAAAGAGATCACCTGGAGACCCGTGACGAGGTAAACCGGGGCGGCGTGCTACCACACCGCCCCCGAGAGCCGTCCCGACTTCCCCTTACTTCAGCTTGCGCCACCACTGTGGCACGAGGGAGATGGTGCCGCCGCTCGCCGGCGTCACGTTCGGAACGGTTGCGATCGTGGCCTTCGCGCCGGCCCCGAGACCGCTCTTCGCGACCCTCACGATGTTGTCGGTGATGATGAAACCGCTCGCGGCCCCGAGACTGGCCCCGTAAACCGTCGGAGTCACGGCGGGAACGTAGCTCGCGCTGCTCGTGACGTCGAGCTCGACGACGTACGAGAAGCCGTTGCAACCATTCGTCGGGTCATCGACGAGGAAGAACGCCTTGCTGATTCCTTTGCCGCTCCTGGGAACCAGAAGATACGGCGGGGCCGTCACCTGGGATGTAGCGTTCAATTTGTTGCCCGCGTTCGGGTCGACGATGCACGGGGGCTGGCCGGGATCGGGAGTCGCAGGGCAGGTGGGCGCCACGAGGTTCTTGATCTGCTGGCGGAAAATGTTGGAAGCGGAGACGCTCGGCGGCGACGCCTTCTGGGCCGTCGCGATGTAGAGGCTCGGCTCGAACTTCGGACCGGTGCCGATGCCACTGCCCGACACCGAGGCGCTCCTCTCGTAGAGGGTTCCGCTCGCGAAGGCGAAGACGTCGTACCCCGCGCTGCCGAGTCCGTAGCCGCTCGCGGCCGGGGGATAGTAGATCGGCTGCTGGTTCGAGAGGTTCAACAAACTCGTGGGATCGATCCCGATGCTGGCCTTGTTGAACTGGCTGTTCTTCTGCCCGGCGTAGGCAAACCAGATCCTGCCGTTCAGGTCCGCCTGGAGGCCGAGGTCCGCCACGTTGTCCTCCTGGTAATACTTCGCCGTGGTTTGCAGGAGCACGGAGTTGGCGAAGGCCTGGTTTCCGACGAGCGGTGTCGGACTGTTGGTATGAGCCATGGGCCAGGAGGCCTTGCTACCGTTATTGAAGAGAGTGCCGTTGGTCGGGTCGAGAGCGTAGAAGAAGGGGTCCACCTGAGATGTCGCGATGCTGTCCTTGTTGAATCCCCCGCCGACGAGAAGCACGTAATTGCTATTGGTGTCCACGGGGGCGAGAGCGGGGAGCGACCAGGTGTTGAAAAGGCCCGGCAGGTCACTTCCCGTCAGTCGCCAGAGAATCTGGACCGGGGGACACGGAGAAACGCACGGGACGGTGGGATCGCTGCCGAAGCCGAAGCCGTAGTCGCCCGGCGAGGGGTGGGTGAGGTCGATCGCGGTCAGCTCAGACCCCCCGGGGCCGAGCGTCAGGAACCCTACGGTCTTGAAGGTGGCGGGCGCGGTCGAAAAGTAGACGTCGGCGAACCTGAGCGAGCTCGCGACGCCGTAGACGTGGTTCGTCGTGTTCGGGAGCTGGCCCGTCACCGTGCCCCCCTGGTTCTTGTAGTTGTCGTAGAGCGTCATCTCCATCCCGAAGAGGCTCGGCGGGAGGAGGGCCACCTGCTCGTACCCGTCCGACAACCGGAAGCCGTGAAGCATCCCGTCATCGGCGCCAGCCCAGAGGAGGGAGGTGCGATTGCTCTGAGCGATCCGGAACTGCTGGTGAAGCGGGTCCACCGTACCCTGCGTGTACGTGAGCGGCACCGCGATCAGAGCTGGTGCGGAGTTGATGATCGGGCCGAGGCGCCACGGACGGGGGGAGCCCGCACCGTCGTTGCCTCGAATGAAGTCGACATGCGCCGCCGTCAAGCCCGGGGCGCCCGTCGCCAGGGCGATGGCCTGAAGCGTCGTGAGGTTCGTCGCGGTCACCTCGACGAGCGCATTACCGTTCGCCGGGTTCCAAGTGTAGATCTTACGGCTCGCCGCCGCCGTGTTCGGGTCCGTCAGGAGGTAGCCCGCGTCCCATTTCAGGCAGGGGATGCACGGGTTCTTTGAGTTGTCGGTCGAGTTGCCGGCGTAGCAGGACGTCAGCCACTGATAGCACAAAATGGGGTTGTGATCGTAGGCGGCCTTCGTGACGGCCGAATCGTAGGCGTAAAGGTGCCCCCTCCAGCTGGGGAACTCCGTCGATGGGATCGTGACGATGTTCGACGCCGCCGCCCCGGCCCCGGAAAGCAGCGCGCTCGTCGCGTAGTCGCCGGTTGCGGTCCCGACCACGATTGCCGGGAATGCCCTGCCGACCGGCGTCGATTCGTTCGATTTCGCGAAGAAGGCGTATTCGTGACTCGTGTCATATCCCGGCGGCAGATAGGGATCCTTCGCCGTGTCGAATCCAGCGTCGCTGTTCGGGCTATTCGCGTCGGTTCTTCCCCTGTAGGCCGTGTAGTTCAGCTCGCAGTGGTTGACGTCCGGCCCGATTCCGATCGCATAGACGCGAGGCTTGACCGTAGCGCTCAAGCCGGTGTTCCAGATGCTTTCCGAGACCCCCGGCGGATAGCTCGTGTAGCCCGTCGGGCAGCTCGTCCCCCATGGTAGGTTGGAAGGATTGCAGAGGTCCGACGGTCCGTCCGTCACGAGGATGATGCCGTACGGGCGGTTGCAAGCTTTCTTGGGGTCGGTCGAGAACGTCGTCTGGAGCTGCGCCTTGGCGTCCGTGAGGCTCTGCACGGTCGGCGTATTGCCGCTTGCCCCCAGGCCGCCGTTCGTATTGAGCTTGAGGGCCGGCTGGAGGGCCGACGCATCCCCCGTATCCAGGGAGTTGATGGTTGCCCAGAGCGTCGAGGCAGGCGAGCAAAACGCACCACCGAAGCTCATAAGACCCCAGTTGACCTTGTCGGCGAGCTGCCCGATGATGTTCTGCGCCGGAACGGTCACCGCGCTTCCGGCTGTCGTGGCATCAAATGGGGGGCCCGGATCCGTCGTGCCTCCCCCTGTCGTCCAGGTGCCAACCCACGTCCAGGGGCCCGTCCCCGAGGCCACCACGGTGTTGGGGGAATTCAGGCTCCAGACCGAAGGCCACGACCCCGGCGCCGTCCATCCGGTAGTGAGAGCGACTGAGTTGCCGAGCGCGTTCTTGATCATGGCCATCCGGGATGGCAGGGTGTTCCCGCTATACGTGAGGGTGTAGGTCCATATGTTGCACTTCGGGGGCAACTTCTTGTCACAGCTGCTCCCAGGCGGATGACTCCAAGACACGTTTGGAGCCCCGACCGAGTCGACACCGACGAAATTCCCATTGACGTCCTTCGCCATCGAGGCCGCGGTATCGATGAGGATCAGGAGGTTCGGCCTTACCTGCTGTATCGTGATCTGGCGGAGCGGGTCGTACCCCTCGGTCTGTGCCAGGCAGGGAAGCCCCAGAGTGGCGAAGGCGGCCAGGAGAAACCCCGCGCCCCAGATCGGCCCTCGTGTGATGTTCGTACTCGTCATGATCTTCTCCTCGAACTCGGCTACGGCCCTCAGAACGCTCCGCTTCCCGTACCGGACGGATTTGTGTTGACCATCGCACCCGGCGCGACCACATTGAGCTCCTCCTCCAAGACCTTCTGGATACTCCGGCTCAGGATGTTCGGAGGATTGCTGCTGTCGACGGCGACGTATTCGCCCACCGAGATGATGTTGAGCTTGAGGTCGCCGTCGTGCGTCGCGCTGCCGAACGGGTCGTCCTGGTTGTTCCTCACGTACAGCGTGTAAACACCCCGCCCCGAAAGATCCTTAGGAACGTTCTCTGTGGGCTGGTCTTTCACCCACACTCCGTTGATCACGAGCGGGCAGGCCGTCCAGCCCCCGCCGGGGGGCTTGTACGTGGTGTCCGTGGTGCACGTGAGCAGATCGTCGATCTTCTTGCTTCCGTTGGAAATATAGGTCTGAAGGAGGCTCTCACCGTTCCTGAGGCCCGCCTCCGCTGCGTAGAAGCCGGTCTTGCTGACCTTGTCGTTTCCGGAGATCCGGTCCTCCGTCGTGGTGAGGTAGGCGATACCGATCCCGATGATGCTGAGCACCAGGATGACGAGGAGCGCCATGATGAGGGCGCTCCCGCGCTGGCCTTCGTGTTTCCTCATTGTCAGTTCCCCAGCATCCTGTTGCGAATCATCAGCGTCGTCGTGACCCTATAGTGATCGAACCCGTCCACGGGTCCCTTGGCCCGGTCCTCGACCGCGGGGCGGAAGTTGTTGATGGTCTCGGCAACCCTTTGCGAGAGCCGCAGGCTGGTGAGCCGCAGGGCCTTCGAGCGCGACGAGATGGAGATACGGAGCCCCTGCACGTTCGTGATGTCCCACGCCGTCGGAACCTCCAACGCGTTAAGGCCCGCCTGGGGGGGCACACCATAGGGCGTCACTGTTGCCGGGATCAAGTCCGTCGACGTGTTGTAGGTATAGACTTTGGGCTTCGTCGGGTCGGGTGCGGCACCATAGATGTAGGCGATCTGGAGGTCCTCGACATCCTCGACGATGCTCGAGAAGCCCGCGTCCGGGTTCGCCGGGTCGAAGAACCCCTGCTTCTGCTGGAGGTTCCCTCCCTTGACCCGGAAGGAGACGTACCGGACTCCGGTCATCAGGGACACCGGTGACACGAGGTCGGGATGTCCGCTCGGTATGTTTACCGCCGACTGCCCGGGGGTCATGACGGCGTGAACGATTTTGTTCGTCCCGCCCAGATTGGAGCAAGTGCTTCCCTGATAGCCGGTGATCTGGTAGTAGACCCAGTTGCCCATGGAGTCGACGAGCGTCAAGATCGGGCTATACGTCTGATTGCCGGTGCCGAGAAAGCCGGTCGCTTCCTGGAACATCTGCAAGTTCCTGGTGTCGTCCGGGCACCCGGCCGAGTAGTTGAAATCCAGGGTCCCCGCGTGCTGGTTGCCGGGCCAGATCGCAACCGGCACGGAAGTCGGGTCTGTGGGAACGGCCAAGGTGATGAGGTCGGTGCCGATGTCACCGAACGTTGTCGACGTATTCGCGGGCATGAGTCCGGTAGCCGGCAGGACGGCATTCCCCTGCTCGGTCCCCGTGAGGTTGTTGTACGTCACCTGGATCAGGCTGTTATCCGTGGCGCCGACCTGCCACATCACGAGGGCATTCGGGTTGTTCCCGAGGGGGTTCAGGTCCGCGGCCCCCTCGACGTAGAAGCCGAGGTAGTTGATCGACTGACGGGACGTCTGGCGCGGGATGAGCCTGGTCTGCAGCCGCTCCGCGAAAGAACGCATCGAGAACAGGAGGGTCAGCATCACGACCATCACGATGACGAGGATGGTCAGCGAGACCATCGCCTCCATGAGCGTGAAACCGCGGCGCCCAGAGCTACTGCGGAATCTGCGCGACATAGTCGATCCTCTTGTTCCTGCTGCCGCTCCCGAGGTAGAGGCGGGTTGGGACCGAGCCGGTCGCGACCGGCTTCGGTGTGGCGGTGACGGTGATGATCCAGGCGGGAGTCGCCCCGGTTACCCCGGCCTGGTAGCTGTAGGAGAGCTGGTACGGGAGCTTCTCCCCCTCCACGGCGTTGGCCCCGGCCGGGCCCCAGAAGGCCCAGTACGGGTCGGTTGCGACCCACGGCAGGTTCACGACCAGCTTGTCCGCGGGTGCGGGGGGATTGCCGGGGTCCGCCGGGTTCAGCTTAAGGGGATCGCTCCTGCGAAGGAAGGAAACCCATCGGAGAATCTCGACGACCTGCTGCGCCTTGAACGTCATCTCGGTCCGACCGGCGGATCCAAAGTCCGTCAGGAGCGACAGCGAGAACATCTGGAGGATGCCCACGAGGACGAGCGCCAGGATGGTCATGGCGAGGAGGACCTCGACGAAGCTGCTCCCGCGGCGGGAGGGAGCGCCCGTCCGGCGATCGCGCGAGGCGCCGCGCTCAGCCATTCTGGGTCACCCACGTGCCCGACGCGTCCTTGATCTGTTTCGCGACGCGGACGCCCCAGACCGGGTTGATGTTGAGCACATAACGCGTCGGAGGCATCAGGGCCTGGTTGACGACGTTCACGTGCGTGAAGATCAGCGTCGCCGGCGCGGCGAGCTGCGCGCCCGTCGACACGGGGTCGGGAGGCGGCGTGGCGCCGGGCGTCATTGTGATCGCACGGCCCTGGAAATCGCACATGATCGCCCGCTTATTGTTCCAGTTCGTCGAGTTGTCGGACCAGAGCGTGGACTCCACCTGGGTCACGTCCAGCTCGGACAGGCTGAACTCCTGATCCACGCCCGTCGTGCCCACCGTGCCCGTCAGGCCCTTCACGACGATGTCGTACTCGCCGATGAGGAGGTCGGGGCTCGCGATCGTCGGCGGGTTGGCGAACGGGTCGATACCGCCGTTCCCGTTCGCGTCGCCGATGAGATAGAGCGGCATGTACTTCGCCGCGCCCGCCGTGACGAGAGGGCCAACCTGGATGAAGGTGCGCATGTTGCGGCGCTGCATCTCGGAGAACGCCCTCTGGAACAGGATCTTGATGTCGGTGGCCGCGCTCTGCATCTTCTGGCGCTTCCAGGCCTTCGAGAGCTCGATTCCGCCGAGGATGAAGATGATTGCGAGGATCGAGACGACCGCCAACATCTCGACGAGGCTGAACCCCCTCCGCGAGCGCGGCCGGAGCGCGCGGAGCCGAGGGCCAGCGAGCGGAAGCGTAACGCTCATCATGAGAGAATCCCGCCTTTCCAAAGCGAGGTCCGTGCCGCAACCCAATCCTGACAGCCAAACGACTCGTGGCACGGATCTTACCCCGGCCCCCTCCCGAAAGGCCGCCCCGGACGCGTCGGTCGATTCGACACATTTCGTAACACCCGCTGCCCGGCCGCGGACGATTCTCGGCCAGCGCGCGCGAGGCCCGCTCGGCTACGATAGGCGGGCCATGGAGACGGGCTGATGGTGCTCGAGAAGCTGCGCGGCCTGCGCTCGGAGCCGGCCGTCGTCGCTCAGCTTCGGGACCACAAGTGGACGAGCGAGGAGCACAAGAGGGAGCTCCTCGAGAAGCTCCACGCGATCGTCAAGCCCGACGTCGGGTGGATCGTCTGGACGGCGCTCGAACCGATCCCCGAGATCCGGGCGGCGGGTCTCGCGATCCTCAAGAGGCGCCACGACCGCGCCGGGCTCGAAGCGCTCGTTCCGCTCCTGAAGACGCGCTCGGAGGCCGTGCGGCGCGCCGTCATGCGCTTCCTGAAGGAGCTGGCGGGGCCGCAGCTCGGCCCGTTTCTGCAGGAGATCGGATCCCGCGGCGACGACTTCGCCCGCCTCGCCGCTCTCGAGCTCGCCCGGGAGCTTCCCGCCGAGGCGGCCTTCGACATCGCGCGCCGGGTCCTCACCGCGACGAGTCCCGCCGTGCGCGCGCGAGCCCTGAAGGCCGTCAGCGAGATGAGCTTCGAAGGCCGCGCGGCCGTGGCAGCGAGCCTCGCCGTCCCCCTGCTGCAGGACGAGAACGAGGAGATCCGCTACTCGGCCCTCGCGGTTCTCGAGAAAAACCCGAACGAGAGCTACTTCCCGGACGTTCTTCAGATGGCGCGCACGGGCGGCGGACGCGTGGCGGAAGCCTCGTTCGCGGCGCTCAAGCGCCTCCTGACGACCGCGAAGCAGGACCACACGCCCGAGATCGTGCCTCTTCTCGCGGACGGAAACGCGATCGTGAGGCAGGGCGCCGTGAACCTGCTCATGCCCTTCGCGCCGGAGCTTCTCGCGCGCCGGATCCTCGAGCATTTCCACGGCTCTTACGTCTGGGTCAGGGACCGCGCGGTCGAGACGGCCCGCGACGGCCTGCCCGGCTTCGTGAACGCGCTTCTTCTGCTCACGAAGGATCCCGATCCGGCGTTCGCGAAGGCCGCGTCCGAGATGACGCTGGCTCTCGCGGACGCCAAGGCGCTTCCCGTGTGGATCAAGCTCGTGGACGATCCCGACCTCTGGGTGAAGACGCGCGCCATCGAGACGCTCGGACGAACCGGACAGGGAAACGACGAGGTCCTCATGCGCCTCCTCGCGGCGCTGAAGGACCCCGACCTCGTCCTCCCCGCCGCCTCCGCGGTCGGAGAGCTCGGCGACAAGCGCGCCGCGCAGCCCCTGCTCGATGCGTTCAAGGGCTCCGCCGCGCGTCCCGACGTCCAGATGGAGATTCTCGACGCGATGGTGAAGCTCGCGCTGGCCGAGGCCGGCGTGCTCCCGCAGATCGTCACGATCTGCTCGCGCGTCGCCCAGATGGCGCAGCTCGACCAGCTGGTTCGGGCGCGCGCCCGCCGCCTCGTGGGAAAGCTTTCGGGAGACGAGGCCCGCGACGCCCTTCCCGAGATCGAGCCCGAGGTGGCCGCCGTCGAGCTGGCCGGCAACCAGAACGCGCGACTCGTCGAGTTCCTCGCCGACATGGTCCGGCGCGGGGCCTCGGACCTTCACCTCGCGACGGGCTTCGTGCCGCATCGGCGTGTGCAGGGCGTCCTCGAGCCCATGGACGCGCCGCCGATGACGGGCGCGCGCGCGACCCAGCTCATCCGCGAAGTGCTCGACGAGGGCGAATGGACGAGGCTCGAGCGCGACCGGCAGATCGACGTCTGCCTGAAGCTGCCCGGGCTCGGGCGCTTCCGCGCGAACTTCTACTCGCAGCGCGGAGGCTTCGACGCGTGCTTCCGGCTCGTGCCGAAGTCCATTCCGACGATCGAGGAGATCGGGCTGCCGCCGTCGCTCTCGGACGTCCTCAAGTTCACGCAGGGCCTCGTCCTCGTGACCGGGCCCTCGGGCTGCGGAAAGTCCACGACGCTCGCCGCGCTCATCGACCGCATCAACGAGACCCGCCAGTGCCACATCATCACGGTCGAGGACCCGGTCGAGTTCGTCCACCCGAACAAGGAGTCCCTGGTCAACCAGCGGCAGGTTCCCCACCACACGGCCTCGTTCGCGCGGGCGCTCAAGGCGGCGCTCCGCGAGGACCCGGACGTCATCCTCGTGGGCGAGATGCGCGACCTCGAGACGATCGCGCTCGCGATCGCGGCCTCGGAGACGGGGCACCTCGTGCTCGGCACGCTCCACACGACGAACGCGCCCGCGACGATCGACCGCATCCTCAGCTCGTTCCCCTCCGGGCAGCAGGGGCAGGTGCGCGTCATGCTCTCGGACTCGCTGAAGGCGGTCATCTCACAGGTCCTCCTTCCGCGCCGCGGATTCGCGGGTCGCGTGGCGGCCTTCGAGATCCTCCGCTCGACGTCCGCCGTGGCGGCGCTGATTCGTGAAGGCAAGACGCACCAGCTTCCGTCCCAGCTTCAGACCGGCCAGCGCGCCGGCATGATGACCATGGATCAATCGCTGATGAAGCTCTGCGAGGACGGCAAGGTGGACCCCGAGATCGCCATGGAGAAGGCGCTCAAGAAGGAGCCTTTCGAGAAGCTCCTCGCCGACGAGAGGCAGGCCCTCGAATGACGAAGACGCCTCCCGCCTCCTCCTCGGACACGGGCGTGAACCGGATCGACACGCTCCTGAGGATCGTCGTCGACAAGAAGGCCTCGGACCTTCACCTCGCCGTGGGGTCGCCGCCGATCGTCCGCGTGGACGGGGATCTTCAGCGCCTGAAGTGGCGCACGCTGACCGAGGAGGAATACGAAAGCCTCATCGGCCCGATCGCTCCCGAGAAGCCGTTCAAGGACTGGCAGGACACCGGCGATACGGACTTCGCCTACTCCATGGGCAGGATCGCGCGCTTCCGCGTGAACCTGTTCCGCCAGGAGCACGGGTCGGGCGCCGTGCTGCGCATGATCCCGCCGAAAGTCCTCAGCATCGAGGAGCTGGGCCTGCCCGCGATCGTCGCGAACGTCGCACGCGTCTCGCGCGGCCTCGTCCTCGTAACCGGCCCGACGGGCTCCGGCAAGTCCACGACGCTCGCGGCCCTCCTCGACTGGATCAACCGGACGCGCGCCTCGCACATCGTCACGATCGAGGATCCCGTCGAGTTTCTCCACGTGCCGCAGAAATCGCTGATCTCGCACCGCGAGCTCGGTTTCGACACGCCGACGTTCGCGGGCGCGCTCAAGGCGGCGCTTCGCGAGGACCCGGACGTCGTCCTCGTCGGCGAGCTCCGGGATCTCGAGACGATGTCGATGGCTTTGCAGGCGGCCGAGACGGGCCTCCTCGTCTTCGCGACGCTCCACACGAACTCGGCGTCGAAGGCCGTGGACCGCCTCATCGACAGCTTCCCCGCCGAGGAGCAGGAGCAGATACGCACCGTGCTCGCGGAGGTGCTGAAGGCGGTCGTCGCGCAGGTGCTCCTGAAGAAGAACGGCGGCGGGCGCGTCCCCGCTTTCGAGGTGCTCCGCGGATCCTCCGCGCTCTCGAACAGCATCCGGGAGGGCAAGACGAGCATGATCTCGACCCTCATCCAGACGGGCCGCACGTCCGGGATGATCGGGATGGACCAGTACCTCGCGGACCTCGTCGTGGGGGCGACCGTGGACGCGGACGAAGCGCTCGAGAAGGCGCTCGACAAGGAGCAGTTCAAGGCGCTCGTCGAGAAGCGGAAGACTCCGGCGGCGCGGCCCATCGCCCCGGCCGCCGCCGGCTGAGGCGAGCGCGCGCTCAGGACGCGGCGGGCGCGGCCGGGAGCTCGAGCGCGAACCGCGCGCCCTGAAGGGCCGCCGACCGCCCCACCGAGACCGTGCCGCCGTGGAGCGCGACGATCTTCGCGACCATGGCGAGGCCGAGGCCCGTCCCCGTGTCTTTCGTCGAGAAGAACGGAACGAATAGCTTCGCCGCGGCCTCGCCGGGCACGCCGGAGCCGTCGTCCTCGACCGCGATTCGCGCGAACCCGGCGGCTTCGCCTTCGCCGCGCAGCGCGACGCGGCCCGCGCGAGGGCCCGCCGCCGCGGCTTCGCACGCGTTCTTCACGAGGTTCACGAGCGCTCGGCGCACGAGAGCGGCGTCCGCGAACGCGGCCGCGAACGTCCCTTTCACCTCAACCGAGACGCCGGGCGTCAGCGTGCGCTGCTCGTCGGCGATCTCGAGCGCGAGAGCGCGGAGGTCGCACGGCCCCGCCTCGAGCCGCTCGGGCCGGCCGAAGAAGAGAAAATCGCCCGTCACGCGTGCGACGTGCTCGGCCTCGGTCTGGATCGCCTCGAGCTGCCGGGCGCGCGCCGCGGGATCCTCCGTCTTCGCGGCGAGACGCGCCCAGCCGAGGATCGTTCCCGTCGCGTTTCGGAACTCGTGCGCGATGCCCGCCGACATCTCGCCGAGCGCCGCCAGCTCGCGGCGGGACGACAGCTCGCGCTCGAGGCGCCGCGTGGTCGTGCGGTCCTCGAGGAAAAGGAGAACGCCCAGGACCGCCTTCGAAGAATCCAGGATCGGGACGGCCGTGAGCTCGACGAGGCGCGCATCGGGCCCCTCTCCGAGCGCGAGCTCCTTCGAGAGCGTCGCCATGCCGGCGCGCGCCGCCCGCGCCGCCTCGCGGATCGCGGGCACCGCGTCGACCGCGGCCTCGGCGGCCGGAGAGCCGAGATCTTCTTCGGCGAGACCGAGGAGCTCGCGGGCCGGGACGTTCGCCTGCGTGAGGCGGCCGGCGGCGTCCACGACCACGAGGCCGCCGGGATGCGACCTCACGAGGGTGTCGGCCGTCACCGCGAGGACGTCGGCACGCCGCTTTTCGGAGCGCCGGAGGCCTTCCAGCTCGGCCGTGCGCTTCTTCAGCTCCTCGACCGTGCGCTGGAACGTCGCGATCGCCGTCTCGGCTTCGTCGCCGCCGGCGCGCACGGCGGGGACGAGGCCGCCGGCGCCGCGTGCGACCTGGGTGAGGGCGTCGATCGGCTCGAGGAGGCGCCTCAGGAACGGCACGACGAGAAGGACGAGGACGAGGGCGGCCGCGGGCACCGCGACCGAGAGGATGCGGGCGTTGCGGCGCGCTTCCGCGATCGACGTGCCATCCCACACGACCCGCAGGATTCGTGTCCCGCCGGGCAGAACCACGGTGATCGCGGGGGGAGCGCCGTCGCCCACGCCGACGAGCGGCTCGACGGAAGGCAGCTCGGCGGCCGGCGTCGCCGTCACGGGAGCGAGCCCCGCGTCCGGCAGGAACGGGGCGTCGGCGACACGCCGGCCCTGCGCGTCGTAGAGCGTGGCGCTGCGCGCGTTCACGTCGCGAAGAAGGCGCGCGACGAGCGCATCCGACACGAGCGCCGCCGCGGGATCGGGTGTCGCGCCGAGGCGGTTCGCGACCGCGCGCGTCTCGGCCGTCAGGCGCCGCAGGTTTTCGCCCACGCCCCACGCCACGGTGTTCCTGAGGACGACGACGGCGGTCCCGGCGAGGAAGAGCAGCGTCGCCAGGCCGCCCACGATCACATTGCGGACCTCGCGCTCGAACGCGCGATCCGTCACGGCAGGAGCCTCGGGATCCACGGCACGCCCGCGGCGAGCGCCTCCCACAGGGAGCGCCCGGCCACGAACGCCCCGAGCGCCCCGCACGCGAGAAACACGCCGAACGGCACGTCGACTCGTGCGAAGAGAACGAGCAGCCCGGCCGGCGTCGCCTCGGCGCGTGCCGCGAGGACCCGGAAAAAGTCCGCCCCGTCGTCGAGCGCGAGGCGCCCGCTCGCCGTGCGCGCGCCGCGCCGGGCCCGCACCCGGGCCAGCCGCACGAACGCGAGAAGGCGGCCTGCCGCGCGGGGGTCCGCCGTGAAGCGCGTTCCCTCGGCCGCGGCTCCCGGGATTTCACGGAAGCGGGCGGAGGCGGAAAGGACGCGGCCGTCATCGCCCACGAGGAGCCCGGCGCGCGCGGCGACTGCACGGGCTGCGGAGGACGAGCGGCGGGCGCGCCGCGCCTCGACCCACCAGCGCAGCGCCCGCGCGAGCGCCGCGCCGCCCGCCACGGCCGTGCCCGCGAGAGAGGCGAAAAAGAGCGTGAAAAAGACGCCTGCCGGTCCGGTGAACGCGCCTGCCATCGCGAGCATCTTCACATCGCCGCCGCCCATCCCTTCCTGGCCGCGCAGCCTCGCATAGGCGCGCCTGACCCCTTCGAGAAAGACCGCGCCGAGGAGCGCCCCAAGGAGCGCCTCGAGGAGATGGCTCTCCACGAACGGGAAGGCAAACGGACGATCCGAACCTCGGGCCGCGCGGTCGCGAAGCGCCGCGAGGATGAGGCCGCACCCGAGGGTCGAGAACGTCACCTCGTCGGGCAGCGTGCGCGCCTCGAGGTCCGTGGCCGCGAGAATCACGCAGGCCGCCGAGAGAAGGGCCGCCGAGGCCGCGACGAGAGTGGGTCCGTAGAGGAGGCCCGCGGCGAGAAACAGGAGGGCGACGAGCATTTCGACGGCCGGATAGCGGATGTCGATGGCAGCGCCGCACCGGCGGCAGCGGCCGCGGAGCACGAGCCAGGACACGACCGGCACGTTGTCGTAGAAGGCGATGGGCGCTCCGCAGGCCGGGCAGCGCGAGCCCGGGTGGACGACCGAGGCTCCGCGCGGCAGGCGGTGGATGCACACGTTCGCGAAGGAGCCCACGACGGCACCCGTCGCGAAGAACAAGCCCAAAAGGACGCCATCGGCCGCGCTCACGGGGGTCTCTGCCCCGCGAGGACGAGACCGGCGAGCACGACGAGCGAGGCCATGGAGAGAGCCGCGCCGGCTCGAAACGCGGCCGGCCGGTAAGCGAGCTCGAGCCTGTGGGCGCCCGCGGGAACGAGCACGGCCGAGAGGGCGAGGTCCGCGCGCCGGAGCGGGACTTCCGCTCCGTCCAGGCGCGCCTCCCACCCGCGGTCGTGCGAGCGCGTGAGGACGAGGTAGCCCGCTTCCGAGGCCTCCGTGTCCACCGTCAGGGCCTCCGGCGCATCCCTCACGACGCGCGCGACCGAGAAGCTCCTCCCCGCGCGCGGCGCGGGGAGGGGGCCCGCGGGCGGAGCGAGAAGGACGACCGACTCCGCGTCGAAGTCCGGCGCGGCAAGCGCGCGAAAGACCGCCTCATCGTCCGCTTCACGGGCCGATCGTGCGAAAAAGACGCGTCCTAAGGCCCGGGAAAGAGCGTAGACGAGGACGCCCGCGTCGCGCTGCTCGAGCCGGGCGCCGGGGATCGTCGTCGGAAACGGAGACACGACGTGCCGCACGTCCACGAGAGCGAGGATGGTCTCCGCGTTTCCTCCCGAGAGGGCCGCGCCGAGGAGGCGCGTGCGCCGCGGATTCCCGATCGGCGACGGTGAGGCCGCCGAGGAGAGGCCGAGCGACAGGTTCGTGTAGCCCGAGAGAGCCGCGCGCGCCCGCGCGCCCGACGCGCCGCCCCACTCTCCGCCGGTTTCGCGGGCGAGCGCCGCGAGAAGAGACGCGTCCGAGATCACCGGAAACACCCGGCCCGGGGCGCCGGCCAGGTCCGCCACGGCGGAAAGCGGACGCGCGAGCGGCGCCGGCGCGAACACGTTCGCCGACACGAGAGGAAGAGGCAGCGCCACGATCGCGACGAGCAGGGCGCCCGCGAGGCGAGGACCGGGCCGCTCGGCGGCGCGCGCGGACGCGAGAAGCGCCGCGCCGGCTCCGGCCGCGAGAAGCGCCGTCCACGCGGGGAGACCGGCAAGACGGCCGGCGGCCGCTCCGGCGCCGAGGAGCGCCGCGGCTGCCGCGACGAAGAGTACAGCGGGCGCGAGGCGCGCGGCGGCGGATGGCGACGCGCCCGCGCCGTCCTCAGGCGCACGGCCCTTCGGCCAGCCCAGAAGCCGCCCGTGAAGCCAGCCGTCGAGGCCGGCGCCCGAGAGGCCCGCGAGGGCGAGCTGCGTGAAGACGAACCAGCGCGCGGGAAACCGCACGCCCCTCGCGAGTCCCGCGTCCCAAAGCACGGGAAGCAGCCCGCCGCGCGCCCCGAGCGCGAGGAGGAGGCCGAGGAGAGAGAGGCTCGACAGCGCGACGAGGAGGCGGGGGCGCGCCGCGAGGCCCGCGCCCGCGCCGGCCGCGAAAAGGAGAATGAGCGGAGAGAGCGCGAGCGTCATGACGTATCCCCCGCGGCCTTCGGACGGACGGTTGAGGAGCGCGTCGGACGGCGGAAGGACGAGGTCGATGAGGTCCGATGTTCCAACCGGCCGCGCGAGCGCCTCTTTTCTCGTCACGCCCGTGAGCCGGCCGGAGGACACGGCGTATTCGAAGAAAGGAATCGCGGCGGCCGCCGCGAGGCCCGCGCCGAGGACGAGTCCTCCCGCCAGGCGCGAGGCGCCCCGAACGCCCCGCGGCCCGGAGCCGGGCTCGTCGCCTCGCGTCGCGAGCGCGATGAGGGCCGCGGACGCGGCGCCGACGGCAGCCAGAGCCGGCTCGCCGCCCAGAAACGCGAGAGCGAAGGCGACGGCAAGCCCCGCCGGCGAGCCGCCTCGCGCCGCGTGCCGTGCCGCCAGGAACAGCCACGGCAGGAAAGACGCCGTCTCGAAGTTGTTGTAGACGAGCGCGAGCGAGAGAAAACCGCCGCCCCCCGCGAACACGGCCGCGCCGAGAAGAGAGCCGGCGCGCGACGTGCCGAGGCCGGACAGCCAGGCCGCCATTCCGGAGGACGCGATCGCGAGGTGGAGGGCGATGCCGAGAAGAGGGCCCCAGGCGCCGGGCAGCAGGAACGGCAGGTCTCCCGGGTAGAAAACTCCGGTCTGAAGCTGGGCGAGCCACGGCTCGCCGCACCCCGAGAGCGGATTCCAGAGCGGCACCCCCGAGGGCCAGCGCGCGGCCGTGTAGGCCTTCATCGGCCAGAAGAAGTCGGCGAGATCGCCGCGAGCCGGCACGCCCCCCGAGAGGGCGCAGGGGACGAGAAGCAGGCTCGCGAACGCGAGCCCCAGGGCGCCGCCCAGGAGCGCCGTCCGTCCCGTCGTCCCGCGGCCTTGCACCGCGGCGATTCTAGGCCCGGAAAAGAAAAGAGCCCCCGTCGAGGGGGCTCTCGGATCGGGCCGCGGAGGGAGGACGACTAGTTCTGCGCACCCGCGGGGTACTGAACGAACTGGCCGTCCACGAAGATGATGTCGTTATTGAAGTTCGTCGTTTCGCTGTACGTGGGCGGGGCGTCGACCGTGCCGTCTTTGCCGTACGAACTGATCTCGTAGTCCTGGAACTTGGCGCCGGAGCTGTAGCGGAAGAACGAATTCCAGCCGTCCACCAGGGGCAGCACGCGGATGTAGGTCGGAGTGACCTGGAGGTTGAAGCCGGAGCCTTGGGCGCCGAAGGTTTTATCCGGAGGATAGGCGAGGTCCCCGGGGAGGGTGAAGCCCGCTGCCGCCGGGTAGTGGTTGAAGTCGACGGCGTACGCCTCGGCGGCCGTGCCCGAGGACCGCATGTCGCCCATCGTCCTCTTCTGCTTGGCGCGCGAAATGGCGTTGAGCAGGTTCGGAATGGCGATCGCGACGATGATGCCGATAATCGCGACGACGATCAGAAGCTCGATGAGAGTGAAGCCCTTGTTGTTCCTCCGATTCTTCATGAGATGAACCTCCTAATGGGCCGATGAGCTTTCAAGACGCGTGCCGCGCGCTCCGGAGCCGGAATCCGGCTGGTTCGGGCACGAATCGGGCCGGAACGCCGGGGGGCGACGAAATTTTGTCGGAGGAAGCGGGGAGGCCGGGCCACCATTTGTCGGGCCGGCGCCGCTCCGGTCACTTCTGAGCGCCGTCCGGGTGCCCTCGATTTGGCAGGGTGCATGCGCCTTTAGAATGGGTCCAGCTTGATTCCCCGCCCGCCCTTCGCGTCCGCGCTCACGCTTGAGCAGGAGCTCGCCGAGTTCGAGGTCCTGAAACCGCGCCTGGCCGAGGTCTGGGATTCGATCTCGTTGCGAGACGAGGAGCCCCACACCTCGGTCGTCGTCCCGTCGCTCACCCTCGATCAGGCCGAGATGAGGAAGCTCGAGGGCGTGAGCTTCTACGAGGAGAGGCTCCTGTTCCTTCTCATCCGGCTTCGCAATCCGCGGGCGCGCGTCGTCTTCGTGACGTCGCAGCCCGTGCATCCCCTCGTCCTCGAGTACTACTTCCAGCTCCTCGTCGGCATTCCCACGAGCCACGCGCGGAGCCGGCTGACGCTGCTGTGCGCGCACGACGCGTCGCCGCGCCCGCTCACGGAGAAGATCCTGGAACGGCCGCGCCTCCTCGAGCGCATTCGCCAGGGCATCGCCGACCGCGCGCGGGCGTATCTCACCGTTTTCAACTCCACGCCCCTCGAGCGCAAGCTCGCGGTCCTCCTCGGGATTCCGCTCAACGGCGTCGACCCCGCGCTCAACACGCACGGGACGAAGTCCGGGAGCCGGAAGATCTTTCGCGAGGCCGGCATCGCCATTCCCGACGGCTTCGAGGACCTGCGCGACGACCACGACATCGAGACCGCGCTCGTCGAGCTCAAGCGCAGGAAGCCGGGCCTGAGAAGCGCGGTCGTGAAACTGAACGACAGCTTCTCGGGCGAGGGCAACGCGCTCTTCCACTACCCCGAGCCGACGGGCAATCTCGTCGAGGCCGTCCACGCCGCCCTCCCGCGCGTCGCGTTCTCGGTGCCCTCGGAGACGTGGGACGAGTACGGTAAAAAGTTTCGCCGGATGGGCGGCATCGCCGAGGAATTTCTCGAGGCTCCGTGCAAGATGTCCCCGAGCGTCCAGCTCCGGAGCGATCCGCACGGGGCGGTCATCCCGATCTCCACGCACGACCAGATCCTGGGCGGCCCGAACGGCCAGGTGTTTCTCGGCTGCCTCTTTCCGGCCGCCGACGCGTATCGCATGCACATCCACGAGGAGGCCCTGCGAATCGGCGCCGTTCTCGCCGCGAAGGGCGTCGTGAGCCGCTTCGCGATCGACTTCCTGCTGACGCGGGACGATCCGTCGGCCCCCTGGAAGTCGTGGGCCCTCGAGATCAACCTCCGCATGGGCGGCACGACGCATCCCTACCTCGCGCTCCAGTTCCTGACGGGCGGGCAGCTCGATCCTCGAACCGGCCTCTTTCACTCGCCGCGGGGCTTGCCGAAGTTCTATCGCGCGACGGACAATCTCCAGTCGGAGACGCTTCGCGGGCTCCTGCCCGAGGACCTCATCGAGATCGTCACGATCAACTCCCTTCACTACAGCCACAATTCCGAGTCGGGCGTCCTGTTTCACCTCATCGGCGCGCTCTCGGAGTACGGAAAGCTCGGGATGACAGCGATCGGGAACACGCGCGAGGAGGTCGAGGCGATCTACGGCAGGGCGCTGCGGATTCTCGGGCACGAAGCCGGCATGGGCCGGTGAGGCCGCCGGGATAGCATCCGCGGATGGCCCGCCCCACGCGACAGGCTGGCGTGCTCCTGCACCCGACGTCGCTGCCCTCGCGGTTCGGCGTCGGAGATCTCGGGCCTGCCGCCGACGCCTTCCTGGACTGGGCGTCGCAAGCGGGGCTGAGCCTCTGGCAGGTCCTGCCGCCCGGCCCCACGGGCCCCCACCATTCGCCTTACGACGGGCTCTCGGCTTTCGCGGGCGATCCGCTCCTCGTCTCGCCGGAGTGGCTCGTCGAAGAGGGTCTCCTCCTCGCGGGCGCCCTCGACGGCGCTCCGGAGTTTCCCGAGGGGCGCGTGGACTGGGAGCGTGTCGTGCCGTTTCGCCGCCGCCTTCTCGAGGACTCGTTCCGCCACGCGAAGTCTCTCGGCAGGCGCATCCTCGACGAGGTCGCGCGGTTCGCGGAAGCCTCGTCGAACGCCGCGTGGCTCTCCGACTGGGCTCTCTTCGCCGCCCTGAGGGAAAAGCACGCGGGGCGGCCCTGGACAGAATGGGATCCCGCGCTCGCACGCCGCGAGGAGCCCGCCCTCGCCGCGGCGCGGACCGAGCTCGCGGACGAGATCGCGTTTCACACGTATGCGCAGTTCCTCTTTTTCCGGCAGTGGCAGCGCGTGAAGTCGGAAGCGAACGCGCGCGATATCTCGGTGATGGGGGACTTGCCCATCTACGTCGCGTGTGACAGCGCCGACGTGTGGGCGCACCGCCGGCTGTTCGCGCTCGGCGAAGACGGGCGGCCCACGGCATTGGCGGGCGTTCCGCCCGACGACTTCAGCGCGGACGGGCAGCTCTGGGGCCATCCCCTCTACCGATGGGACGTTCTCGCCGAGGACGGCTACGACTGGTGGATCGAGCGGATCCGCCTGAACCTCCGGCTCGCGGATGCCGTGCGCCTCGACCACTTCCGCGGCTTCTCGGCGTACTGGGAGGTGCCGGCGGGCGCGGCCACCGCGCGCGACGGGCGCTGGGTGAACGGGCCCGGCCTCATGCTCTTCACGGCGATCCAGCACGCGCTCGGAGACGTCACGCTCGTCGCCGAGGACCTCGGCCTTCTCACCCAGGACGTCCGCCGTCTCCTCGAGGTCCTCGGGCTTCCCGGCATGAAGGTGCTGCAGTTCGCCTTCGGCGAGACCGACAGCGAGCACCTGCCGCACCATCACGTCCCCAACCTGGTGGTCTACACGGGCACGCACGACAACGATACGTCCCGCTCGTGGTTCGCGGCGCTCGACGACGGCGCGAAGGCCCGCTTTCGCGACTACCTCGGGACGTCGGGCGAGGATGCGGCGTGGGACCTCATTCGCGCCGCGTTCGCGTCCGTCGCCGAACGCGCGATCGCGCCGATGCAGGATTTCCTCGGCCTCGGAGTGGAGGGCCGCATGAACGTGCCCGGGCGCGCCGGAGCGAACTGGGACTGGCGCGCCACGGTGGACGCGTTCTCGCCGGACCTCGCCGCGCGCGTGCGGCGCCTCGCGGCGCTGACGGGACGCGCGGCACCCGCACGCTAGAGCGGGCGCGTACGGGAACTCCGAAGACCCCGCTCCGTGAAATCATCTAGAGCCCTAAGCGCCGGTGGAGGACGTGTGGTTCGAACGATTCGGGAGGAGCCGGGAAGCGGATCGCGCGCGAGCGGGACCTATCCGGCCGCGGATGAGTCCGACGTCGTTCTTCGCGACGGCATGGCGATGCACCTGCGTCCCATCCGAAGAGACGACGGACCCGGTCTTCTGGCGCTCTACGACCGCCTTTCGCCCGCGAGCCTGTATTTCCGCTTCTTCGCCGTTCCCGACAAGGACGCGGGGAAGGCCGAGTACCTCACTCACGTGGATTACGACAGACGCTACGCCATCGTCGCGGAGACGGCGGGGGCCATCGTGGGGGTCGCGCGGTGGGAACGCCTCTCCGAGCGGCCCTCTCACGCGGAGGTCGCGTTCACGGTGGCGGACGACTTCCAGGGCCGCGGCCTCGGCAGCCTTCTTTTTCAGCGTCTCGCCACGCTCGCGCGCGCGCGGCAGATCACCGTCTTTACGGCCGAGGTCCTGAAGAACAACGAGCGGATGCTTCGCCTCTTCGCGCGCACGGGTCTCACCTCGACGACGCGTGATCAGGGAAGCGGTTTGACGATTCTGCTGGCGCTCGATCCGGCCGCCCTCCCGCCCGCCTGATCGAGGAGCTGGGACTCCCTATACTTGCGGCGCGGTGGCCGCGGAACCACTTCCCAAGAGCGTAGGCCGGTACATGAACGAGGCGCGCGCCGTCGCGGCGCTCAACCATCCGAACGTCATCACGATCCACGACCTCGCGACGACGGAGGCGCGCGACGTGGGTTTCCCGCCGGGCGCCCTCTATCTCGTCCTCGAGTACCTGGAAGGCGAAGGCCTCGACGAGATCATGGACAAGCGGAGGCTTTCGATCACGGAATGCCTCGACATCGCGATCCAGGCGCTCGAGGGCCTGAAGGTCGCGCACCAGAGCCGCATCCTGCACCGCGACATCACGCCCTCGAACCTCATGCTCGCGCCGGACAGCCGCGTGAAGGTGCTCGATTTCGGTCTCAACAAGACGCTCAAGACGCTCGACTATCTCTCTCCGGAGCAGACGCTCGGAAACCCCCTCGACGAGCGGTCGGACCTCTTCTCCTTCGGCATCGTCTTCTACCAGATGCTGGCCGGCGTGCATCCGTTCTCGGGCGCGAGCGTGACCCAGATGGCGGCCGAGACGATGACCAAGGAGGCCGACCCGTGGCCGGAGCCCGACCTCGTGCCCGAGACCCTGAAGCAGATCGTCGCCAAGGCCCTCGAGAAGGAGCCTCTGGAACGGTACGGAAGCGCCGCTCCCGTGACGAGCGAGCTTCCGCCTCCGAAGAAGGGTCCCCTGCTGCTGCTGTTCGGCGCGAGTCTCGTTCTCCTCGCCGGAGCCGCGACGTTTCTCGCGGCACGCGGTTGCGCGTCTTTCCGCGCCCTCTCATTCGTCCGCGCCTTCACGCTGAGCTCGCGTTTCGGTAATTTCTCCAGAGAGGGCGCCTGAGCGCATCGCTCATTCACCCTTCTATGCAAATTGCCGATGCCGTCGCGAGGCTTCACGTCGCGCGCGAACCCGGTGCCGCGAGGAAAGCAAGAATCTCCCGGTAATCCCCGGGCAGCGGCGCCGTGACGTCGATGCCCATCTCCGGAATCTCAATGCGCACGGCGTGGAGCAGGGGGCGCGCGATCCCCGCGAGCGCCTCGCGGAGTCTCCGGTCGCGCACCCCGTGCCACCGGCTGGCCCCGCCGTAGAAGTCGTCGCCCACGATGGGGTGCCCCTTCGCCGACAGGTGGACACGGATCTGATGCGTGCGCCCGGTCTCGGGATGAAGTTCAAGATCCGCGAGAGACGAGAACCTCCGGAGCGTCGCGTAGCGCGTCACGGAGGGTTTGCCGTCCGCCGCGACGCGCATCTTGCGGCCGTCCTTGGGGTCGCGCGCGAGCGCGAGGTCGATCGTCCCCTTCGCGGGCACCGGGTGGCCCCAGGCGAGCGCGCGGTACGTCTTCTTCGCGCGGCGCTCCTGGAACGCGAGGCTGAGCGCGCGGTGGGCTTCGGGCGTTTTCGCGAAGAGGACGACGCCCGACGTCCCCGCGTCCAGCCGGTGCACGAGGAGCGGAGGCGAATCCGGCCGGGGAACGCCGCACGCCGCGAACAGGCGCGCGACGGCGTCCGCGGCCGACTTGCCTTCTTTCGTCGACGTCGCCATCGAGACGCCCGGCGGCTTGTCGAGCGCGAGCACGTCGTCGTTCTCGAAGAGGACCACCCAAACGTTATGCCACAGGACATGCGGACCGGAGACGGCGCGTACGTGCCGATGACGCGCTGACTCTCATCCGAGGCCGCCGTCAGTTCACGTTCGTGAGGACGACGCGCCCTTCGGCGTACGAAACTTTCGTCGCGACCCGATGCTTCTTGACGATTTTCGTCTCGACGAGCACCTGGCGGCCGGGGCCGAGATCGTCCGGCAGGATCGTGCCCTTTCCGAGGCGGTACTCCACGAGCGATCCCGCCGGCGTCTTCACGGTCAGGGACTTGCCTTTCTGGTAGCTCGTGACCATCGAGGCCGCTCCGTGCGAGACGGCGACCGGCTTGGGAGAAACCACGCCCGCCTTCGCGTGCGCGCTGCCGGCCGCGGGCGACGCGGAGATCGGCGGCGAGGAGAACGTGGGCGCCTTCGCCGTGCCGCGCGCCGCCCCCGAGCCGGTCGCGCTCCCCTGCGCCGCGGCGCCGCCGGGAGCCGGCGAGGTGGAGGACGGGTCGACCGCCCCACTATTCGTCCGCACGTAGCCCTCCGAGTCGGTCGGCATCGAGCCGCTGGGGCGCACGACGCCTTCCTTGTTCGGCTGATCCGGAAGTGACGGCGCGACGACGTGCTGTTCGACGGGCGTCGGCGTCGCCTGCTGCGCGGCGGCCGAGCCGGCCGCTACCACCGCGAAAGAGAAGAGCGCGGGGATCGTGAGCTTCATGAGCGAATTGTAGATCTCCCGGGAGTCCGTGGCGTCACCTGGAGGTCGGGAAACCGCGACGTCACGACGAGATTCACGAACGCGAGGGCGAGCAGCACGGCGAAAACGGGCAGGAGCGACTGCTCGAGCGCGAGGCGAAGCTCGCGGGGCACGTGCCCCTCCGCCAGGGCCGCTCCCGCCGATTCGGCGGCGGCTCCCATCCGCCTCGTCAGGCCCGATGCGAGGATGCCCCCGAGAGCGCCCACGCCCAGCGAGCCCCCGACGGTGCGAAAGAACGGCACGAGGCTCGTCGCGACGCCCCGGCGGCCCTCGTCCACGACGTTCTGGATCGCGAGCACCTGCGAGAGCGACGACGGTCCGAGGCCCGCGCCGATCAGACCGCACGCCGCGCTGATGGCGAAAACGGGCGCGTCGAGCCGTGCCGCGACGAGCAGGCTGATGAAGCCCGCGAGGATCAGAAAAGCACCCGCCCGGGCCGTCTTCCGGAAGCCGAACCGGAGGATGACGCGGGCGGCGGCCGCCGCCGAAAGAGCCCAGAAGAGGACGAGCGGCGTGATGACCGCCCCGGCCGCTCCCGCGGTTCCGCCGCGCGCGCCCTGCACGAAAAGGGGGACGAACGTGTCGACGCCGTAGATCGTCGTTCCCAAGAGAACGCCGCCCACGTACGGAGCCGCGGTCCGCGCGTGGCGGAAAAGGTCCGGTGGAATGAGCGGATGCTCCCGCCTCCCCTGCAGGCGGGCGAAGACGGCGAGGAGAACGAGCCCTCCGGATCCGAGGACGAGCCGCAGGCCAACCCCGAGAGCTCCGGCCCCGGCTCCCTGAAGCACCGCAAAAAGGAGCGCTGCGATGCCGAGCGCCAGCATCACGGCGCCCGCGACGTCCAGCGGGTCGGACCCTGGCTTGCGCGACTCGATCATCTTCGTCGCGACAAGGACGAACGCGATGATGCCGAGCGGCACGTTGATCGTGAAGATGGAGCGCCACCCGAACGTCACCGTCAGAAACGCGCCGAGCAGCGGGCCCACGAGGCTCGCGAAGCCCCAGACCCCGCTGAAGAGCGCCTGCACGCGCGCCCGCTCCTCGAGGGAGTAGAGATCGCCGGAAACGGTGAGCGCGATCGGTATGAGGCCGCCCGCGCCGAGACCCTGAAGGCCGCGCGCCACGATGAGCTGCGGCATCGAGCGTGCCAGCGCGCACGTGACCGCGCCGGTGAGGAAGATGGCCGTGGCCGTCATCAGGATGCGGCGCCTCCCGTAGACGTCCGCAAGGCGCCCGTAAATCGGCATCGTGACGGTGGATGTGAGGAGGTAGATCGAGAAGACCCAGGAATAGAGGGGCAGGCCATGGAGCTCGCCGATGATCGTGGGCATCGCGGTCGAGACGATCGTCGACTCGAAAGACGCGAGCGCCGTGACGAGAAGCAGGGCGATCGTCACCGCCCGCCGTCGCGCGGGGTCGAAGCGGGGCGCGACCGAGACGGACATGGGCGCGAAAGAGTAGCAGGCGGTACCACCCCAAACCCCACAGCCGCTCTAGAATCCTGCCCGGAGGCGCCCATGGAGCTCGAGGGCCGGGTCGTTCTCGTCACGGGCGCCGGACGCGGCATCGGCCGCGCGCTGGCGCATGCCTTCGCGGGAGCCGGAGCGAAAGTCGCGCTTCTCGGGAAAACGAAGAAGAACCTCCTCGAGGTCCAGAAGGAGCTGAAGGATTCGGGCGCCTCGACGTTCGTCGTTGCGGCGGACGTCGCGGACGAGGGCGCCGTCTCGCGCGCCGTGGCGGCCGTCGAGCAGCAGCTCGGGCCCGTGGACGTCCTCGTGAACAACGCCGGGATCTTCGCGGCCGCCCCCGTCGAGAAGATGGACGCGGTCGTCTTCGACCGCGTTCTCGCCGTCAACCTGCGCGGGCCGTTCCTCATGTCGCGCGCCGTCCTGCCCGGGATGAAGTCGAGAAAGCGCGGGCACATCGTGAACATCTCTTCGACCGCGGGCCGGCGCGGGTTCGCAGGGGGCGGCGCGTATTGCGCATCGAAGTTCGGGCTCGCGGGCCTCACGGAGGCGATGCGGTACGAGGCGCGCGCCTCGGACGTGCGCGTGTCCTGCGTTTTCCCGTCCACGGTGGACACGAGCCTCGGGAAGAAAGCGGGCATGGACTTCAACCGCGAGAGCGCGATCCAGCCGGAGGACATCGCGAAGGCCGTCGTGTCGCTCGTGGCAATGGACGACCGCGCGATGGTGACGGCACTCGAGATCTGGCAGACGAACCCGTGACGGCGGAGAAGCCGAAAAGAAACCCGCGCCCGCACACGACCGCCTCGCCACCGCACGCGAAGGGCACATCGCGGCCACGACCGCGGCACCGCCACGTCGAGTCGCACTTCTCGGGCTCCGAGACGGTGCGCGACGTCGTCCTCGGAATGTCCGACGGGCTCACGGTTCCCTTCGCGCTCGCCGCCGGCCTCTCCGGAGCCGTCGCGAACGCGCGCATCATCCTCATCGCGGGCATCGCGGAGCTGGCCGCCGGCGCCATCGCGATGGGCCTCGGCGGCTACCTCGCCGCCAAGAGCGAGGCCGACACCTGGGCCAGCGAGCGGAAGCGCGAGCGCGAGGAGGTCGCCGAGGTTCCGAGCGAGGAGCAGGAGGAGGTCCGCAAGGTCTTCCGGGGATGGGGCCTCGAGGGCGACACGCTGGAGAAGGCCACGCACGCCATCTGCGCGGATCACACGCGCTGGGTCGATTTCATGATGCGCGAGGAGCTGAACCTCATAGAGCCCGATCCGAAGCGCGCGCGCATCTCGGCGTTCACGATCGGAGGCTCGTACGTCGCCGGCGGGGCGATTCCCCTCGCCCCCTATCTCCTCGCGATCCCCGTCACGTCCGCGCTCGCGCTGTCCGTGAGCGTCACGCTGGCTGCGCTCGCCGTCTTCGGCGGCGTGAAGGGGCGCCTGACCGGCCGCCCGCCCGCGCAGGAGGCCCTCCGCACCGTCCTGGTCGGCGCTCTCGCTTCGGGAGCGGCGTACGCGCTGGCGCGGCTGATTTCGGCCTGAGACGCAGCCTCAACGGGTGATCCGTTTGCACCATTGAGGCGGACCTCGTCCGCACGCACTCTGGCGCGCACCCGAAGGGACCCTCCGGCGAGTCCGCGATCCGTTCGGAGAAGGCGAGGCCACGATGCCGAAACGAGATCTCACCATAGCCATGGTCGGCGCTGGCGGCGACGGAATCGTCACGATGGGCGACGTCCTTGCGCAGGCCGCCGCGCGCGAAGGGCTCAACGTCCTGAAGACCGAGGCCTACGGCCCGCAGATCCGTGGCGGCGAGTCGTCCTGCGTCGTCCGGCTCAGCGCGGACCCGATCTATGAGTCGGGCGACGCCATCGACGTCGTCGTCGTCTTCAGCTGGGCCGACTTCGCCCGCTTCAAGGGCGAGGTCCTGCCCGCGAAGAACGCCGTCGTCCTTTCAGACGAGGCCGATCCCGTCGCGCGCACCCCCGAGGACCTCGGACTCGGCGCGGACGCGGTCTGGATCAAATTGCCGTTCGGAAAGCTGTCGACGGATTCGGGCGCGAAGGGATCGAAAAATCTCGTGGGCCTGGGTGTTCTCACGGCTCTCTTCGGCCTGCCGGTCGACACGCTTCGCCGCGCGGTGGTCTCCCGCTTCGGGCGGAAGAAAGCGGCCGTCGGCGAGGGCGCCTTGAAGGCGTTCGAAGCCGGCTATCTCCTCGGCCAGACGCTCCCCCCGATGCCGGAGCGCCGCCTCGGCTTCACGCCGGGACCCGCCAAGCTCATCATGTCGGGCAACGAAGCGACGGCGATCGGCGCTCTGCACGCGGGCTGTCGCTACTTCGCGGGCTACCCCATCACGCCTTCCACTGAAATCCTCATGTTCCTCGACGAGTGGCTTCCGAAGATGGGCGGCTCGCTCGCACAGACGGAGGACGAGCTCTCCGCTATCGGCGCCGTCCTCGGCGCGTCTTTCGCGGGGGAGAAGGCGATGACGGCCACCTCCGGCCCCGGGCTCTCGCTCATGACCGAGATGCTCGGCCTCGCGTCGATGGCCGAGCTCCCCTGCGTCATCGTGAACGTGCAGCGCGGGGGCCCGTCCACCGGCCTTCCCACGGCGAGCGAGCAGTCCGACCTCTTCCAGGCGGTCTTCGGCGGGCACGGCGACGCGCCGCGCGTCGTGATGGCCCCCTCGGACGTGGAAGACTGCTTCCACACGACGGTCGACGCCTTCAACATCGCCGAGGAATACCAGATTCCCGTCATCGTCCTTTCCGACCAGCTCGTCGGGCAGCGGCGCGAGACGCTCGACCCCGCTTCGCTCGTCCACCAGGTGCGTGAGCGCCGGCTTCCGTCCGCCGAGGAGCTGACCGACTACCACCGCTACCGGGAGACCGCCGACGGCGTCTCGCCGATGGCCCACCCGGGCGTCAAGGGCGGGATCTACCAGACGAACGGACTCGAGCACGACGAAGAGGGCAGCCCCGGCTCCGGGTTTCTCCTCCACGAGAAGATGAATGCGAAGCGCTACCGCAAGCTCCGCCCCATCCGTGACGCCTATACCTTCCACCGGCGTTACGGCCCGGAGGACGCGGACATCGGCATCCTGTGCTGGGGCTCATCGAAGGGGGTCGTGCGCGAGGCCGTGCGGCGCGCGAACGCGCGCGGCCAGAAGGTCGCCGCCTTCGTGCCTCAGATGATCTATCCGTTCCCGAAGAAGGAACTCGAGGCTTTCCTGAAAGGCGTCAAGCGCATCCTCGTCGTCGAGCTCTCGTACGCGGCGCAGTTCTACAAATACCTCCGCACGTTCCTCGACCTGCCCGCCGAGCGCACGCACGTCTACAAGAGGTCGGGCGGCAAGCACCTGACCGTCGCCGAAGTGGACGCGGAGATCGTCGCGCTCCTCGCGGCCGAACGCGTCTCGGAAAAGGTGTCCGCATGAACGAAGCCGCCACGCTCCCCGAGTTCAAGCCCGCCGACTACAAGACCGACCTGAAGCCCGTCTGGTGCGCCGGCTGCGGCGACTTCGGCGTCCTGACCGGCCTCTACCGCGCGCTCACCGAGTTGCAGGTCAAGCCCTGGGAGACAGTCGTGGTCTCGGGCATCGGCTGCTCGTCGCGCCTCCCCGGCTACGTCGACACGTTCGGCGTGAACACCCTTCACGGCCGCGCCCTCCCGCTCGCGGCGGGAGTCAAGGTCGTACGCCCGGACCTCAGGGTGATCGCGGTGGGCGGCGACGGCGACGGCCTCGCCATCGGCGGCAACCACTTCATGCACGCCGCGAGGCGAAACCTGGACGTCACGTACCTCATCATGGACAACGAGATCTACGGCCTCACGAAGGGCCAGGCCGCGCCCACGACCCCCACCGGCGACAAGACGAAGTCCACGCACTACGGCAACCCCGAGCCCTCGGTCGACCCCTGCGAGCTCGCGATTTCGTTCGGGGCGACTTGGGTCGGGCGGGCCTTCTCGGGCGACCTCAAGGGCACTGTCGAGCTCATGGTGAAAGCCCTTTCGCATAAGGGCTTCGCGTTCCTGAACCTCATGTCTCCCTGCGTCACCTGGCGCGGCGACGACCTGTTCAAGACGCTCAAGGCGAAGCAGAGGCAGCTCCCCGAGAATCACGACGCCTCATCGCGTGCGGCGGCGCTCACGTACACGCGCGAGGCGGAGTTCATGACGACCGGCGTTCTCTACGACGTCTCCGAGCCCACGCTCCTCGACCGCCTCGCCGCCGTCAAGGTGACCGCGCTCGCCGGCAAACCGCAGCCGACCGTCGCCGACATCATCCGCACTTTCCAGCCGTCGTTCTGACGGGTCAGGCCGAGATCACTTCGAGGGTTCCGCGGTCGGCTTCGACCACGGACGCGACGGGGATACCCCGGTCGAATGTGGCGAGTCTTCCCGTTCTGCTCCTGGCAAGACCCAGCAGGTAGACGTCCGTGAGCTTCTGATGAGCCACGGGCGCGCTCCACCGGAAAAGACCCGGGTCGCGAAGCGAGATCTCGTCCGGCCAGAAGGCGTGGCCGCCGCTCGCGCAGAATTCGCCGAGGCGACGGACGATCGCTCCCCGCGTCTCGGGGCTGGCCATGTAGGCGGGGTTCGAGAGAATCCGCACGAGCCCGTTCTCGGTGAGCGGGCAGGTGGCCCAGCCATCCTGGCGGTTGGCGCCGAACCACCGGTGCGCGGCTTCGTGGTGCACGTGATCCGGATCGAACAGCGCGACCAGGACGTTGACGTCGAGGAGGGCGACGCGCGTCACGCCCCGTCCCGGAGCCGGTTGACGAGAGCCATCGTCGGGCGAACGCTCCCCTTCGGCCGGCGCGGAATCAGCGGAACACCGTTGCGCACCCGCGACGACCTTCCGGGCTCGAGCGCCCTTCGCGCCAGCTCCGACAGGATTCGTCCGGCCGTGGTCGAGCGATTGGCCGCGATCTCCTTCGCCGCCTGCAGGACGTCGTCGTCGATCTCGAGCGTCGTTCTCATACGGGTATCATCACGCATCAGATGTCAAGCGTGAAGAGGAGAGCGCTCCGGCCTCAGCGCCCCCGCATCTCGTAGACGAAGCCCATGCCGGGCGTCTTCTTCGCCTCGAGGTCGGCGCGGAACGCGCGCGCGGCGTCCACGTCGGCGAACTCGCCGATCACGACGCGGTACCAGATCCCCTTTTCGCCGAGATCCACCTCGACGGCATGTTCGGGAGCGCCGAGCGCGGCGCCGAGCTTCTGCGCCTCTTTCGTCGCGCTTTCGCGATCCTTGTGCGACGAGAAGTGGATGACGTAGACAACCGGCTTTCCCGCCCAGTCGGGCGTCAGCAGCACCGCCGCGCGACCCTTCGGGACCGCTGCGCCTGAGGGAGGACCGGCCGCCGCCTGCACCGTCGGAACGGGAATGGCCTTCGGCGACGGAGCTGCCGGCTTCGCGACGAGAGCAGGCGCGGCCGTGGGCGCCGGCACGGGCGCCGCGCTCGCGGGAGGCGCCATGTCCGGCTTCTTTCGCGCGGCGGGTGCGACGCTCCTGACGATCTCGCCCCTGAAGACGTACTCGCGCACGGCCCACGTCAGGCCCGCTCCGATCGCGAGGACGCCCACGAGCGCCACGAGCCAGCCCTTGCGGCTCGAGCGGGCGGGCGCCGGGGCCGGACGTTCCGCCGCCTTGAACCTGAACTCCTCCATGGCCAGCTGGGTGCTGTCGTGGTCTTCGAAAATCTCGAGCCGAGGCGGCATCTCCGACATGGACTTCACCGCGGGCTCATGCCGCGCGAGCGGTGTCGGCGCTCGCAGGAAGAACCGCTCGGGGCCGGCCGGCGGCGGCGGAGCGAAATCCAGCTCCAGCTCCAGCTGCAGGCGCGCCCGCTTGACGAGGACGTCGAGCGGCGCCGCCTCGAAACCCTGCTTCACCTTCGCGAGCTCCTCGGCGACCACGCTCCGCGCGGCCTTGAGTAGCACCGCCGGGTCCGCGGAGACGGCCTTGGCGAGCTCGCGCACGACATCGGTCACCGACGGGAGCATTCGCTTCTTCGGCCCGGAATCGCGCGGAAAGCCGCTGTCGAGCGGGCTCATGCCGAGAGCGGCTCCCAGTCGCCTTCCGGCGCGTCCAGCGCGATGGCGAGGCCGCCATTCGACCCCGCGAAAACGGGGTCCTCTACGGCACGCACGCGGCCCCCGCCCAGCTCGGCGAACGACTTCTCAAGCGCGGCGGCGAGCCCGGGCATCCGGGAGCCGCCGCCCGCGAGCACGACGTTGCGCTGCACCTTCTCCTGGTACTCGAGCTCGATCTTCGAGAGCAGGTCGAGCATCGTCTCGGCGATCGGGCCGACGACGCTCTCACAGGCCTTCTTCATCTCCGAAGGCTCGCAGCGAGGACGCTCGCCAGGACACCGAGAAGCTGCGTCGACCGCCGATTCATGGAGATTGCTCCTGACGTTGGCGAGGAGAGTTTAGGGCATCGGGTCGGCGGGACGCCCGGTCGACGGGGCCTGGCCGGTGAAGCCCCCGAGCCGCTCCCCCACCTTCACCGGCCCGAGGCCGCGTGTCAGATCCCAAACGTCCGCCTTCGATCCCCCGACGAGGAGGACCACCGTCGAGCCGAGCTCGAACGCGCCGAGGTCGTCACCGCTCGCACACGGGAGATTCGCCACCTCAAGCCGGCCGCGGCGCGGCAGGACGCGGCCCGAGAGCCAGCGTGGGTCCACGACGACGCCGCCCACGTGCGTCGCCGCCACCATGACAGCGGCCACGGCGAGGCCCTCGGCTTCTCGCGCGCCGCGCGCGATCCAGTAAGCGCGGCGGTTCCTCACGTAAAGGCGCGGCGTCGAGGCCGTGGACGCGGCATTCACGGGCCAGAGCTCGCCTTCCACGCGTCCAACCGCGATGCAAAAACCCGCGAGAGGGACGTGGATGCGGTGATAGTCCTTCGGCGCGAGGTAGAGCGCCGTGTAGCGCGCGCGCGCGAATTCCGAAGTGAGCGGATCCCCGTCCAGCAGCTCGCCGAGGCGGTACTCGAGCCCCTTGGCCTGGATGAGCGTGCCCTCCTTCACGCGGCCCTCGGCGATCACGAGGCCGTCGACCGGCGAGTTGATCCCGCCCGGCACGGCGGGGGCCTGAGGCCTTGCTCCCGGCTTCAGCCGTCGCGTGAAGAAATCGAGGAACGAGACGTACGCGCCGAGGTCTTTCTGAGCCTCGTCGAGGTTCGCGCCGAACGCGGCCGCGAACCGGCCGAGGAGCGGGCGGCGCAGACCTTCGGGAAGGCGCATCCGCGCAAGGGCTCCCACCGCGAAAGAGCCCGCTTTCCTGGGGTAGAGGCGCACGAGGCGATGCACCTGGCCACCGTAGCAGAAAAGGCGCCCGTGCTATTTTTCGGCTGCGCGCCGCCCGTACGGCCGACGCCCCCAAGGAGTCCCATGAGCTCAGCATTCGCGACCGGCATCGGCACTCCGCTTTCGCGGAACACCCATCTCCTCTCGTGGATCGAAACGTGCGCTCGGCTCACGAAGCCGGATCGCGTGGTCTGGTGCGACGGATCGGCCGCCGAAAAGGACGCGCTGACGCGCGACGCGGTGCGCCTCGGAATCCTCATCCCGCTCAACCAGAAGAAGCTGCCGGGCTGCACTCTCCATCGCTCCAACCCGAACGACGTGGCGCGCGTCGAGCAGCTCACCTTCATCTGCACGAGGACGAAGGAGGAAGCGGGTCCCACGAACAACTGGATGTCGCCGGAAGATGCGTACCAAAAGCTCGGCCGGCTTTTCGACGGCTCGATGAACGGCCGCACTCTCTATGTCGTGCCGTACCTCATGGGGCCAATCGGCTCCCCGATGGCGAAGATCGGCGTGGAGCTCACGGACAGTCTCTATGTCGTTTTGAACATGGGAATCATGACGCGCATGGGCCAGAGCGCGCTCGACGCGCTCGGCGGCTCGAACGACTTCAGCCGGGGCCTCCACTCCATGCTCGACGTGAATCCCGACCGCCGGTTCATCTGCCACTTCCCGGAGGACAACACCGTCTGGTCGATCGGCAGCGGATACGGCGGGAACGTCCTTCTCGGAAAGAAGTGCCTCGCTCTTCGCATCGGCTCGTATCTCGGCCGGCGCGAGGGCTGGATGGCCGAGCACATGATGATCGTTGGTGTCGAAGACCCGCACGGCGAGAAGACGTACGTCGCTGCGGCCTTCCCCAGCGCCTGCGGCAAGACGAACTTCGCCATGCTCATCCCGCCGAAGCGCTTCCACGGCTGGAAGGTCTGGACCGTGGGCGACGACATCTGCTGGATGCGCCCGGGCCCGGACGGGCGGCTCTGGGCCATCAACCCGGAAGCGGGCTATTTCGGCGTGGTGCCCGGCACGAACTGCGCCACGAACCCTACCGCGATGAGAACGATCGCCCACGACACGATCTACACGAACGTGGCCATGACGAAGGACGGCGATGTGTGGTGGGAGGGCAAGGACGGCGACGTGCCCGAGGAGCTGATCGACTGGCAGGGGCGGCCGTGGAGGAAGGGATCGGCGGAGAAGGCAGCGCATCCGAACAGCCGCTTCACCGCGCCCATGACGAACAACCCACATCTGTCGTCGCACGCGACCGACCCGGAGGGCGTGCCCATCGCGGCCATCGTCTTCGGCGGCCGCCGCTCCACGACCATTCCGCTCGTCGTTCAGGCATTCAACTGGGTACACGGCGTCTACATGGGCGCCACGCTCGGCTCGGAGACGACGGCAGCCGCCACCGGCAAGGTCGGCGTCGTGCGCCGCGACCCTATGGCGATGCTCCCCTTCTGCGGCTACGACATTGGGATGTACTTCGACCACTGGCTGGAGATGGCGACGGCCATCAAGGACTTGCCGAAGATTTTTCAAGTGAACTGGTTCCGTAAGGGCGCGGACGGGCGTTTCCTCTGGCCCGGCTTCGGCGAGAACATGCGCGTCCTGAAGTGGATCATCGACCGGGCCCACCGCCGCACCGGCGGCTGGGAAACGGCGCTCGGCTGGGTGCCACACCAGGCCGAGTTCGACCTTTCGGGCATGTCCGTGCCGCTGGAGGACGTGGACGAGGCCGAGTCCATCGACATCGGGGCCTGGAAGGCCGAGCTCGCCGACCAGGAGGAGTTCTTCACGAAGCTCAAGGCCACGATGCCGAAGGAGCTCGTCCTGCAGCGCGAGCTCCTGATGGCGCGCCTCGACCGGGGATAATCCGGTCAGGGCGTCGTGGAAGCCTTGAACGCCTCGGTCGCCTCGACGAGCGCGCCCGCGATGCCGGGCTCGTCCGCCGCGTGGCCAGCCGCCGGCACGACGACGAGCCGCGCCTCGGGCCAGGCGGCCGCGAGCTCCCACGCGGACTGCATCGGACAGACGAGGTCGTAGCGTCCCTGGACGATAACTCCTCTGAGCGCGCGCAGGCGCCAGACATCGCGCAGGAGCTGGTCGTCCGTCTCGAGGAACGATTCGTTCATGAAGTAGTGGGCTTCGATGCGCGCGACCGCGATCTCATGCGGAACGTCCTTTTCGGCGGGAGGCGCGGGGTCCGGGACGAGGTGGCTCGCGATCCCCTCGAAGGTGTTCCACGCGAGCGCGGCGGCCTTTCGCTCCGCCGGATCCTCCGAGGTGAGGCGGCGGTAGTAGGCGCGCACGATGGACCCGCGTTCGCTCGGCGTTAGAGGCGCCACGAAAGCCTCCCACGCGTCGGGCCAGATGCGCCGCACCCCATCCGTGAAGCTCCATTCGAGCTCGGACTTCCGAGCGAGAAAAATCCCACGGAGGATGAGCCCCGTGACGCGGTTGGGATGCCGCTCGGCGTAAGCGAGGCCGAGCGTCGAGCCCCACGACCCACCGAACACGAGCCACTTCTCGATGCCGAGATGCGTCCGGATGCGCTCGGCGTCCTCCACGAGGTCTCCCGTCGTGTTCTCGCGCAGCTCGCCGAGAGGCGTCGACTTCCCCGAGCCGCGCTGATCGAACAGGACGACCCGCCAGAACGCGGGATCGAAGAACCGGCGGTGAAGGGGCGAGATGCCCGCGCCGGGGCCGCCGTGAAAGAAAATGACGGGCGGTCCCGACGGATTCCCGGCTTCCTCGATGTGCAGCTCGTGGATCCCGGAGACGCGCAGACGAAAGGATCGGAAGGGCTCGACCTCGGGAAAAAGCGACCTCATGTCGAGATTATGAGCGAGGACCGGGCGCTGCCCTACGCCGCCTCCCTCAGCAGCGACACGATCGGCCGGCGCGACAGGTTGAACGCCGGCACGAGGGACGCTCCGAGCCCGATCACCGCCGAAAGGCCGAGAACGAGCGCGACCGACGCGGCGTCGATCTCAAGGAGCGCGCCGATCCCGGCCCACTGGGTGTCCTCGAGGCCCGCGCCGACGAGGCGCGCGAAGACGGCCATGAACCCGAGGCCGAGAGCTGCGCCAAAGACCGCGAAAAGCGCGCCTTCGAGCAGCAGGAGGCGGACGACGGTCACGCGTGGAAAGCCGAGCACGCGAAGGAGCGCCGTCTCGCTCCGGCGCTCGCGCGCCGACATCGCGAGGGTGTTGCTCGTGATGAGGAAAAGCGTGAACGCCGTCGCGAGCCCGATTCCGCCGAGGAGCGCCCGAACGTTGCCGAGCATCTCCATGAACTGGAGCTGCCACTGCTTCTCGCTCATCGCGCGAATCGGCACCGGGGCGTTCTCCAGCCGGTGCTCGATCTCGGCCGTGATCTTCGGGACGTCGTTGCGCGTTTTCGCGAGAATCCAGTACATCCCGACCTGCCCCGGATCGCCCGTGAGGTTCTCGAAATACTTGCGGTGCACGTAGACGCCGTTGTCCAGCTTGTACTCCATGACCCCGCGGATCGTGGTCTCGACGACACCGCCCGGCACGGGCGCCTTGAGGACGATCCGGTCGCCGACCTTCCAGCCGAAATGCTTCGTGAGGATCGGCCCCACGATCGAGCCCGTCGGGTCCGCCTTCCAGGCGGCGGCCTGCGCGGCCGGAACCTTGGCTTCGATGTAGACCTCGAGGAACGCGTCGGCGGGCGCCGACTGGATCGGCACCTGATTCTCAGGACGGTTGTCGTGGTAGAAGCCGAGAAGGAAGTCGAAGGGGCAGACGCGCTTGATTCCCGGGATGTCCTCGATCTTCGCGAGGTACGCCATGGGAAGCCTATCGAAGAACGACGTTTTCGCGGCGACCATCACGCGCTTGCCCATGTTCTCCGACCAGTCGTTCCGGAGCGCCCCGTTCACGAGGACGAGGAATCCCACGAGGCCCACCGAGAGGCCGATGGCCGCGATCGTGAGCACGCTTCGCAGCGGGCGGCTCGTGAGATGGCGCACGACGAGTCGGAGGGGCGTCATGCGGTGGGTCCGATCGTAAGCTTCGAGCCGGCGATCGTCTCGATGAAGCGCGCCCCGAAGGCCTGCGACGGCGTGTGGACGCCGGGCGAAACGTCGCCCTCGAGAACGCGCTTGGCGATCGCCACGCTCGTCTCAGCCGTGAGCGCGTAGCCCTCGAGCGTTTCGAGCGTGCCAGTGACGGACCGCTCAACGTTCGCGACGCGCCCCCACAGGAAGGAGCGCTCGCGCGCGCGTTCTTCCGCCGTCGGGCCCACCACGCGCCTTTCGATGCGCCGCATGAGGAACGACTGGACGAACGGAAGGCCGACGAGCGGTGCAAACCGGCGCATCCGCCGCGCGCTCGAGACCGCCGAGGGCGGGACGGCCATGTAGACCTCGATGTTCGGAATGCCGGTCGAGCGGAAAGCCGTCGAAAGGTCGCCCCACGGGATCGTCATCGCGAGCCGCAGCTTGTCGGGAAACGGGATCTCCATCGTCTTTTGGGCCGCGGGCACGCGTACGAGCCTGCCGTCCACGCGCGCGAGCCCTCCCTTTGGAATGCTCTCGACCATCGTCTTCATCGTGCCCGCGCTCATCTTGAAGCCGCGGAACGCGAGGGCGAGCGACGTGGCGCCGGGCAGCGCTTCGGACAAGGCCTTCGCGAGGCAGTCCGACGGCACGACGTCGAAACCGGTTCCGGGAAGAACCGCGATTCCCGCGTTCTTCGCGTCCGCGTCGCGCGCGAAGGCCGATTCGAAGACGTCCACCTCGCCCGTGATGTCGAGATACGCGGTCTTCGCGCGCAGGCAGGCCTCGAGCGCCGGAGCGCTGGTCCTCGAGAACGGCCCCGCCGCGAGGAGCAGGGCCGAGAAGGGCTCGAGCAGCCGCGACATGGTGGAGGGGTCGTTCAGGGCGAAGCACAGGCTCGGGAGAGAGTGGGCCTTTGCGATCGGCTCGACGGCATCCGCGCGGCGACCGGCCAGGACGGGCCGCAGCCCTTCGCGGAGCGCCACGTCGAGGATGAGCTTCCCCGTGTAGCCGTTCGCGCCATAAAGGAGCAACCCGGACTTCGCCGTCACGCCGGGGCTCCTTCGGCCGCCCCCGGCGCCTCCGCGAGGCGCACGCCGCAGACGTTCGTGAGATCGCGGCAGGCGTCCACCTCGTCCTCGGCGCCCCGGGCCGCGTCGTCGGAAAGGACGTAGCGGAAGCCGCCCTCGCCCGCGAATATGACGCCCTTCTCGAGGATGTGCCGGGGGCCACCCACGCCGAAGAGGCCGAAGTCCATGACGAGCCACATCCAGTCGGCGGCGCGCGCGACCCCGGCATGCGCCAGGAGGTCGCCGAGCCGGAACGCCCGCGCCCCGCCCTCGGGCGGAGCCACCGGCGACAGCGCCCCCGCGAGGGCTTCGAATCCCCGCGGGTCGAACGCGCGGGCCGCGCCCGCACCGTCTTCGAGAACCAGGAGCGGAGCGCCTCTCGGCACGAGCGCGTCTTTTAGCGCGGCTTCGAGCGCGTCGAAATCTCCGGGGTCCGGCGCCTTCAGGATGACGTCCACGCGGCTGTCGCGCCTCCACGAAGTCTCCGCCGTCGTGAGGCGGCCGCCGGCGATCTCATGGACGCACCAGCCGGCGGTCGTGTGAAAGAGGCCCTTCACCCGTGCCACGTGACCGCGCGTGAGGGCACCGCCTTTCAGACGCCGGAGAACCGCGAGCAGGAGGTCCGCGTCGTACACGCGTTCCGGCGGATGCGCGATTCCCCGGCCCACGTGGCCCTCGAGAGAATCGCCGTGGGCGTGCGCGTGCCGGGTTCCGAGGAGCGTCGTGCCCGGCGGCGGCGCCGGCCTCTCGAGGTCCCAGACGGCATCGGGAAGCGCTCCGCGCGACGCCTTGACGACGAGGAGCTTCGCGGGGACGAGGCCGTTCGCGAATTCCTCCGCGGCGCGGATCTCGGCCTTCGACGCGAGGTCGCACCGGTTCACGACGAGGATGTCGCCGGTGTCGACCTGATCCCGGAACAGGGGGCTCGAGGCGTACGCTTGCCTTGGGTCCTGCTGCGGATCGAGGAGCGTGATCACCGGTCTCACGTCGAACCGGGTCGCCCAGCGCGGGCCGCGCAGGAGGTCGACGAGCTCGGACGGCCTCGCGAGCCCCGTCGGCTCGAGGACGAAGCGGGTGGGCGCCACGAGATCCGACACCTCCTCGAGCGAGGCCTCGAGATCGGCCATCGCGGTGCAGCAAACGCAGCCGCCCGGCACCTCCCGGAGGATGCAGCTCGCGCAGTCCGACAGGAGCGCCCCATCCACCCCGAGCGTTCCGAACTCGTTCACCACGACCGCGATCCGCTCGCGTTCGGCCCGGCGCGCGAGAAGGTCCTTCACGGCGGTCGTCTTCCCGGCGCCGAGAAAACCGGACAGGACGTGAACGGGGACTTTCACCAAGGATCATCCTACCGCCGAAATTTTCGACACCATCCGGCCTTCCCTGCGTAAGATTCGCGCGATGTCGAGCAGCGCCGCAGTCTCCCGGGACTCGAAGGCCCCGAAGCCTTCCCGCGTCCGCGTCCCCGAGAAGTTCGCCGAGGCCGAGAAGCTCTACGGCATCGAGAACTGGGGCAAGGGCTTTTTCTCCGTCTCGGACGACGGAAATCTCCTCGTCCACCCGACGCGTGAGAACCACCGCTTCGTGGATCTCAAGGCCGTCATCGACGATGTCGCGCTGCGCGGCATCTCGACGCCGGTCGTGATCCGGTTCCCGCAGATCCTCGACGCCGCCGTGAAGGAGCTCAACGAGGCCTTTCTGCGCGCCATCAAGGAGTACGAATACGACGGCGTCTTTCGCGGCGTGTTCCCGATCAAGGTGAACCAGAAGAAAATCGTCGTGCGCGAGATCATCCAGTCCGGCCGCAAGTACGGCTACGGCCTCGAGGCCGGGAGCAAGCCCGAGCTTCTCGCGGCCCTTTCGCAGGACCTCGGCTCGGACTGCCTCATCACGGCGAACGGCTACAAGGACGACTCGTTCATCCGGCTCGCGCTGAACGGCATCCGGATGGGCAAGACCGTGGTCCTCATCCTCGAGAAGGTCTCCGAGCTCGAGCGCATCCTCGACGTCGCCAAGAAGCGCGGCGTGAAGCCCCTGATCGGGATGCGCAGCAAGCTCTACGCACGCGGCTCGGGCAAATGGGCGAAGTCGGGCGGCGAGGCCGCGAAATTCGGCCTCACGACGACCGAGATGCTCGAGGCCGTCGAGATCCTCCGCCACCGGAAGATGCTCGACAGCCTCGTCATGCTCCACTTCCACATCGGCTCGCAGATCACCGACATCCGCAAGATCAAGAACGCGATCAAGGAGGCGGGCCGCGTCTACGCGAAGCTGTACCGGTCGGGCGTGGAGGTGAAGTTCCTGAACCTCGGCGGCGGGCTCGGCGTGGACTACGACGGCAGCAAGACGGCGTTCGACTCCTCGATGAACTACACCGTTCAGGAGTACGCGAACGACATCGTCTACACGATCAAGTCGATCTGCGACGAGGAGAAGGTTCCAGTCCCGACGCTCGTCACGGAGTCGGGCCGCGCGATCACGGCCTACCACTCGGTTCTCGTGACGAACGTCCTCGACGTGGCGGACCGCATCGAGCAGGGCCGCACCGTGAAGCTCGACGGCGACGAGAATCACGTCGTGCGCGAGATGTACGACGTCTGGCAGGGCGTCACGGCGAAAACCATGCGCGAGAGCTACCACGATGCGCTCCAGTACAAGGAGGAGCTCTTCACCCTCTTCAATCTCGGCTACGTCTCGCTCGAGGACCGGAGCAAAGGCGAGATCCTCTACTGGAACATCTGCGACCGCATCCGGCGGCATCTCCACACGCTCAAGGACATCCCCGAGGAGTTCGAGCAGCTCGAGGTCATGCTGGCCGACAAGTACGTCATGAACATGTCGGTCTTCCAGTCCCTGCCGGACGTCTGGGCGATCGACCAGCTCTTCCCGATCCTCCCGATCCACCGGCTGCGCGAAAGGCCGACTGAAAAGGGCACGCTCGCGGACATCACGTGCGACTCGGACGGCAAGATCGAGAAGTTCATCGACCTCAGGGACATCAAGGAAGCGCTGCCTCTCCACGAATTCCGGAAGGGCACGCCCTATTACATCGGCTTCTGCCTCGTCGGGGCGTATCAGGACGTTCTCGGCGACCTCCACAACCTCTTCGGCGAGGCGCACGAGGTGCTGGGGAGCGTGGACGAGGATGGACGCACGCGCATCCAGGACGTCCTCCCGGGCGAGTCGTGCGAGCGCGTCCTCTCGTACATGAACTACGACCGCGACGAGCTCCTCGACGGCATCTGGCGCCAGCTGCGCCGTGCCACCGAGCGCAAGAAGGTCAAGGAGCCCGAGGCCAAGGCGATCGCGAAGGATTTCGAGCAGATCCTCTCGCAGTACACGTACCTCGAGGACTAGGGGTTCCGGGGCGCCGCTTGGGGCGGACGGCTGGCCGCGCTAGTCTCCGCGCGTGGTCGAGACCCTGACGACGCCCTACCTGCTTCTCGCCGCGCCCGTGATGCTCGATCCGAACTTCGCGAAGACAGTCGTGGTCATGGGCCATCACACGCGCGAGGGGGCGCTCGGCTGGGTCGTGAACCGGCTCCTCGGCGAGCCCGCCGTCTCGCTTCTCGCCCCGCCTCTCGACACCGCGATCCACCCGGAAACGCCGCTGCGCGTCGGCGGACCCATTTTCACGAACGGCCTCGTCGCGCTCTTCGGCGACGAAATGCCCGGCGTCGAGTCCGTCGAGATGGCGCCCGGCCTGCGCGTCTCGGTCGCCGCAGAGATTCTTCCGAAGCTCTTCTCCGCGCCGCCGGCATCCGGCACGGCCGGCCTCCTGATCCTCGGCTACTCGGGCTGGGCGGCGGACCAGCTCGAGAGCGAGATGGAGGAAGGGACATGGCTCGTCCTGCCATGGGACCCCGCGCTCGTCTTCACGCACGACGTCGAAGGGCTCTGGGAGCGTGCCCTCGCGCGCCTCGGCGTCTCGCCGGCGTTCGTCTCGTCTTCGTCGACGGGCGTGAGCTGACGTGAACGAGCTCACGGGCCTCGTCCTCAAGCATGGCGTCGGGGTCGGCTGACTCACTCGAGATCGAGAACCTGGTACTGGGCCGCCTCGTTGGCGGCGTTCAACCCCGCTCCCAGACCTCCTCGACGAGAACGTCGGGGTGCAGCGAGCGCTTCACGGGACAGGTCTTGCCTGCGTTGACGAGCTTCTTGAAGTCCTCATCGCCGCACGGGGACGAGACGCGAAAACGCGCCACGAGCTTCGCGATGCGCCGCGGAGGCTCGGCCGTCATGTGCTTCTCGATCTGGAACGTGATGCCGGTCAGCGGAATCCCGCTGCGCGTCGCGTAGAGGCTCAGGGTCGTCGCGGCGCACGAGGCCAGCGAGGCGGCGCAGAGGTCCGTGGGCGAGAAACGGCTTCCATCGCCGCCGTTGTCCTTCGGCGCCGTGGTCTCGAGAAGCGCTCCGGACGGGCCGTGGCGCAGCTCGGTGGACGTGGGCGAAGTCAGTGTGCCGGTCATCGAGACGCTCATGCGGGAAGTCTAGTTCAAGGAGCCGCGTCCGGCACCGAGAGCGCGCGCCTCATCGTGCGGCGGAGATCGGTCAGCGCTTCTTGGCCGTGGCGTTTCTCGCCGTCAGGGGCTCCACCCAGAGCTCCTCCACGCGGCGTTGCTTGTCCGACATCCCCGTCCGGTAACGCATGCGCACGCCGCAGTGACGGATGTCCCACGACGACACGCCCGGTTCGGACGCGACGGGCGTTCCCTTGCCATACCTCTCGAGGATGCCCTCGTAAAGGCCCGACGGCGGGTCGAGCAGGTAATGAAGCGCGACGACTTTCGCGTCGAGCGCGTCGGAGGCGTACGCGACGTCGACCGTCCATGGGCGTCCCGCCGGCGTGTGCACGATCTTGAGGTCGCGCGTGACCGTCTTTTTCGCCGGCTCGTGGAGCGCCATGCGCTCGAACGAGAATGTGCGGGTCTGGCCGATCTCGAGGCCGGCCATACCGGGAC
>CABEAM010000164.1_pt1 | contig 42165 bp, 33 predicted proteins | sample 3132391 | NCBI WGS metagenome assembly CABEAM01 (sample SAMEA5534343, study PRJEB31848) | metagenome | biome: tundra; feature: field; material: soil | place: USA | collected 2013-05 | depth 0.45 m
GAACGTCCAGCCGTCGGAGGCGATCCGCGACGGGCAGCCCACCGCGCTCCAGACGGCGAATCTCGGCCTGCGCGCCGAGGACGCCGAAGAGGGCGGTTCCCTCGACGCGAAAGCCGTCTCCGGCGTCTCGCAGCAGAAGAACGCGCGGGCCCGCGTCCGCTCGGCGTACGCGGACCAGGACCGGCAGTTGACCGGCATTGGCGGCGACTACATGGCCCTCAACGGCTACGCAATCGAGAAGGGCCGCGCGTTTTCCTCCGAGGACTTCGAGAACGGGCGCCCGGTCGCGATCCTCGGCGCCGAAGCCGCAGCCACGTTCTTTCCTACGGGCGACGCCGTCGGCCAGACGATCAGGCTCGGCGACATCCCCGTCGTCGTCGTCGGCACGCTCGCCGAGAAGGTCTTCCGGTGGCGCGACAACCAGGGCAACCAGTTCGCGTGGCGGAACCGGATCGTGGCCGTCCCGGCGACGCTCGTCGCGCGGCGGATGCAGGGCGACCGGTGGCAGCGCGTCGACCGCGTCGCCTTCCGGATTCGCGACCTGGACGTCATGAAAACGTTCAGCGAGGGACTCGGGGCGCTCCTGAAAGGCAATCACCGCCAGCAGGAGGACTTCCGCATCGACGACATCGGCGCGCGCGTGCGCAAGAGGCGGAGCCAGGGCGACGTTTACAACATGATCTTCATGCTTTCGGGCGTCCTGTCGCTCATCGGCGGCGGCATGGTGAACGTGAACATCCAGATGGCGACGCTCAAGGACCGCGTGCGCGAAGTGGGCGTCAAGATGGCAATCGGCGCCTCGGGCCGCGAGGTCTTCAAGGAGTTCATGACCGAGGCGCTTCTTCTCACGGGCCTCGGCGCCGTCGCGGGCTTCGCGGCTGGCGTCGCGTTCTCGAAGATCATCACGTCGTTCCTCCAGATTCCGCTCTTCATGCAGCCCGCGAGCTTCCTCTGGGCCTTCCTCCTCGCGGCGGCTTTCGGTTTTGCCTTCGCCTTGTACCCCGCCTGGAAGGCGAGCCGGCTATCTCCCATGGAAGCTCTTCGCTATGAATGAGGCGGGCCGCCGTCTGTCTCTCGCCGCCCAGCTCAATCTCTTCTGGGAAGTCATCGCCGGCGGATTCGTGGAACTGTGGGCGCACAAGCTGCGCTCGGTCCTGACGCTGACGCTCCTCATGCTCGGTGTCTTCGCGCTCGTCGTCATGACGTCCGTCCTCGACGGCGTCCTCGACAAGGTCTCGACCGGCTTCGCGGGCATGAGCTGGGACGGCACCGTCGTGATCCAGCCGAAGACCGCCGAGACGACCGAGGAGCAGAAGCGCTTCGCAATGAGCCAGGGCCTGCGCTACGAGGACCTCGCGCGTCTGGCCTCGCCGCACCCGTCCGTCGTCGCGTTCCTGCCGCGCGCCACGAAGCGCACGAGCGTACGGGTGGCCGGCGGCACGGAGCGCATGTGGGTCACGGGTCTGACGCCCGACTACGCGCTCCTCATGAACCGTCCGATCGCCGCCGGGCGCGGCCTCACGGAGGACGACCGGCGGCGCCATAGCACCGTCGCGGTCGTGGGCTCGACTCTGGGCGCGAAGCTGTTCGGGGGAGCGGAGCCCGTCGGCCGAGACGTCCTCGTGGATGGAGTGCCCTTCCGGATCGTCGGCCTGCAGGGACCGCTGCAGATCTTCAACGAGGAGCTGTGGCTCGATTCGAACGGCCTCATGATCCCTCTCGAAACGTACATGGACCGGATGGACGCGGACCACAAGCTCACGAGCGTGGCCGTGAAGCTACGGAAAAAGAGCGATCTCTCCGACGTCTCGGCGCTCGTTCTCGGACGGTCGAAGCAGGCGCACCATGGAATCGAAGACGTGGAGATCAAGGATCTCGAGTCCGAGGCCGCGAAGAGCTACGCGGGCTTCATGGAAGAGATGCGCGGCTGGCGCGTCGTCCTTTCCAGCCTCGCGGGAACCGTCCTCCTCGTGGGCGGCGTCGGCGTGCTGTCCGTCATGCTCATCTCGTTCTCGGACCGCAAGTACGAGATCGGCCTCCGCAAGTCGCTCGGCGCCTCGGACGGCGAGATCCTCGTGCAATTCCTCCTCGAGGCCTGCGTCCTCGCCGCGCTCGGAGCGAGCGCGGGCACCATCGGCGGAGCGGCGCTCTGCCGCGCCCTGTCCCCGATGTTCCCGTGGGGCCTCGTCGTCAACCCGATGGGCCTCGCCCTGGCATGGGCCGTCGCGATCGGCCTTGCTCTCGTCTTCGGCCTCTACCCCGCGATCCGCGCCTCGCGCCTCTCGCCGATGGAGGCGATGCGGTAGGCCCTAAGATCCGCGAATGGCCGCGCGCCGCCGGAAAAACGTCCATCCAGTCGACGCCCGCTCGCTCCGCGAGGCGGCCGCGCGGCTTCGTCGCGGCGAGCTCGTCGCGTTTCCCACGGAAACCGTCTACGGCCTCGGTGCGAACGCACTCGATGCGCATGCCGTCGCGAAGATCTTCGCAGCCAAGGGCCGGCCTCCCGACAACCCTCTCATCGTTCATGTGAGCGACGAGAAGATGCTGAGAAGGGTGGTCAGCCGGGTCCCGGCCGCGGCGAAGGCGCTCATGCGAAAGTTCTGGCCCGGACCCCTCACCCTGATCCTGTCGAAGAAATCTTCCGTGCCCTCTCTCGTTTCGGCCGGCTTGCCCTCCATCGCCGTTCGGATGCCGGAAGGCGTCGCGCGCGATCTCGTCGCGGCGGCGGGGGTGCCGATCGCCGCGCCGAGCGCGAACGTCTCCGGGCGCCCGAGCCCCACGACGGCCGCGCACGTCGCCGAGGACTTCCCGAACGTGTTCGTCCTGGACGGAGGGCCGACGGAATACGGTGTCGAATCCACGGTCATCGCGCTCGACCCACCGAGGATCCTGCGGGAAGGGGCGATAGCGGGAGATTTTCTTAGAAAGATGATTCCCGTGCTTCGGCGCGCCGCTTCGAGCGGACACGTCGCGACGGGCGGCGGCGCTTTTTCTTCGAAGGTGAAGAGGCGCGCCGCGCAAAGTCCCGGAATGCGCTATGTCCACTACGCGCCCTCGCGTCCTCTCATTCTCTTTCTGAGAAAATCTTCTCTTCTCTCCTACGCGCAAAAGCATCCTCGTGCGCTCATCCTGTGCCCCACTCCTCTCTCCTCCCTCTTTCCGAAGCAGAGAACTCTTCCCCTCGGCACCTCGCCCGAGGAGATCGCACACGGGCTGTTCGCCGCGCTGCGCACGCGGCGCAAGGGGACGGAGCTCCTCGCGCTCGCGATCCCCCGCCGCGGCATCGGCCGCACGGTCATGGACCGCCTCGAACGGGCCGCGACGCGGATCGCCTGAAGCCCGCTGCCGTTTCCCCTACCCCGCCAAGGCCACGAAGGCGCTCGGAAAGCGAGCCAACAGCGCGACGGCGTCCACCACTTCGCGCAGGTCGACGCACTCCCCGATCTTGTGCGTGTTCTGCTCGATGCCCGGCCCGATTCCGAGCATGGCCGGGTGCTTCACGGCGCCCGACGTCACCCAGCGCTTGCGCGGTGGAATGGCAATCGACGTGTCGTCGATCCGTACCGGGAAGCCGACGCCGTCCGTCGAGAAGATCCACCGGTCCACGCGCGGCTCCTTGCGGAGGGCGCCGCGCTGGCCTCCGGCCGCGACGTGCGGCGTGACGACGCCGCGATACGCGGCGACGGCGGCCTGAACGGCCGGATGCTCCTCGGGCGTGAGCCAGCCCATGTAGATCTGCGGGTTGTGGAGGACGAAGCCGGTCCACGTCGGCTCGTCGTAGGTCGGCACGCTGACGTCGACCGTCAGCCCCGCCGTCCGCGCCGCGGCCACGGCGGGAAGACCCTCGATGTCGGCCATTGCCTTTTCGGGCGTCTCTCCGATCGTGAGGCGCCGATCGAAGCGGAAGACGAAGCGCTCGGGGACGGCGCAGTCGCTCGGCGTATCGAGGCGGGCCCACGAGGCCGTGCGCGTGCCGTGCCCCAGGAACGCGTGGTCGAGAAAGCCGTCCCGCGTGTCGTAACGTTTCGCCGCTTCGACGAGGATGGGCGCGCCCCATTCCAGCGGATTCCTCCCTTCCCACGGCATCGATCCGTGACAGGATTTCCCGGTCACGCTCACCTGGATCTGCATGCGGCCGCGCTGACCGCGGTAGATCCCGAGCGCCCCCTTCGCGGCGTCGCCCGTGCCCTCCGTGAGGATGACGACATCGGGGATGAGCTTCGGCGGGGCGCCCGGCAGGATCTTCCTCATGAGGAACTGCGGTCCGCCGCCGTCGTTGTCCTCCTCGGTCACGGTCGCGTAGGAACGGACAATGGCGCCGCGCAGCGAGCCCTGCGGCACGAGCTCCAGGAGGATCTTCGACGCCACAACCTGCGCCACGACGCCCGAAAGCTGGTCGGCCGAGCCGCGCCCGAAGACGAGGTTGTCCCACTCGGACTCGGGCGGCAGGTATCCCAGCTCGCGCTTCAGAAAGTCGCGCTGGATTCGTGCGGGATCGAAGAGCCCGTCGTAGGCGTCGACGCCGCCGGTTTTCTCGCGCCACGCCGGCCGCAGGGCGTTCACGGTGTCGGTGTGGCCGTCGAAGTAGATGACGCGCTTCTCTGACTCCGGGATGCCGTCGCCCAGGTCCTCGAGCGTCCAGACGAGGTTGCCGTAGCCGTCGTAGCCGACGTCTTCGGGGCGGCGGACGGCACCGATGTCGACGATCGTGCGCTTGAGGTACTCGAGGCGCGGCTTCTCGTGATTCGAAAGGCCGCAGCTCGGGTCGCCGCCGGCATCTCGCGGCCGGTCGACGTAATCGGCCGGGATGCGGATGACTTCCCTGAGAATCGTGGCCGCAAGCGGCCGGTAAAGGGCCGCCAGCTCGGCAACCCGGGCGTCGAGATCGCTCATCGTCATTCTCTCCTCTTCACTCACAGCGCCGCGAGCCGGCGGGCCAGATCAGGCACCTTGGCCGTCGCCAGCGCCGCCATCACGACGTAGACCTTCCAGTTCGCCTCCCGTGCCACGTTCACGACGTGCTTCGCCATGACGGCGGGCGAGACCTCGGCTCCGATGTCGGCGGGAAGGCAGTGCATGTAGAGGGCGTCGCCTCCGCGTGTCGTCTTCATCCGCCGCTCGTCGCAGATCCAGTCCCGGTGCTGCGCGTTCGAGGCCAGGGCCTCTTTCTCGATCTCGCCCATCCTCCCCGCGTCACGCGCGCGGTTGGCCTCGACGCGCGCGAGCATGAGGTCGTAGGGCCCCCAGCTCTTCGGGTACACCACGTCGGCACCCTCGAACGCTTCGTCCATGGAGGAAACCGTGCGGAAGGATCCGCCCGAGACGGCGGCATGCGAGGCCGCGGACGCGAGGCACCGCTCCATGAGGCGGTAGCCGTCCGGGTGCGCCAGCGTCACGCGGGCGCCGAAACGCGTCATGAGCATGATGAGCCCCTGAGGCACCGAGAGCGGCTTGGCGTAGCTCGGTGAGTAGGCCCAGGAAACCGTGATGCGCTTTCCGGCGAGGCCTTCGGGGAACTTTTCGCGGAGCCAGCAGAGATCGGCCAGCGTCTGCGTGGGATGGTCGATGTCGCACTGGAGGTTGACGACAGGCACGTTCCTCGGGTCGCCCGTGGCCGCGAGGTAGTCGTCGATGCCCTTCTTCACGTCGCGCATGAATGCGTTTCCCTCGCCGAGGATCAGGTCGTGCCTCACGCCGAGGGCGTGCGCGTTCATGCCCAGCATGGCGCCGGTCTCGGCCGCGGTTTCGCCGTGCGAGACCTGGGTGGACGAGCCGTCCACGATGACCGGGTGCATGCCGAGCCGGGCCGCGGCGCCCGCCCACGCGGATTTGGTCCGCGTGGAGTTGTCGAAAAAGAGCCCGTACGCGAGCTCATGGGGCAGGAGCGGCGCTTTTTCCCCGGCGCGGTCCAGCGCGGCGAAGCGCTCGGCGACGGCGAGGAGTTGAGAAAGCTCCGCCGTCGTGTAGTCGTCCGTCAGGAGGAGGCTTCGGCCCAGAAGGCCGGCGAGAACGTCGGAATGGACAGGAGCGGTGGTTTTCAAATTCAACTCTCCAAAGAGCGGTCGGATGCCTTCGATGATTCGGAAGCCGAAGGGAACATGGCGGTCAGCCACGAGACGGCCCCCGGCGCGAAAAGCCCGGTCAAGACCGCGCGCAGCGTGTGGTAGTGCCCGACAGGCACGACGTGGCCCTCGAGGGCCGGCGGCGCGAGGATGCGCGTCTCCTCCGGGGCCGCGGCTTCGGCGGAAGCGAACCGCAGCTCCGCGACGCCGTCCCGAAAAACCGCCGTGCCGCCGGGCTTCACGAGAAGCTCCACGTCGCGGCCGCCCCAGCGCCCATGGGCGGCGAGTGAGCCCTCGTCCTCGCGCCGGACGAAAAAACCGGGGCGGGGGGCGTCGGCCAGGAAGGAAGCGAGGGACTCGAAGAGACGAGGCTTCTCGATGTAGGGGCCGCCGTCCTCGGGGCAGAAGACGTCGCAGTTGCCACAGTCGTTGCAAAGGTCGGCCCAGTTCGCGATCTGGTGCGTCGACGAATTCTTCCCACCCAGCGTGAGCGTCTGTTCCTCGCCGGGCGAAAGGCGACCGTCGCGGACGACGAGGTCGCGAAAACGGATCGTCTTGGGCGGCGTCTCGAACGAGAAATTCGCATCGTTCGGACAGACGGGAATGCACTTGTCGCAGTTGATGCAGTCCAGGAGGTGAAGGTGCGAACCGATCTTCCGGGGCAGCCGGCCGGTCTTCGCCGCCGTGTAGCGCGCGGCTGAGAGAGCGTCGAGCGCCGCGCGGCGATGGTTCCGCAAAGACGCGGCCGCGAGGTCGCCGTCGGTCACGCCGGCGCGGGCCTCGATGAAGCCGGGAATCCCGGCAGCGCCCGACGCGTGCACCGCCCCCGCGAGAGCCTCCGCTTGCCGGTGAAGGCGCTCGTAACCTCCAGGCCGAAGAAGGTCGGTGCAGCTCGTCACCGGCACGAAGCCGCTCGCGACCGCGTTGGCCACGTTCGCCGAGTCGATCCCGGCCGAGAAGGAGATCGGGAACGCCGCGCCGAGCTCCTCGCGGAGCCTCAACCCGAGCGTCAGCGCCAGGACGTGGAGCGGCTCGCCGGAAAGGTACGCCTCTTCGCCGGGCATGAAGTCGCCGGGATTGACGACGACGAGCGTGTTCGTGAGCTTCACGCCGAAGTCGAGCCCGCGCCGGGCGGCCTCGCCCGCCAGCTCCCGGGCGATCGAGATGGCGCCGTCCCACTTCAGGTCGCGATTGAAGGCCTCGCGACGCAGGGCGATGTTCGTGTACCCGAGCTGTCGGTGGAGAACGTCCTCCACATCCTCGTATCCGAGGAGGGTCGGGTTCAGCTTGACGATCGTGTGGAGGCCGAGCTCCGAAAGGAGGTGCCGGCCGATGGCGGCGATCTCGTCGGCCGGGCAGCCGTGAAACGTGGAGAGCGTGACGGAGTCCGAGAGGCGCGTGTCGCAGGGAACGTCGGCATAGTGGCCAAGAGAGGAGGGAAGCTCCCGCCGCAACGCCACGCGTTCCCGGTCGAGGATCGCGCTCGCGTCGTGCACCCCTTCGAAGAACGCGGCGATCGCGCGCGACCGGATGCCGCCCAGGCTGTATCCAATGGACACGTCGAGGACGAAATCACGCTCCGCGGTGGGAATGCCGCACAGGTCGGCCAGAATCGCCACGAGGAGGCGCGCCTTCGCGTACTCGCGGAGGGACTCTTCGACGAGGAGCTCCTGCGACCACTCGATATTGAAGCCCACCGTCCTCATATCGATGCACGGACGCGGGATCACGAGCCGATCGTTCACCTGAACCGTCTTGAGCTCGAGGATGCGGCCGCCGGCCAGCCAGGAGAGCGCGATGTTCTGCGCGAGCTGCGTGTGCGGCCCCGCCGCCGGTCCGATGGGCGTCGCACAGCGGTGACTGTGGAATCTCACGGACAGGTCGAGGCCCGGAAATCCGCGGAAGACGTGGCGCATCGGAAGGTCGTAGAGCCATCCGGTGGGAAACTCCTCCGCCGCGCGCCGCACCAGGACCGAAAGCGGGAGCGGGCGGAGCGTGCTCACGCCATCCGCTCCCAGACCCGGACCGCCTCCTCGCGCGACCGAGCGTGGACGCGGGCGCCATCCACGCGCACGGACCTCCGCCCCTCGACGATCGCCTCGCCGTTCACGACGACGTCGCGCACGTGGCGTGTGCCGAGGCCGAAAAGAACGTGTCCCGCGAGGTTTGCCGCCGTCAGCGGCGTGGGAGGGTCGTAGTCGAGGACGATCCAGTCCCCGGGGCATGGCCCGACGGCCGCGTCGGCAAGACGTTGGCTGTTTGCAAGAAGGGAGACCGCGTCGATCCCGCCCACCGGTCCGTATGCCTCCCGGGCGCGCAGATGCGCGACGCGCGCTTCCGCGAAGAGGTCGCCGTCCATGCCGTCCGTGCCGAGAGCGACGCGCGAGCCGAGGGTTCTCACGTCGGCGTATCCCACGGCATTCTGGAGATTGCTGCGCGGGTTGTGAGCGATCCAGGCTCCCGCCTCCTGCACGCGCGCGCGCTCTCCCGGCGAGAGGTGAACGCCGTGGGCCAAGAGCGTCCTCGGCCCGATGGCCCCGACGCGGTCGAGGCGCTCGAAGGACGCCACGTCGCAGCGGTCCTCGGCGGCGTGCACGTGCAGCCACGCCCCTTTTCGCCGCGCCAGGTCCGCGGCCGCCCGGAGCGTCTCGTCCGAGACCGTGAAGCCGGCGTGAAGGCCCACCATCGCAGGAAGACCTTCCCGGATCGCGCGCTCGCACTCGGCGAGGCCGTCCGCCGCCCCTTTCGGCCCGTGCCGGTCCGTCGCTCCGTAAGAGAGCGCGACGGTCACACCCACCGTCCGCGCCGCCTGCGCGAGGACGTCGAGCGAGCCCTCGATGAAGGAAGGTGACTCGTGGTGGTCGATGACGACCGTCGCACCCGAGAGAGCCGCGTCCAGGAGAGCCTCTTCCGCCGAGGCGCGAAGAGAATTCTCGTCGAGGGCGGCGTCGAGCCGCCACCAGACCCGCTCGAGAATCTCCTGAAAGGAGCGCGTGGGGCCAGGTGGGGCCGCCATCCCGCGCGCGAGCGCCGCGTAGAGGTGCGTGTGCGCGATGACGAGCCCGGGCATGACGAGGCAGCCCGATGCATCGAGCCGGCGCCGCGGCTCGATCCCGAGAAGCACGTCACGCCGCTCGACGGATGGCGGGTCGAGCGTGACGACGGTACCGCCGGCGATGGCGAGGCCGCCCGCGCCCGATGCGTGTCCGCCCGCCGCCTTCACCACCCACGCGCCTCGCGGAGCCGAAGGTCCACGTCCTCGGCGAGCGCGGCCTGGTCGCCCCACCAGCTCTCGGAGCGCTGTGCGTTGAGCTCTTCGACGGTTTTTCCCTGCTGCTCGACCCACGTGAAGTACTTCAGGTTGTGCCACCGCTCGCGGCTCTCGCGCGTCCCTTCGAAAATCCCGTCGAGCTTCTGCCCGTGGAAAACCGACGCCAGGCGCGCCTCTGCCTGGTCATGCGTGAGCGGCCCCGTGCGCGCCGCGAGGCGCCGCAGGACGGACGGGTATCGGTCGAGGGAGTCCGTGGCCACGGTGACGACGGCGTCGTCCTTGCCAAGCCGAAGCCACTTCGCGGTCTTGATCGCCCCAAGGATGTTGCACACCCCGCTGACGCCGAGGAGCGTCGAGAGGCGGTGCGCGGCCTCCCCGAGGCCACCGCCCGCGGCCAGGAAATCGCGCCCCGAAGGCTCGCTCACGAGCTGGAGGCCGAGCAGGCACTCCTCGTCGTCGATACACATCATGGCGTCCAGGTTCGTCACGTGGTGGATCCAGGTCACGTGCTTGTCGCCGATTCCCTCGATGGCGTGCCCGCCGTAGCCGTTGCACGAGAGCGTGGGGCACTGGACCGGCTCGAGACCGACGATGCGCGTCCCGAAGCGCGCCTTGAGGGCGTCGCCCGCCGCGATCGTCCCCGCTGATCCCATGGCTGAGACGAAGGCGGCCGGCCGGCCGGCTCCGAGCGCCTCGACGGCCTCCGCGGCCGCGGCTCCGGTGACGTGGTAATGCCAGCGGTAGTTCGCCATCTCGGCGAACTGATTCATGATTCTCACCCGCGGATCGACCGCGAGGCGATGGCACTCGTCGTAGATCTCCTTGACGTTGCTCTCGCAGCCGGGCGTCTTGATGGCGGTGGCGCCATACGCGGCGATCTTCTCGAAGCGCTCGGCGCTCATCTCCTCCGGGAGGATGACGACCGACTCGTAGCCCATACGCGGGCCCACCCACGCGCCCCCGATGCCGTAGTTGCCGGTGGAGGGCCAGACGAGCGTCGACGCCCCCGGCGTGACGTCGCCGGCGAGCTGGTGCTCCATCAGGACGGAATATGTGGCCCCCACCTTGTGTGAGCCGGTCGGGAAGTCCTTGGCGTACAGGAGGACGATGGGCGAAGGAACGCCGGTGAGAGCCTCGGGGAGGCGGAGCGCCCGCACGCGGCCGTCCTCCTCGTGCCACGTGATGTTGAAGAGGTTGACCGGATCGAGCGGCGCCTCGCGCCGGGCAACGCCGGCTCGATGCCGCAGCTCGGCAGGAAGGCGCGAGGGATCGCGCATCTCGGAATAGGTCGGGCCATGGATCATTTGCTCGACTCCAATGCTTGTCGGACGGCGTCGAGGGAGGGCGGGATTCTCATCGGCGGCCCGACGGAGCGCATCGCGCCGCGCGTGTCTTTCAGGCCGTTGCCAGTGGCGACGTGGAGGACGCGTTCCCCGCGCCTGACGAGGCCTTTCTCGATCGCGACCTCGAGGCCGGCGAGCGCGGCGACACCCGTGGGCTCGGCGAAGACGCCCGTGGCGCGGGCCAGGCGCGGGATCCACGACAGGATGGCTTCGTCGCGCGCGGTCACGATCGCGCCGCCCGACGCGCGGACGGCCCGGAGGGCCTTGATGCCGTTTCGCGGCGCGCCCACGTTGATGGAGTCGGCGAGCGTGTTCGCCTCGACCGGCTCGATGCGCTCATCGCCGCGCGCGAAGGTCCGGGCGAGGGGCGCGGCTCCTTCGGCCTGGACGGCCAGGAGGCGCGGCAGGCGATCGATGACGGCGTGCCTTTTCATTTCGACGAGCCCCTTCCAGATCCCCGCCGTCGTGCAGCCGTCGCCGAGAGCCACGGTCACGACATCGGGCATCCGGCCGCGCATCTGCTCGGCGATCTCCAGGCCGCACGTCTTCTTCCCCTCGACGAGATACGGGTTGATGGCGCAGTTGCGGTTGTACCAGCCGAAGGCCTCGACCGAAGCCTGGCATGTCTTGAACGCGTCCTCGTACAGCCCTTCGACGAGGAACACCATGGCCCCGTACACGAGGAGCTGGGCGATCTTCGCCTCGGGCGCGGAGGCCGGCACGAAGATGAACGCCTTCATCCCCGCCTCGGCCGCGAAGCCGGCCAACGACGAAGCCGCGTTGCCGGTCGAAGAGCAGGTGATCTCCTTCCGGCCGAGCCACCGCGCGCGCGTGACGCCCACCGAGCTGGCGCGGTCCTTGAAGGAAGCCGTGGGGTTGCGGCCGTCGTCCTTGACGAAGAAGACACCGAGGCCGAGCTCCTTCGCGAGCGCCGGCGCCTCGACCAGGGGCGTGAAGCCCACCTGGAGGCGCGGCGGGACGACGTCGTCGGGAAGGGGCAGGAGAGCCCGGTAGCGCCAGAGCGACAGATCACGGTCGGCTTCGAGGGCGGAGGCGCCGAAGGTCCGCGCGATGAGCTCGTGGTCGTATTCGACGTCGAGGATTCCCTCAATCCCGCACCGCGGGCAGGTGTACTCCTCCTCGCCGTGCGCGTAGACGGCCGAGCACAGGACGCATCTGAGACCCGTGACCTTCTGCAGCGGGCGGTTCACGCCGTCACCGCGCGATCGCCCGGGCCGCGGCTGAATCGCGCATCGGCAGCGTGAAACGCCGGACGCCATCGAAGGCGAAGAGGGCGCCGGCGACGGCGGGAGCCGTAGGCACGAGGCCGATCTCTCCCACGCCCTTGGCGCCGAACGGGCCGTCCGGCTGCGGGTCCTCCACGAGGATCACCTCGACCTCGGGCATGTCCTGAGCCCTCAGGATCCCGTAGTCGCGAATCCGGAACGTCTTCGGCACGCCGCCCTCGCAGACCATCTCCTCCGTGAGCGCGTAGCCGAGGCCCATGTGGATCGCCCCTTCGATCTGGCCTTCGCAGAGCTTCGGGTTGATGGCGCGCCCCACGTCGTGGGCGGCGACCACCTTCGACACGCGGCCCTTCTCGTCGAGGACGACGACCTGCGTGGCGAAGCCGAAGGCCGAGTGGAGCTTCATCGGCTTTCCGGGCGGCGGTTCGTGCCCCAGCTTCGTCGTGTCGTCCACGAGGACTTCGCCCATGTAGACCGTACCGGAAAGGTCCGCGAGCGTTTTTCCGGAATCGAGGTCGGCCTTCAGCTTCCCCGCCGCATCGACGACGGCACGTCCGCCGAGGTACGTCGCCCGCGAGGCGGTGGTCTGGCCCACCTCCAACGGGAAGCGCGTGTCGACCCGCGCGCGGAAGACGGACGCGGGAAGGCCGGTCACCTCGCACGCGAACTGGATGAGGACCGTGAGGAGACCCTGGCCCATCTCCGTGAACCCGTTGTAAATCGTGACGGTGCCGTCGTTCTCCACGGCGAGCCGCGTCCGTCCCCACTCCTTCATGCCGTTTCCGATGCCGGAGTTCTTGATGCCGCAGGCGATGCCCGCCCGCCCCCGATTGCCATACCAGAAGTCCTTGACGGCGAGGAGCGTCTTCTTGAGGCCGACGGAGGCCGTGAGCCGCTGTCCGCAGGACCACTCGTCACCCGCCTCGAGCGCGTTGCGCCACCTCATCTCCCAGCCGTCGAGGCCAGCCTTTTCGGCCAGCATGTCGAGCGCGCCCTCCATCGCGAAGTGGGCCTGGTTCGCCCCGAAGCCGCGCATCGCGCCACAGGGCGGGTTGTTCGTGTAGACGGCCAGCGCCTCGACGTCCACGTTCGGGCATTTGTACGGCCCGGCGGCGTGTCCGGCCGCGCGCTCGAGCACCTTCATGCCGCAGGACGCGTAGGCCCCGGAGTCGCCGATCATCCGGGCCCAAACCGCGGTCAGGCGGCCGTCGGCGTCGCACCCGACGCGGTAGTGCATCCGGATCGGATGCCGTTTCGGGTGGAGGCGCATGGACTCCTCGCGCGAGAGGACGAGACGCACGGGCCGTCCCGTGGCGCGGGCCAGGAGCGCGGTCTGCGCCTGGATCGACATGTCCTCCTTGCCGCCGAAGGCGCCGCCGTTCGGGACGAGAATGACGTGGACCTCGTCCTCGGTCAGGCCGAGGAACGCGGCAACCTGTCGCCGGTCGTCGAAGATGCCTTGCCCCTGTGTGTACAGGGTCAGGCGGGCCTTCGGGTTCTGCCCCGCGAAGTCGCCCGGCGCGGCAAGACACGCCTCGGGCTCGAGATACAGGTGCTCGATGCGCTGCGTCTGCCACGTGCCCTCGACGACGTGCGCCGACGCCGCGAGCGCGGCCTCGACGTCGCCGCGCCTGACGACCGACCTCGAGAGAAGGTTGCCCTCCCCGCCCACATGCGGAGCGCCCGAACGGAGCGCCTCCTCGGGATCGGTCACGGGCGGCAGGACCTCGTACTCCACATCGACGAGCGCAGCCGCGGCGCGGGCGGTGCGCACGTCGACCGCGGCGACGGCGGCGAGAACGTCGCCGACGAAGTGCGTTTCCTCCCCCTCCGCGACGAAGCCCGGCCAGTCGTCTACGATCAGGCCGAAGAAACGCTTGCCCGGCACGTCGCGTGCGGTGACGATGGCCATCACGCCGGGATGACGCGCCGCCCTCGACGTGTCGACGCTCTTCACCCGTGCCCGCGCGTGCGGCGAGAGCGTGACGGCACCGTGGAGCATCCCGGGGAAAACGAGGTCGGCGACGTAGGGCCGTGTCCCGAGCGTCAGCTCCTCGGCTTCGTAGCGGTCGAGGCTCGTTCCGACGCGGCCCGAGACGTCCGGCGGCGGGAGCGTCTCGCCCCGGCGCAATCGGGCGGCGGCATGGAACGCGTCTACGATCTTGACGTAGCCGGTGCATCGGCAAAGGTGTGGATCGAGCTTCCGCTTGATCTCCGCGTCCGTCGGATTCGCGTTCGCGTCCAGGACGCTCTTCATCCGGAGCGCGATGCCCGGGATGCAGAAGCCGCACTGAACGCCCGCCGTGCGCGCGAACGCCTCGCCATAGATGTGGCGCTCCACTTCGGGTACGCCCTCCAGCGTCAGGACGCTCTTCCCCACGGCGTTCCGGGCGGGGATCGCGCAGGAGGTTTTCGGATGCCCGTCCACGAGAACGAGGCACGCCCCGCACTGCCCCTGGGGCGAGCAGCCATCCTTCGGCGACGTGATCCCCGCGCCGTCACGCAGGAGCTCCAGGAGCGACGCCTGGTCCGGGACGTCGAAGGCGCGGGCTGCGCCGTTGAGTGTCAGCTCAACGTGCACGAGGAGCCTCCATTCGACCTGTCAGGATAACGGATGTTGGATCGTTCGAGTGACTCTTCGAGCCGGGCCGCGTCGCCGGCCCGGGACGCGCGACCGCCTACACCCTGACGAAGTCGATGTAGCCGCGTTCGACGTCGGTCGAGACGAGCTTCACGCGCGCCTTGTCACCGACCTCGAGGCCCTCTGTGCCGCGCACGACCTTGCCTTCGACGGGCGGCCGGAAGATGCGCACCCACGTGCCCTTCTCCGACGCTCCGGTCACGACTCCGTCGAAGCGCTCGCCGATGCGCGTCTCGAGGAGGAGCGCACCCGCGGACTTGCGCACGAGGCGCTCGACCTTGTTCGCGGCATCTTCCTGCTCGGTGCAGCGAATGGCGAGGCCGTTCAGCTCGGACACCGAGTAGGGCGACGGGCGGCGCGCGAGCGCCGCCTTCAGAAGGCGCTGCGTGATGACGTCGGGGTACCGGCGATTCGGTGCGGTGGAGTGCGTGTAGTCCCGCACGGCGAGCCCGAAATGGCCGACCGGCTCCTTGCCGGGCAGCTCGACAACGTATTCGCCGGCGCCCATGAGCTTCACGATGACGAGGGAGAGGTCCGGGAAGCGCAGCGGATCCGCCTTCCGGCGTGCCGCGAGGAACTCCTCCAGCGCCTTCGAATCCGGCTCCAGAGGCAGCGAGAACCCGTACTCCGCGGCGACGGAGACGATCCGCTGCCACCTTTCGGGCGAGCGCACGATGCGCCGCAGCGCGGCGAAGCCCGCTTCCTCGAGATAGCGGGCCGTCACACCGTTCGCCGCGATCATGAAGTCCTCGATGAGCTGCTTCGGCTCGTTCTGCTCGTCGACCGTCAGGTCGCGGATTTCCTCGCCGTCGAAGACGGCCCGTGCCTCGATCGTCTGGAGGTCAAGCGCGCCGTGCGCGTAACGCACGCGGCGGAGGCGCTGTGAGACGTCCTCCTGAAGCCGGATCTGCGCGTCGACCCCCGGGACTCTCGCCATCGCTTCGGGCATCGGGCCGCGCCCGTCGCGCCACGCGTCCACCGAGTTGTAGGCGAGCTTCGCCTTGTTGCGCACGAGGGAGCGGTAGACGTTCGAGTCGCCGAGCGTCCCGTCCGCATTCACGACGTACTCGATGACGACCGAGAGCCGGTCCACGTCCTGGTTCAGCGACGTGAGGTCCGTCGAGAGCTTCTCGGGCAGCATGGGGAAAACTCCGCCGGCCGTATAGACGGACGTCGTGTTCTGCGCGGCTCGCGAGTCGAGCGGGGTCCCCTTCTTCACGAGCGCGTCCACGTCCGCAATCGCGACGAGCACCTTCACGGAGCCGCCGGCCAACTCCTCGGCGACGGAAAGCTGGTCGAGGTCCCGACTGTCGTCGTTGTCGATGGAGGCCCAGAGGAGGTCACGCTGGTCGCGAAGCGCGGGATCCTTCTCGCGGGCGGGCGCCTCGATGCGCTCGAGCTGCGCGAGCGCGTCCTTCGGGAAGTCGGGATCGAGCCCCTTCTCGCGCATCGCGCGGCGCGCGATGTCGTTGAGGTCGGAGCGGTGGTGGCGGCCTCTCGAGCTCACGGCCCGATCTTGACACGGCTAGGAGGCGCCCTTCGCGCCGGTACCCCCTGCTCCTTCGCGCGTGAACTCGCTGCGCTCAGACAGCACGCGCGTGCGTCGCAAGGGACACCGGCCGCTCCCGGCGTGTCACTTCCTCAGCGCCGCATCCGTGTCGAGGCTCACGCCGTAGGCGAGCTTTTTCTTCTCGAGGATGACCTCGAACGGGTCGCGCTCGGTCCTGTCAAGCGGTTTCAGCTCGAGGACGACGTCCCCATACATCGCCACGAACCGGCGGTAGCAGTCCCAGGCGAAGCGCGGGGTCTTCGAGACTTACGCCAAACCTTCGACCGTTTTGTCGTTCAGGCCGAGGTTCAGGATCGTGTCCATCATGCCCGGCATGGACGCCCGCGCGCCCGATCGGACGGATACCGTCAGCGGGTTCTTCGGGTCCCCGAAGGTGCGCCCGAGCTTTTTCTCGATGCCCTTCAGGTGGACTTCGACCTCTTCGCGCAAACCCTTGGGATAGCTCTTCTTGTTGTCGTAGAAGTGGGTGCAGACCTCGGTCGTGATGGTGAAACCGGGCGGCACCGGCAGCCCCAGCCGTCCCATCTCGGCCAGGTTCGCCCCTTTGCCGCCGGGAAGGTCTTTCTGGGTCCCGTTTCCTTCGGCAGCTCCCGCTCCGAACGCGTAAACGAGCTTGGACGATGCCGCTGGGTCCTTCTTCTTCGTCGCCATGCGAGCCCACCCCTCTGATTCCGGATGTCTGACGATAGTGTTGGATTCCGGGTTTGCGAGGGTTCCGGTTGACCCTTGCAAAAAAGCGGGCGTAGCATATAGGCGGTCTTCTCATAAGGGGAAAGATGTCCCGGAACTTCGACGCAATCCTTCCCGATGACGGGCATCAGGAGCAGCGAAAGCGCTTCGCTCCGGCGGAGCCGCCGCTTCCCGCTCGCCCCGTCTGGAACTGGGAAGAGCTGAACGCGAAGTTCCGCCCGCGCCTTATTGCCGCCGGCGTCATCCGCTTCGGCCTCACGCAAGACGACTGCGAGGACGCGGCGCAGACCGTCTTCCTCAAGGTGCTCGCGATGAACCCGCGCGTGCGCGACCCGAAGGCGTACCTACGCGCGGCGTTCCTCAACCAGTGCAACAATGTCATCGAGGCGCGCGAGAGGCGGCGCGGGCGTGAGAGCGCGCTGACCGACCATCTCGCCGCGACGCTCATCGACCCCGCGGCCGAGCGCGCCAAGACGGTTTCGGCCGTCACGAGCGCGTACAAGCAGGTCGACCCGAAGTGCCGCCAGGTGATCAAGTCTTACTGCGTCGAGGACATGACGCTCGCCGAGACCGCCGAGAAGAGCGGCTACTCGCCGAAGACCGTGTGGAAGCGAATCCAGGAGTGCCTGAAAAAGATGCGTGCATGCCTCGCCTCGTGACGGCGGAGCACCCCTCCGAGACCGATCTCCTGAACCTCGCGACGGGCCGCGAGCCGAGCGAAGCCACGGTCGCGGCCCGCGAGCACGTCGACGGCGGCTGCCGCGTCTGCGCACGCCGCCTCCACGATCTCTCGCACCTCGTCTCGGCAGTGAAAGAAGAGCACGCGTTCGATGCGATCCTCGAGAGCGAGGTTGTGCCCGAGCTGCCGCGTCAGGCCATGGGCCGCACGCTCCCCTTCGTGAGACCCAATGCGCGCGTCTCCGTGGAGGACATCTATCGTCTCTCTCAGGCGGCCGAAAAGCCCGCCGAGCTCATCCTCCAGGCCGCGCGCGCGGGTGCGGACGAGCTTGCCGCCGCGCTCCGCTCGCTGGACGGAAAACCCCACCGCGGCTTCGCGCTGTTGTACGCCGCGCAGAAGGCGGACAAGCTCGTCGCCGAAGATCCGAACAAGGCCCTTACGCTCGCGAGGCTTCTCTGCGAGGAGGCCGCGACACTCCAGGCCGCGAATTCGAAAGAGCGCATCTCGACTCCGGCGCCGCGCCAGGCGGTGCAGGCGGAAGCCGCACTGCTCGAGTCCCAGGCCCTGCTTCAGAAGGGCGAAGCGAAAGCCGCGCGAGAAGCTGTGAAACCGGCTCGGGGGTTTTTCGGCGAATCTGGGGATCTCGGCTTTGGCGCCGCGCTCTGCGACTACTACGAGGGGGCGGCAGCAAGCTTCCAGCGCGACTACGCCTTCGCGGAAAAGCTCCTAAAGCGCTCACTGGCAGTGTTCACGGAGTTCGGCCAGGATCATCTGATCGGGCGCGCTGAAGCCGCACTCGGGACACTTCTCGGAAACAAGGGAGACTTTGAACGCTCCCTTCCGCACTTCGATCGCGCTCTCAATGCGCTCGACGCCGTGTCCGAGTCCCAGCGAATCACGATGGCTCACAACAACCGCGCGACGACCTTTATGAGGCTTGGCCGCTTCGACGAGGCCCGTGCGACTTTCGCGAAGGCCCTCAACCTTGCTCGCCGCAACAGCCAGTCCTCGCATGTCTTCTTCATCCGCACCGGCCTCGCCGAGCTGGACTTCTGCCGTGGTCGATACCAGCGAGCACTTCAAGCGTTCCGGGAGATTGTCCGCGATTCGAATCCGCTTGCTTCCGAAAGACTGCTGGTCCTCGCGCGGCTTTTTGCCGCGGAATGCCTGGCGCGCTTGGGAAACTTCGGTTCGATGTGTCATGAGATCGAGTCCCTTCGGAAGAACCGGCAGGAAAACCCGTTCGGGCCCTCGCCGGCCCTTGGCGAGCTGTTCATGTGCCTCGATCAGGGCATGCTCGACGCGGACCTCATCGCTCACGTCCGCGAGTACCTGCAGGACGAAGAGAATGGCGTGAAGCGCTCGTACCGCCCGCTGAGGCTCGCCGGCTAGACATAACTCCCGACCTGTCGCGAACTCACTCGGCCGCCTTCGGGCGGCCGAAGTTTTTTCGAGCGTCGAGGGTCAAAACGGCCCGTGTCCGCTGTCTAAGTAGGTGAAGGGCAGAAGAAGTGCATACCTGTCCGGCTGCGGGGTAGGAGGACGTAATGAATTTTCTTTTCGCGCTTTTCGACGTTTTCTCGGGGTTTGATTTCGGGGACTTCACTCGCGGTCGCGGTGAAGTCCACCGAAACAACACGGTGAATGGCCCAATCGGTGTCGTCAACGGCCCGATCGGGTGAGGCTGAGGTAACGACCGCGTAGTCGAAACGCCGTAACCGCGGCGTCTAGGGAGTGTTTCGCTCGAACGGAGAAGCATCGACATGCTGAGAAGCCACTTGCCGAAGGAAGTGCCGGCTGGCGACGTCACGCTGTCGTTGGTGCTCCATGCGCCGCAACCGGTCGTCGTGCCGAGCGCGACTGGAGAGCCCGGGAAGGTTCTCCTTCACCTCGAAATCCGCAATAACACTCTTCAAGCGTGGGAGGGGTCCACGGAAGCGGGTCCCCTCCTCGAGATGGTCCTCCTCGATTCGGAGGGCCACGAGCGCTCCCGGCAGACGCGCCAGTGCCGGATGCTCGCTTATCCCACCCGCCTGGAGCCCGGGCGGGGATTCAACCTCCCCCTCTTCTTCACCCTGCCCGGGCTCTCCATTTCCGGCGAAGACTTCCGCATCGAGATTCGCCTCGTGCCCGGTCGCGAAGTTCTCACCGGCCACCTCCGCGTCGAACCACGCTGACGGCGGGGTTCTTCTCCCCGTTTGACGCCCGGGCCGCGGTTTCGGCATCATCCCGACGCGATCAGCGTGGCCGCGGCCGAGGCGGCCGCGCGGCGCGAAGACGTCAACGTGACGCCGCTCTAGACGTCGCTCCGGCCCGGAGCGGGGCCAGCGCCTCACCCTTCACCAGCCGATAGGCGCCCGCGGGAAGCTCGCCGAGATCCTGCGCCGTTCCGTCCGGCCACCGCACGGTCACGCGCGCCGAGGCCGCAGTTCCCAGCCCGAAGTGCAGCGGCAGCCACGAGCCGCTCGCGTACGACGGCACGACGTAAAACTCCTTCGCTCGTCCGCCGACCGTGATCTTCGTTCCGAGGACGGTCTTCCGGTCGGCGCCCGCGACCGGAAGGATCTCCAGCGCGCGCCCGCCCGGAGCCGTGTTGCGGAGGACGATCGCGGGCACGTCGATCGGGTTGAAGACGAGGTCTTCCCTCCCGTCGCCGTCGAGGTCGCCGCCCGCGAGGCCGCGCCCGACGATGCAGAGCCGTCCGAAGTCGCCCGCGACGGCGGAGACGTCGTGGAAGAGCAGGGCTCCCGGCGCGCTGTCGTTGTGGAAGAGAAGCTGACGCTGCGCATAGCTGCGCTCGCCCACGGCGAAGTTCCGGGCCACCGGATTGAACCACTGCGCGACGACCGTGAAAAAGCGCGAGAGGATCTGGCCGTTCGAAACGACGAGGTCGTCCTTGCCGTCGTTGTCCCAGTCGATCGCGACCGTGCCCCAGCCCGAGAGCGGGATCGAGGGGTCGCGGTCGCTCCCGAACGCTTCGCGCTCGCTTTCGGCGAACGTCGCGCCCTCCACGTTGCGGTATAGCGTGTTCGGTTCGTTCGCGTAGTTCGTGATGAAGAGGTCCGGCCGGCCGGCTCCCCCGAAGTCCGCCACGGCGAGCCCCATGCCGCTGCGCGTCCTGCGGCCGAAAGCCGTCGCGCTGCCTTCGTCGGGGAATCCCGTCCCGGTCTCGTCCGAGACGTCGCGGAACCGGCCGCCGCCCTCGTTGTGGAAAAGCGAGTTGCGCCACTGGTCGTTCGCGACGTAGAGGTCCGTGCGCCCGTCGCCGTCGTAGTCGAGCGCGACGGCACCGATCGTCTTCGAGCCGGGATCGCGCAGGCCGCTCGCCTCGGTCGCGTCCTCGAACTTCAGGCCGCCGAGGTTCTTCAGGAAGAGATTGTCCTGGCCGTCGTATTCGTCCGGCGTCATGAAGGAGGTGGCCTTGGCCTTGGATTCGCGGTCGGGGTCCGTGTCGAGGTAGTGACCAACGTAGACGTCGGGCAGGCCGTCTCCGTCCGCGTCGAAAGCCGCGAGCGCGACCGTGAACTTCCCGCTCTCGAGGCCCGACTTCTCGACCTTCGTGAAGGTGCCGTTTCCGTTGTTGTGAAACAGGAGGTTCGGCTCGCCGGCGTTGCCGATGACGAGGTCCGGGAAGCCGTCGTTGTCGAGGTCGGCCCACATCGCCGAGATGCCCCATCCACAGGCCACGACGCCGGACCGCTCCGTCACGTCCTCGAACGTGCCATCGCCGCGGTTCCAAAAGAGGCGCGTGCACTCAGCCAGGGGCTGCGTGCGTCCCGCCTTCCGCCACTTCGAGGCGCTCTTCACCTGCTGGACGAGGACGAGGTCGAGGTTCCCGTCTCCGTCGAAGTCCGCGAGCGCCGCGCCGCCGCCCATCGTGGGAATGAGCTTGGCGTCGATGAGGTCGCCGTGAAAGCGGAACCGGATTCCGGACGCCTCCGTCACGTCCGTGAACAGGGAGCCCGTGACGTTCTTCCTCCGGGAGCTCTCCTTATGCAGGAGGAGGCTGCACGCCACGGCGCCGGCCGCCGCGACGATGACGACGGCGAGGGCGAGAAACCGACGCACGAAAGTCGAGTATAGGGCGCGGGAACACCTGGGTGAGAATGTGGCTGGCAAATCGATCAGGAGGGCGCACATGGGCGAGAAAGTCTCCTTCACCGTCAACGGCCAGAAGGGCGAGGGATGGTTCGCGAAGCCCGCGTCGGGCAAGGGGCCAGCCGTCGTCGTGATCCAGGAGTGGTGGGGTCTCGTGCCGCACATCAAGGACGTGACGGACCGCTTCGCGAAAGAGGGCTTCGTCGCGCTCGCGCCCGACCTCTACCACGGCAAGACGACGACCTCGCCGGACGAGGCGGGCCGCCTCCTGATGGAGCTGGACGTGGAGCGCGCGGGCCGCGAGATCGCGGCGGCCGGCGCGTATCTTCTCAACCGGCCGGAGTGCTCGTCGAAGACGATCGGCGTCGTCGGCTTCTGCATGGGCGGTGCGCTCGCGCAGTACGCGGCCACGTCGAACCCGAGCGTCGGCGCGGCCGTGAGCTTCTACGGCGGCTTCAAGAAGGTGCCGCTCCGCTGGGAGAACCTCTCCGGCCCGATCCTCATGATCTACGGCGAGAAGGACGAAGGCGTCCCTCCGTCCGAAGCGAAGCCGCTGGAGGACAAGCTCAAGGCGCTCGGAAAAAAAATGGAGACGGTCATCTTCCGCGGCGCGCCGCACGGTTTCTTCAACGACACACGCCTCGGCGTCTACCGGGAGGAGTGCGCGAAGGACGCCTGGCAGAGGACCGTTGCCCACTTCCGCGCGCACTTGGTCTAGGAGCGGCGCGGCACGAGACGCCGGGTTTTCTAGAATCCCCCCATGGCGATCGAGACGCTCCGGACCGTCTGCAACAGGGACTGCCCCGACGCGTGCGGCCTGGTCGCGACCGTCGAGGACGGAAGGCTCGTCTCCCTCGGAGGCGATCCGGAGCATCCGGTCACGAAGGGGTTCCTCTGCCAGCGCACGTCGCAATACCCGGCGACGCAGAACTCTCCCGACCGCCTCACGACACCCCTCGTGAGGAAAAACGGGCGGCTCTCTCCAGCCTCGTGGGACGAGGCGCTCGGCATCGTCGCGGACCGCCTCCTCGCGATCCGGAAGGAGTCCGGCCCCGCGGCGATCCTCCACTACCGTTCGGGCGGATCGCTCGGACTCCTCAAGTCCGTCGTGGACTATTTCTGGGAGCTGTTCGGGCCGGTGACGGTCAAGAGCGGCGACATCTGCTCGGGGGCGGGCGACGCGGCGCAGACGACCGATTTCGGCGAGGAGGAGTCGCACGACTTCTTCGATCTCGTGAACGCGAAGAACATTCTTTTGTGGGGCAAGAATCCCGCCATCTCGAACGTGCATCTCATGCCCCTCCTTCAGCAGGCGAAGCGAAACGGCGCGCGCGTGATCCTCGTGGACCCGATCCGGCACAAGGCCGAGAAGCTCGCCGACCGGACGATTCTCGTGCGCCCCGGCGGAGATTTCGACCTCGCGATGGGCGTCGCCGCGCGGCTGTTCGAGGCGGGCGGCGTCGTCCCGGATGCGGAGGGGTTCTGCGACGATTTCGCCGCGTTCCGCGCTCTCGCGACGTCGCGCTCCGCCGCGGAGTGGGCGAAAGCGGCCGACGTCGGCGTCGAGGACGTCGATGCGATCGCCTCGGCGCTCGCCGAACGGCCGTGCTCCATTCAGGTGGGCTGGGGCATGGGCCGGCGGATGAACGGCTCGGCGATCGTCCGCGCGCTCGACGCGCTCGGCGCGGTCAGCGGCAACCTCGGCATTCCCGGCGGAGGCGTGTCCTTCTATTACAAGCGGCGGGGGCCGTTCGATACCTCGTTCCTGAAGAAGACGCCGCCGCGCGCGATTCCCGAGCCCCTCCTCGGGGCCGGAATCCTCGCGACCGAGGATCCGCCGATCCGTGCGGTCTGGGTGACGGCCGGCAACCCGGTGTCGATGCTGCCGGACTCGGCGACCGTCGCCCGGGCGCTCGAGACGCGCGAGCTCGTCGTCGTCGTGGACTCCTTCGTGACCGACACCGCCCGCCGCGCGACGGTCGTCCTGCCGACGACCACGCTCGTCGAGGACGACGATCTCCTCGGCGCGTACGGCAACCACTGGCTCGGCGCCTCGACGCCCGCGCTTCCGCCGCCCGAGGGCGTCCTGTCGGACCTCGGGATCGTTCAGGCGCTCGCCCGCGCCATCGACGAAAGAACCGGGGAAAGAGAAGAGAAGATTTCTGAGAAAGTAAGAGGAAGTGCCCGGGACTGGAAGAGGCGCCTCCTCTCGCGCGTCGAGGCGGCGGGCGTCACGCTGGAGCAGCTCGAGCGTTCCTCCGTCCGCAACCCTTTCGCAGAAAAGGTTCTCTTCGGAGATCGCAAGTTCCCGACCGCGTCCGGCAAGGTGAACCTCGTCCACGAGCTTCCGCCCGTCCCGCCCGAGGAGCCCGGCTTTCCCCTCTGGCTCTTTTCGAACTCCACCAAGAAGTCGCAGAGCTCACAGTGGGCGGCTCCCGAGCCCGAAATGCTCACCGCGACGTGCCATCCGGCCGCGGCGAACGGGTTTGCCGATGGCGCGGTCGTGCGCGTCGAGAGCGCGCTGGGCTCGATCCGGGTGCGGCTGAAGCACGACGCATCGCAGCGCCGCGACGTCATGATCGTGCCGAAGGGCGGAAACTACGACCGCGGTAACTGCGCGAATGCGCTCATCAAAGCGCGCACGACGGATGCCGGAGAAGGCGCGGCGTACCAGGACTGCCGCGTGCGGTTCGTCCCGGCCTGATCGCTAGAATCCGCCCGGGCGCAAGAGCTCGCGGGCGATGACCATCCGCTGGATCTCGGACGTGCCTTCGCCGATCGTGCAGAGCTTCACGTCACGGTAGAACTTTTCGGCCGGGAAGTCCTTCGTGAAGCCGTATCCGCCATGGATCTGCACGGCGAGATTCGCCACGCGCACGGAGACCTCCGAGGCGTAGAGCTTCGCCATCGCGGACTCTTTCGTCGTGATGCGGCCCTGGTCCTTCGCCCAGCCGGCGCGGTACGTCAGGAGGCGCGCCGCGTCGATCTCCGTCGCCATGTCGGCGAGGTAGTTCCGGATGGACTGGAACTCGGAGATGGGCTTGCCGAACTGCTTGCGCTGCTGCGCGTAGCGGAGCGAACAGTCGAGGGCGCCTTGCGCCATGCCCAGCGCGAGGGCCGCGATCGAAATGCGCCCGCCGTCGAGCACTTTCATCGCCTGAATGAATCCTTCTCCCGCCGCGCCGAGGAGGTTGCCCTTCGGAATCCGGCAGTCCTCCATCACGATCGTCGCGGTGTCGGACGCCCTCATGCCGAGCTTGTTCTCCTTCTTGCCCGCGTGGACGCCCTTCTGGTGAAGGTCCACGACGAACGCCGAGATGCCGCGCTTGCCCGCCGCCTTGTCCGTCACCGCCATGAGGACCGCCACGTCGCCGACGGAGCCGTGTGTGATGAACGTCTTAGCGCCGTTCAAAACCCACTCGTCGCCGTCGAGGACGGCCGTCGTGCGCGTTCCGCCGCTGTCGCTGCCCGCCTCGGCCTCGGTGAGGCCCCAGGCTCCAAGGAGCTTCCCCTGCGCGAGCGGCGTCACCCACGCGCGGCGCTGCCCCTCGTTTCCGAACAGCCACAGGTGGTTCGTGCAGAGGCTGTTGTGCGCGGCGACCGAAAGACCCACCGAGCCGTCCACGCGTGACAGCTCCTCGATCACGTGGATGTAGTCGATGTACGTCAGGCCCGCGCCGCCGTACTCCTCCGGCACGAGCACGCCCAGCATTCCGAGGTCGCCCAGCTGGCGCATCGCCTCGCGCGGAAACGTCTGGGCTTCGTCCCACTCCTTGACGTGAGGCGCGATCTCGCTCTCTGCGAATTCGCGCACCATTCGTCGAATCGCCTCCTGCTCGTCGGTCAACGCGAAACTCATGCCGGAAAGAGCTCGTGCCGGGTAAGAGGGAGCGTCTAGAACGGGAGAAGCGACCATGTGAGTCTCCTGGGCAGTAAAAGGAATTTGACGCGTTCGTCAAATTTCCGCCGAATCTTACACGAGTAAGGGAGGAGCGTCGCCGTCCGGCGCCGAGGCGACGGGCGGAACGCTTCCGCCGCTCGCCACCGGCCAGAGCGAGACGAACGCGCCGGTCACGACGAGATCGTACGCGAAGCTCACGAACATCTGGGCCGCGATGAGCAGGCCCGTTCCCGCGAAAAACAGGACGAGGGAACGCCCCGCGAAAAATGAAAGGGCGAAGCGCGGGACGAGGAACGCGAATCCCGAGACGAAGCCGGCCGCGAGGGTCAGCAGATAGAGCAGCACGACCCGCGAAAGCGAGGTGCGTATGAGGGACACCGACCGCGCGACGGCTTCGAGCGCATCGACGTCGTCGCTCGCGGCGAGACGGCACGAGACGAGATAGAGCACGCGCAAAGCGACGGACCCGCCGATTATGAGCGGCAGGAAGAGAAGGAAGAGCACGAAGGCCGCCATCACGAAGCCGCCTCGTTCACCCGTCGCCGCGAGAACGACGAGGCCAATGGGCAGGAGAATCAGGAGCACCAGGAACGAGAGCGCGAGCGCGTAGAGGTTCATGAGCGCGAAGAAGCGCCCGAAGAGCCGGCGTGCCGACCCGCGGAAAACGGCCCCGAGGCCCGGACGACGAAACGCGGGAAGGAGGGCATCCTCCGCGGCGTGCGCGTCGATCGCGACAAGGGACCCCATGATGCCGGCCCTCAGATACGCCGCGACGAGCGTGAGAAGGAGCAGGAGGACGAGCAGGCAGAGGAGGCCGCCGACAAGCACGAACGGCGCGGCCAGCAGGCCTTCGAAGAAACTCCAGAGCCGCGGCAAGAGCGACTCGGCGTCTCGCGCGAAATCCGATATCCGCGGGAACCCGCGATGAAATTCCGCGAGACCCAGGAGCAGGAGGAAAACGGGGACCGCGACCGCGCCGACCACCACCGCGGCGAACGCGAGCGGCGCGAGGATCAGGCCGGGATTCGCCACGAGCGCCGAAACCCCGCGCCGGAACGCCTCGGGCGCCGGGCGCGCGGAAGGGGGCATCGGCTCAGACCTTGACGGCGCGCCACGCCCGGTAATCGAGCCCATCGAGCACGACGAGGTCGCACATCTCGTAAAGGCGGCTCCGCACCATCGCGCCGATCCGCATCTCCAGCGTCTCTTCGCCCGTGCGGGAAGGCGTGTCGGAGTAGTTGGAGGTGACGATGGTCAGGCGCTGGCGGTTGTAGCGGGTGTTGATGAGCCCGTAAAGAACGTCCCGGACCCAGTCGGTGGGGCGGCGCGCGCCGAGTTCGTCCAGGACGAGCAGCTCGGCGTCGCGATAAGGGGCGAGGACGTCATCGGCGCTGTCCGGGTTCGTGCGGGAGAAGGTCGCCTGGATTCTCTCCAGAAGGTCCGAGAAGTCGCAGAAGAGACCCCGGACGCCCCAATCCTCGATCAAAGTCTTGAGGATCGCCACCGAAAGATGCGTCTTGCCCACGCCCACGGGCCCGACGAACAGAAGGCCCCGATCCCGTGTCTTCCATTCCTCGATGAACTTGCGCGCGATCAGGCTCGCGCGCACGTGGCTCGGAGAAGTTCCGGGGCGCTTCAGGTCGAAGTTCTCGACCTTGCAGTTCAGATAGCGCTGGGGAATCTCCGCGGCTTTCAGGCGGGCTTCCACGAGGCCGGCCGCCCGGCAACGGCAGGTGACGGCACGGCCCTCGGGAGTCTCGAGGACGCCGAACCCCTTGCACGCGGGGCAGACTTCGCCGGCGGGAGCGTTTGCGGCCACGGCGTGATTCTAGGGCTTAATTGAGGAACGCTTTCAGAGCCCGGCTCTTCATCGTGCGCTTGATGCGCGCGATGGCCTGCGCCTCGATCTGGCGCACGCGCTCCCGCGAGAGGCGCAGCTCCTCTCCGATCTCCTGCAGCGTCATCGGCTCGCGCTCGCCGTCCGAACCGTCCTCCGGGATGCCGAACCGGCGACAGAGGATCGCGCGCTCCTTTTTCGGAAGCGACTCGAGGAGGTTGCGCGTCTGCTCCACGGACGAACGCTGAAGGAGCTGATCGTCGGCGGCCGCGACGGACGTCTGCTCGAGCGTATCCCCGAGCGTGCGGTCCTCCTCGGCGCCGAAAAACTCGGAAAGCGACTCGGAGCTGCGCGACATGGCCATGAGATTCTCGGCCTCGTCCGGGCGAAGGCCGGCCTCCGCCGCGATCTCCTCCATCGTGGCTTCCCGGCCGAGCGATCGCGAAAGCGCCTCCTTCACGCGTCCCAGGCGGGAATGGAGCGTCGCCTGCTTGTGCGGGAGACGGATAGCCCCCCATTGCTCGGAAAGGGCGTTCGAGATCGCCTGGCGCACCCACCAGACGGCATACGTGATGAACTTCACGCCACGCTCGGGGTCGAAGCGCCGGGCTGCCTGGATGAGCCCGATGTTGCCTTCGTTGATGAGGTCGAGGAACGAGATGCCGGGGGAATGGAACCGCTTCGCGTAGGAGACGACGAACCTCAGGTTTCCGCGCACGAGCTCGTCGACGGCCTCGCGCCGGACCTCTTCGGAGGAGTCCGCGCACTGGATGATCCGCCCGAGCTCCCGCTCCCGCTCGGGCGTGAGGATCGCGTACCGCGCGATGTCGTTTAGATACTTTCTCAGGACCCTGGAGTCGTCTTCGGGACGCAGGCGCTGGCTCACCGAAAGCGATTATGCCCTTCGGCGGACGCGTCGGGGGGTCCGTCAGCGGGTCCGGAGAACGATGGCGCCCCGCGGGCGGACCGCGAGCGCCTTCGACGCTTCCCCGCTTCGGGACGCGTGTTCGGCCGCGACCGCACGGATGGAGTCCATGAGGCGGCCGACTTCGCCTTCCATGCGCTTCAGCCGCGACTTCAGCTCCAGGATGACCTCCACGCCGGCCAGGTTCACACCCAGCTCGCGCGTGAGCGTGAGAATGATCTCGAGGCGTTCGACCGTCTCGAGATCGTAAAGGCGCGTGTTGCCGGAGGAGCGGGCGGGCCGGATGAGGCCCTCACGCTCGTAGAGGCGCAGCGTCTGCGGATGGACTCCGAAGCGCCGCGCGACCGCGCCGATGAAGACGTAAGCGTCTCGCGGGGCCGGGGCAGGTTCGGGGGCCGCCGCGTCCGGCCGGGCCCCCTTGCGACGAGAGTCCATCTCGCGACCTTATTTCTTCTGCTCCACGACCTCGGCGTCGATGACGTCGTCGGCCGGCTTGGATGAGGACGAATCGTCGGGCGTGGCGCCGCCCTCGCCCGCGGGGGCGCCCGCCGGGGCCGACTTGTAAAGCGCCTCGGCGATCTTGTAGCTGGCCTTCTGCAGATCGTGAGCCGCCTTCTTCAGCGCCTCGGCGTCGCCCGGGCTCGTCTCGAGGACCTTCTTCGCGTCGGCGACCGCCGCCTTGACGGACTCCTTCTCCGACTCCGGCACCTTTTCGCCGCTCTCGTCCACGAGCTTCTCCGTCGAATAGATGAGCGCGTCGAGCGCGTTCTTCGCCTCGATCCCCTCGCGCCGCTTCTTGTCCCCTGCGCTGTGCGACTCGGCGTCCTTGACGAGCTTCTCGACTTCCTTCTTGTCGAGGCCCGAGGACGACGTGATCGTGATTTTCTGCTCCTTGCCCGTGCCGCGATCTTTCGCCGACACGTTCAGGATCCCGTTCGCGTCGATGTCGAACGTGACCTCGACCTGCGGCATTCCGCGTGGCGCCGGCGGGATCCCCACGAGGGAGAAGACGCCGAGGAGCTTGTTGTCGCCGGCCATCTCGCGCTCGCCCTGGAGCACCTTGATCTCCACGGAGGTCTGGCCATCGGAGGCCGTGGAGAACGTCTCGGCCTTCTTCGTGGGAATCGTCGTATTGCGGTCGATGAGCTTCGTCATCACGCCGCCGAGCGTCTCGACGCCCAGCGAAAGCGGCGTGACGTCGAGGAGAAGAAGGTCCTTCACGTCGCCCGCGAGGACGCCGCCCTGCAGGGCCGCGCCGATCGCAACGACCTCATCGGGGTTGACGGACTTGTTCGGATCCTTGCCGAAGAAGTCCTTCACGAGCTGCTGGATCTTCGGCATGCGCGTCTGGCCGCCGACGAGAACCACCTCGTCGATCTTCGAGGCGTCGAGCCCGGCATCCTTGAGCGCCTGCCGGCACGGACCGATCGAGCGCTGGAGGAGATCGTCGACGAGCGATTCGAGCTTCGCGCGCGTGAGCTTGATGTTGAGGTGCTTCGGTCCGGAGGCGTCGGCCGTGATGAAAGGGAGGTTCACGTCGGTCTCGACGGTCGTCGAGAGCTCGATCTTGGCCTTCTCGGCGGCTTCCTTGAGGCGCTGCGTCGCCATCGGGTCCTTCAAGAGGTCGATCCCCTGGTCCTTCTTGAACTCCGACTGGAGCCACTCGACGATCTTCTGGTCGATGTTGTCGCCGCCGAGGTGCGTGTCGCCGTTCGTCGACTTGACCTCGACGACGCCCTCGCCCACCTCGAGGATCGAGATGTCGAACGTGCCGCCGCCGAAGTCGTAGACCGCGATCGTCTCGTTCTTTTTCTTGTCGAGGCCGTACGCGAGCGCCGCGGCCGTCGGCTCGTTGACGAGACGCTCGACCTTGAGGCCCGCGATCTGTCCCGCGTCCTTCGTGGCCTGGCGCTGCGCATCGTTGAAATAGGCCGGCACCGTGATGACGGCGCGGTCCACCTTCTCGCCGAGGTACGCCTCCGCGGCTTCCTTGAGCTTCGTGAGGATGATCGCGGAGATTTCCGGCGGAGACAGCTCCTTGCCGCCCACGGAGACGCGGGCGTCGCCGTTCGCGGAGCGAATGACTTTGTAGGGCACCATCTTCATTTCGTCGTTGACCTCGTCGAAGCGGCGGCCCATGAACCGCTTGATCGAGTAGACGGTGTTCTCGGAGTTCGTCACCGCCTGGCGCTTGGCGACCTGCCCGACGAGGCGCTCGCCCCCTTTGGCATAGGCGACGACGGAAGGCGTCGTGCGTCCCCCTTCCGAATTCGCGATGACCTCAGCCGTGCCGCCCTCGAGGACGGCGACGACGCTGTTCGTGGTGCCGAGGTCGATACCGATGATCTTGCTCATTGCAGGTGTTCCTCCGGACCCTTTCCTTGACGTGGCTCCACGGCTGAATCTAGAATCTTAGCGTGCCATTGTCAAGTTCTATGTTCAGGGCACCTACATCACAGAAGAAGATCGTATAAGTCATTCTACAATGACGACTTCCTTGGACGAATGAGGCTGGATGTTGTCTCGTCGGGTGTCCCGCGGGACGAGCGTTCGCGAGAACAAGAGGTCCGGGTCGGTGTGACCGAGAGGATCGAAGCCGACCAGATAGAACTTCTCGTCCCGAACGATGTAGTGGTACGTGGCTCCCCACGGATCCCTGAGGTCGGCGGGCGCCAGGATGTGTGAATCCACGAGCGCCTCGACCGTCTCCGGGAGGCGCCCGGAAAGAAGCGTGTATGAGTCGACTCCTTCCGCAACCCTTCGGAGCTTGAGAAGCGAAAGCGACTTCTTAAACTCGTCGACCAGCGGCACGCGCCGCGGCGGGAGCGTGAGGAGGTTCAATGGGTTCTTCGACTGGAATTTGAACGCGCCAAGCGCGAGCACCGCGAGAACGAGGCCGGCGAGAAGCGCGATGTCGAGCGGCCTGCGGACCGGTCGCGCGTGCGCGGGGACGTCCGCGATGAGCGCCTCTTGGGGAAGCTCCTCGGGGCGTGGCGTGCTTTCCTCGATGAGCCCGCGGCTCACGAGGTTGAAACACGCCTTGCATCCGTCGAACTCCGACAGCAAAGCCAGCTCGTTGATCTCGGCGACCGTTCGACTGCCGTCCACGAGCTCGTAGACGGACCATTCGGCGCGCGAGACACGGATCGGATCGAGTCTTTTCTCGCGGGCCCGCCGTGCGAGCGTGGAGTCCTCGACGTCCTCGACGGCGTCCTCATCCTCCGCAGGGATGACAGGCTGCGCGACGGGAACCCTCTGATACACGATGCCGAGGGACCAGACCACCTTCTCGACGATCGGCCACTCGTCGATCATCCGGGCTCCTTCCATCAGGAGGCGCTCGACGGCGATGGGCGTCGTCGACTCCGCGTCGTAGTCGACTTGCTCGGTCTGCTCGAAGACGTAGTCGCCGTCGGTCCACCGGAAAAGGCCGTATGCGATCCGCTTGATCTGGATGTCGAGCCCGTCGCGCAGGTCCTGCGTGGAGCAGAACCCGTTCTTGAGCAGGATGGAGCCGAGTCGCTGCAGCGTCTGGGCCTGCATCTCGAGGGCCCGCGCGAGGGCTTCCGCCGTCAGGCGCCGCGTCTTGACGAGGACGGTGCCAAGCCGCGTGTCGAGCCGCTGCGCGGAGGACTCGGCCGAGACGAGCATCCCGTCGAGAAACCCGAGCGTCACGGTGTCGGCGGGTCCGCGCACCGTAAGGAGGCCGGTTTTGTGCTGAAGCGAGATGAGCTGGAGGATGTCCGCCAGCGAGAAGTCCCGGAGCGTGCCTTCGAGCGCCATCCGTCAGGCCTTGCGCGTCGAGGTGACGAATCCGACGATCCAACCTGCCAGGGCGACGACCATCCAGAAAAAGACGCCGGGAGTCCCGGCCGTGAGCGTCGGCCGCGGCAACGTCGCGAGCGCATCCCGGAGGAGGATGGCGAGAAGGCCGAACGCGAACAGCCCGAAAGCGATCGCGGCCGCCGTGGGGCGCGAGTGGAGGAACGCGTTGGAGCCCGGGAGCAGGCTGTTCAGGACCAGCTGCATCCGTTCCTCGAGTGACCGGCGCCGCCTGACGTCATCGAGCTTCTGGAGCTTCGTCTCGATCGCGACGCCGTCTTTCTTGAGATACACATGGACGCACTGCGAGCACAGGAGGGCGCTCTCTCCCGGCGGCTTGCAGAGCCGGCAGAAAGACCGGCCGCATTTCTGGCATTCGGACGCGTACCCGCGCCCTTGCTTGCGCGACCGGTCGAGAAAAAAAGCGGCGCCGATCGCGAGAAGAACCGCCCAGAACAGGGGCACGCCGAAATCCACCGAGAAGGGAGCCCCCTTGAGGCGCGGGAGGCCGAGTCCGTTCCCGAGCTGGTAGCTCCGGTAGTGTCCCAGGAGGCGCCGGCTGCGGCTGTCGCGCTCCATGCGCTCGATTTTTTCGCGCGCCTCGTCCGGCGTGAGGCCGATCGAGACGACCTTCACGAGAGTCGGCGTCTCCTGAAAGCTCTGGACCGCGTGCGCGTCGAGGGCCCGTGCCTCCTGGAGCGTCTGGGCGGCCTCGAGCGTCCGGAACGTCTCGGCGTAGAGCAGGGCGAGGTTGTACCGCGCCGCGATGCTGCGCCCGTCGCGTTTCAGCGCTTCCTGGTAGTCCCCCTGCGCGGAGCCGAGATCGCCGTCCACGAACCGGATGTTGCCGCGATTGACGAGGCACCGGATGTCGCCCGGGGCCATGCGGGCGCCCTCGGTGTACTCGGCGATCGCGCGGTCGTTCTGCCCGAGCGCCTGGTAGAGGCGCCCGAGAACGAAGCGGATGTCCACGTCGTCGGGCACGATGTTCTTGGCCGCCTCGAGGTCGTCGAGGACGCGCTGGTCGTAGCGGGACTCATGCAGCGCCTCGGCGGCGCGCAAGATCGGCGACGACCTGATGCTCAGGTCGTATGCGACCCGGTCCAGCACCGGCAAGAGCAGCATCGAGAGGACGAGCGCGAGACTCGTCGCGATTTTCTGTTTCAGGCTCGCGTAGCCGAAGAGAAGAACGAAAAAGAACAGAGCGAGCCACAGAACGTCCAGCGAGAGGAGGAGAGGCGCGACGAGGAACGCGGCGACCGCGACGCCGGTCGCGCGGCCGTGGAGGATTCCCTCCGCCGACTCCCTGAGGTCGTGGACGAGACGCGGCCCGTGCCGGACGAGGAGCACGAGAATGGCGGCGAGAGCGGCGGCGCAGGCGGTGAGCAGGAAAATCAGGACGAGGCGTACGAAAACGACGCGCCGCGACTCGCCGTCGGCGAACGTGGCGCGAAGCGCCCCGAGAAGGTCCGGGACGAGATCGCCCCATGCCCGCGACGAGGCCGAGAGCGACAGGCGCGCCCAACGGGGCTCGGGGAGGTCCGGATCGAGGCGCATCGCGGCGGCGAACGCCTGGCGCGCGACCTCGCTCTTGCCTGCCGCAAGCTCGCGGCGCCCGAGAAGTGTCGCGGACAAGGCGAGGTCCGTCATGCGCCGGATCTCGAGCTTCTGGGCGTGCTTGAGGATCTCGTCCACCTTGGCGCGCGCCAGCGGGTTGTCCCCCTCTTCCTGCGCGGCGAGCCAGCCGAACCATTGTCCGCGGACCAGCTTCCGGAATGCCGTCTGGTTGGATTCACCGGGCGCGACGAGGACCTGGGAACGGGCAGGAACCGCGGGGAGGAGCGCGAACAGGGCGAGAAAAGACGCGGCGGCACGCCCGTGCAGGGCCATGCGACGCCCCGCCGACGGAGAGGTCCCGGAGGACCTCAGCCGTGCCTCGCCGCGGGAGGCGGGATGGGGGGCTTCGGCTTCGGGGCGTCCGCGAGCCGCGTGAACGCGAGCTGGAGCTCGCCGAGCAACCCGTCGAGCGCGTCGGACTCCTCGAAGGAAAGTCGCCCGCGCGTCTTCTCGCGAAGCGCGAGCAGAGAATCGACGATCTGCCGGGCCCCCGCGAGATCCGCCTGGCGGCGTCCGGTCGCCGGGTCGGGAAAACCCTCCATGTAGAGCGCCGCCGTCTGCGCGAGCATGTCGAGGAGGCGAAGGAACGCCGGACTCGTGGCCGGCACCGCTTCGGCGGGCGCGGGCTCGGGAGCGGGGGCCGCGGGCGCCGGATCGGGCGCCGGATCGGGCGCCGCGAGCTCCGCCAGCGCTTCCGCGCGCACCTCGCCGTCGGCCGTGAAAAGGCGGCGATCCACGATCTTGATCGGTTTCTCGCTTTCGGACATAAATCTCCTCGAGTCAGCGTATTTTACGTAAACGCCGGGAGGTTGCGCGCATGGAAGATTCGGATGCCGCCGGGGCTCTCGTCGCGCTCATGGAAAGGCTCCGAAACGAGTGCCCGTGGGACCGGAAACAGACGGCCCGCGACCTCGCCGGGTATCTTCTCGAGGAGTGCTACGAGGTTCTCGAGGCTCTTTCCCGCGAGGACTGGCGGGAGCTGGAGGGCGAGCTGGGCGATCTCCTCTTCCAGATCGTTTTTCTCGCGAAGCTCGGGCAGGAGCGCGGCGCGTTCGACTTCGCGAGCGTCGCGCAGCGCATCCACGACAAAATGGTCGCGCGCCACCCGCACGTCTTCGGCGAGGCCGCGGTGCGGGACGCCGACGGCGTCCGCGTGCAATGGGAGGAGCTCAAGCGCAAGGAGCGCGAGAAGGAGGGCCGCCCCCCCTCGCCGTTCGACGGCGTCCCGCGGGCGCTTCCGGCGCTCCTGAAGGCCGCGCGCCTGACCTCGCGCGCCGCGGACCTCGGCTTCGACTGGGAGCGCGATGCGGACGTCCTCGTCAAGCTGGACGAGGAGGTCGCTGAGTTCAAGGCCGAGCTGTCGGCGCCGGGCGGCGAGCGGAAAGAGCGCGTGGCGGCCGAGATCGGCGACCTCCTTTTCACCGTCGTGAACGTCGCCCGCCGCCACGGCGTGGATCCCGAGGCCGCGCTTCAGTCCACGAACGACAAGTTCCGGCGGCGCTTCGAGGAAGTGGCGAAGCGCGTCCGCGCCGCGGGCAAGGAGATCAAGGGCACGCCGCTCGCGGAGCTCGACGCGCTGTGGGATCAGATAAAGTCTGCGGAGCACCGAAGAGATTCCTAGCTCACCGGTTCCCAGCCAAGACGCAACAGGCTACGGGACCAGCTCGGAGACGCGCACGGCTCTCGGGCCTTCTTTCCCTCCGAGCAATCCGAGCTTCTCCGAAAGGAACGCGAGAGTTTCCTTTCGAGGATGTCCGATGAGAATGGCCTGGCCGCGCTTTTTCGCGAGGCTGACGCCCTTCTCCCACGCCGTCTCGAGCGCGCCCGGGGCGCCTCCGGGATCCGCGGATTCCGCGGCCGCGTCGTCGAGGAACACGTCGCGCGCGAGGTAGGGGACGCCGAGCTTGGACGCTTCGAGGCCGACGACCGACGCCGGTGTGGTCCTCGAGTCGAGGAAGAAAAGCCCTTTCTCCTTCACAACTTCGAGTACGGCGCGGACGACACGCGCGTCGGCGGTCGCCTTCGAACCCTGATGGTTGTTGACGCCGAGCGCCCCCGGAAGCCGCGTGAGCGCGTCGAGGACGCCCGCGCGAAGCGACTCGTCGCCGTCCTTCGGGCCGAGCGAGCCCTTCTCGGCGCGGCCGGATTCCGGATCCATCGGCAGGTGAACGAGGAGGTCCCATCCCTTCTCGCGCGCGAGCCGGGCCGCCTCCGCGGCGTGCGGCGCGCTCGGGATCACCGCAAGCGCGAGCGGCGCGTTGAGCGCGGCGAGCGACGCGAGCACGGACGGCTCGAAGCCGATGTCGTCGACGACGACCGCGACGACTCCTCCCCGCCGGCGGTCGGCGGGCTCGAAATCGGACGGGAGCGCCGGCGCCGGCCGCGCCGCTTCGGGAGGCGTCGGGCGCGGCGCGCTCTTCGAGGGCGTGGGACGCGAGCCGGACGCGGGCGGTTCTCCCCGGCGCGCGCAGCCGCGAACGAAGAATGTCACGGACGCGCCGAGGGCCACACCGAAGAAGACGAGAAGGACGCTTCGAAGACCCCCGCGCGTTCGCGTCTTCTGGCGCGTCACGCGGCCGCTTTGGCCCGGATCGCGGACTCTGACAGGATCTTGAGACCCCGCTGAAGGATCGGATCGAGGCGGCCCGCGGCATCGTCCGGACCATGGAAGACCCGGTCATCGGGTTGCAGACCCTTGGGGCACAGCGCCTTTCCGGCCACCGTCCGGATCTTTCCGACCGACAGCTTCAACGATCCGCCGCTCGCGAGCTTCACGACCTGAGCCGTGAATCCCATGCCGACCGTGGGCTCGCCCACGAGGCGCACGGCGAGCTTCACCTTCTCTCCGTCCTTCGAGGCGTCCACGCCCGGATCGAACCCATCCGGCGCGTCCGGGTCCTCGGCGCTCGCCTTCTTCCTGTCCTCTGTCACGAGCTTCGCGCCGGCGTCGCGTGTCCCCGCATCGCGCACGGCGGCCGCGAAGAACTCGGCCGCCCCGGCTGTCCCGCTGTCGACGAGAAGGACGAGCCGGCTCTCGTGCACGCGCTCGCCGGGCTCGGAACGAAACGTCTTCGTCTCGATCCGGCGGCCCGAGAGCTCGCCGAGGGGACCGGCCGGCACGAAGAGGGCTGCCGCGCGCGCGGCCTCGTCGAACGACCCGGTCGCGCTGCTGCGCAGGTCGAGGACGAGCGGCCGCGTGCGGTCGAGCGGCTTCAGAATGTCCTTCAGGGCCGCCGTCGTGCCCGGCACGAACGCAGGAATCCTGATCACCGTTTCGCCGTCGATGCGCTCGGCCGATGGTGCCGCCGGAGTCCAGCTCGCCCGCACGATGTCGAGCGTGCGATGGCGCGGCTTTCCGTCACGCACGACCGCGAGATGAACGCGGCTGCCCGCTTTGCCCGAGAGCCTGGACTCGAGCTCCCACAGCGCCATGCTCCGCGTGAGCACGCCGTCGATCTTCTCGATGACGTCGTCACTTCTGACTCCGGCCGCGGCGGCCGGGCTGCCCGCGACGCCCGCCACGACGACCGGGAAGCCGAAGCGCCGCGCGAGGACGATCCCCGTGTCGAGGACCTCCCTCTTTTCCTTCGCGGCTTCGAACGCCGAGAACGCGGCCATCTTGTCCGGCGGAACGTACTCGGAGAACGGATCCATCGCTTCCGTCATGCCGGAGAACGAACCTGCGAGGAGCGGCTTCAGCTCGGTCGGCTCGACGTAATTCGACCGGACGAGCCCGAGGACCTCGGTGAAGAGGCCGAGGGGGCGATAGAGGGCTTCCTTGCCTTCCTTGTTCTTCTCGTCCGCGCCCATGCCGGGCAGGACGACGAAGAGGGCGAGGAGGAGAGAGGCGGAGGCGGCGACGGAGAGGGCGCGGGTCTTGCTCACCGGGGAATGATACGCGGGCCCTAACGCAGCCACAAAGCCGGATCCACCGACGCCCGCGCGTCGCGGATCTCGAAATACAGGCCCGCGACATCGTCCTCGGGCGACTCGCCGAGGACGCCTACGCGGTCGCCGATCGCGGCGCGCTCGCCGCGCGCGATCGTGCCTGTCGCGAGCCGGCCGTAAAGCGTGAAGACGCCGTCGCCGTGATCCACGACGACGAGGTTTCCGTAGCCCTTCAGCCACTGCGCGTACGCGACGTCCCCCGAGAAGATGGCGTGGACGGCCGTTCCCGGCGGCGCGTCGAGCGTCCAGCCCGACGAACGCAGGAACGTCTTCGGGAACCTCGGGTTCGCGATCCGGCCGAAGGGTACCGCGACCTTGCCTTTCAGCGGCCAGTCGAGAGCGCCGCGGTACTTCCGGATCGAGGCCGCGCCCGGCGCCAATGCGCGGCCCTTTCCCTCGAGCAGCTCGAGGAGGGCCGCGAGGCGCTCGGACTTGTCCTCGAGCTTCGTCACCTGCACCTTGGCCGCCTGCGAGGTCTCTTCGAGCTGCGCGAGGAGCGTCGCCCGTCGCGCACGCGCCGCCAGAAGAGCCGTCTCCTTCTTCCGGTGCTCGGCCGCCAGCGCCGCGAGCTCCTTCCGCCGGTCCGCGAGGTCCTGTTCGCGCTCCCCCAAAGTCGTCACCGCCGTCTCGTAATGCTCGAGGAGGGCGGCATCGCGCCGGACCAGATGCGTCAGGATGCGGAGGCCTGCGAGGAACGACTGGCCGGAGTCGGCGGCGGCAAGCGGCCGGAGGTATCCGAGCCGGCCCATCCGGTAGAGAGCCGCGAGGCGGACCCCGAGGTCCTCGCGCAGACCTAAGACCTCCTTCTGCGCCGTGTCGCGCTCCGAAGAGGCGCGCGCCGCCTCCCGCTCCGTGTCGGCCTTCTTCAATTCGAGGACGCGGCGCTCGGCGGTCTGGATCTGAAGGTCGAGCTCGGCCGTCTCCGTCTGCGCCTTGAGATCCGCCGCGCGGCGCGTGGACACGTCGAGGCGCGCCCTCAGCCCGGCGATGCGGCGGCGCAGCTCCGCGAGCTCCGCTTTTCGCTCGGCGACGTCCAGGGAGGCCGCGGGTCTCTCCGCCGGCGGAGGCGTCTCGGCGGCGGCCGGTGCCGCCCCGGGTGGGGGTTCCTCCTGCGCGCGCGTTCCGGCGGCGAAAACGAGCAGCGCGACCAGCGCGGCGAGACGTCTCAGAAGAGCGGCACCCCGTCGAGCTTCGCGGGCGGCGGGACTCCGAGCACGTGATAGATCGTGGCCGGAACGTCCGCGATTCCCGGCTGCTTGTCTTTCGGAAGCGCGCGATTCGCGAAAAGGATGCCCGGGACGACGGCGGGATCCAGCGAGCAGTGGTCTCCGGACCAGATCTGCTTGTTGTCCTCGAACATCTCCTTCGTCACGACGCCGAGGCTGCCCTGCCAGCCGATGCGCGTGCCCGCCGTGTTCGTCACGAAGAGGTCCGGGATGACGTCGGCGTCAAACGAGCCGTAGGCCTCCTCGCGCGTGAAGATGCGCGACACGGCGCGCTGCCCCGTCTTCGGATCCACGAGGGTCACGAGCTTCTTTTTGATCTCGTCGCGCACGGCCTCGTACTCGGCGCCTGGCGAGACGCTTCCCTGGCCCTCGCGCCCTTTCAGGTTGACGTAGATGTCGCCGAGGCCCATCGCGTACGCCTTCGTCTTCGACCAGTCCACGTTCGGCCAGAACTCGCCCTGCCCGAACAGCATCTCGAGGTCGGCCTGCTTGCCCTCGCTGCCCTTGAGCGTCATGAAGCCGTTCTCGACGAGCCACGTGTTGTAGTTGACCGACCGCCGCCACGTCGCGAACCCGTGGTCGGACAGGACGATCAGGATGTCCTCGGGCCCCAGCTTTTTCATCGCATCGCCCACGATCGCGTCCATCTGCGTGTAGGTCCTTTCGACGGCAGGCGCCCACCGCGCAGCCTTCGCGGCGTCGTACGCGGGATGCTGCGGATCGAGGAAGCGCCAGAAGCAGTGCGCGACGCGATCGGGGAACTCGTAGATCTGGACGAAAAGCCGCACGTCCTTCTCGTCGAGGAAGTCGTTCATCATCTTCCGGAACGGCTCGATCGTGTGGTCCACGTCCTCGAGGAACGTCTTCTCGTCGATCGTCTCCTCGCTCATCGACCACGTGTCGATCTGCCAGCCCATCGTCTTGTAAAGGCCGTAGCGGTCCGCGAGCTTTTTCGAGAGCGAAGCGGGCGCGGTGATCTTCACGGAAGGGGGGAGGTCCGACGGGTTGAAGTGAATCGGCGAGAGATAGAGCCTGATCTCGGGCGAGAGCGACGCGAGGTGAAAGCGCCCGATGCCCGTCATCTTCACGAGGGAGTTGAACGGGAACGTGAAGACGACCCACGGCGACCACTCGCCGACCTTCAAGGTCAGAGGCTGAGAGCCCTTCGGCGCGACGGTCAGGCTGCCGCCGTCGGCCGCGACCGTGAGCGTCATCGGCGTCTTGATGACGGGCGGCTCCTTGAAGAGCTTGTTGTACGGCCCGAAGACCTCCGTCTCGATCGTGCCCTTGTTCGACTCGAGCCGCACGAGTTCCACCGAGAACTCGTTCTTGTTCTTCGGGGCGAAGAACGGATCCGACGTGTAGTAGCTCGGCGTCCCGACGCGCCCGCGCACGTCCGTCACGCCGAGCCCGGAGAGCAGCCGCCCGTGGTCGTAATCCACGGCGGGAAACGTCACCGGCACGTGCATGACCACGGACGAGATTCCCTTCCGCCCCGCTTCCTCCCAGAACGGAGTCCCGCGGCGATTGTTGATGGGCCAGGGAATTTCGGTAGGCAGCAACGCCGAGACACGCAGCCCGAGAAACCCTGCGCCCGCCGCCGCGGCGAAGGCGATGCCCATGGAGGCCGCCCCCACGCGCCTTCTCAGAATCTTCGCGAGCAGCGCGACGAGCGAGAAGGCAACGAGCGCGAGCACCGCCGGCACGGCGACCCGGTTTCCCTTACCGAACAGAAAATTCTTCCTCCCCTCTTCCGCGATCGCGAATTCGGGGCGGTAGGTCTTCGGGTTCCGCTTCAGGAAGTCGAAGATCATCGTGCGGCCGGGCGAAAGGCCGGTTGCGAACGTGGACCAGGACACGGGTGTCTGCGGCGGAATCGTGGGCGTCAGCGCCGAGAAACCGCCCTTCGCGGCGAGCGCCGCGAGATTCGGAAGACGGCCTTCGGCAACACCTTTGGCGACGAGCGCGTGGTCCGCGCCGTCGAAGCCGAGGACGATGACGCGGGGAGGGACCGCCGCCCGGGAAGCGCCCGGAAGGATGACGAGCGAGACCGCGGTCAGAACGGCGAAACGAAGGGATTTCTTGTGTTCAGGCACGCCGCATTCTAGCGCCCGCAATCGTCCGGCCCGCGACGGCGCAGAGCACGATCGCGCCCCCGAGAAGCGCCCACGCCGAGGGCCTCTCGCCGAGGCCGAGGAACGCCCAGAGCGGGTTGAACATCGGCTCGAGCATGCCGATGAGCGAAGCCTCGGCGGCCGGGACGACGGTCAGGCCGCGCACGAAGAGCACATAGCTGATTCCCAGCTGGACGACGCCGAGAAACAGAACGAGCAGAATCCCGCGCCCGTCGAGCGCGAGGTGCTCGAACGCGAGCGGCAGCGCGAGCGCCGCCGCCAGAAGATTCCCGGCGATCACCGAGGGAATCGCGTCGCCCAAGGCGTCGCGGCGAAGCATCAGGATCACGAGCCCGAAAAAGAAACCCGACACGGCCGCCACGAGATTCCCGGCGAGCGCGCCCGGATCGAGCCGGCCGACGAAAAACAGGGACATGCCCGCAAGCGCCACGGCGACGGCCACGGCGTCGACGCGCCGGAAGCGCTCCTTGAGGAGGAACGGAGCAAGGGCGAGGACGTAGAGCGGGCCCGTGTACTGGAGGAAGATCGCGTTCGCCGCGGTCGTCATCTTCGTCGCCGAGACGAAGCTCAGGATCATGAGCGCATACACGAACGTGGTCGAGAACGAGGCGTGCCGCCAGCGCGCGCGCGATGGGCGGAAGACGACGAGGAGGAAGATCGCCGACACGAGCGACCGCCAGAACGCGACGCCGAGCGCCGGTAGAGGGACGAGCTTGATCGCGAGCCCTCCGGTGGACCAAAGCAGCGCGGCCGCCGCGACGAGGAGCCGCCCTCGCCCCGCGGAAAGGGGCGCCGCGGATCCGCTCACGCCGTCTTGCGTCTGATCACCGCGATCGAGACGTCGTCGTCACAGGCGACCCGGCCGAGAAAGCGGTCGAGCTCCAGAACGAGCGCGGAGACGATCTCGTATGGCCGCGCGCCCGCCTTCCGAAGGAGAACGTGCTCGATGCGCGCATCGCCGAACTCCTCGCCGCTCGGCCCTCGAGCCTCGGGGAGCCCGTCGGAATGGAACAGGAGCATCTCGCCGGATGCGAGGGTCGAGGAGACGGGCGTGTACGTCGCATTCTTCTTGATGCCGAGTGGGTACGAGCCAGCGCCGAGCCGCGCGACGATGCGCCCCTCGGCGTCCAGCTTGAGGACCGGCGGGTGGCCC